>RCNC010001732.1_pt1 | contig 14735 bp, 13 predicted proteins | sample 2041301 | NCBI WGS metagenome assembly RCNC01 (sample SAMN09708231, study PRJNA481090) | Marine sediment metagenome, whole genome shotgun sequencing project. | biome: marine sediment; feature: ocean; material: sediment; isolation source: Sewage treatment plant 13A marine sediment (STP13A) ... | reverse complement strand
ACCAGCGACGACCACGCTTCACGGCTGGGGTACACGTGGGAAAAGTCGTGGTGACCGAGGTGGGCCGGCACAAAAAGGAGATCGCCTACCATGGCGACACCATCAATACGGCCGCGCGGATTCAGGGGCAGTGCAAGCCCTTGAGTGCAGAACTGCTGATATCTCGAACTCTGGCCGAAGCCCTCGGGGGCCGCGACTTGTCCCTGCAGGATCTCGGTGAGGTCACCCTGCCTGGGAAAGAGAAGTCGCTCGGGCTCTTTGCGGTGGAGGTCCAGAACTTCTCCTCACCGTCCCCGGAGGCTACCTAACGCTGAATTATGTCGCTCACCGGTTCTTCTTATAACGAACCATTCGGTTCCCGGACGGAGCCGGGCGCCTACTTGATCGCCTCTATCCTGCTGCTATCGCACGGCGAGGTGCCGGAGGGCCGGGCCCGTGGGAACCAGGGTACTGCCACTTCAGTTCAGAGCGAAAGCGGGGACTGAGGGCCCGAGCGGGAAACGGGCGTTACCAAATGCTCTGTTCCACCCGATCACACACTACCTCCCGGGGGAGCCGGTCAAATGGCTTCCACCTTCGGATCTAAAAGAGATCGATCCGAGCCTGGCTCCAGTTCTTCCTGCTTCCCCTCGCCGGAGCTCAACGCTTTTTGAGCAATCTTGACCTGAGCCAGTGCTGTGAAGCCTGACAGAATCCCGGTGTAGGATGCGATTTCGATTGCACGAGCCAGTGGAGCGCCCCCGAAGTAGACACCGAATAGGGGAACGAGGACGCCCACGGCCATAGCGGTCCCCAAAGCCACCCATCCCGGTTTGAGTTCTCTGAGCCGGCGGTTTCGGCCGGCAATCCCCAGGTACAGAGAAAACCCAGCCCCGGCAAACAGACCTAATCCCGCCATGGTCTGCGCCATTCCCAAGGCACTAGACCAAAACGGAGCATCTCCCCAAAAACCAAAGACCAAGAAGTTGAGTGCCGTGAGTGGGAATGCCGCGAGGAACCACGTCGAAGCCCAGACGAGCGCGTTCCCTGCAGCCCCCCGGAGACGTCTGAAGATGTTCCTGATCATTTGGGCCCCCGCATTAAATGGGAATCCTCTTCTTTTTCCAAAAGCTCATCAGAGTATTTGGTAACGAACTCTTTCTGAAGCATATCTGCAATCAGTCAGCCCAGCCAGAGAATCGCGCCGAGGGTCGTTAATGGATTGCATTAACGTCCGCTTGCAGGTTGGGATTAGGAAAGAGCAGCCACCTCTCGGAGTCCGTAAAGGGGCGGGACCATGGCTGTATGGGCCGGGGCCGGTGGCTAAATGCCCGCCGCCTTCAAGGCAGCTCGAGCGATCTTTCCCTGAGCAACGGGAAGGGGCACATCATTGAGGCTATCGAGAGAGACCCATTCGCAGCCGGTTGAATCGCAGCTCCCAACCCTGGCTCGATCCACACTGAGAAGAAAAGGCCAGTAGCGGGCCTTGAGGTGGGAGAAGACGTGGGTGACCACGTCCAGGCTGATGAGGTCGAAATCCAATGTCGGTTCGGCTGCAATGAGAAGTGGCCCAAGCCCCAGCGCTTCAGCGAAGCCCCCGGCCTGCCCACGTATGTAGGAGCGATCCGCCTCGGCAGTCCGACCGAGCGCCTTCGCCTCCACCTCCACTCCGGGAAACTCCCACATGCCCGCCAGCAGGCCGCTGCTCGGTCGCTTCCTCAGCAAAAGCCGAAAAACCCCAGTGTCGTCACTGGCCACGGCGACCATAACGGCCACATCCACTTCCGGAAGAGGCTTCTTGGTCTTCGGTGCGGGCCGCATATTCACCGTGCCTCTCTCCAAAGCCAGGCAAACCGAATCCAGGGGGCAATTAATACAAACTGGTGTGCGGGGAGTGCACACGAGCGCCCCCAACTCCATGAGGGCCTGGTTGAAGTCTCCCGGGCGCTTCGGGTCCACGAGGTCGGCAGCGAGGACTCGAAGCTCCCTCGGAGAGGGGGCAGGCAGATCGAAGAGGCGGGCCAAGACGCGTTTGACGTTACCGTCCACGGCCGGCACGACCTCACCATACGCAATGGACGCCACGGCTCCGGCGGTGTACTCGCCTACTCCCGGGAGGTCTCGTAGCTCCAGGCTGCTGGGTGGCAAGGAACCGCCAAATCGCTCCCTCACCACCCGAGCACCTTCCCGGAGCCGGCGGGCCCGGGAGTAGTACCCGAGCCCCTGCCAGGCGCGGAGCACCTCGTCCTCGTCGGCCTCGGCCAAAGCTTCGACGGTTGGGAACCGATTCATCCATGCCCTGTAGTATGGGACTACGGTCTCCACCCGGGTTTGCTGAAGCATGACTTCCGAAACCCAGATTCGGTACGGATCCGCTTCCCCGCGCCAGGGGAGATCCCGCTTCCCGACATCGTAGGCCGACAGCAAACTGCGCCGAATCTCGGCGGCGAGTCTAGGGGTAAGCCTGGCTGTAAGCCTGGCTGGAAGCTTGGTAGCGTTTCCCTCGGGCAAACCCTGGTCAGCCAGGGGATCTCCAAACGAGACTCGCTCCTTTTCGGGCTCGTTAGCCGCCTTTTGGCTCTTCTCGATTCCCATGCGGGGAAGGTATCATCGGACCATGCGCTTCCATACCTACTCGAAGTACAAGGGACGCTGGTGGGATGCTCTCAACATCGAAAACCTAATGGAGCACCTGGCCGACTTCCTTCTGGACGGGGGGTTCTCTGGAGGGCCGCACTTCCACCCCTACTGGGGTTGGTCGGGGATGCACGACCACGAGTCCCTCGGGTCTCTGAAAAAGGCTTTGCTGAAAGCCCTTATCGAGAGCGGAGAACTTACCCCTGACATGTTGGAGGAACTGAAGGGTGAGGGTGAGGGAGACCCCGATATCCAAGCCCAGGCCGCCCAACTCCTGGACGACCTCATCGAAAAGCTGGTCGAGGACGGATACCTGACCCTAAAGGGAGAAGGCTCCGACTCCCTGGGACCGAACCAGGACGCTCCCGGGCAGGGCAAGGTCGAAAAGCCGAAGGAAGCAGCCAAGAAGGTCCACTTCGATCTGACCGAAAAGGGGATGGATTTCCTGGGGTACCGGACCTTGAAACACCTGCTGGGGGCCCTGGGCAAGGCCGACTTCGGCGCCCACGACACAGCGGAAATGGCCACCGGAATTTCGTCGGACGCGGCCAGCAAACCCTATGAGTTCGGGGACACCATGAACCTGGACATCTCCGCCACCTTGAAGAGCGCCATCCAGAAGCAGGGCCTGAAGGTCCCCCTCGATCTGGACTATTCCGACCTCATGGTGCATCAGACCGATTACCGGTCTTCGTGCGCCACCGTCCTCATGTTGGACATCTCCCACTCCATGATCCTTTATGGGGAGGACAGGTTCACTCCGGCGAAGCGGGTGGCCCTGGCTCTTTCTCATTTGATCCGCACGAGGTATCCGGGAGACACGCTTAAGGTGGTGACCTTCGGGGACCGGGCCCAGGAGATTCCCCTCTCCCAGTTGGCCAAGGCACAGATTGGCCCTTTCCATACCAACACGGCAGAGGGGTTCGAGCTCGCCCGGAAAATCCTCAGGGCGCAAAAGAAGGACATGCAGCAGATCATCATGATTACCGACGGAAAGCCCAGCGCCGTTACGCTCCCCGACGGGCAGGTCTACCTGAACTCCGGGAGCCTGGATCCGTTCATTCTCAGAGAGACTTTCAAACAGGTCGGTGCTTGCCGGAAGTCGGGCATCCTCATCAATACATTCATGCTTGCCCAGGACCCGCAGCTGGTGCAGTTCGTCAACGAAGTGAGTGAGATCGCCCGCGGGAAGGCATACTTCACGTCGACTCTGACCCTGGGGCAGTACATCATGATGGACTTCCTGAAAGGGAAGAAGCGGCGTATCGCCTGAGAAGGGCGAGGCGAGTCCGCAGAAGGAGGCGCGGTCCCGTATGCCCGTGCGGTTCTCCTAGATAAACCCTAAGGAATCCCCCAAATTCATCCATCGCACCATCCCACATTCGACAGAGGATTCCCTTGTGCCCAAGGTCCCTTCCATCCCCCTCTTCAAGGTGGATGCCTTCACCGCCCAGCCCTTCCAGGGTAACCCGGCTGCGGTTTGCCTCCTGTCCGAACCACTCGCTCCGGAACTGATGCAGAAGATCGCGGCGGAGATGAACCTCTCCGAGACCGCCTTCGTTGGGCCGCCAGACCCGGAGCAGGCAGGAGTCCGAAAGCTTCAGTGGTTCACGCCGGAGGTGGAAGTCCCCCTCTGTGGCCACGCCACCTTGGCCACGTCCCATGTCCTCCTCCGGGAAACTGGTGAGACGCCACCCTTCCGCTTCGATACCCTCAGCGGAATCCTCACGGTCGATGAGGAAGAGGACGGCTGGATCAGAATGGACTTCCCTTCTGATCCTCCCCATGCGGACCAACCGCCCAACGGTCTTCTGGAGGCCTTGGGGTGTCCGGCTGACGGCCCCGCATTGCGAAGCGTCAAACTTTGGATTGTGCGTCTGGACTTGGAAGAGGAGGTGCTGGCATTGGCACCGGACATGGCCATGCTCGGAAAGGTGGACCTGGGGGACACACCCCTGGGTGTTTCGGTGACGGCGCCCGGGACAAAGGGCTTCAATTTCGTCTCTCGGTTCTTCGGGCCCTGGGTGGGGGTGGAGGAAGATCCTGTGACGGGGATGGCCCATACGGTTCTGGGGCCATACTGGATGGATGAGTTGGGATCTGATGCCCTACGTGCTCGGCAGGTGTCAGCCCGGGGTGGGAACCTCAGGGTCAGAATGGACGAGGACCGAGTCCACGTATCGGGTCAGGCGGTCACCGTGGTTCGGGGGACGCTGGAGATCTAGAAAGACGCCAGTACGCCGGTCAACTCCCGGCCATCGTTGTTCGAGGGGGCGGTGCGTCTTGCGCGCCGCCCTGTTTCGGCGCCAAAGCGGTGAGAACGGCCTAACCCGCCGGCGCCTATTTCCCCTTCCCACTGCCCCATGATGTGTACTCGTCCTTCGTCCAACGGAAGAACACCGCGCTTATTCCCACCCAGAAAATCAACATCCCCGGTATCCACATTATGAGTCCGCCCAGTCGCTGATCCTCCAGCGGCGAAAGGGAAGTGACCCGCGGGGCCAACTCATACCAGGGGTAGAAAACGGAGTCCGACAGGGTGATGAAGGCGGACACCAGAGTGGATGGAATTCCGAAGGCAAAGATGTACATCATCAGCAGGGGCCCCGTGGGAATCCGCTCCAGTTCCGGGACAGGGTTCACCACAGGCCACCACATCATCACCGCCACCGACATGAACATGAGGTGTTGAAAGATGTGTAGATTGTGGCTTACCAGAGCCCAGTTGTACATCTGGGGAATGTGCCACCCGATGAAGGTGATGTTGTACGCCAGGTAGGCCACCACCGGATGGGTCAGAAACCGTGCCGTGCGAGCCACACCGGGCCTCTCCATCGCCTTTCTGATCAACCAGGGCGGAATGCCCAGAATCAGAAACGGCGGCATTACCAGCATGAGCAGCATGTGCTGCACCATGTGGGCACTGAAGAGATACTCGTCGGAGAGGGTGTGGAGAGGGCCGTTCAGGGTAAAGAAAATGAGGGCCACCGCGCCCAGGTAACTAACTCGTCTCCAGATGCCTACTGGCTCCGGTGCCCAACGGTATTTCTGCCGAGCCGGGCCGATGGCGAAGAGGTAGATGGCCGCGAGATAGACTACACCAACCAGAACCGAGACGTGGATCTCGAAGCCCCACAGGGTGAGGCGGTCCCAGCTGGCCGATGCCAACAGCACTCCCGGATGGAGCTGACCTGCCGTCATTCTCTGTCCTCGGCTCCGTTTCGGCCCACAGCCCCATCACAAGCCCTGGCTGCAGGTCCTTCTCGACCCACGCTTCTGACCCACGCTTCTGACCCACGCTTCTGACCCGCGCTTGTGACCCGCGCTTCTATCCTACCCCATGAGGTCGTAGTTGGGCAGAACCTTATAGAGAACGATGAGGGCGGTGGTCATGAACAGGGCCAGGACCAAACCTGCCACAAACACGCCGGAGAAGATGCGGCTGTCGAACTTCAGGTGCATGAAGAACATGACCACCAGAAGAAACTTGGCGGCCGAGAGAGTCAGCAGCGCGGGAACAAGAATGCCCCCGAGGGCCGGGATGTAGAAGATGGCCACCTCCACAGCTGTGATGACCGTGAGAATACCCCCGATGGCCCAATAGAAAGCCGGGGAGGCGTGGCCGCCGTGTCCCTGCCCATGTCCTTCCATGGCTTCTGCGCTCATTCCTTCGCCTCCCTACTGGATGAGATAGACCAGGGTGAAAATCACGATCCACACGATGTCCACAAAGTGCCAATACAGCCCGGCAACCTCCACTTTCAAGGAGTCGGCAGGAGCGAGTTTTCCCTGGGCCGCCAGTATCCAAAGGGTGATCATCCAGATCACCCCACCCGTCACGTGCGCCCCATGAAACCCTGTGAGAACGAAAAAGGAGGAGCCGAATACGTTGGTCCCGAGGGTCAGCCCCTCGTGGAAGAAGTGGTTGAACTCATAAACCTGGAAGCCCAGGAATGCGCTTCCCAGAACGATCACTCCGCCCAACCAAACCAGAGTCAACTTCTTGTTCCCCCGCTGAACGCTGTCCAGGGACAGAACCATGGCCAGGGAGCTCATGAGGAGCACGAAGGTGCTCATCGAAGTCAGGGGGATGTTGAGGATCTCTTCCGGATAAGGCCCCACAACGCTTCGCCCCTTGTAGACCAGGTAGGTCGATATGAGGGAGGCGAAGAAGAGGCACTCGGACCCGATGAAGGTCCAGAAACCCACCTTCCAACTGCTCAGACCAGTGCTGGTGTAATGGTGATCGTCGTGAGCGATGGCAGCCGCTTGAGACATATTCTGATCCCGTCCTTATCTGAATGCCGGCTGGAAGGCCCAGCTGAATATTCCGAATGCTGTAACGACCAGCCCAGCGAGGGGCATCCACCAGATCCCCGTCATGACCAGAGCCCAGGTAAGGGTGACCCCGAGAGCCACCACCATGGGCCAAAAGGAGGGACTGGGCATTTCCGGCTCCCGCTCAGGCTCCACCAGTGTCACTCCCTCCACCTCGGCTCGTTCCGCATCATCCCAGAGAGGTTCCCGACTCCGAACCTCAGGCAACACGGGGAAGTTGTAATGGTGCGGCGGCGATGGGATCGCCCATTCCAGGGTGGCAGCATTCCAGGGGTTGGACCCCGCCTTCTCCCCCTTCTTCAGGCTCCGGAAGAGGTTCCAGAGGAGGAACAGGGAGCTGAGGCCAAAGATGAAGGCGCCTACCGTGGAGAGCTGGTTCCAGGTCTCCAGGTTCAGCTCGGCCTGATAGGTCCAAGTTCTCCGTGGCATCCCAAATAACCCTGCGAAATGCATGGGGAAAAAGGTCAGGTTGAACCCGACCATGGTGGTCCAGAAATGCAACTTCCCCAACGACTCGCTCATGAGCCTTCCAGTGACCTTCGGGAACCAGAAGTAGAGACCGCTGAAAAGGCCCATGAGAGCACCGCCCACCAAGACGTAGTGGAAGTGCGCCACCACGAAGTAGGAATCGTGCTGCTGGAGGTCGATGGGGGCCGAGGCGTGCATGACTCCGCTCAGCCCTCCCACTGTGAAGATCGCGACCACGCCCACCGCAAAGAGCATGGGCGTGGGAAAACGCAGCGCCCCGCCCCACATGGTGGCCAGCCAGTTGAAGATTTTGATCCCCGTAGGGATGGCTATGATCATGGTGCTGGCCACAAAGAAGGAGTCTGCGATGGGGCCGAGTCCGACGGTGAACATGTGGTGGCTCCACACACCCCATCCGATGAAGCCGATGAGGATCCCGGCGTACACAACAACCGGATACCCGAAGAGGGGCTTCTTGGAGAAGGTGGGGATGACGTCGGAAATGATCCCGAACGAGGGCAGTATGAGGATGTAGACTTCGGGATGCCCGAACAGCCAAAAGAGGTGCTGCCACAGAATCGGGTCGCCCCCCGCGGTCACCTCATAAAAGTTGGCCCCGAAAAACCGGTCGAAGGCCAGCATGATCAACGCCACCGCCACCACCGGAATGGCCGTCACCAGGAGGAAGCTGGTGACCAGCGTCATCCAGGTGAACAAGGGCATGCGCATGAGCTTCATGCCCGGAGCCCGCAGGTTGATGATGGTGGTGATGAAGTTCACGCCACCGAGAATGGAGCTGATCCCAAGAATCGAGAGGCCGATGAGCCAGAACTCCACATTCCGCCCGGGAGCGAATTGGAGTGAGGTCAGATTGGCGTAACCCACCCAGCTCGTGTTGGGCGCAGAGCCGAAGAGGAAGCTGGAGTTGATGAAGAGCCCGCCGAACAGGAAGATCCAGTACGAGAGTGCGTTCAGTCTGGGAAAGGCCACATCGCGGGCCCCGATCTGAAGCGGCACGATGTAATTGAAGAACGCCACCGCCATGGGCATGGCAACCAGGAACACCATGGTGGTTCCATGCATGGTGAACATCTGGCTGTATGTCTCGGCCGAGATGAAGGCGTTCTCCGGCTTCATGAGCTGGATGCGAATGATCAGCGCTTCCAGTCCCCCCACGAAGAAAAAGAAGAACGAGGTCAGGAAGTACATGACGCCGATCCGCTTGTGATCGACGGTGGACATCCAGCTCCAGAGGCCTGTGTGCTGGCCATGGGACACGGCAGCGGCGGCTGTCGTTTCGGGGGCTACAGTAGTAGGCATCGTCGCCTCACCTCATGCTGGACAGATAGGCCGCCACGGCCTGGATCTGTTCTTCGGTCAGGTCGGTCGGCGGGAAGGTGAAGCCCTCGTAGGTCACTCCGACCTGGGCTCCAGGCATTTGAACCCCAGGCTTCACCGCACCCGGATTGGCAATCCATAGCGCAAGATTTTCGGGTGTGTTTTCCAGCATTCCTGCGGCGATGGTGGACCGGCGCCCGATCCGAGTGAGGTTCGGGCCAAGCACCCCCACTGCTGGAGCCCCCTGAACCGCGTGACACTGGATGCACTTGGTCAGAAAGGCTTCTCTCCCTGCGGCGATCAGCGCGTCTTCGGCAGTTGTCGGTGCGGCCGGCTGATCCTGCCCGAGCCCGTTCACGCCGGAGGCTGCACCCATGGCGGCAAGCCGAGTGGCTTCCCCTACCTCAGCACTTGCCGTTACCTGGGGTCGGTCGGCAGTGGGAGCTGGCGTCAGCCAGTCCGTCACCCACTCCTGAAAATCGGCCTCGGCCTCAGCCACGACCCGGATCCCCATGAGGGAGTGGGCTTTTCCGCAGAATTCGGCGCATTGCCCCCAGTAAACACCCTCTTCCTTGATGGTGAAGTGCATCCAATTGCGCTTGGACTCCTGACCCTCCGGGACACGGACTACGGGGTTCACATCCCTCTTTCCCCCGAGCCTTGGAACCCAGAACGAGTGGATGACGTCGCCAGATTCCAGCCTGAGGCTTACGGGTCGGTTCACCGGAAGGTGTAACTCGTTTGCAGTGGTTATCCCGAGCTCCGGATAGTGGAAACTCCACCAGTATCGACGCCCGGTGACCTCCACGATCAGCGCGTCCCCATCGGGAGGGCGCTGAACCTGGAAGACGCCCCGGATGGTGGGGATCACAATGGCTACAACAATGATGGCCGGGACTATGGTCCAGGCGATCTCCAGCCCCATGTGGCCATGGATCGGCTTGGGTTTCGCCTGCCCAGGCCTCTCCCTGAAACGAATCAGGATGTAGGCCATCAGCGCCCAAACAACGACCAGGATGATCATGGTCCACCAGAACACCTGCACGTAAAGGTTCTGGCTGACCTCACCGTAGTCGGTTACGGGATTGATGGTGGACTGGAGGTATTCCTCGCCGCAGGCCGAAAGGAATGCAGCGAGAAGAAAGACGCCCAGGACCCTCGTCCGGCTTCTCATTCTCTTTGCCCAGCTTCGCAGACTGTCGCTCTTCATCCCACTCGCTTCTGTTCAGGGTTGGAGCTTCGGCGGTCGAGCTTCGGCGGTCGAGCTTCGGCGGTCGAGCTTCGGCGGTCCAGCGTCGATGGTCCAGCGTCGGCGGTCCAGCGTCGGCGGTCGAACCGACGTTTCCCCACCTTCGGCGGCCTCTGATCCAACGCGGGACCGCACGGGTCTCTCCGTACCCCGGGGCCCATAGCCTCGGGAGCGGACTACCTATAAGGCCTCTAAAAAAGCCTCTTGTAAGAGCCTCAAGCTTGAGCGGGCCCAAACGGGCCCAGGAGGCAGGAAGACCAGCCCTTCAGTCTCTCAAGCGCGACCATTCATGGCGTACATGGCCGGCAGAGAATCCCAGCCGTCTTCCGTCAGGAAAGGGAATCGAGCCGAATGGCTTCGTCCAGGAGCATCACGGGAATGTCGTCCTTTACTGGATACAGGACCTTCCCATCCTCCCGGACCAATCCCTCCTCAATTGGATCTTTGACACGATCTCCGCCCTGGTTCTCGAGAGATCCATCCTCGACTGCCTGGTTCACACGGCCCAGCGTCTCTGCGTCGGCATGCTTCAGCGTCTGCATCGTCTCCGGACACACAAGAATCTCGAGGAGCTCGGAATTAACCATGACGAGCCTGGCGTTGATCGTACTCTGATGCGTATCTATCGGAACACATCGGGTCTTAGGATGAAGACCGATGGATTGAGCCGATAAAAGTATAACAAGAATTACTCTTTGTGGAGGGGCCCACGGATATGCTGCCAATGATCACCAGACCGCCCGGATCGCCCGCTAGTGGGCGGTCTTCATCCGGAAATCAAACAGGCGGCCTCCCCCTGGCCCCTGCGGGATCACTTCTTGTCGCCGCCATCCTCTTTCTTTCGGCATGCGGCCCCTCCCAGGGCCAGACCCAGAACACGGAAGGATCCGCGGCTCCAACTGCGGCCCTGGCCTCCGAACCCCAGGAGCGCCTTCCGGCCCCCGGGGAGGCCTGGGTGATCTTCGGCACGGACACAGTAACGGCCGAGGTGGCCCGAACTGCCGAAGAAAGGGAGAAAGGGCTCATGTACACGGACAAGCTGGACAAGGGCAGAGGTATGCTCTTCGTTTTTCAGGACATCCAGATCCGGTCGTTCTGGATGGAAAACACCCTGATCCCCCTGGACATCGCCTATTTGGATGAAAGCCTCATCATCTCGGATATCCAGGCCATGGAGCCCCTCACCACAGACCTCCACCCATCGGCCCGCCCGGCAATGTTCGCTCTCGAGGTTCCCATGGGGTGGTTCGCCGAAATGGGGATTTCCGCGGGTGCCGAGGCCCGGGTGATCTTCGGTCCCGGGTAGGGATAAGGGGCAGACTTACGAACCGGACGTGGGTTCGCTGCGAAGAGGTCCCTCGAGTCCTCCCAAGATTCTCGGCCTATCCCCCTACCGCCGAACCGAGTGCCCGAATCAACGCGTCGACGTCGTCCTGATCGTTGTAGACGTTGGGTGAGATCCGGAGAGCCGAACCCCGCAGGGAAGTAGACACCCTCTCCCGATCCAACGCCTCCCTGACAGTGTCGATACTCAACCCATCCGGCATACGAATGCCGAAAATGTGGCCGACGCGGAACGCCTCCGACTCCAACCGGTAGCCCAAGGCCCGGGCTTCATCCAGAAGACCAGCACTCAGGTTTCTGGTGTAAGCCTGGATCTTTTCAGGCGTCCATTCCTGGAGAAGGCGAAGGGCCTCGACGACCATGGGAACCAATATGAAGTTGCTCCGCTCGCCCACGTCGAAACGAATCGCCCCCGGCTGATACTCATCCTGGTAGTCCACCAGGTTCTTGAAATCCTCGCTCCCTTCCCGGCCGATCCAGGTCTCTTCCAGCGGCTGACCATCCAGGTAACGGGGCCCGAAATATCCCAATCCAATAGAGTACGGCCCCAGAAGCCATTTATACGAAGCCACGATCAGTGCGTCTGGCTGGACCTCCTGAACATCGAAGGGGAGGGCTCCGATAGCCTGGGTCCCATCCACGATGAATGCCGCCCCAACCTCCCTGGCCCGGGCCCCGATGGCGGGGAGGTCGAAGACGGTCCCATCGGTCCAGTGGACGGGAGCGAGTGCCACCACCGCTGTGGCTACATCGATGGCTTCCAGGATCTTCTCGTTCCAAACCTGACCCCTGGCGCCCGAATCCTCCGGCCCGACCACCCGGATCTCGACATCGCTTTCGCCGGCTGCGCGCAGCCAGGGATAGACGTTCCCCGGAAACTGCTCGTGGAGGAGAACAATATTCTGTCCCGGACTCAGGGGGGTGTTCTTCGCAGCAATGCCAACCCCGTACGACACCGATGGAAGGATGGCCACAGAAGATGAATGGGATGCGTTGACCAGCGTAGCGAAACGATTCCGCAGCTCATCGCTTTCCTCGAAAAAGTCCGCCGGGTCGATGAGGGTCGGATTCCGCTTCCGAAGCATCCCCCGGATCCCCGCTTCCTCCACCGCCTTGGGCAGGGGGCTCATGTAGGCACCGTTCAGGTACCTGACTTCCGGTGGTAACGAGAATGCCTCTCGCTGGCACTCGAGGCGCGCGTCAGGATCTACCGGTTGGGCCATCGAATGGTCCATTCCTCTTATCCTCCCGCCAGCCATGCCTCCGTCGCCCCGTGCAGGGAAACGGGTGCGTCGTCAAGAGTGCCCAGGTCGATCTGCCCCGCCATCTCGTGGACCTGTTCCAACCATCTTCTTTCGTCCCGGAGAACGTCTAAGAGCAGGGTCACCACATCGTCCTCCAAATCGGCCCGGGAAACGACCCAGTTCATCATGGCCAAGGTGGAGATGGAGGACTCCACTCCCGGGTAAGCTCCGGGTGGAATCTCGGCGGGAGAATAGTAGGGATATCGCTCTCGAATCAGCTCGACCTGAGCCGGCTCGATCGGAATAAGACGGGCACCACCGGTGGTCGTGGCTTCCAGCACTGCAGCCGCTGGATACCCCACCGAGATGATCGCCGCGTCGATGGCCCCGTCGCGGAGAGAGGCTGCAGATTCGGAAAAAGTGAGAAAACGGGCGTCCACATCCTCATAGGTCATCCCGTATAGATCCAGGAGCTGCCTGGCCACCTGCTCGGTTCCGCTTCCGGCGGCGCCCACCGAAATCCTTCCACCCGCCAATTCTCCCAGGGAGTGTGCCGTAGATCCCCTGGGCACGAGGATGTGAACCAGGTTCGCATAAAGGGGGGCAACCACTCGAAGGCTCTCGAAGGACTCCACGTAGTCGGATCCCCCGTGGAATGCCTCGAACACGCTCACCGATAGTGCGAATCCCAGATCGATCTGGCCCTCCCGGAGTCTGTTCACGTTCTCCACCGCTCCGCCTGTCACCTCGGCAGTGTACTGCCGCGCAGAGTCTTTGACGGAGAGGAGGCTGGCGATGGCTCCGCCCAGGGGATAGTAAATCCCGCCCGTACCTGCCGTACCGATGCTGAGGAACCTTTGGCCACCAGTTCCCCCGCCGTTATCGCAACCCCACGCTCCCGCAGTAATGAGAAGAGCCAAAGCCAGGGCAGACCCACGGAACATCTTCACTATGTGTCCTATGCCAGCGTTTGAACTTCTTTGGACCTGAAGAAGATAAACAGGAGTGCCAGCAGTCCGAACCCATCCGAGATCGGGTCCGGAAAGATGAGGGCGACGGCCCCTGCGCCCAGAAGAACCCGCTCCCAAAACACCAGAGGGGCCCGGAGGTACCCCATGGTCGATGCGGCCAGGGCTGTTACGCCGGCGACAGCCGTTCCCACCACCATGAGAATCTCCCAGGGGGAACCCATCAGGAGTAGGGGAGGTCCGTACACGAACATGAACGGAACCAGGAACCCGGCCGAAGCCAGGACCATGGCAGTCCAGGCGGTCTGCAGGGGTGGAGCGCCGGCGATCCCGCTGGCGGCATAGGCAGCCAATGACACCGGCGGGGTAACGTTGGAAATGCACCCGAAGTAGAAGATGAAGAGGTGAGCAGCCAGTACCGGAACCCCCATCTGAATCAAAGCGGGAGCACCAAGGGCTGCCAATACCACATAGGCCGCGGTGGTGGGAAGCCCCATTCCAAGCACAATAGAGCCCAAGGCCGTCAGGAGTAGAGCCAAAAAGAGGTTTCCCTGGGAAACGGTAATGATGAGCTCCGACATCCTGAGCCCGATTCCGGTGAGGGATGCCACACCAACGACCACGCCAGCTGCGGCGCAGGCGGCAGCCACCTGAACCGCACCCGTCCCTGCCGCCTCAAAGGCCTGGGCAAGGCGTTTGCCGGCTTGGCGCAACCATCCTGAGGCAGCGCCTGCACCCATGGTGGGAATCCAGACCAGCAGGGCCGTGGCCACGCCCCAGAACGCTGCCCTCATTGGGGAACGGCCCATGGCCAGAAGGAGAACGATGAAGCCGAGGGGAAGAAGGAGGTACAACCGAGAGAGCACCGGCTCCCGCTTCCTCATCGGGCCCCCGGTCAGTCCCATTCGCCCCGCACGAAAATGGATGGCCATGAGGAGGGCGACGTAATACAGAAGGGCCGGGACGATGGCCGCCACCGCCACTTTCGGGTAGGGGATGTTGGTCCAGGTTGCGAGGATGAAGGCGCCCGCCCCCATGACCGGGGGCATGAGCTGGCCGCCGGTGCTCGCTGCAGCTTCGATGGCCCCGGCAAAAAAGGGCCGGAAACCCGACCGTTTCATCAAGGGGATGGTGAAGGTGCCGGTGGTGACCACATTCGCCACCGCGCTC
>RCNC010001731.1_pt1 | contig 14737 bp, 9 predicted proteins | sample 2041301 | NCBI WGS metagenome assembly RCNC01 (sample SAMN09708231, study PRJNA481090) | Marine sediment metagenome, whole genome shotgun sequencing project. | biome: marine sediment; feature: ocean; material: sediment; isolation source: Sewage treatment plant 13A marine sediment (STP13A) ... | reverse complement strand
GATTCCGAAGGAGCTATCCAGGGGGCATTCATTATCCTGAATGAAGAGATGGTTCAGACCAACTCCCTTGGTGTTTTCACCTTCAAAGAGCTCCCTTTAGCTACCTATGCCTACGATGTATTCAAGACTGGATATAAGAACTCTACAGGATATATTGCTTTGGAAAAAGACAGCACCCTGGAACTGGTGCTTACTGTGGGAACCGGTATGGATCCTAACAATCTGGATCAAATCCTTACCTATCCCAATCCAGTGGATCAGTTTCTGCAGATTCATACCCTGGAACAGTTAAGCCTTCGCCTGGTAAGCCTGGATGGAGTTATCCTGAAAGAGGTCCAGCTGAATCCGGGAGACCATCGGATCTCTATGCAGGAATATGAGTCGGGCCTCTATTTATTGCGCTTTGTTTCTGAGAATGGAGTAGGGGTAAAAACCATCACAGTAGCACATTAAACCTAAAGTTATGAAATCATCTCTGGGTAAACATTCTATGGCTCCTCTTTTGATCGGAGCCCTAATAATACTTGCTGCCTGCACCCAAGCCACTGAAAAGGAGGTTTCCCAGGCAGTAAGTCCCTCTGGGAATCCCTTAAGTCCTGCCATGGAAAGAGCCATGAAAAAATGGCCCACCTGGGATGACCGGGAGAATCCTTTCTTTACCAATTTCAAATATTCCCGTGTCACTGGCATTGGAAAGCAGGAAAAGGTTTCACGTCGGGACGCCAGCAAAGTAATCAAATACAATGACCATTATTATGTGTGGTATACCCGGCGGGCCACAGAGCTGCCACCGGCGGGTATTGATGATGGGACCGATGAAATCCCTGCTCTGGACTGGGACCTGGCCGAGATCTGGTATTCCACCAGTAAAGATGGCTTTGACTGGGAGGAGCAAGGGCCGGCCGTTAAGCCTGCACCCAAAGGGGAATATGGAGACCGCTCCCTATCCACCACCGATATCCTGGTATACAAAGGAAAGTACTACTTATACTACCAGACTTTTACAGGTCCGTTCAGCAGCAAAGAGGGAGATCACTGCGATGTGAGTATGGCCTGGGCCGACTCTCCCGATGGTCCATGGACCAAAACCACCGAACCCGTTTTACCCCTGGGGGGTGAGCTGGATTGGGATGGAGGTGCCATCCATGACCCCTACCCCCTTGTTTACAAAGGCAAGATTTGGATGTTTTACAAGGGAGAGGTTCCCCGGAGCGGCAAGGTAGACTGGCTGGTACGTGCCCAGGGAGTGGCCATCGCTGATTCACCCAAGGGACCCTTTGTGAAGCATGAAATGAATCCCATCATTAACTCAGGACATGAAACCTGTGTATTTCCATGGGGAGAAGGTCTGGTGGCCCTGGCCACGGTAGACGGACCTGAGAAAAATACAGTACAGTACGCTCCGGACGGAATAGCATTCCAGCCGGTGTCCAATATTGTAGTTCCACCCTATGCTCCCGGACCCTACTGTCCCGATGTTTTTGAGGACAATGGAAATGGAATGGGAATCAAATGGGGGATCTCTCACATCAGCGAAGTAAAGATCGTGAACAACTACCGGCGAATGCGGACCAGCAGGTCATTCCTTATCCGCTTTGATTGTGACCTCCACCGTAAAGACCATGATCCCTATTATAAAAATTTCAGAGATCAGGTGGGCAAATATGATGAAGCCACGTACTTTATGCCCCGGATGGAGTTGGAGAAAGATCAGAAACAAAAGGTTCTTCAGGAGATGGGGCTTTAATCTGAATTATTAAATCAAACAAAATCAAAAAATGAAACTGCTCACTTCACTCACAATTTTGATCGCCCTGTTATTGACGCCATTCTCCAGTTTTGCCCAGGATGGTTTTCCCTTTAAACTTCCCACAGAGAAACCCGACAGGGAAATGAGTCGGGCCATGGAACGAAACTACACGGCCTACCCGGGAGAACGTCCCGAGCACAATGAACTTTACACCCAGTTTAAGTATACCAGGCTGGAGGGCTTTGACTACAACGGACATAACGGCACCATATCCAGGCGCGATCCTTCAAAAGTGATCTTAGCCAATGGGAAATATTACGTCTGGTACACCCACCGGGAGACTCCTACCCCGCCTATGGGTGCAAAGGAATGCAATGATACCATTCCCTCTAGCGATTGGGATTTGTCGGATATATGGTATGCTACAAGCGAAGATGGCTTCACCTGGGAAGAGCAAGGTGTAGCAGTTCCCCGCCCGCCCAAACCCAAAGTGGGCTGGAGATCTGTAACCACCACCGATATCCTGGTCTGGAAAGGCAAATACTATCTCTACTACCAGGGATTTATGGAAGCCAGTGGAAAAAGGGGGGATGACTGCCCTGTGGCGGTATCTTGGGCCGACTCTCCAAATGGCCCCTGGACTGCTTATAATAAAATTGTGATCCCTAACGGATCTGAAGGCGAATGGGACCAATTTTCCATTCACGATCCTTACCCCATGGTATATAAGGGTAAGATCTACCTCTACTATAAGTCCGACTTTGATGGAGATCCCCGACTGGTACGTATGCAGGGTCTGGCTACCTCAGATGATCCCCTGGGTCCTTTTACAAAATGCCCTCTAAATCCAGTGATCACCGCTGGTCATGAAACTACCCTTTTCCCATATAAGACGGGAATTGCTGCACTGGTCACCCGCGACGGCAATGAGCACTTCACCATCCAGTATGCCCCCGACGGGATCAACTTTGAGGTAAAGTCAGTTGTTGAACTTATGCCCATGGCAGCGGGCCCCTTTGTCCCTGATGCATTTACAGATACAAAAGATGGGAAGGGAATTACCTGGGGGGTATCACACTTTACCAACTATACAGGTGACTGGAGCAAAAACCATGGGATCCTGGCCCGCTTCGATTGTGACCTAAGCCGCGAAGTGGAGGATCCTGCCATGAAACGCCACTCTGTTTACCATCCTGTGGATGTATATTTCCGCCAGGGATTAAATAGCAAACAAATGGAGCGGATTCGTAAGGAAAATGAGAAGCTAAAAAGTGAGCAGTAAGAATGAAAAAAACAGTGCCCATAATTGGAATCACAATTTGCTTTTTCCTTGCAGCTCTTCATAGTTGTGAGAATACAGAAAAGCCTAATGGTGAAGGAGGATATCTATTTGCGCATATGCGCTCGACCGATTATGGAAGTCTCTATTACTCAATCAGCCGGGATGGCAAAAACTGGGAACAGCTCAATGATAGCAGCAGAGTAGATTCACTCTACCGTGGGCATCCCGATATCTGTAAAGGGGCCGATGGAAACTACTATATGATTGGTGCAGAACAATCTCCAGACAGGCCAGCTCTCTGGAGCTCAAAGGATCTGGTCACCTGGAGACTGGAAAAACACCTTCCAGAATCCTTGTTTTTGGATAATGGCACAGGCCATACAGCCAATCCGGCCTGGTTTGGAGCTCCAAAGCTATTCTATGATGAAAATTCTGGAAACTATTTGCTTTCCTGGCATGCACCAAAAAATGGCATAGAGGCGGGAGATAATTGGTGGAAGAGCATGCGTACATTTTATACCCTCACCCCTGACTTTGCGAGTTTCACCACTCCTGAGCGTCTCTTTCATTTTACGGAAAAAGATGAAAATATGGCCACCATAGATGCCATTGTACGTAAGGTGGGATCTACCTATTTTGCGATTATTAAGGATGAACGCTGGCCAGAGGATACGCCCAATGGAAAAACCATTCGAATTGCTACATCGGCCCAATTGGTCGGGCCCTACAGAAATCCAGGCAGGCCGCAAACACCAAACTGGTATGAGGCTCCTTCGGTGGTTCCAAAACTAAATGGTAATGGGTGGAATATATATGCCGAGAGCTATCCCAGCCGATATATTTTGTTTGAAGCCGATTCATTGCATGGAAGCTGGACCGCCGTCGATACAAACCTGGAGGGGGTGCGACATGGATGTGTACTCCGGATAAATGAAGCCCAATATCACACCTTGACTACTCAGTTCTAAGTGAGTCCACCGGATTGGAGCGTGCGGCTTTTAGAGATTGCCAGGCTACAGTGCCAAGAGATACCACATATACAATCAGTATGGTGAGAGCATATACCCATAAGCCAATATCAACCCGATAGGCAAATTGCTGTTGCCACTGGCGCATCACCAGATATCCAAGAGGCAAGCCAACAAAAATGGAGATTGTGACCCACTTCAGAAAATCTTTGGCAAGAAGTCTCATCACCAATCCTTCGCTGGCTCCCAGTGCTCTGCGGATCCCGATTTCCTTAATCCTGCGTTGGGCCAAAAAGGTGGACAGTCCAAACAAACCCAAACAGGCTATAATCACCGCCAGGATGGAGAGATAAGTGGAAGCCTGCTGAAGGCGCTCAACCTTTTCATACTGCCTGTCAAAGGTCTCATTGATCATAGCAATCGAAATGGGACTGTGGGGAACTCCCCGGGGGGGTTGTGTTTTATACCCTAAATCCGCATTTCTATATGCACTTTCAATCTTTTGGAGGGTTTTTGCTATGTTTTTGCTGATAAACTTCACACTTATTGTCCAGGGCTGCCCTTTGGTACGTAACCATATTGCCATGGGCTTTACAGGGAACATCAGGGACTGAAAATGAAAATCCTCCACCACACCCACAATCATTCCTCCCGGTCCCATTCCTGAAGTTGTTATTCCCACAGGATCATCTATGCCCAGGGCCTTTCGGCAGGTCTCATTTATAACAAAAAAATTATTTGAATTATTTTCTGAAGTATCCCTGTTATAACTATTCAGGGAAGAAAGATCCAGAATCTCAGCTCCCTGAGTGAAATTCAGATCATAAACTCTAAAAAAATCAAGATCAGCAATTATCACTTTCAATTCCATTCCATAAAACAGGGATTCAGGATCATCCACCACATTTATATCATCCGTATGATTCAAGCCTGGAACCGGGTGAGACAAACAAGCATATTCCACTTCTGGGATTCGCTTAATTCGATCCAGGATTTTTATTTTAACCTGATTATTAAGACTGCCAGTTCCTAAATGGACTACCTGTTCCCTATCAAATCCCAGATCCTGAGTCTTCATAAACCTGATCTGTTGCTGCATTGAAATAATCACATAGAGCAATACCACAGCAGAGGAAAACTGAATAACCATCAACACCCTACGGGTAGTTAATCCCTTCCTCCTTTTTCCCTGACCTCCGGAAAAGATATTCAAGGGGTGTTCACCCGACATATGAATGGCTGGATAAAGACCGGATATAATCCCGACCAGAAAAATAATCAGGAGCGTTGCGATCCAGGCAATGGGTGATCTGAGAAAATAGAGGTTTATATCAGATTGTAAAAGGTAGTTAAAGGAAGGAAAGAGCAATTGTGCCAGAGTCGCAGCTATCAAAAAGGAAAATAATGTAGTGATAACCGATTCTGTCAATAGGTAAAGAATTAGCGACGATCTGGAGGATCCATTAATTTTCCTAAGGGCCAATTCCCTGCTTCGCATGGAAGCCCTGGCCGTGGCAAGATTGATGTAATTAATCACTGCCAGCAATAGGATGCCCAGTCCCAATAGGAAGAAGTTAAATAGATTTTTTCTATTCGAATGGGTCATATATCCCAAAGCGGGATCAATATCTGCAACATGAACTTCAGCCAGAGGCCTAAGGCTGATATCAGAATTAAATTCGTCACTCGAGCCCGAAAGTCGATAGAGGTATTGCGCCCATACATCCTTCATTTTCTTCTCAGCAGTTGCAGTCTCAACACCATTATGAAGTCTCACATAACATGGGTATGACTGCCAGAAAAAGTGCCATTTATCATTCAATCTGTCGTTCCGTTTCTGAGCCTCATAAAGATTAGAGATGGGGGTGATTGCATCAAATTTGAGATGAGTATTGACCGGATCTCTGATCACTCCAACCACTTCATAGGGAACAGAATTCCAATAATATACCATCTTACCTAAGGGATTCTCATCAGGAAAAAGCTTTTCAGCAGTCCCATGCGTCAGTATTATTTGGAAGGGTTCGAACAGTACAATCTCAGGATCCCCATATAAAAAGCTTTGCGGAAATACATTGAAAAAACCCGAATCCACCAGAATGCCTCCATCCAGGGTGATTTGTACAGCGGCACGCCCCTCCTCCTCCGGGATAGCAACGGGAATAGAGTGATTGTATCGTATTCGGGTCATGTGGCTGATCTCAGGAACAAGTTTTTCAATCTCTGGCCCTAGAGGTAAAGGAACAACGTCGCTTGCCAGCCATTCAAGTTCAGGAGTTTCCACCCGGTAGACTTGTCTGAAATGGGGGATATTCCTGTCAACTGTCAACTCATCATACAGATAGAGTGCCACAAGGGTAAAAACCGTCAAGCCAATGGCCAGGCTAAGGATCTGGATCACACTCTGAACCTTGTTCCGCAGCACATTGCGATGGGCTGATTTGATATAGTTTCTTACGATCAAATTTGTACTTATTGCTGTTTTGAACATCAAAACAGGCTTCATTGTTCAATGGGTATGCCAATCATATCAACTATTCCGTCTTGATAGAATCCACCGGATTGGCGCGGGAGGCTTTTAAAGATTGCCAGGCTACTGTTCCAAGCGAAACCAAAAATACGATGAGTACGGTCCAGATATAAATCCCAATTCCGAAACTAGCCTGGTAAACAAATTGTTGCTGCCACTGCTGTATAACCATATAACCCAATGGAAGTCCCAAAAGAACAGAAACAGAGACCCATTTTAGAAAATCTTTGGCCAGAAGAGAGAATACCAGGTTTTCAGAAGCACCCAAAACTTTCCGAATTCCGATCTCCTTCGTTCTTCGCTGAGCCATAAAAGTGGATAAGCCAAAAAGACCCAGGCAGGCGATAATCACCGCCAGAATCGAAAAATAGGAAGAAGCAGTCTGGATAAGCTCAACTTCACGGTATTGCTCATTAAATGTATCATCCATAAAGTAGTATTCAGCCATTTGAGAACTTAAACCAGGAATTAGCTCAATAGTTCGTCGTTCGTCCATCATTGAATTCATGGCACTTTGTATTTCTTCCATGGCTTTTTTGATATCGAGGCTGTCGATTATCATGCTTAAATACCACCCGATAGGTTTACTCGAAACATATATCGACATTGGTTTTATGGGATATTTTAGTGACTGGAAGTGATAATCTTCAAAAACTCCGGCAATCATCGCTCCATATTGCCCGGTATGCCCCACAGGATCATCAAGTTCCAGGGCTAAACGGCAAGTCTCATTAATAACAACATAGTCAACTGTTGATTCCTGCAAAATTTCTTCACCCTGGGTAAGCTTCAGGTCGTAGACTTTAAAAAACTCCGGATCTGCCACAGCAAACTTCATCTCCAGGCCGTGAAAGATGGAGCCAGGCTCATTATACAGAGTTAAATCCTCTGATTGATTTTCTCCTGGGATAGGACTGGAAAAACTGGCAACTTTAATTTCAGGGATGCGTTCTAACCTGGATTTCAACTCCAATTTATCCTCCACTCTAAATCCTCCTGTTCCCATCCAAATAATTTGTTCTTTACCAAATCCAAGTTTATAGTTTTGCATAAATTTGATCTGCCTTTGCATGGAGAAAATCAATAGAAGCAATACCACTGCTGAGGTAAACTGGATCACCATTAGAATTCGCCGTGTAAAGAGAATCCCTCCCCTTCTTCCGGGCTTTCCAAAGAAAATATCCAGGGGTGATCCACTGGCCATTTTAATGGCTGGATAAAGCCCCGACAATATTCCAATCAAAAGAACAAATAGCAAGCTTATAAGCCAGGCTATTGGAGAAAACAGAAAATATAAATCTACATCGGATTGCAACAGTTGATTGAATTGTTTGAACAAAAGTTGAACTAGAGTAGCTGCCACAGTAAATGCTAAGAAAGTGGTGATCACAGATTCAGTGAGGAAGTATATAATCAGTTTGCCTTTTGTGGACCCAGTGATTATCCTCAGGGCAATCTCTTTGCTTCTCAATGATGACCTGGCTGTATTTATATGGATATAATTGATGATTCCAAGCAGCAAAATCCCCAGACCCAGAATTAAGAGATTTATTAGCTCCTTCCGATTTGCCGTTGACATATAATTCCTGTAAGGATCAGTTTCCGTATTTAGAACCTCCTTCAGGGGTACAAGTGAAATATCTCTTCCTATTCTTTCATCAACGGAGGACATATTATCTAAAAACTCAGTCCAGACTTCTTGAATTTTAAGTTCGACCTCACGGGGATCAGAATTCACCAGGAGGGTCACATAAGTTGGACTTGACAGTATGATCATGGATCCAGCATCGATACTCCTCTTTTGCTGTTTCCTTTGAGCAATGACAGAACTTATCGGGCGAAGTGCTTCATAGTTTAAATGTGTATTTAGAGGATCCTTTACTACTCCGGTGACCTTCTCAGGCACTGCACTCCATATATAGACAGTCTTCCCAATGGGATTTTCAGAACCAAACAGCTTTTTTGCCAAACTCTCAATGAGCACAATGCTACCTGGTTCCACAAGCGAGGACTCAGGATTCCCAAGGAGATATTCTTGTGGGAATATATGCAGAAACCCGGTATCCACCATAATAGCGGAATTCATCTCTGTCTGGCCAGTCCGATTACCCTCTTTATCGAGGTAAGAAATCGCAACAGAGGATTGACTGCGAATTCGTGTCATGTGCTGAATCTCAGGAATCTTCTCGTGGATATTTGGGCCCAGCAGAAAACTTACTGCGTCAGACCCTTCCCATGTTTCACTGGATTCAAGCCTGTAAACGTGTTTGAAATAAGGAATTGATCTGTCTACTGTTAAATGATCATAAACATAAAGGGCAACCATCGAAAAAACCGTTAGGCCGATGGTCAGACTCAGAATCTGTATAAAGCTCTGAAGCTTGTTTCGAGCAAGATTCCTTAGTGTGGATACAATATAACTCCTTAGCATCTCAGGTGCTTGAACAATAGTTATGCCGGGACAAGCAAGATCCTGACAATGTTTATAATAACAAACTCACATGAAACATAGTTCATGCTATTTTGTATCAATTTGACACAGGAATTTGGTTCAGAATGACACTATTCAGTCCGCAGAGAATCCACCGGATTGGTGCGGGAGGCAAAATGTTGCTGCCATCCATGTTGCTACTAAGCATCTCTATCCTGTAGACCTGGCTAAAGTTTGGATTACTCCGGTCCCGGGTTAATTCATCATACAAATAGAGTGTCACAAGGATAAAAACCGTAAGTCCGATGGCGAGGCTAAATACCTGAATCAGGCTTTGAATCTTATTTCGGGTAAAATAACGATGGGTGGATTTTATATAATTTACAATCATAAACTCTTTTGCACATCAATTAACTATGATACAACAAGATATCTAATTATTCATCGCATTTAAAACATATAACTGTATCAATTTGACACAACTACTTGCTTCTATCGGACACAAATCATAATTTTATTTCCACAATGAAGGAATTAAAAGGAAGGATCGTAGTTATCGATGATGACATTGATGTGCTGAAAACTGCACATATGGTCCTCAAAAGGCATTTTAAGGAGGTCATCACCCTGTACCAACCAGAAGATATCCTGCATCACCTGAAAGAAGGGGAAATCGATGTGGTATTGCTGGATATGAATTTCTCACCAGGAGTCACCTCAGGCAAAGAGGGGCTCCGATGGCTGAAGAAGATCAAAGAGGAGGCTCCATCTGTTTATGTACTGATGAATACAGCCTATGGGGACATCAACCTGGCTGTAGAAGCAATGAAGTTGGGAGCTATCGATTTTCTTGTGAAACCATGGACCAGTGAGAAGTTGTTGGCCAGTGTTAAAAATTGTCTGGCCCTGAAACGTTCCAGGGAGAAAGTAGTTCGCCTGCAGCAGGAGAAGAAGATCCTGAACAAAGACCTGGGAAAGGGATTCGATGAGTTTATTGCCCAGTCCAGCTCCATGAAACCGGTCTTAAACAGCATCGGAAAAGTAGCACCCACAGATGCCATTGTATTGATACTGGGTGAAAATGGAACGGGAAAAGAACTGGCAGCCCGGGAAGTCCACAGAAAATCGGCCCGTAACCACTCCCCTTTTGTGAAGGTGGACCTGGGGGCCATCACAGAATCTTTGTTCGAATCAGAGCTTTTTGGCCATAATCAGGGTGCTTTTACCGATGCCAAAGAGGCCCGTCCGGGCAGATTTGAGATAGCTTCGGGCGGAACCCTGTTCCTGGATGAAATCGGAAATCTGGACATCGGTATGCAGGCCAAGCTTCTATCTGTACTTCAGAACAATGAAATAATTCGGCTGGGAAGCACCACTCCAATTCCCATAGATGTAAGGATCATTTGTGCCACCAATAGGCCCCTTTACCAGATGGTGGAGGATGGGGAATTTCGCCAGGACCTTCTATACAGAATCAACACAGTGGAGATCACTTTGCCTCCTTTAAGAAATAGAAAGGAGGATATCTCCCGGTTGGCCTATCACTACCTGAATCATTTCAAGATAAGATACCATAAATTGCAGTTACAAATCAGTGAAAATGCACTGGACATCATGACTGAACATGCCTGGCCCGGAAACATCAGAGAATTAAGGCATGCGGTTGAGAGGGCGGTAATTATGGGGGATTCTGAAAAGCTTGTCCCAGAAGATTTTAACCTGGGAAACAAAGCTGCAAAAGCAAGCATTCCTGTTACTTCAGGAAAAATAGATGATATAGAGAAATCAGCCATTATGAAAGCATTGAATAAAGGATATGGCAGCATGGATCAGGTGGCTGATGAGGTGGGATTATCACGAAGCACCCTTTATAGAAAAATGAAAAAATACGGATTATAAGATGATCAGGGCCCGAAAATCGTTTCGAACAGGGATTATAGTCAGGATCCTTTTGCTTCTCTCTGTGGGAATCACTGCCTTCCTGATCGCCACAAAGACTTCGTACTGGTTAGTTGGAGCATGGATGGGAGTCCTGGAAATAGTCCTTATTCTTGAGCTGATCCGATTTCATGAAAGAACATACAGGGCACTTGGTGAGTTCCTGCTCTTCATAAAACAAGGGGAATTTGCTTCAATGAGCACCATAGATGAAAAAAACATTGAGTTTCAGGAAGCATACAAAATGCTTTTTGAAAAGTTTCGGAACCTAAGGATTGAAAGGGAGACCAACTATCACTATCTGCAACGCATTATTGAGCATGTGGATACCGCCCTGATTTGCCTGAAGGATGAGCAAAATATCCAGCTAATCAACAAAACTGCTCAGAAATTACTCCAGGTTTCAGAGATTAAAACTCTGGGAGCGATCGTTAAGGTAAATGATGAACTTGCACAGCTCATCGGAAATATTCAATCAGGCGATAAGGAGATGATCCGTTTTATTCGCCATGGCAGAATCATGAAATTATCCATCCGGGCCACTGAATTCACCCTTGACGGAGAAATTTATAAGATCGTAAGCCTCCAGGATATTAAATCAGAACTGGAAGAACAAGAGTTGGATTCCTGGCAGAAACTGGTGAGGGTTCTCACCCATGAAATTATGAATTCGGCCATTCCCATTACCAATATGGTTTCTATGGCCAGGCAAATTCTATTGGATGAGGAGGGAAAACCAAAAGAGATTCCGGGGCTAAGTCAGGAAGATTCAGATGACTTGATGGAGAGCCTTTACACTGCCGAAAGCCGAAGTCAGGGACTTACCAATTTTGTTCAGAGCACCAAAAGCCTCACCCGCATACCTGAACCCTCCTTTGGAGACATTATTATAAAAGACCTCTTTAAAAGACTAAGAGAGATTTTCAAAGGAGAGAGGGAGCAAAAAGGAGTAAGCATGAATTTTAGTCTTCAGTCTGATTCGCTGCTGATAAAGGCTGATGTGGGCCTCATTGAACAGGTTCTGATTAATATAATCAGAAATGCCATGGATGCTATGGCTGGGAAAAGTGCTCCCGTTTTAGATATATCTGCACATAAGACCCTGGAGGGAGGATTGGTTATTCGGATCTGTGACAATGGGGAGGGTATCGCTCAAGAAAATATGGATCACATTTTTGTACCCTTCTATACCACTAAAAAGGAGGGTTCCGGGATTGGCCTTAGCCTTTCCATGCAAATCATGAAACTTCATAAGGGCAGGATCGATATCCAATCGGAGCCTGGCAAAGGCACCTGTGTCACCCTCGAATTCTAATCACCACCCACCTCTCACCTCTCACCACCCACTCACTGTAACCTGGCGAAGCCAGATGTAACTCAAACCTGAAACCCACCTGACCCACCTGTCCCACTGTCTCACTGTCTCAAACTGACTCAAAAACCTGTGTCAATGTGAGACGAAAGGCAATTACTATAATAACCCTCCCTCCATTATCTATCTCATATTCTGCGTTTTACAATTATTGGCACAAGGATTGAATTGTAGCTGTCAAAATCTAAAAACAAAAAAAAACAGAACGTTATGAAAGCAAAAATCAGATTCGCAACAGTTGGCCTCTTAATGGCAATAACCTTTACTGCTAACGCACAATCCTCTTCCGATATAAGTAATACTTACAAATCCAACGATCTTGGATACGCTTTCGCAGCCTGCCAGACTCTCGATGGAGGATCCCTGCTGGGAGGTCGCTCCTTAGTGAATGGAACTTTAGACTACAAAGTGGTCAGAATCGATGAAACGGGGCATACCCTATGGATCCAAACTTATGGTGGAAACCGGGAGGATGAATTGACAACCGTTAAAGCCACTCAGGATGGTGGTTTTGTAATCGGTGGGAGATCCAATTCAAGCATATCCGGTGACAAGTCGGAGTATACCAAGGGAGAATATGACTTCTGGGTGCTTAAGGTTGATAAAGACGGAATGGTGGAGTGGGACCGCACCTATGGAGGCGTCGAAAAAGACAACCTGATAGCCATTGAAGAGATGGCCGACGGTGTAGTGGTGCTTGCAGGATATTCTGATTCAAGAAGCATGATCTTTCAGGACAGACAATCTGATTTTCTGGTCATCTGGATCGATGGTTCAGGGAACAGCCTTTGTGAGTTTCGTTATGGGACTAAAGGCAAAGACATACTTACCTCAGCCACCATTCTAGAAGACCAGGGAATTGTCCTGGGAGGTTATTCCAGCCTTAAAAGTGACTCTGAATTCGATTACAACCTGGTTAAAATAGACCGGTTTGGATCCGCAGTCTGGGAAAAGAATATGGGCAATGCGTCCGATGAGTTCCTGTCAGGTTTAACTGGATTAGGTAGTGAGAATGACGGTGGGTTTATCCTGTATGGAGAAGGCAATGCAGGTTCATGGACCATGAAATTTGATCAGGATGGAAACAAGATCTGGATGGATCCCTCTACAAATACATTTTTTGCAGTAGTGGAAGAATAGTATGAAACGTATATTCTCGTCCACTTTTACCTTTCGGGCCGTATGGAGAAGCACCATGCGGCCCGATCATTTTATCCGTCGCTGCTGACGATCTAGTTCTTTACAATTTTTGTACTGATCCTGGTCCCATCTGAATAGGTAAAGCGGATAAAATAGAGACCTGCATCCAGATCATCGGTCTCCAGGACATGATCTTCCACTCCATTGATCGAAACGGTTTTAATCTCACGTCCATCCAGATTCAGAATGGAAACATATTCAACCTCTTCCAGGTGAGAAAGAGTCAGTGTTTGATTGAATGGATTGGGGTAAACCACTGGGAAATCTGCAACTACCATGTCATTCATTCCGGTAATATCAACCACATAAGACCAAACATCAAGTTCAGCGACAGCTATAAAGGGTACTTCAGGATTATTCTGGGCCTCTGTAAGGGCCACCACTTTCATGTATCGTCCTTTGGCTGTTTTATTGAGGAAGATTCTGCGCATCTCCTTATAGTCTTCAGTATTGGGGTGTTTGGCCCATCTGAAATGATCCAGTTGAACCGGAACACCCCAATTGGCCAGGTCATTAGAGACATAGATCTCAAAAGAACCAATGGCACCATTTGGGCCAAATTCATCCTGCCTGGGATAGTAATCAATGAGGTCAACCCGCCGTTCCGATCCCATATCAATGTGAATTTCATGGGGCAATTCGGGCTGGTCGGAAAACCACTGGGTATGCCAGTAAGTGGTGAGATCCCCATCGATGGCATTCTCCTTCACACCTCCATCCTTTTCACTGTCCTCACAATCGGCATATAAAGCCGTCCAGTCTGCTTTATCAAGCACTATCTTTTCCCGGAAGGGCATCACCTGTACCACGCAGATCTCCCTGATAAACATATCATAGGTGACCGCATAAACCCTGCTCTGCCCGGGACTCAGGGCAGTGATCCATCCGGAACTATCCACGGACACCACAGCGTTGGACTGAATGGACCAGGCCATTCTCTTGTCCTCAGCAGAATCCGGAAGGATGGTATGACGCAGCATATATTCTTCCCCTTCAATCATATGGATGGTATCGTATGCCACATACATATCTGTGATATGAATGATTTCTGGTTTAACGGGAGGAATAATAACGGGCGGAACCTGGCCGCCACAACCTTTGTCTGATTCAGGAGTTGCCGCATTGGTAGCTATTTCTTTTGCTGAGGACTGAAACAAAGCCATCCTGTCAATCACATGGTTCTTTGACCGGCCAGAAACCTCAATGGTATACTCCCCCGGAGCATCAAAATCCGCAAATATTTGCAATCCATTTACTCCAGAGTGT
>RCNC010001730.1_pt1 | contig 14739 bp, 11 predicted proteins | sample 2041301 | NCBI WGS metagenome assembly RCNC01 (sample SAMN09708231, study PRJNA481090) | Marine sediment metagenome, whole genome shotgun sequencing project. | biome: marine sediment; feature: ocean; material: sediment; isolation source: Sewage treatment plant 13A marine sediment (STP13A) ... | reverse complement strand
TATGCCTATGTATTCCTGAGAATGGAGGATGTGAATCCCGTCATTGGTGTGGTAAGTGGAATAAAGGATGTGGAGAAATTTAAATCCACTCTGTCGAAGATCGATGAGAACATCAGTGAAAGTTTCAAGGAGATGGAGGGTTACACCTACATGCAGCCCGATCAAGAGGGTGTGGTGGCCTGGAATGAGAAGCAGATGATTGCACTGTTTTCTCCTAACAATGAGGAATTTGAAGAATCATACTGGACAGAAAGTCTCACCAAGATGTTTCATCCTGTAAAGGAGGAGTCCATCACCAGCCTGGTAGACTTTAAAGATTTCCAGGGTAAAATGAAAGATTTAAACCTGTGGGTCACGTCCGACAAAATCATGGATGTGATCAAACAGGTGGTTAAGCAGGATATTCCGGATTTGCCTGTAACACTATACAACAACTACGCCCAGGTCTATTTTGATTTTTCCAACGGGGAAGTGAATGTAAGCGGAGAAACTCATTTCAGCGAAGAAGTTGAAAAAAACGTGGAGGAGTTCCTGGTGATGAATCCCGAACTGAACGATGAGATATTAAAACTGGCTCCAGGTGGAGACCTGCTGCTGGCCCTGGCTGGCTCCATGGACCTTCAGAAGGTTCAGAAATTGGTGGAGAAATTTGCACCGCCCAAGCTGGACGAAATGGGAAATAAGGTGGAAAATGCCATCGGCATCTCCCCTGAAGATATGCTCGAGGCATTCACAGGAGACTTCACCATTGCCATCAATGGAATCGAAGGAGAAACCATGATTCCCATAGAACTCTTTTTGGGATTTGGAGTGAATGGAGAAGACATTCAGGATAAGTTGCTCGAAACGGTTGGGGAAATGCTTCCCATCGAAGAGCAAGGTGACTTTTTTGTGATCAATATCCAGGGCAATGAGATTTACAGTGGGATTCTCAATAACATGTGGGTGATTACCAATGCCAAAGGTTACAAGGATGCCGTGGAGGGAGGTTCCATGGAGAAATCTCTGATGGATACAAGGTTCAACGAATTCGCCGATGGTTCCATGGGCATGTATCTGAACCTCGATCTGGAGGGTTACCCCGGCATGTTACAGGGAATGCTCTCTCAAAATCCCCAAACCATGAAATGGGTTCAGCATTTAACGGGTTCCTTTGATTACATGGGTTTCTCAGCCAGCAACTATAAGAACAATCTTTTGCTGAAGACCAACCAACCCGGTGAGAACAGCCTGTATACCCTTTTAAAATTAACTGACATTCCTGAATAGGGAACAGAAACAGAAGCGCAATCAATGACCATCCGGTTTGAAAAGATGATTCCGCTTCCCCTGCTGGAACAGGATACCTCCGGTTCTGAAGTGTGGGAATCAGAATCTGTCCTGTTTGAGCAAGGGAAATCCTATATCCTCGAAGCCCCTTCGGGCAGAGGGAAAACGAGTCTCCTGTCAGTGATCTATGGGATCAGAAAGGACTATCAGGGTACTGTTTTATTGGACGACAAATCCGTTTCTCAATTCTCCTGGAGGGAGTGGTCAAACCTCAGGAAAAAAAACCTCTCCTACATATTCCAGGGCCTGGAGTTATTTGAAAGCCTGACTGCCCGTGAAAATATTCTTTTAAAGAACAATATCACCGGATTCCAACTGCCTCACAGAATCGAAGAGATGGCTCAAACACTGGGCATAGAAGATTTTATGGACCGGAAAGCAGGGATCCTTTCTTTTGGGCAACAACAAAGGGTGGCCATCATTCGGGCACTCTGTCAACCCTTCAATTTCTTGCTGGCCGATGAGTGCTTCAGCCATATGGACCCCCATAACAGCCAAAATGCCTACCAGTTGATCCAGGAGGAGTGCAAGACGCAAGGAGCAGGATTACTCCTTACCTCACTCAACGATACCGGATTCCTCAAAGCAGATGAAAGGAGAAGGTTATGAGGTTTCTCTATCAAATATTGTGGAAAGATCACAGCAGGGCTCACCTTCTCTGGGCATTCCTTGGCACACTGGCCGGATTTGTTCTGCTTCTTTCGGGCATCCAGTTTTACGTGGATGTAAAAGAAGTCCTTTCAGAAAACCGGGATTTACTCGATCCCGAATACATTGTCATCAATAAGAAAGTAAATATTGGTCAGACCCTGGGACTTAGCCAAGCCGGATTTACAGATGAAGAGCTAGAGGACATCTCCTCCCAGCCCTTTGCCGATCAGGTAGCTCCCTTCCTGGCCAACCAATTTCCGGTAAGTGCATATACAGATAGTGAACAGTTCACCGATTTCTACTCAGAACTGTTTTTTGAGGCCATCCCCGATGAATATATCGATGTGAAGTCGGACGACTGGATATGGGATCCTGAAGAGGGGACCATCCCCATCATCATCCCACAAGACTACCTGAATCTCTACAACTTTGGATTTGCCCCCAGTCAGGGACTTCCACAAATCCCCAAAGGGGTCATCTCCATGATCAAGTTTCGGATCAGACTGAAAGGTCAGGGACAGGGTAACTATGGGGATTATACAGGCAGAATTGTAGGATTCAGCAACAGGATCCACTCCATCATGGTCCCCCTGGATTTCCTGGAGTGGGCCAATGAAAAATATGGGTATTTCGAGAAAGTCGATCCGGCACAGATCATCCTTGTATCCAAAGACCCCACCGATCCTGCCATAATTAAGTACCTTGATGAAAAGGGATTTGATACCATCCGTGAAAAACTAAAAAGCAGCCGGATGAATATCATTCTTAAGTTTATCATCAGCTTCCTGGTGGTGGTAGCAAGCATTATCATCGGGCTCGCCTTCCTGGTTTTCCTGCTAAGTCTTCAATTAATGATCAGTCGCTCTGCAGAAAAGATCCGCAGGCTTAATAAGCTGGGCTACAACTTCAGAGAAATCAGCATACCATATATTGTGCTATTAGGGATCCTGATGCTTGGTGTGACAGGATTTTCCCTGTTAATCACCGCAGTTCTGACCCATAAGTTTTCCAGCATGGCAGAGGCCTGGAGCCTTGATATATCAACCTCCTTACATGGCATTATTTATGGGATGGCTGTGGGACTCATTGCCCTGATTTCCCTTACCAATGTGATCGCTATCCTCTTAAGTACTAAAAAGCTGTGTAAATAGTTTGTATCATTCAAATTAATCACTATTTTTGCAACCCCAAATTAATTAAAAGGCGATATGGCACATCATTTATCAGCAAAGAAGAGGATCAGGCAGACCGAGGTTAAGCGTGTAAAGAATAAGTACTACGCAAGGACTACAAGAAGTGCTGTGAAAACATTACGTGGAACTACCGAAAAGGAAGCCGCCACAGAACAGTACTCAGAAGTTGTCTCCATGCTTGACAAGCTTGCCAAGAACAATGTCATTCATAAGAACAAGGCATCTAACCTCAAATCGAGTCTCGCAAAACACGTGAATAGCCTCTAGGGTTCTTCACCTACACAATATTTGAAAGGCTGTCCCATCGGGATGGCCTTTTTTTATTGGGATAAATGTCTCGTCCTGAAAAGGAAGAATGGTATCCAAGGAGGTAATACAGTTACTTCCTGGGCTCGAAAATATGGTACCTTTGATTGGAAGAAGTAAACCCCTTCGATTATGCCTTAGAGCCAGGCGCAAAACATTAAAAATGAAGATCAACAAAAAAATAGTAAAAGGGCTCGTATTCATTTTAAGTGTGCAATTATTAAGTTGCACCCAAAAGCAAAAGAAAGTCTCCTATTTTGATACTCAGGCTGAAATCGATTATGAAAGTTTGAAAGAAGGCTTTTACAATGTTCCCCAGGAAGCAAAAATGAGAATATGGTGGTTCTGGATGAGTGGTATAGCAACCAAAAAATCAATTACTCAGGATCTGGAGGCTATGAAAGCCAATGGGATTGCCGGGGCAATATTAATTGATAACGGAGGGGATTATTCACCACCGGGAACTGTGTTTATGAGCGAAAAGTGGAAAGAGAATTTTGCCCACGTTATAAAAGAATCTGAGAGCTTGGGGATAGAGATAAGTCTGAACATTCAAAGTGGGGCAGGCGATCCTGGGAATCCAAATATAGAAGATGATAATGGATTGAAAAAAGTTACCTGGAGCGAACTAAAAGTTGCAGGGCCAAAGAAAATAGAGCTTGAACTGGATATGCCCCCAAATCAAATTTTCTACAAAGATGTAATTGTACAGGCAATTAAAACACAACATCCGGATGTCCGCTTTAATGAGCTCATAAAAAACTGGGATATTAAGAGTTTCAACAAAAAAGAACGTTGGAATACTACTTTGGATAAGTACGATTTAAATCAGTTTTATGATACATATGAAGATGATGGAAAATCTTTGGCCATTAAGGAAAACGAAGTAATAAATCTTAATGCCAATTATAAAGACGGAAAACTAATATGGGAGATTCCCGAAGGTGAATGGACAATTATTCGATATGGTTATACTTCCACCGGAAGAAGGAACAATTACGCCAGCAATGGATACAAAGGGGGTTTGTGTTACGATCCAATTCATAAAAGAGGGATAAACGCCCAGTGGAAAGATGTGGTAAAACCACTTATTGATATAGCCAAAGAAAACGGCAATAGCCTGAAATATGTTCATGTTGATAGTTGGGAAATGAAAACAACAAACTGGACGCATGATTTCGACATTGAATTTAAAAATCGTCGTGGATATAATATTGAGCCATATTTGCCGGTTCTGACTGGCCGCATTGTAGGAAACCGTGAAATCTCCAATCGTTTTCTGGAAGATTTCCGAATGACCGTTGGTGATATGGCAGCTGACTACAATTATGGCGAAATGCACAGTCTGGCGCAAGCGGAAGGAATATCGATGCACTCTGAATCTGCCGGCCCGCACCTGCCTCCTGTGGATGGCTTAAAAACACTGGGAATAAATGATATTCCTATGGGAGAATCATGGGCCAGAGCCAATACACATAGAGGGACGGAAGGTAAACGTATACATCTAAAGTTAGGAGCAAGTGCTTCTCATATTTATGGAAAACGGTTTTTTGCTGCTGAAATTCCATCCTCTGTTGGTCCGGTTTGGGAGCGCAGTCCAGCTGATGTGAAAGTTGTTTTAGACCGTGGATTTTGTACCGGAGTTAATCGGGTGAACTGGCACACTTACACTTCGTCACCCGATGAATACGGTTTGCCGGGTATAGAATATTTTGCAGGAACACACCTGAACAGGCATGTAACCTGGTGGAAAGAGTCAAAAACATTTATTGAATATATCAATCGAACACAACACATGCTAACGCAGGGATTACATGTGGCCGATGTACTTGGATATTTGGGAAGCGGAGTGCCATTATTTGGATTTTTGGATAGCGACCGTGGTGATATCCCTCCCGGTTATGCCTGGGACATGTGTAACAGTGATGTGCTGTTAGACCGTGCAAATGCAAAAGATGGACGTATTTACCTGCCGGATGGAAAAAACTATTCACTATTGGCACTTTCTGAGCATAATGATATTTCTCTTCCGGTTTTGAGGAAAATAGAGAAAATGGTGAAGCAAGGTGTTTTATTGGTTGGCAATCCTCCTCACAGAACATCAGGGTTAACCGCTTTTCCTGAATCGGATAAAGAACTAAAAGACCTTGTTGATAAACTTTGGGGTAATATAGATGGCATTAATATAGTTGTAAACAAGTATGGCTTAGGCAGAGTGTATGCATATAAAACAGTTGCTGAGGTGCTTGAAATAGAAAAGGTCAGACCGGATTTGGATTGGGAACCAAAGGAGGATGTTGACCTCGAATATATTCACCGCACATCGGAAGATGTAGATATCTATTATGTTTTAAACAAATGGGCATGGAAAGGAATCAACGATTTGAATCACAGAAACCTACCTGCATTACCTGATAGATTCGTTCAGGTCAATTGTACTTTCAGGGTAGATGGCAACAGAAAAATTGAGAGATGGGATCCGGTTACAGGCGAAATTACTCCGGTTAACGTTTATGAACAAAAAGAGGGATTGTACACCTTACCGGTTTCGCTGGAACCAGAAGGAGCTGCTTTTTATGTTTTCAGTAAAGCTGAAAGAACAACAAGCATTACAAAAATTGAAAAGAACAGTCATGAATTGACAGAAGGAAATACACCATTTACGGCAGGCGCTTCAAGGGTTTTTGTTGATAACAATAAAATAGAAATTTTAGACGAAGGAGAGTACAACCTGACTTTAAATGATGGCAGTGAAATTAATATTAATGCCACCGAAGCTAATTATGAAATCAACATTCAGGGCGCATGGCAAGTTACCTTTCAGGAAAAACCTTTGTTAGGGGTATCATTCACGAAAACTTTCGATGTTTTGCAATCATGGACTGAATCGAATATACATACCATCAAATATTTCTCTGGTTCAGCACTCTATGAAAAGAGTTTCAATGTAGAGCAAAATATTAGTTCAAATGGAAGAGCATATTTAAACCTCGGAAAGGTTGGGGATATTGCTACTGTAAAATTGAATGGAGAGGAAATTGGAGTTTACTGGAAACCCCCTTATGTTGCAGATATTACGGATTATGTGAAGAATGGAGAAAATAAACTTGCAATTGAAGTGTGCAATTTATGGATAAACAGATTGATAGGTGATGAAAAGTTGCCATCCAACGAAAAAAAGACCTCTACCAATTTGGTAAATGAAGCTCGTTATGACAAAATTTATAAGCCTGATTCAGATCAATATCTGCGGATATCAGGTTTACTGGGGCCGGTAAAAGTGCAGTTTTCACAAACTCATAAATTCAAATAAAAGTGTTCAGACTCCTATTAGCTAAAAGTAAAGAGAGCCTCACTTAAATACCCTTTTGGACAAAAAAGGCCGTCCCTCAATATTATGTTGATGTAGGGTATAAAGAGGGCTCCGTCACATTAAGTGGTAAACGGAGGTATGAATCAATACAGATCAAACAATTTGAAAACCTGGTCAGTGGAAGACAGGCCCAGGGAGAAGGTGATAGCAAATGGTGTCCAGTATCTTTCCGATTCGGAATTACTTGCCATATTGCTGGGTTCGGGAACAAGAAATATGACTGTGGTGGAACTGGCCAGACAGGTGCTACATAAGTCAGGAAACAGTCTGCATGAACTGGGAAGACAGAATATTTCAGAGCTGGTTGCCATTAAGGGCATAGGACCGGCCAAAGCCATTACCCTGCTGGCGGCCATGGAGCTTGGGAGGCGCAGAGGAGCCACCCAGCAAACCGAAAGAATCTCCGTAAAATCAAGTGAAACTGTCTTCAATATTTTCCACCCCATACTTGGGGATCTGGATCATGAAGAGTTCTGGTTGTTGATGTTGAACCGGGCCAACAGGGTACTGGGCAGGTTTAAGGTGAGTCAGGGTGGACTCTCGGGTACAGTTATCGACACCCGGATTATTTTAAAGAAGGCTCTTGATAATCTGTCGTCTTCCATTGTGGTTTGTCACAACCACCCTTCAGGAAATAATCAGCCCAGTGATGCCGATGTGAAGATTACTGAAAAATTGAAAAAAGCGGCTGAAATGATTGAAATTAAACTACTCGATCATGTGATTATTGCAGATAAATCTTACTTTAGTTTCGCAGATGAGGGTCTGATCGCTTAATCCTCTGGTTTATATGATTAACATTCTGTTGACCATACTATTTAGTTCTGTCAAATTTGCCATGACCTTTCCGGTGGCTGTAATGCAATTTAAGTTTTCCTTTTTTGAGACCATATTATGGACCAATGTGGGTGGGATCCTGGGCATCTACTTCTTTGCATTTCTGTCAGATAAGCTTATCGCATGGTGGAACAGAAATTTCAGAAAGTCACACACGAAAGGGTCCCCTGATGAATCGGGTAATAAGAAGGTTTTCACCAAAAGGAACCGCAGAATCGTTAGCCTCAAACAAAAATATGGACTTTTTGGCATTGCACTCTCCACTCCCATCGTTCTCTCCATTCCGCTTGGGACCTTCCTTGTGGTCAGGTATTACCGATCCTCCCAAACAAAATTCCTCTATCTGATTGCTTCCAACCTGGCCTGGTCCATTATATACACCGGGTTTTACCTTTTCTGGGATATACTCCTTTTTACCAGGTAGATACTGGAGTTACACGATCTGTCCCCGGGCATCTCTGAAGCATCTCCTGAATGGTAAGGCCTGTGACTGGGTGGACCAGTTCAGCTGCAATATCAGTCAACGGTAAAAGTACAAACCTGCGTGTGGCCATGGCCGGATGTGGCAAAGTGAGCCGGGGCTGTTCAAAGATGGTATCCCCATAAAACAACAGATCGATATCTATCAATCGATCGGAGTAGCCCCCTCCCTTACGAATCCTGCCCAAGGAGGCTTCTATCTTCATCAGGGTGTCCAATAGTTCAAGTGGTTCCAGATGGCTTATTCCTGAAAGACAACAATTGTAGAAGTCATTGCTGCTTGAATAACCCCAGGCCTCTGATTGATAGATTTTTGAGACCTTTAGCAGACTCACTGCCTGCTTTGCAATGAGCTCCCTGGCCTGGCGCAGTTTCTGCATCCTGTCTCCCAGGTTACTCCCCAGGGAGAGGTATATTGTTTCACCTTTCAATGCCTTGGTCAAAATCAAATTTTCTTGCTTCTAAGGTATTTAATATCAGCCACATTTTTAGTAAATTGCCGCCTCTAAAAAAAACAGCATAATGAAAAATTTTCTGAGCAGCCTGCTGGCGACCCTGGTTGGTATACTTATAATGACCCTTGTGGTCTTTCTGATATTTATGGGCATCATCGCAGCCTCCACCTCAAAAGAAGTTGTTGAGGTGAATGAGAACTCTCTCCTTGTCGCAAAATTCAACAAGCAAATTATCGACCGTGCAGATAACAATCCCCTTTCAAAACTGATGTCTGGTAACTTTTCTTACAACGATGTGATGGGGCTCGATCAAATCTTAAAAGACCTTGAAAAAGCGAAAGAAGACGATAACATCAAGGGCATCTTTCTTAGATTATCCAACGTTCCTTCCGGATCAGCCACCCTTGGAGAAGTAAGAGATGCCCTGCTTGACTTTAAAACCAGTGGAAAATTTATCTATGCCTATGCCGATATTTTCACCCAGAAATCCTACTACCTGGCCACTGTAGCCGACAGCATTTTTATGACTCCGGAAGGGATGTTTATGTTTACAGGCTTGAGTGCTGAGGCCACTTTTTATAAGAATGCACTTGACAAGATTGGAATAGAGATGCAGGTGGTCAAACACGGTTCTTATAAAAGTGCAGCAGAATCCTATACCCGTGAAGATCTGAGTGATGAAAACAGAGAGCAGATCGAAGGCTATGTGGGATCCATCTGGAACAAAATGGTTTCAGATATCTCCGAAAGCCGCGGTATTCCTGTTGAAAAGCTAAATCAATATGCCGACGAACTGGTCTCCATAGAGAACGACAAGCTCGTCGAAACGGGTATGATTGACGGACTTATCTATTACGATGAGATGCTCTCGCTGATGAAAAAGAAACTGGGGGTAGAAGAAAAGAGTGACGTGGAGGCCATTGGCTTCTCCAGTTACGGGGATGTACCCTCCAAGGAGAAGAAGGAGGTTGGCAGGGATAAGATTGCTGTGATCTATGCCATGGGTATGGTCGTAGATGGCAATGCAGGAGAAGGCTATATCGGATCGGAACGAATTGCAAAAGCCATTCGCAAAGCCCGCAGAGATAATTCAGTGAAAGCCATTGTATTCAGAGTGAATTCGGGAGGTGGAAGTGTGGTTGCATCCGATGTGATTTACAGGGAAGCGCTTCTGGCTGCCAAAGAGAAACCTTTTGTTGCCTCCATGGGCGATGTGGCTGCATCGGGGGGCTACTATATAGTGGCTCCGGCCGACACCATCCTGGCCAGTCCAAGTACCATAACAGGATCCCTTGGGGTAATCTTTTCCATCCCCAATATGAAAGAGCTGATGAATGACAAGCTGGGAGTAACCACCGATGTGGTAAAAACCAACAAGCATGCCGACATCTATTCGATCTTTGATCCACTGGATCCCCAGGAACGACTTTTTATACAAAAATCGGTGGACGATGCCTACGAAAACTTCATATCACTGGTGGCCGAAGGACGGAATAAATCCTATGACGAAATCGATGCCATTGCAGGTGGCAGGGTATGGGGGGCCACCGATGCATTGGAGCTGGGACTCATTGATATGTTTGGAGGTATGAAAAAATCCATTGAGGTGGCAGCTGAAATGGCCGGACTGGAAAACTACAGGATACAATCCCTTCCCAAACTGGATGATCCTCTCACTGCCCTGATGAAAGAACTGACCGGAGGTGCCCGGATGAAGGCCATGGAGAAGGAGCTTGGAAGGGACTACATTCATTACAAAAACATACAGAACATCAGGGAAATGCGAGGGCTTCAATCCATAGTGCCTTTCGACATTGAGCTGAAATAGCCAATGAGCAAATCCGGATTTTATACCTGGAGCATTCTACTGGCTCCACTTGCCTGGCTCTATGGAGTTGTGATCTGGATCAGGAATACATTGTATGACAATGGCATCCTTATTTCCGAAGGATTCAATATGCCTGTTATCTCCGTGGGAAATATTACGGTGGGTGGAACCGGGAAAACGCCTCATGTAGAGTACCTGGCTCAACTCTTGCTGGAAGAGGATTTGCAAATAGCTACCCTCAGCAGAGGATACAAAAGAAAGACCCGTGATTTCAGGCTTGCCTCATCCGATTCAACAGCCAGGGAGATAGGGGACGAGCCTATGCAGGTCAAGCGTAGATTCCCAGAAGTTACAGTAGCGGTGGACAGGAAAAGAGTCAACGGAATTCAAAACCTGATGAAGCTGGCCCCTCCGGTGGAGGTGATCCTGCTGGATGATGCCTATCAGCATCGATCGCTCAAACCCGGATTCTCCATTTTGCTGATTGATTATGACCGCCCCATTGACAAAGACCAATTGCTACCGGTTGGAAGACTAAGGGAACCAGCTATTAACCGGAACCGGGCCAACATCATCCTGGTCACCCGCTCACCTGAACGAATTAAGCCCATTGAATTGAGAGAGTATGTGAACCGCTTAAAGCCCTCTATCGGACAACATCTCTATTTCACAAGCATGAGATATGGAGATTTGTTACCTGTTTACCCCGACATTCAGGTGAAAGAGCTGAGTTGGTTTAAGAAAAACATCAAGGCAATTCTGATCGTATCCGGGATTGCCAATCCCCGGCATCTCCGACAGTATGCCCGAAGCATCAACACAAACATCATTGAGATCTCCTATCCCGATCACCATCACTACACCCAAAAAAACCTGAACCAGATTTCTCAGTGCTTTAATGAGCTTCGGGATAATAATACTTCGGTACTGGTGCTAACCACTGAGAAGGACGCAATGAGATTGCGGGAACATTCTCCAGATCAGGATCTTAAGGCAGCGCTTTATGCCATTCGGATCCATGTACATTTCCTTCAGGAGGACAAAGAAGAATTTGACAGACAAATACGCGACTATGTTAACAGCAATAAACGAAGCAGTATCCTTTATAAAGAAGAGCATAAACCAAACTCCTGAAACGGCCATTATTCTCGGATCGGGACTGGGTAAGATTGTAGAACACCTGGAAGTGGAGTGTGCCATTGACTATGCATCCATTCCTCATTTCCCGGTCTCTACTGTAGAGGGCCACGAAGGTAAACTTATATCGGGCCGACTGGGCAATACCCCCGTCCTGGTGATGCAGGGAAGATTCCATTTCTATGAAGGGTACACCATGGGCGAAGTGATATTCCCCATCCGGGTGATGAAGTTCCTGGGTATCAAAACGCTGGTGGTTTCAAATGCTGCAGGAGGTATAAATCCAGAGTTCGAAATTGGTGATATTATGGTCATCAACGACCACATTAACCTTATGCCCAATCCACTTTTAGGCAAGCACAATCCCCAATTCGGAGCAAGATTTCCGGATATGAGTCAGACTTACGATCCCGCCCTTCTGGAGAAGGCCAGGAAGTTATCTAAATCCCTCCAAATTCCAATCCATGAAGGTTGTTATGTGGGAGTAAGCGGTCCCACCCTGGAGACCCCTAAAGAGTACCAATATATGAGGATTATCGGAGGCGATGCTGTGGGTATGTCTACGGTACCCGAAGTAATCGCAGCTCACCAGATGGGTATTTCGGTATTTGCTGCATCGGTGATCACCGACCTGGGAGTTCCCGGCAAAATTCAGAAGCTTACCCATCAGGATGTGATTATGGCGGCTGAAGCAACAGCGCCTAAACTCACCTCATTGATCATCAACCTGATCACCGATTGATGAAAAAACAGAGGGAAGGTTTTCAGAAAGGAAAGGTCCTATCCATCTCTGCGGTCCACTTTGTACATGATTGCTATACCTCCTTTCTGGCTCCTGCCCTGCCCCTGATCATTGATAAATTGGGGATCAGTTATGGCATGACCGGGTTGCTGGCGGTGATCCAGCGTATCCCCTCTCTCCTCAATCCCTTAATCGGGATTATCGCCGAGAGACCGGTAATGCGTTATATGGTCATCTTTTCGCCTGCCTTAACGGCTGTTTTTATGAGCCTGATTGGCATTGCACCAGGTTATGTGTTCCTGGCCATTCTTCTCTTTTTTTCGGGAATAAGTTCCACCCTATGGCATATCCCCACACCGGTGATGGTGAAACAACTTTCGGGCACCCGAACCGGCAAGGGCATGAGTTATTATATGGTGGGGGGCGAACTGGCACGGACTGCCGGACCCCTTATCATACTGGGTGTGATAAGCTGGTGGGGGCTTGAAGGGACCTGGAAGATGATGCCTTTTGGCTTTGTAGCCTCTGCGATTCTATACTTCAACTTCAGAAACGCAAACTTCACCCCTCCCTCCTCTTCACGAGAGCACCAGGAGGGCAGTTACTGGAAAATTTTCCTGCGTTTCGGAGCAGCATTTGCACTTACCGGAGGATATACCTTCTTTCAGGCCGGAATGAAGGCCTCACTCACCTACTACCTGCCCACTTTTCTTACCTCCGCAGGTAACAGCCTGCACTACTCCGAGCTGGCCCTTACGGTGATACAGTTAGCTGGAGCCGCGGGAGCCCTCTTTGCAGGAACACTCAGTGATAAGCTTGGAAGGAACCGCATCCTTTTGATCGTCAGCCTGGCCACTCCCTTGCTGACCCTCTTATTCCTGAGGCTGGATGGATTCTGGATCTTCCCTGTACTTCTTCCCCTGGGCTTCTTCCTCTTTGCGCCCACCTCCGTGATGCTGGCCACTGTCCAGGATTTGGCCACAGAAAAAAAGGCCTTTGTAAACTCCATATACATGACCCTTAATTTCTTTGTCAGTGTTATGGTCTATCCCATTGTAGGAGCAATCATCGACCGCGTTGGATTCCTACCCACCTTCAAGGCGGTCGCCTTACTGGGTTTTGGTTCCGCCATCATTGTACTTATCACCCGAAAAAAACTCGATGCCATTACCGGTAAATTACCCCAATAGCTGCCTTTCTGATAAGGCGTTCCCCCGAAACCGGATGATAGACCACCAGATGAACTACATAGATGCCTTCCATGGCCATGCTTCCCTGGTCGGTCTCGCCATCCCAGCCATAGGTAACTGACGGACCGCCAATGTGATTGTTGGCCAGGGACCTGGTCAAATGTCCGGCCAGATCGCTGATCCAGAGCCTGATTACCCAACCCAAAGATAAGGTGGTGACTTTAATATTCAACAGATCCTGGTAGCCATCGTTATCCGGACTAAAAACTTCAGGTTCCACACTGAGCATCTTATCCTGGAGTGGGTGGTTCACCACCTGTGAATTCTCTTCTCCCGGGGTAGCATAGCCAACAATGGAGGCTGCCGAGTGCCAGTTAGCCACTTCAATTCCCGGTCGCTGAATGGAGATGCGCTCCAGGCTAACTCCTTTCGAATCGTTGAGTAGATCCATATGCTGCTTTTCACTGTAGTTGACCTGATCTACCACCCCACCCGAACGGTCGCTTAGATAGAGCGTCCCCCCTGTGTTTTTCATTACCGGCAAATCCTCGGCCTCCAACCACCGTCCCGATCTCTCCAGGCCATAGGTTTCCATTAACTGCGGGACACATGAAGTAACAACCAGGTACTCTCCGGGAAGAAAGATTCTCGAACCTTCGCTGAGGGCTATGGGTTGCTCGGGATCAGCGTCCGATTCAAGCACATGCAATGAGAGATACCTCAGGTCAAAATAATCCGGACCCGGATTGTACAACTCCACAAATTCAGGATTCCCTTCCAGGGGGTTGTACATGATCTCGTTGATAAATAGATCACCCCGTACCGGAGGGGATACCAATGCCCCCCTCAGCCGTCCCGGACTGGAAAGGTTTCCCTGGCAATCGCTCAAGGCAGGGATATCTATGTAAAACTGCGACCGCTCGTGAAGGTTGGTTGGGTAGCTCAGAAGCAACTGGGTGGATAAGGGTTCCCTGGTTTCAATTTTTGTGGGAAATAAACTGCCTGGTCGCAGCAAAAAATCCTTTGGATTCTGAGTCGTTTGGCTAAGGGGTTCAGAATAGGTGATCACAATGGTCTCCGAAGACTCATAACCATAAAAGAGCAGGGCCGGGACCTCCACATCCTCCCATAAGGAAAAAGCACTATTGATCCGTCCAGGCGTTCCTCCCGATGGATCTGTTGAGTAGGTCCACCGCTGAGATACCAAACACATCTGAT
>RCNC010002532.1_pt1 | contig 14740 bp, 17 predicted proteins | sample 2041301 | NCBI WGS metagenome assembly RCNC01 (sample SAMN09708231, study PRJNA481090) | Marine sediment metagenome, whole genome shotgun sequencing project. | biome: marine sediment; feature: ocean; material: sediment; isolation source: Sewage treatment plant 13A marine sediment (STP13A) ... | reverse complement strand
ATATTAAAGATAAGCGGGTTTTCTGCAAGAGCTGTAGTAAATCCGCTTTTTTCTTTTTTTTATAATAGTGATGAACTCATAAAATGGCGAGCTGTTACCGCAATGGGTGTTGTTGTTTCCAATCTCGCTGATAATAACAGAGAATCGGCACGAGTGGTAATGCGCCGTTTGATCTGGAATCTTAATGATGAATCCGGGGGGATCGGCTGGGGCTCGCCTGAGGCAATGGGTGAAATCATGGCCAGGCACGAAGGACTTGCAAAAGAGTATCATAAAGTACTTTTATCATACATCATGCCTGAAGGAAATTATATTGAGCATGAAATTCTGCAAAGGGGTGTTTTATGGGGTGTTGGAAGGCTGGCACACGCCAGGCCTCACCTTGTAAGGGATTGTGCCCATCTGCTTTCCCCTTATATGGAATCACCGGACCCGGCACTTCGCGGACTTGCTGCATGGACTGCCGGACTTTTTGATTGTGAAACTACAAACAGGCTTCATAAGCGTCTTGAAAACGATCAGGCAAAATTAACATTCTATCTCGATGGCACCCTGGAAGAACTCACGGTGACTCAACTTAGATATCACAATTAGCTTAAGGATTAGCAGCATCATTTTAAAAAGAACGCTCTTGAACAGCTTCCTCAGGCGCCGGATTTTCTCTTTTTAAGTTCTGCAAGTTCCTTTTTCTTTTCCTCAATCGCTGTTTCCAGCTCATCAATTATAAACATCTGATTCGGTTTTACCGAGTGCGCTGGAAGCGCATCTTCACGGTCCTTTAGTTTTTCCTCGAGGTTTTTTATCTCTTTTTTTAGATCTCCTTCTTTATCCATAATTCAATAAAGCCTCTCTTATTTCTGCTCCTCACCTCATCATGGTTAGCCGCCTTACTCCTTTAATTTGCCTGAAATTTGCTCCTTGGCTTACACACCTTAACGCCATTTCGGTGTTCATTACCTTTGTACCTGATATGGCATTCAAACCGTAGTCAAACAGGATTGGAGACAGAGGAGCCGTATCTCCTAACACGATAATGTATGCGTTGGGATTGCAAAGTTCGACCAGATGCTCCATGGTATGGTTCGTTAAGGCCGTACCCGTGATAGCTACAACATCCGCCCGGGGGATCAGGTTGTCCGCTTCAGCTTCAGTAAAATCACCCTCTTTGGGGTTCTTCTCAATGATCCAGAGTTCTTTCGAATGCTTGCGAACCCTGGGTATGAATGGGAAGTGCCCCACAACAGCTATTCTCTTGCCCTTTCCCTTTTCTATGATCAGTTCAACAGCGTTAAGTTCGATGCAAGAGTTCTCATCAATCTCAACAAGTGAATTTATGGTTGCCATGCCGATAGCTGCTTCAAGTATGCTCTGAGAACAGGCCAGTTGGGCCAGTTCCAGAGGAGTTTTACCTAACAGGAAACCTGGTTCCTTTACCATCGGTGGTTCCTGTTGTAGAGCATCTCGCGGCAAGGTTGCGGCCAACCCACAGTTTCGAGTCAACACGCCGGTATGAAAGATTCCCTGTCGTATATCTTTCACCGTCGCATCAAAGTTCAGTGCAGAAATTAAATCATCTAAAATCTTCATACGTCTCTTTGCTTTCTCCCCCTCACTACCCCCATAGAGTAAAAAAAGGTCCCGAATTTCCGGCCATCTTTTCTTCCCGGCCTATTTCCTTCGCCGGTCCGATCGTGTGCGCCAACAGGTTTAATCTTGAATATCGGCTTCAATCATAAATTCAGGAGGATCGAAAATGTTCCTTTTCACCGTACAAAGCCCGGCAACTTTGACAACCGTCGATTTGTATTTTTCCGGAAATCCCGGCGGCAAATGAATATGGATTCGAACCGTTTCCACCAGCTTTTTTTTCTCATTTCGCTCGAATCCAACGGTCATTTTAAGGTCCGACATATCGATTCCGCGTTCATGGCAGAAATAAACCACATATACCCCGGCGCAGGTTCCGATGGAGGATAAAAACAGATCATAAGGCTCCGGCGCGCTTCCATCTCCGCCTTCGTCTTTGGGCTGATCCGTTTCAACAGTGAATCCTTTATAGGTTGAATTGACTTTTTTCCCACCGGGAAAGGTGATTTCCATTTCCATTATTACCTCTATCTATCCGTTTTTTCATTTCTAATCGTGACAGAGTTTTTGTCCACGAGGTCAACGGTTTGAATAGTGCCCTCAATAAACTTTTTTTCCCCGAACAGATTGATTAACCAAAAACCCTGGCCTTCAGCCTCTATGCTTGCTACATCTTTCATTATTTCCTTTTGTTCATTCCCCGAATCCATATACACAGTGCTCAAACACATATTCGCCTCCTAATCCATATTTTAATTTTCCGCAAGCAAAGTATCCAGGACCTTTCCTGCCGCATGAAAGGCATCTCCAGCGCCGATGGCTCGGCCTTCCAGACAGGCTTCGAATACCAGTGGGTCGTTTGGAATAGTCCCAATGACTTCTATGTTCCTGGTTTTTAGCTTGTCTTTAAGCTTATGGGCAATTTTCTCTGAGTCTATTTTATTTAAAACCGCCGAGACCGCCCTGTTCATTCCGGCAGTAATTTCTTTTATCTTCTCCGCCAACGCAATGGATTCAAACGATGGTTCAACCACCAGAAGTACCCGGTCGATGGCTTCATCAATGCCCCGTCCAAAATGCTCCACACCTGCTTCCATATCGATGATTGCGATTTCATTTTTACTGAGGCGAAGTTTTTTCAAGAATTCCCGGTTTAATACCCCCATAGGGCAAGCACATCCTTCAAAGGCTTGAAGGATCTTTCCGATACTAAGGAGCATAAGACCGTTTCTTTTGATTAGATGCTCAGAAGGAATATCCTTAACAAAGAGATGACTTTCTGCCAAAACGTTGGGCTTTCTCATTTTTTCTTTAAGTTTTTTCTTTCCTCCTATAAGTTCCATAAGCGGGACCGGCGGATTATCAAACCCAAGCATTTTGAAAAGCCCAGAATTTGATTCATCTGAATCTACCACAAGGACTCCAAGACCATGGGATATAGCCTGATTGGCCAACAAACTGGTTAGAGCGCTCTTCCCGCTTCCTCCTTTTCCACAAACCGATATTTTCATTGGTTTATCCTCTTTTGATATAGTTTCCAAAAGCATTCATTGCCAGAGACATATCAATATTTCCCCGCCCTTGAGTTCACCCCTTATTATTTCCATATGGCGCAAGGTGGCAAGATCTCTTTCAAGATCTGTCTCTTTTATTTTAAGCTTTTCACATAGATTCGCTCTTTCCTGAGGACCCTCATCCTGAAGGATTTCAAGCATTTTTTGTTGAACAGAGCTAAGGTTAAGTTCGGAGCTACCATTTTTCAAAAACGTCTTGGCGCTATGAACAGCCCATGGGTCACATGCCCTTAGCGGTGAAAGAAGATCCATGTAACAATCCTCGCAGAGCACCTGCCCATGAAGCTCCATTTCTTCTCCCTCTGGTATTACACTTTTGCAACGATCACATTGCATAATTAATCCTCCTGGGTGGTCTATTGGCCATTCTCCAGGACCTGGTCTGATATTGAGCAGGAAAATGGGTTGGCCGAAGAGAAAGAGCGCCTTTCGAACACTCCTTTACACAGCGACCATAACCAATACATCTTTATGCATCAACCCGCGCATATTCCTCGATTGTAATTGCCCTTACAGGGCAGGCTTCCCGGCAGATCCCGCATGCCAAACATTTTTCCGCATCAACACATGCCGCTCATTGGGAAGTCACAGGGGTTTCCAGCTGAATCCCCCCGCTTCGTATTTCCAGTAGATCAAGCCTGGCTTGAATCACGCTGGGCTTTGTTTTTAGTTCTCGAAGTTCTTTCTTGCTGATTGTTTTTTATTTCATTCCTTTTCTGGTGCTACATTTAATCTGATTTTATAAAAAGTCCTTCTTCCATCTTCCGCAGCCACCTCTACCGAAACCCCCTCTTTTGCAACCCCTGGTTCGCTTTGTATTAAAACCCATTTGATAAAATTTTTGGAGCACAGCAACAAAATCGTCATCCATGCCTTCTTCAAAAAACACGTGATTTTCGAAGGGCTGTCTATATTGGAGGTCATAGCGCCTTCTTTTTTCTTCATCTCCCAGAATCTGATAGGCTTCATTGATTTCCTTTATGCGTTTTTCGCTTTCAGGATTGCCCCCATTCCTGTCGGGATGATATTGCATGGCAAGCTTGCGATATGCCTTTTTGATATCCTGCTCTGAGGCTTCAAGCGTGAGTCCGAAAGTATTGTAATAATCCTTTGCTACCAAAGTTTTTGCCTCCTGGCTGATTGTTTATCCACTCCCACATGTGCTTCCATCTTTAAACTTCTTTTAAAGAAAGGTTGCCCTCATAACCCGGAGGGTCGCTGCGGTATAAAAGACGACCAATCATCCTCAATATTCCTCGTAGAATAATTGGATAACCATACCAGCGGGTTTGACTGTGTCAAGCTCTTTCGATTTTGAAACAAATACATGTGCCTTTATCAGAAACCCAGGACATAAAAGAAACTCCCAACGGATAGTCCAAAAATAAGATTGAAAACTTTAATCAGAACAGAATCCTTAAGACTATAAGAAAGAAGGGGGAGCATGCCGTGACCATCCTGCACAAATGATGTGGTCAATAGAACTGAAAAGGGTATAAGACCTTGTGCATACATCATAACAAATATAAGATGCGGGCCTGATTCAGGAATAATTCCCATTAAAGCTCCGATCAGCAGAACCCACATCATATGGTCATGGATAAAGCTATCCAGGTTCCAGAAGGCCAGGCCCCAGTGCACAAAAAGAAGGGCGCCGAAACTCCACAGGAAGACACTAAACAAGTGCTTCTTTATGATGTGTTCCCAGATATGGGATTCAAGATAGTGTTCGGAACAGATTATAATAATGACTAATGTGAAAACAGAAAGGCATATAAAAGTAATGCGTTTCCAGTCCCAGGTGGGTGGGCCAAGAGTTCCCGTTGTTATTAAAACCATGAAAGAGACGATAAGCACCAGGAGAAGAAACCGGGTAAAGCCAAGATTCTGAATATTTTCAATGAAATTTGCTGGTCGAAAAATATCACGGATACTCTCCTGGTTACCTTTACCGGGCAGACATTCTTCACAATGGGCATCCATGCATGCTTCGCAAGGCGTAAACCCAATGTAAGGAATAATCCTATCACTTACCCATGCGAAAACTATTCCAAACACAAATAGCAGTCCGAAAAGAGCCAGGGCTGTACCCGGGAACTGCGCAAGCATCACAAACGCCTCATCTCCGGATGTGGCGATCATTCCACCCACTATGGCGCCAAAAGAGATTAATCCGTGAACATAAAGACTGACGTTCATGAAAGCGCCCAGGCAGCCAGGTGTGGAACCTAAGAAAGATGCCAGGGTATATTGTCTCCACGGACCTCCTTTGATGATGCCGGACATACCTCCCTTGCTGGCTATTTCGATAAAATCGACCAACAGCATCATCACAAACACGAAGAATGTGATCATCAAGGCATGCTTAAAAATGAAAATGATTTGCATTTCTTTAAATCTCAATGCCCTGTGTCAGGTTTTCCCATATATCCTTTACCGCTTTGCAACCTTCAGAACGGTTGTCAAATTCCACAATGGTCTTGCCCTGAACCATCGCCTTGGTGAAGGCAGGATCAAAAGGGACCCTTCCTATTACGCTTATGTTTCTTTCTTTTGCAAAAGCCTCAATGGCTTCTCCTTCATCAGGGTTAAGATCAAACTTGTTAACACAGAGCATGGCGGGAATCTTGAAAAATGCGGCCAGCTCGGCAACTCGCTCCATATCATGCCTGCCGGAAACCGTAGGTTCAGTCACAATGAGCACTGCCGAGGCCCCGCCAAGTGATGCAATGACCGGACAACCTATACCCGGAGGCCCATCCGTAAGAAGTAAATCAAGATGTCTTTCATCAGCAAGTTTTTTGCCTTCCTGACGGATAAGGCTTACGAGTTTACCGGAATTTTCTTCCGCAATGCCCAGTCGTGCATGGGCCATAGGTCCGAAACGGGTCTCAGAAAGATACCACTCTCCGCAGGTATTCAGGGGAAAGTCGATGGCTTTCTCCGGGCAGAAATAATAGCAGACACCACAGCCCTCACATTCAATGGCGTCCACCACAAAATCTTCGCTGATAGCGTCCCATTTACATAAATCCCGGCACAGGCCGCACTCTGTACATTTATCCTGGTTAATAATCGCTGAATACCCGGATTCAAAATCATGGCGTTCTTTAATCTCAGGGTTCATGATAAGATGAAGATCTGCCGCATCCACATCCGCATCACATAGAACCTTGTTTTCAGCAAGCGAGGCAAATGCCGCAACAATACTGGTCTTGCCTGTCCCTCCCTTACCACTTATGATGACAATCTCTTTCATTAATATTGCTCCTTTTCATCCTACGATTTTTTCAATACGAAGATATAACTCTGAAAATCTGTCTTTCCACTCGGGCATCGCTTCCACGATCATTTCTCCCCTTGAATAGGCCTCTGCAATGCGCCGATCAAAAGGAATTTCCATCAAAATGGGCAGATCCTCCTGTTCGGCATAGGCCATTACCTTGTCATCACCCATATCTGAACGGTTAATGACCAGGCCATGTGGTATTCCAAGGATTTTAACCGCCTCGACCGCCAGCTTAAGATCGTGCAGACCGAATGGCGTTGGTTCCGTGACCAACAAAACGAAATCCGCATCTTTCATGGAAGCAATCACAGGGCACGAAGTGCCCGGAGGGGCATCAATAATAGTCAACATATCAGGCCGGGTATATTCGCGCACTTTTCTGATCAAAGGGGGCGACATAGCTTCGCCAATCCTTAATTTCCCATGAACAAATTCCAGCCCATTTTTGTTTCCTTTCTCGATTACGCCTATTTCGCGGCCTGTTTCAGTGATGGCCTTTTCAGGGCAAACCTCCATGCATCCACCACAACTGTGACAGAGTTCAGGAAAAGGCAGTACGGTCTCGGCAATGACAACAATGGCTTTGAACTGACATATTTCACCGCATTTTCCGCATAGGGTGCATTTGTCCATATCCACCTCAGGAACAGGGGTTGTAATCGTTTTGGCCTCTTCAAAGGTGGGTCGGATAAAGAGATGGGCATTGGGTTCTTCGACATCACAATCCAGGATCTGGACATTGGATCCAAGAGAAACGGCCAGGTTGGTGGCGACAGTTGTTTTTCCAGTGCCTCCTTTTCCACTTGCTATACTGATAATCATCATTTACTCCTTTTCCTTGCGCTTATTTTTTCCTGAGATGCTTAGTCCCCGTTACATGCCTTTGCCCCGGCCCCTTCCCATACCTCTGCCCATTCCACGGCCCATACCTGCTCCGCCTCCCATGCCATAGTGATCGGCCACGTTTGCAGTGCTTGAGGCCTTAATATTGCCACTTGTGTATTTTTCTACAACGTCCCTAACTGTTCCGGAATTTCCTACAAAAATTTCAATCTGGGAAACGGAAAGAGTTTGCACCGCATTTGGGCCGCAATTGCCTGTGATTACGGCTTTTGCACCCTTGGATGCCACAAACTGGGCCGATTGAATGCCGGCTCCTCCACCCAAGGCGAGATTTTCGTTGTCAAAGGCATCAAAGCTCATGTCCTCTGTCTCCACAATGATAAAATAGGCACACCGGCCAAAACGAGGATCAACCTGGGAATCTAAATCTTTTCCACTACTGCTTACAGCAACTTTCATAACCATTTCCTCCTCTGTTACATCTTTTTAAAGCGTTTAAATTTCAATCCACACTGTTTGCACTCATAGTCATAAAGAATTTCTTTTCTTCATGCTTTTTCATTAATATTAAAAAGCCGCCCGATGAATTCAGGCGGCTTACCGGCTGTTGTTTCATAGCTCCAGATATGCTGATTTGTTACTGGGTGGATTTTTTACTTTCGAGATCTTCAATTCTTTTCTTAATTTCTTTAAGTGTATCTTCAAAATATTGGGCTTGATTTCTAAGAGCACTCGTTTCCTGTTCCGAGGTAGGAGCAAAACCATATCTGCGTGCATACGGCTCGGCGTATGCATTGCCGGCGTAAGGTACACCCCATCGTCCGCTGCATCCTCCCCGGAAGCCGAACCCGGAGCCGCGTCCAAATCCCATGCTGAAACCTCGGCCGGGGATCGGATTCACCGAACCCGGTCCTGAATATCCGGCACAATATCCAGCTCCTCGTCCTGTCATGGAGCCCATCCCTGATGGTCCGGTTCTATCTCCTCCTGGCATAATAGCCTCCTTTCTTTTGGGTTGATGTTATATTTTCTTCAATGAATCAGCAGCTCCGAAACGCCGCCGTCGCTTGACCCACAACCCGGCATCTGGAATTTCGCAGCAGAAAGGTTGCCTTTTAAATAGGCGTCTATGACCTGATTAATATCTCCTGCAACAAATGGAATAATTCGGATACCATAAGCTTCGATCATGTTTGCTAAAAAATGTGATACCGCACCGCAAATGACTACTTTCACGCCCATGGTATGGATTCTTATGGCCTTTGATGACAAAACTTCGGATTGAAATGTTTCATAGCGACGACTTATAATCGATCCACTTTCAATCTTTGCAATAAGCAGCATGCTCGCCGAGTCAAGTAAAGGGGAAATCCGATTTTTCCAAACCGCAACAGCTATTTTCATTTTAAAGCCGTCTCCTTTGGAATATTTATAATAGCATTTTGCGTGCCATAAAAGCTATAAATCAGTTGAATTGTTTTTATACAATATATCAGAAGGTTAATAGCAGGGTGTAAGGGTACTATAGAGAATAGATTGGAAACGAGTCGCAATTATGCAACTTTCCAAAGAGGCAGTGGTCGCATAATTGCAACCCTGTCAGGGTAATCAAACTCACTTGCGTTTGGATCGGCCGTTGGTTTTCGGAAGATAGATACCCAAAGCTTTAATCTTTCTAAAGAGAGTGCTTTTATGCATACCAAGGTCACAAGCGGTTGCCAGGCGGTTGTATTTATTGCGTTTAAGTGCATCTATGATCACCTGGGCTTCAACCGATTTCAGGGTTGAGTTGATCGTATCGCCTGCCCTTGGAGTTGGAGCTGCTTGTATAAGAAAATCGGGTAAGTCCTCCGGTTTGATCTGTCCCTCCAGGCAAAGTACAAAGGCATGTTCAATAATATTTTCAAGCTCTCGAATATTTCCCGGGTAAGAATGCGACATCAAAAGCGAAAGCGCTTCCTGGTTGAATCCGGTAATTTTTTTACCTCGCAGCCGATTGAGTCGGTGTGTAAAATGCTCTGTCAAAAGCGGGATGTCTTCCTTACGTTTGCGAAGGGGCGGAAGATCTATTTGTACAACGTTTATTCGATAATAAAGATCCTGCCGGAAGACTCCCTTTTTTATAAGATCGTCAAGGTTTTTATTTGATGCGGCGATTACGCGGACATCGGCCTTGACTGCTTGTGTTCCTCCAAGAGGTAGGAAACTGCGTTCCTGCAGCACACGCAACAGTCGCACCTGGAATGCACTGCTGACATCGCCGATTTCATCCAAAAGAATTGTGCCGCCCTGGGCAAGAGCAAAATGCCCCGGCTTGTCCTTTTTTGCATTGGTAAAAGCCCCTGCTTTGTAGCCAAAAAGTTCCGATTCCAGCAAGGTGTCAGGCAGAGCGCCGCAATTGATGGCAATAAACGGCTTTTTACATCTCGGGCTTTGTTCATGAAGAGCCCGGGCCAAAAGCTCTTTGCCGGTTCCTGTCTCACCCTGAATCAATACCGAAGAATCGCTTTGGGCCACCTGGGGAAGGATGGCAAATATTTTGTGCATTAAAGAACTGCGGCTGATCATATCTCCCTGTCGATATTGTATGTCAAGCTTCTTGCGCAGTTCTTCTACAGTGCTCATATCACGGAATGTTTCAACACCGCCAATTACCTTTCCGTCTTCGTTTTTTAGCAGGGCAGTACATACGCTTACCGGAATGCGGCGTTTTTCACCATTAACGATGTAGGTCGAAGTGTCTACAAAAGGCTTGCCCAGTTTCATGGTACGACGCAAAGCGCAGTCTGTCTCACACATGTTTGAGCGAAAAACTTCGCAGCACTGTTTTCCGATTGCTTCCTGACGAAATATGCCCGTAATTACCTCGGCAGCACGGTTAAAAGAGGTAATACACCAATTACGATCTATGGTGAAAACACCGTCGGAAATGCTTTCCAGTATGGTTTCCGTTATGTGGTGTGCTATTTGGCTATGGCTGTCGTTCTTCATTTGCCTGTTCATTTGTTCGCCTTCGATAGAACTCGTTTTCTAATACTTGCGTGGACTGAAAAGATATATAGTAACGTCACAGCATGCAGGATGGTTTTGGAACTGATAAAGGCAAGTGTAGCAAATTATTTTTGAAAATGAAATAAAAATGCAAATCGACCCAGAGGGCCGATCCCTAAGGGCCGATTTGCTGCAAACGAAATGGAGGTAAATGCCAAGTTGAACCTCTCGTCCATAAAATAGCAATTATTGTGCCAATATTTATTGTGCCGGTCCACTTTATTCAAGCCTGCATCGTTTAAAACGAAAAAACCGATTGAGTTTGGGAGGATCAATGACCCCTGTTACAGGCTTTGCGTTACGGGGCTTAAAAAAAGATGGTTTCCTTTTTTTATTCGTAAAACGCAACTGCCACATCATCTTTCAACCTATAAACAGCATTCCATAATCAAGAGGGGTTAAAATTGTTCGTTTTTTAATTTTCCAAATCCTCATTTTGTTGCCATCGAACCTTGCCTTTTGTTTAATATTGGAACTTAAATTGTTAATAAATATTAACATATCAACAGGTTATTTTTATTTTGGCAGCAAGTTTTATTATGGCATAAATAATGCTTTAAGATTATGTTTTACTTTAATCATGATCCAAAACTGAAAGACCCAATTGTAAATATAGACCAAAAACGTTTGCTTTAAAAATAAAAATTAGGGAGGTGATAAAATTCATATCGGCTGAATTGTAAAAGTACATAGAAAAATAATAATTTAAGAAAAGGAGGTAACAATGCCTAGTTTTGTCATTGATGAAAAATGTGATGGTTGTAAGGGAGGGGACAAAACTGCATGCCTGTACATTTGTCCTAACGATCTAATGGCGCTGGATGCAGACAGAATGAAAGCGTATAATTGTGAACCGGATATGTGCTGGGAGTGTTATAATTGTGTAAAAATTTGCCCCACCCAGGCTGTTGAGGTACGGGGGTATGCTGATTTTACACCACTGGGCGCAAGCGTTGTCCCAATGAGGGGTTCAGAAGATATCATGTGGACCGTCAAATTCAGGGGAGGTACGATCAAGCGGTTCAAATTCCCCATCAGAACCACACCGGAAGGAGAGGCTAAACCGGATGGCGGCTTTGGCGTAGGACCGGGAACGTTGGATGACCAGCTCCTGTTCACGGAACCGGCATCATTGAGAGAAGATAAACTCTGGACACTTGGAGATTAAAGGAGGTGGCAAGCTATGCAAGAATTCAAGACAGTCGAGGTTACTACTGATTTTTTAATCATCGGTCCTGGAATGGCGGGATGCGGTGCTGCGGTGGAAGGTGCACATTGGGCCAAAGAAAATAATCTGAAAGTTACTGTGGTGGACAAGGCGGCAATGGAACGAAGCGGTGCCGTAGGAATGGGACTTTCAGCCATCAATCAATATCAGGGTGAAAATACCCCTCCTGATTACTTAAGCTATGTCAGGCAAGACCTTATGGGTCTTTGCCGGGATGATCTGGTCATGGATATCTCCAGGCACGTCAACGGATCGGTCCACATGTTTGAGAAATACGGACTTCCTATCTGGAAAGATGGAGAGGGCAATTATGTCCATGAAGGCCGATGGCAGCTTATGATCAACGGCGAATCTTACAAGGCCATCGTTGCTGAGGCTGGTAAAAACGCTGTTGGAATGGATAACGTTATCGAACGCGTATTTGTTGTTCGACTTCTACTCGACAAAAACGACAAAAATAAAGTGGCCGGCGCCATCGGTTTCAGCGTGAGAGATCCCGAAATCTATGTCTTTAAATTTAAGGCCTGCCGTGCAGGCGGTGCCGTTCATGTTTTCAAGCCGCGGTCAACCGGAGAAGGTTTGGGCAGGGCCTGGTATCCACCCTGGAATGCAGGTTCAAGCTCCTATCTGACGACCACTGCGGGTGCGGAAATGACTTCCCAGGAGGTTGTTTTCATTCCGGGTAGATACAAGGATGCATATGGCCCGGTTGGGGCATGGTTTTTGCTGTTTAAAGCGGCGGCAACTTCAGCCACAGGTTTCAACTACATGGCCGAAGGTTTGGCTGAGGGGGGCGAACTTCACAACTGGCCGCCCTATGGGGAAGTTAAACCGATTCCCACTTGCCTTAGGAACCACCTGATGATGATTGAAATGTATCAGAAGGGTGATGGCCCCATCTTTATTCATACGGATAAGGCCATTAAAAAGATTGCAGATGCAGCGCCTGATGAAAAAGCGTATAAAAAGGAAATGAAAAAGCTTGAGGCCGAGGCATGGGAGGATTTTCTCGACATGACCATCAGCCAAGCTATTCTCTGGGCCTCAAAGGATGTATTCCCCGAGAAGGGACCTTCCGAAATCCAGCCGTCTGAGCCTTACTTTATCGGTTCCCACTCCGGGGCTTCCGGTGCATGGTGCAGTGGCCCTGAAGATATCCAGACCGAAGAATCCAAGAAGGAGTATTTCTGGGGTTACAACCGCATGACCACGGTAAAAGGCCTGTTTGCAGCCGGTGACGGGGTCGGGGTGTCAAGCCACAAGTTCTCTTCGGGTTCTTTTACCGAAGGGCGGATTGCAGCAAAAGCGGCTATAAAGTACTGTGTGGATAATCCTGAAATGCCTGAATTTGATTCCGCAGAGGTGGATAAGCTAAAGGAACAACTTGTGCTTCCACTTAAGCACTATGAAGAGCATACCGCTTACACCACCCTGGGTACGACTACCAAAAAGTATGATATGCCGGTGGAGGAGGTCAATCCGAATTACATTACCCCTAAAATGGCCATATTCCGTCTCAACAAGATCATGGATGAATACGTAGCCGGCTGGGGTACACAGTATACCTGCAGCGCGATCACGCTGAATATTGCTCTTGATCTGCTGAAACTCCTCAAAGAGGATCTTCCCAAACTCGCTGCTCGAAATCTCCATGAGTTGATGCGGTGCTGGGAAAACGTCCACCGGGTCCAGATTGCTGAAGCCCATACCCGGCATAAACTGTTCCGCGAGGAAACCAGATGGCCCGGGTACTACTACCGCTCTGATTTCCGAAAGATGGATGAGGATAAATGGGGAAAGGTATTTGCAAACTCTGTTTACGATGCGGAAAAAGATGAGTTTACCATGCTAACAAGACCGTTAATACATCTTGTGGACATTAAGGAGGTCGTGGGCATGTAAGTTCTGTAATTTATCCCCAGGTGCCCGTTGCTCAACGCCTGGGGGTTATATCCTTTTCTGGTCGAGTATCTGATGTTTTCGCCCAATTAAAGGAGTGTTAAAATGATAGGATCCGACAAAGAAGAAGATATGATTGAGCGGGTGACAGAGATCTATGTTGCGGTTTTTCCAATGCCGGTCAGCGATGATCGGATGGCAGAGGTAATATTGGCCGGCTTTAAAAAGGATCCGGAAAATCCGAATACGTCAATTGTCCGGGCAACCGTCGAGACTCACGTCAATGCAGCAGATAATTTGGTCACCCTATGCGATGAGATCGTAAATGAACAAAAGGAGATAGAATCTTATCGGCTATTGAAGTTTGATCAACACGGAATCCATATCCTTAATCCTGATGACTTCCGGACTTTTGAGCAAAGATTCGGCAATGTCCGGTGGAACTTATGCTGATATAGAAAATTTCTTGGCAAGATACCTGTGTAATGCCATACGGGTATCCTCCATTGGCAGCCGCATGAGCCGGCACCTCTGTGTGGCTGCCAATTTTCAGTTTATTTAGCATTGTTGTCAGGAAAATAATGCATATTGAAAAAAGATATTTATATGAGTGTTTCCAACAATTTAAAATTTGATACAATGTCAGAAGCAGAGCTTGAGCCTGTTTTGGAGCTCCTTGAAGGGGGTGATCCGAACGTTATCGCTTTAAAAGCCGGAATAACCAGAGAACAGCTTTTTCAAATGCGTGATGATTTGCTATCTCAGGCTGAAAGCAAGAGGGCCGAACTCGCTGAGGTGAAATCAGGTAAAATCGGCAGAAATGAGCCCTGTCCCTGCGGTTCGGGGAAAAAATATAAGCATTGCTGTTTGGGAAAACATGAGGCAGCCATGCAGACTAAAGATACGGAACAGGCAGAAAATTTTCGAGCAGATGAAAAAGAACAGGAACAACTTGTCCAGCGTATAGAAAAGGCTTTCACTCTGCTGGGGGCACAGAAATATCCCGAAGCGATAAGTTTTGCATTAAAGTTGACCAAGCTTTACCCGAATGAAGACAGGCTTCACGATATTGTGGCAACCAGTCATTTATATTCCGGTGAATGCGAGGAGGCAATTAAAATCTGCAAGCATAGACTGGAAGTTGCCAGATCGGAAAAAGCCTATTTTATCGAACACGGGCGTTATCGGGATGCTGAAATAGACAGGCCGGCATTATCCTATTACTATCCTCCCCTCACCTGGCTGCAAAAATATTGGATCGCCCTGAAG
>RCNC010001729.1_pt1 | contig 14745 bp, 12 predicted proteins | sample 2041301 | NCBI WGS metagenome assembly RCNC01 (sample SAMN09708231, study PRJNA481090) | Marine sediment metagenome, whole genome shotgun sequencing project. | biome: marine sediment; feature: ocean; material: sediment; isolation source: Sewage treatment plant 13A marine sediment (STP13A) ... | reverse complement strand
TGAGCAACCTTACTCCCCATCCTGCTTACGTTTTCATGCACTATTCACACCCGCCACTAATCGCACGTGTCAAGAATTTAAAGGCATAATTTTTGTTGTGTATTGATAAGGATTGTGGTAATTTTATTTTGGTATGACGCAAGCGACAATAGAAAAAGAAAACAAGGAAATTGCTAAGCAATACAAGGAATTGCTTCGAATTAGTTATCAGACATTGTCAGATGATGACAAAGCATTAATTCGTCAAGCCTTTGAAATTGCAGTTGACGCACATAAAGAACAAAGAAGAAAATCTGGGGAGGCCTATATATTCCACCCCATTGCTGTTGCCAAAATAGTAGCATCAGAAATTGGTCTTGATGCAGTATCCATTGCCTCTGCCCTTCTCCATGATGTGGTCGAAGATACAGAGTATACGCTTGATGATATTGAGCGTATGTTTGGTGAGACAGTTGCCCGTATTGTTGACGGACTCACCAAAATAGCACATCTTAAAAAGGAGATGAATATATCGCAACAAGCGGAAAATTTTCGGAAAATGTTGCTGACACTGCATGATGATGTTCGGGTGATTATTATTAAGATTGCCGACCGGTACCACAATATGCTTACCCTTGATGCCATGCCTGAACACAAGCAAGTGAAAATGGCATCTGAAACCCTTTACATTTATGCTCCCATGGCGCATCGTATTGGTTTATATAACATTAAAACGGAGCTTGAGGATTTAAGTTTAAAATATACCGAACCAGAGGTTTATAAAGATATTTCCGGCAAAATAGAGGAAACGAAGGAAGACCAACAAACCTATATAGATGACTTTACCAGTGTAATTCGAGATTCATTGGATAAGGAAGAGCTTAATTACGACATAAAAGGTCGAATGAAATCCATTTTCTCCATCCGCAAGAAGATGAACGTCCAGAATGTTTCTTTTGATCAGATATATGACAAATTTGCGATTCGGATAATCTTTAAATCAGACAAAGCCAATGAGAAGTTCTTAGCATGGAAAATATACTCCATTGTTACAGATCATTTTACTCCGAATCCAGTGCGCCTACGAGATTGGATTTCTTCACCAAAATCTACTGGGTACGAAGCATTGCATATAACTGTCATGGGGCCCAACGGCAAATGGGTCGAAGTGCAGATTCGAAGTGAACGAATGCATGAAGTTGCAGAAAAAGGATATGCAGCACATTTTAATTACAAACACGGTGATCAAAAAGAACAGGGCATAGAGGTTTGGCTAAATAAATTGCAAGAAGCATTGGAAAATTCAAATACCAATGCTGTGGATTTTGTGGAGGAATTTAAACTGAACCTTTACTCAAAGGAAATCTTTGTGTTTACACCACTTGGAGAGTTAAAATCAATGCCAAAAGGGGCAACACCACTTGATTTTGCGTTTAACATTCATACCGAAGTTGGTATGCATACACGCGGCGCCAAGGTCAATGGTAAGTTGGTGCCTTTGAACACCACTTTAAAAAGTGGCGATCAGGTTGAAATAGTAACCTCTCAACAAGCAAAACCCAATCAAAACTGGTTAGACTATGCCACTACTGCGAGAGCTAGGGCAAAAATAAAATCATCATTGCGGGAAGAAAAGAAAGCCGTTGCACAAGATGGAAAGGAAATACTGCGTAGAAAACTAAAGTCACAGAAAATAAACCTCAATGAAGATACGATTAACAAGATGGTCATCTTTTTTAAACTGAAGACCAGTTTAGATTTGTTTTATCGTGTGGGTATTGGTGCAATTGATAATCCAAAAATCAAGGATTTTGCGTCTTCATATAACAATGCTTTCATTAGTTTCTTTAAGAGAAATATAAGAAGAACACCCATACCAGAGGGCATTGACAAAGAAGAGATTACGTCTAAATATGACATGCTTGTTTTCGGCAAGGAGGAAGAAAAACTGGACTATAAATTATCGCAGTGCTGTAATCCTATACCAGGTGATGACGTATTTGGTTTTGTAAGTGTTAACGAGGGTATTAAAGTACATAAAAAGAACTGTCCAAATGCCATTTCACTTCAATCCAATTATGCTTATAGGATTATTAGTGCCAAATGGATAGATTCCTCACAACAAGAGTTTAAATCAGAAATTCAACTTACAGGAATTGATAATCTAGGATTGATAAGTGCAATTACCGAAGTCATATCAACTTACATGAATGTTAATATACGAAACTTGGATTTCAACACAGATGGTGGCACTTTCTCAGGAAGGATAACAGTTGTTGTCAAAAACAATATTATACTCAAGAAATTGATTGAAAACCTCAAGCAAATTAACGGAATCGATAAAGTGACCAGAGTTTAGTATCTGAATCGATTTTTATTAAATTTTAGCTGTACATTTGTATATTAATGCAGTGAATATTGTTATGGCTCCTAACAAGAACCAGGAAATTGTTAAAAACGTCTTTACTACCTTTTTAGAAGAAAAAGGGCACAGAAAAACACCCGAACGTTACGCCATATTACAAGAGATTTATGAAAGTGATGATCATTTTGATATAGAATCGCTCTACATCAATATGAAAAACAAGAATTATAGGGTTAGTCGAGCTACACTTTACAACACCATAGAGCTTTTATTGGAATGCAAATTAGTGCGCAAACACCAATTTGGAAAAAATCAGGCGCAGTACGAGAAATCATATTTTGATCGTCAACATGATCATGTGATTCTTACCGATACTGGTGAGGTCATGGAATTCTGTGATCCTCGAATACAATCAATTAAAGAGACCATAGAAGAGGTTTTTGACATAAAGATCAATACCCATTCATTATATTTTTACGGTACTAAAAACAAAGAAGAAAATACAAACAACTAACCAAACTTATCAATGGCAGTAGATTTATTGTTGGGACTACAGTGGGGAGACGAGGGAAAAGGAAAAATCGTTGACGTACTCACAAAAAACTATGATATAATAGCTCGTTTTCAAGGAGGGCCTAATGCAGGACATACCTTGGAATTTGATGGAATTAAACACGTTTTACATACCATACCCTCAGGCATTTTTCATAAAAATGCAATGAACGTTGTTGGTAATGGAGTGGTCATAGACCCAGTAATATTCAGAAAAGAATTGGATGCCTTGGATAAGTTTGATATTGATATAAAATCCAAACTTTTAATTTCAAGAAAAGCACATTTAATTTTACCAACACATCGGTTATTGGATGCTGCCTCTGAAACTTCAAAAGGTAAAGCAAAAATCGGATCTACATTGAAAGGTATTGGGCCAACCTATATGGACAAGACCGGTAGAAACGGAATGCGAATTGGTGATCTTGAACTATCGGATTGGAAAGAAAAATACCGCGCTCTAGCTAATAAGCATGAAGCCATGATCGGTTTTTATAATGTTGATATTCAATATGACCTAAAAGAATTGGAGTCTGAGTTTTTCAACTGCATTAAAACACTTAAGGAATTAACATTCATAGACAGTGAGGAATATTTATATCAAGCGCAAAAGTCTGGAAAAAAAATATTAGCTGAAGGTGCGCAAGGATCATTATTGGATATTGATTTTGGTACGTATCCGTTCGTCACTTCAAGCAACACTACTGCAGCTGGTGCATGCACAGGCTTGGGAGTAGCACCCAATCAAATAGGGGACGTCAAAGGGATTTTTAAGGCATATACCACGCGAGTTGGTAGCGGACCCTTCCCTACTGAACTTTTCGATGAGGATGGCGAGACCATGGGTCGTGTTGGCAATGAGTTTGGAGCTACTACGGGTAGACCAAGGCGTTGTGGCTGGTTAGATTTGGTAGCCCTTAAATATGCTGTTCAAGTAAATGGTGTTACCGAACTTATGATGATGAAAGGTGATGTTCTAAGTGGATTTAAAAAATTAAAGATCTGTACAGCATACAATTATAAAGGTGAGACCATTTCGCACCTACCTTATAATATTGAAGCAGAAAACGTAACGCCTATTTATACCGAAATGAAAGGCTGGTCAAAAGATTTGACCAAAATGACAAAAGTTGAAGAGCTACCTGCTACTTTAAATGAGTATATTAATTTCTTGGAAAAAGAACTTGAGGTACCTATTAAGATAGTTTCAGTTGGACCGGATAGAACCCAAACGATTCATAGGTAACAACCCCAATTAATAGCATTATAGATCTAAAAAACCTATGCTACACGAATAGGATTTTTTGTGGTTTATACGCCCCACCGCAATCCCACATCATTCAATATCCTTAATGCCATTAGAATCCTGTGATTTTTATTAATTTATTTGCGTAACCGAATGATTACGTTTATATTCGTAACCAATTAGTTACTTAATATATGCGTAGAGATGTATTTCAGGCCATTGCCGACCCAGTCCGCAGGGATATAATTAAACTTTTGGCAGAAGAAGTCCTTACTGTGAATGCTGTCGCAGATAAATTTGATGTCAGTAGGCCAGCTATTTCCAAGCACCTACGTATTCTCAATGAATGTGGTATTGTAGAAATCAACCAAAAAGGTCGTGAGCGATATTGCCAAATACAGCCCAAAAATCTAATTCCAGCATTTTTATGGATAGAACAATACAAATCACTCTGGGAAGATAAAATAGATTCCTTTGAGCAATACTTAAATAAACTACAATCTAAAACAGATAAATCATGAACGACTTGAACAATCGCACATTAACCATAGAAAAAACTTTTAATGCCCCTCTTAAATTGGTCTGGGAAGCTTGGTCGCAATCGGAACATATTGGGCAATGGTGGGGGCCTAAAGGAATGGAAACTAAAGTGATTGAACATGAATTCAAAGTAGGGGGTCACTGGAAATATGTTATGCAAATGCCCAATGGTGGGGAATTCATCACTGAAGGAATCTATTCAGAAATTATTGAGTATGAAAAGATAGTTTCTTCTGCTGATTTCAAACCAATGACTGAGGGAGTAGAATTACATGTTCATTTTAAGGAATCAGGAACGCAAACTAAGTTTACATTCAAGGTAGTTCATGAGACGGCAGCGTATTGCAAACAACAAGAGCAAATGGGCTTTTATAACGGATGGGGGTCTACATTTGAAAGATTGGATGAATTTGTAAGCGGTAGCTGAGAGAGGTAAATGGTATAATTGTTGAGCTGTTTTTTTTAAACCTTAATTTAAAAGAGCTTTGAAACATTTATTCTTATTGGTTTTGATATTGGCAAGCACTACCCTATTAGCTCAAACAGATGAGTATGCTGGAGAATACGGAATTAAATATGAACTCCTTAATGCGGGGGTATTGGAGTACAACCTCTCCTTGAAACCAGATGGCACCTTTATATTTCATTTTTATCGAAATATAGATCCGTCACATCCTAAAGAAAATAAATATGGCCAAGGAAAATGGAAAGTTGAAAAGAACAACCTTATTTACTTCTATACCAGTTCAGAAAATGATTTAGATGAAACCTATACTTTGAATTTCACTAATACCAAAGCAAGAATCATTAAAAAATCACCTAGAGACCTCTCAAAAAAAGACATCAAGGAAGCCATTTTGTTTTACGACTCAGAAATTGATTGGGTTGAAAGATGGAAACTTTTTAAAAAATTTTGAATAAACTTGGAAAAGTTCTCCTAAAGCTTATTTAAATCGACAAAAGTCTTACTAAATTACCGTAAATTTAAGCTGATTCCTAATTTAGTTCCAGTTCAATATGCATCACCATAAATCATATATCAAATGCAAAAAATACTTTCCATCATTTTCGCAATAACACTTCTTTTGGGCTGTAAAAACAATGAGAAGAATAAGGATGGTGACTTGCCGCGTATTGCCATTGCGGGATTAGCCATAGAATCAAGCACCTTCTCTCCAGCACTTACTCATGCGGATGCATTTCATGCCAAGGTAAACGACGCTGTTTTTTCATTCTATCCCTTCATGGCTCCAGATTCGATCAATCGACAAAGGGCACATTGGATACCAACAATTCGCGGTCATGCTTTACCAGGAGGTACGGTCACTAGAGAAGCTTATGAATCTCTTGTGACAAAAACACTGGAAATGCTAAAAGAAAATGGGCCTTACGACGGCTTATTTTTTGATATACATGGGGCAATGAGTGTTGTTGGCCTTGATGATCCAGAAGGAGATTTCATTATAAGAATCAGGGAAGTAATTGGTGGTGAGCCATTAATTTCAACTTCAATGGATCTTCACGGGAACGTTTCCCAACGTTTGGCGCAAAATACCGATTTAATTACTTGCTATCGAATGGCTCCTCATGAAGATGCCCTTGAATCGAAAAAGAGGGCAGTTGATAACCTTTTGGAAAGATTAGAAAACGGAAAGGGAAAGCCAGCTTTTAAAGCTTGGATTCCTGTACCCATTTTATTGCCTGGTGAAAAGACCAGTACCAGAATTGAACCAGGTAAAAGCCTATATGCTCAAGTAGACCCTATTACCAAAGATGAAGGGATTATTGATGCAGCCATTTGGATTGGCTATGCGTGGGCCGATGAACCCCGAAATCATGCTGTTGTCATGGTAACTGGCGATGATAAGGAAAAGGTAGCTCAAGGGGCTGAAAAACTGGCCAAAAGTTTTTGGGATGCCAGAGAGGAATTTGAGTTTGTTGCCCCAGTCGCCACCTTAGAAGAAAGTTTAGACTTGGCATTGACCAGTAAAGTACATCCTTTCATAATAAGTGATATGGGTGATAATCCTACAGCAGGAGGTGCCGGTGATGTTACATGGACCTTAAAGGAAATTTTAGCACGCCCAGAGTTCAAGTCTGACACTGGACCATCGTTAATTTACGCATCCATTCCTGGGCCTGATTTTGTAAACCAGGCAATTGAAATAGGAGTTGGTGGAAAAATAATTGCTGAGGCTGGTGCAGCAATCGATTCTCGCTATGCTCCACCGATTAAATTAACAGGCACAATTTTGGCAATTGAACATGGTGATAAACATGCGGAAACCGAAGTTGTTGTACAAGTAGGAAGTATACGTGTTATTGTTACTAAAAAACGTAAACCGTACCATAGAGAATCAGATTTTACAAATTTGGGGTTAACACCTAGGGATTCTGATATAATCGTGGTCAAAATTGGATACCTCGTACCAGAATTGTACAACATGCGTAAAGGTTGGATTATGGCTTTGACGCCAGGAGGTGTAGACCAGGACTTGGAACGTTTGGGTTATAAAAGAATAAAAAGGCCTATGTATCCATTAGATATTGATATGAAAGAGCCAAACTTAAAAACGAGATGGATACCTTCTTCAAATTCTAAGCTATAATTTATGGAGAGCTAATAATTGGGAAATTGTTTTTTATTGTCTCCAGTTAATTAATTACGACGAATCTGCCAATTTTTGAACATAGCAATATCCCGTCGAAATGATTTCAATTTTGATAGGTTTTATTGTAACTTGTTCAATTCAATCTGCCAATTAACTTTTTTTATTAAAATATGAAATCAACTACTAGATTTTCAATGGCCCTAACGGTCTTTCTATTTTCATTAGGCATTGTAACCGCACAGGACTTATCACTTAAATCACCTGATGGTAAACTCAATTTAAAGATAGAACTCTCGGAAACCATAAACTGGAATGTTAATTTAAATGGCAACGTAATTATCGAAAAAGCCAGTATTTCGATGAATATGGGAGATAACAGAATCCTCGGTGCTTCACCAAAATTAAGAAACAAGAGTACTGAAAGTGTACAAGAGACCTTATCTGTACAGGTACCGAATAAGGATGCGACTATTCAAAATAATTTTAATCAGTTAGCTCTCAATTTCAAAGGAGGGTATCAGCTTTTATTTAGGGCATTCAATGATGGTGTTGCCTATCAATTTATCGATAAAAGCTCCAAAACAAAGAAAGTTGTGGATGAACAAATGACTTTGACTTTTCCAGATGGCACCTCTTCGTTTTTCCCACAAGAAGAATCGATGTATTCACATAATGAACGGGAGTATATAAATAAAGGAATATCTGATTTTGCAACTGGTGATTTTTGCAGTCTCCCGGTTATGTTTGATACTAAAAAAGCTAAAGTTTTATTTACAGAATCCTCATTACACAATTATCCTGGGATGTTTCTTGAAAAAAGCGATAATACTACAATGAATGCAACATTTCCGAAGTATGTACTCAATGTAATACCAAATGAAGCCTCTAGCCCAGATAGGAATCAAATAATCACTAAGGAGGCAGATTATATTGCAAAAATCAATGGTAAACGTTCCTACCCATGGCGCGTGTTCATTATCAGTGATGATGATAAAACTTTCGTTGAAAGTAATCTGGTAACACAACTTGCCAAACCCTCTAAAATTCCAAATGCCGATTGGATCAAGCCCGGCCAAGTTGCTTGGGATTGGTACAATGCCAATAATGTTTACGGTGTTGATTTCGAAGCAGGCGTAAATGACGAAACCTATAAATATTTCATTGATTTTGCTTCAAAAAACGGCATAGAATATGTAATTCTAGATGAAGGATGGACAAAGTCCACAACAGAAATACTAGAAGATAATGAGCATATTGATGTACCTGGGCTTATAAAATATGCCAAATCTAAAAATGTAGAAATTATACTATGGGTGCTTTGGAAACCATTGTATGAGAACCCCGAAAAAATTCTTAGTTTATATGCAAGTTGGGGTGCTGTGGGTATCAAAACCGATTTTATGCAACGTAGCGACCAATATGTCGTGGAATCTTATGAGAAAATTGCGGAAATCGCCGCCAAGTATAAACTGATGGTTGACTACCATGGCGCTTTTAAACCAGCCGGTGTTGAGCGTATGTGGCCCAATATCGTTAATTATGAAGGGGTAAAGGGCAATGAGAACAATAAATGGAGCTCAGTAATAACACCAGAACACAATGTTACGCTTCCATTCGTACGTATGGCAGCCGGCCCTATAGATTTTACTCCCGGCGCCATGATCAATATGAACAAAGTTGATTACGAAACTGGTGCGGCCAATTATGCCCCCTTTTTTACAAGACCTATGGCTTTTGGTACAAGAGCGCACCAAGTAGCTATGTATGTAGTGTTTGAGGCACCGGTTCAAATGTTATGTGAATCGCCAACCATTTATTATAAAGAGCAGGAAACGGTTGATTTCATTACACAGATACCAACCATTTGGGATGAAACCGTCGTCCTAGAAGGTGCTGTTTCAGATTATATTATTGTTGCCAGAAGAAATGGGGACAATTGGTACTTGGGTGCAATGACTGACTGGACGGCTCGAGACTTTGAATTGAGTTTTTCATTCTTGGGGCAAGGTGAATATGAAATACAATCCTATAAGGATGGTATAAATGCCTCAAGAAATGCCCAAGATTACAAAATATCATCTAATACTGTGAATCAAAATACCAAACTAAAAATAAATCTATCCAGCGGCGGGGGTTACTCTGCCATAATTACCAAAAAGTAGCATATGAAAAACATTGGAAGAAGAAACTTTATTCGTAAAACATCTTTGGCAGGCGCAGCCATTGCCATGGCACCTACAATTGCAAATGGAGCTTATGCTTTGCCTGAACGCCCTTATGATGCAAAGTACATGGGCGATTTTGCCGCACCCAAATTAGAAACTGTACGTGCAGCGTTTATTGGGGTTGGTTCTAGAGGGCCAGGACATTTACGCTTCATTGCACAGTTGCCTGGTACCGAAGTTGTGGCCATAAGTGATCTTTATCAAGATAACGTTGAAAGATGGGGAGCAAAGGCCAAAGAAATTGGTGGTGGCAAGCGTCACAATAAAATCAAGCTCTATCATGGAGAAGAGAACCAATGGAAGGTGATGTTGGACGAAGTTAAACCTGATGTTGTTTTTATAGCAACAAATTGGGCCACCCACGCCCCTATGGCTATTGAGGCCATGAAAAAAGGTGCCCATGCATTTGTTGAAGTACCTATTGCTGTCAGCCTTGATGAAATGTGGGAGATTGTGGATACTTCAGAGAAGACCAAAAAGCATTGCATGATGATGGAAAATGTAAACTACGGCAGGGATGAGCTGATGTATCTAAATATGTGTAGACAGGGTGTAATTGGTGAGCCGTTACATGCCGAAGCAGCATATATTCATGAATTACGAAGCCAAATGGAAGAACAAGAACGCGGAACAGGTTCTTGGAGAACGTACCACTATGCCAAAAGAAATGGAAACCTTTATCCAACACATGGACTAGGCCCGGTAGCTCAATATATGAACTTAGGTCGTACAGGTGATAATTTCAATAGTCTTGTCTCATTTTCAACTCCCGCTTTAGGCAGAAAGTTATATGCTGAAAAAAATTATGCTGCTGATCATAAGTGGAATAAATTAGATTTTAAAGGTGGGGATTTAAATACGTCGATCATTAAAACCACAATAGGTCGTACCATTATGGTACAATGGGATGAAACAAGTCCAAGACCGTACTCTCGCCATAATATGATTCAGGGAACCAAAGGAATTTTAGCCGGTTTCCCTACAAGAGTGGCATTGGAAGGTGGTATAGAAGGAGTAACAGAGAACCATCATTCTTGGGCCCAAGGTGATCAACTAGCTGCGCTATATGAAAAATACGACCATCCATTGTACAAAAGGTTAAGTCAATCAACACAGGGAAGTGGTCATGGTGGTATGGACGGGATGATGCGATTCCGTATTATAGAATGCCTTCAGAAAGGACTTCCTTTAGATCAAAACCTATACGAAGGATGTTTTTGGAGTGCCGTAGGGCCAATGAGTGAACGATCAGTAGCTAGTGGCGGCGCACCACAGAATTTCCCTGATTTTACAAGAGGAAACTGGAAAGACACTATGCCTTTGGACATTATTTCTTAAAAACAGATAGACATAGTTATAAAATGAATAAAGTTATTTCAATTCTGATAGTAGTCTTGATATTCTTTTCCTGCAAAATGGAGAGTAAAAAAGACCAAGCTGAAAAAACAGCAAATGTAGAAGTCAAAGAGAACGATTGGATAGTTCTTTTTGATGGAACAAGTACTGAAGGCTGGAGAGCATATAATGGAGATGCCTTACCTCCAGGATGGATTGCCAAAGATGGCGCATTGACCTTTGACACAGAACTGGGACTAGAACAAGACTATAAGGGAGGTAAAGACATTATATATGGAGCTGAGGAATTCGATAATTTTGAGCTTTATGTAGAATGGAAAATTCCAGAAGGTGGCAACAGCGGCATTTTTTATCATTTGAAAGAAGGGTATAAGAGTCCTCCAGAAGTTTCACCGGAATACCAACTGATCGATGATGAGAATTATGCCAGAATTCATGATTTAACCGAATACAATAAAAGTTTAGGTTATACGGAAAATCCTAATGAACTTAAGCCTTTACAACAAACAGCTTCCGATTACGCCATGCATCCAGCGGATTCGAAGGTAAAAGTCTTAAATCCTGTAGGGTCATGGAATTCCACCAAAATAGTATTCACACCAGAAAAGGTTGAACATTGGTTAAACGGAAAGAAAGTCCTTTCATTTGTTCCCTGGTCTGAAGAGTGGTACGAAAAAAAGAATTCGGACAAATGGAAAAACAGTGTGGATTATGGAAAGTTCAAAACGGGTTATATAGGATTCCAAGATCATTCAAGTCCTATTTGGTTCAGAAACATTAAAATCAAAAAACTATGATAAAAAAGCCGAAGAATGGATAAAAAAATGAACGTTTGTCTTCTTTCTTTTTTGTTATTTTCTTTTTTATTGGTCTCTTGTGATGCCCAAAAAAATCTAAAAAGAGTTAAGTTTGTGCCTCTTTTTAATGGTAAAAACCTTGATGGGTGGGTCGGTAATAAAGACTCGTATAAAGCTATTGATGGTATGATTGTCGTTGTCCCCAATGGGGGCGGCAATGGAGGGAATCTTTTTACTGTGGACCAATACAGCGATTTCATATTGAAATTCGAATTTCAATTAACTCCAGGTGGTAATAACGGATTGGGCATACATGCCCCATTGGAAGGAGATACTGCCTATATGGGCAAGGAATTGCAGATTTTAGACAATACAGCCGCTAAATATGCCGAATTACAACCCTACCAATATCATGGCTCGGTATACGGTATTATACCTGCCAAGAGAGGATATCTAAACCCCGTGGGGGAATGGAATAAACAAGAGGTGATTGTCGAAGGTTCGAAAATTAAAATCATTTTAAATGAATCAACCATTGTTGATGGAGACTTTTTGGAAGCCAGCAAAAATGGCACAATGGATAATAAAGAACATCCGGGACTAGAACGAACCAGCGGCCATATAGGTTTTTTAGGACACGGAGATGTAGTTAGGTTTAGAAATATTAGATTAAAGGATTTATAATAAAAAAGCAATAAAAACACAATAGCATGAGTACACATAATAAAGATCGTAGGGATTTTGTAAAGAAAAGTAGCTTAGGAATTCTAGGCTTGGCATTGGCACCATCTTTCATTGGGAAAATGGGACCACACAATCGACTAAGAACAGCGCATATTGGAGTTGGTAATATGGGAGGTGCAGATCTCGAAGCCATATCCTCACATTCTTTGGTAGATGTTACAGCCTTATGCGATGTTGATGCCAATAACCTTGCTGCCGCCAAAAAAATGCATCCGAATGCGAAAGTGTATTCAGACTATAGGGTTATGCTAAAAGAATTGGAGCATGAGATTGATGCTGTCATCGTTTCCACACCAGATCATACGCATGCACCGGCTTCTATGATGGCAATGAACATGAACAAACCTGTTTATTGTCAAAAACCACTTACACACCATGTTTCTGAGGCCAGGGCCATGAAAAAGTTGGCTGCAGATAAAAATTTGGTGACCCAAATGGGAATTCAAGTACACTCTTTCTACGACTATAAATTGGCCACTTTGTTAATTCAATCTGGTATTATTGGTAAAGTACATACCGTGCATGCATGGTCGCCCAAGAATTGGGGGTATGATGGGGCAGCGCCGGAAGGTAGCGATCCAATACCAGAAACATTAGATTGGAATCTTTGGCTGGGTACATCTGCCAAAAGACCCTATAAAAAAGGAGTTTACCACCCTGGAAATTGGAGAAAATTGATGGATTTTGGTTGTGGTACACTTGGAGACATGGGCGTACATATTTTTGATACACCATATAACGCCTTGGAATTAGATGTTCCTCGTACTATTAAAAACGAATGTAGAAAGCCAACAGGTTTCGGATTTCCAGAAAACAATATTGTAACGTATGAATTTCCAGGCACCAAACATACAGGAGATACATTAAAATGGGTATGGTATGATGGGCCAGGAGCTCCAATAATGCATGAAGATCTAAAGCTACCCAATGCGATGAAAATGTCCAAATCTGAATCCAAGGATGAAAAAGATGCTATGAAGGATAAAATATCACTTGAAACCAAAACAACGGGTGAAGGCGTATTACCCGAACAAGGTGCAATGTTCGTTGGTGAAAAAGGACGTTTATTATTACCTCACTTCATGGAGTTGCCCAAGAAAATTGTAGATGGAGCATATGTTGATATTTCCTCAGAAATTACTGAAGTAGAGAAAGCCAATAATATGGGCAAACCCATACGCAACTATGATTCCGAGGGTCCTAAACATTACCATCAATTTGTTGAAGCATGTTTAGGAAGAGGTGAATGCACTGCTCCTTTTTCTTATGCATCAAGGTTAACTGAAACTATACTTTTGGGCGTAATTGCAGGTCGTTTCCCTAACAAGACCTTACACTGGGATAATACTACCGCAAAATTCGCCGAAGAAGATGCAAATCAATTTTTAGAATCTCCGTATCGCGATTTTTAATATTTCAAGAATTTATAACAGTAAAAGCCATCTGCCCTTTATTTTTCAGATGGCTTTCCTATTCCATTTTCAAGGTAATTCTTCAAACTATCCAATATATAGAAATCCCAACCGTTGAAACAAACATCGTAACAAACTCCATATTACTAAAATAGCCCTTTTCAAACAACTTTTTTTTGGTACGGTATGCCCTTTGTCAAAAATATTTCTTGATTTTAAGAATACCTTCATAAATAAAGATACATTTGCCGGCTGAATTATGTTTTCGGCATTGTACGGACTGAACTCCTATCAACTTAAACAATTTATAATGAGCGATTTAATTACGTTTGGACTATTATCATTTACATCTTTTTTTACGCTGATAAACCCCCTGGGTACAATGCCCATTTTTATGACCATGACGGCCGATTTGGACAAACAGCATAGAAACCATACGGCTAAAAAGGCATCTATTGCAGCCTTTATAACCATTGTCATATTTGCATTCTCAGGACAGCTGCTATTCAACTTTTTCGGCATATCAGTACACAGTTTTAGGATAGTGGGCGGGGTCATCTTTTTTTTAATGGGTATGGATATGCTTCAAGCGAGATTAGGGAAAGTAAAAGTCAAGGAATCGGAAGTAAAGTCTTATGTCAACGATATCTCAATAACGCCATTGGCCATTCCTATGATATGCGGTCCAGGAGCATTGACGAATTCCATAGTAATGATGGAAGATGCTGATTCTATTGAAAAGAAAGTGGTATTAGTAGCTTCTGTTTTTATCGTAATGTTATTGACTTATCTTATCTTATTCAGTTCTTCTAAAATAATAAAAGTCCTCGGTGAAACAGGCAATAATGTCATGATGCGCTTAATGGGGCTGATTGTTATGGTAATCGCTGTGGAATTCTTTTTTAGTGGACTTAAAC
>RCNC010001728.1_pt1 | contig 14746 bp, 12 predicted proteins | sample 2041301 | NCBI WGS metagenome assembly RCNC01 (sample SAMN09708231, study PRJNA481090) | Marine sediment metagenome, whole genome shotgun sequencing project. | biome: marine sediment; feature: ocean; material: sediment; isolation source: Sewage treatment plant 13A marine sediment (STP13A) ... | reverse complement strand
AACATTTGTACTTCCTCCGCTTATAAAGCTATTTGTAAGTTACTTTTAAAATTGTCCACTGAACCACGACTTCATGCGGTCCCAAACATCGCCCAAATTGCTGCTTATCGGCGCACCACGTGTCGTTCTTCGCGACATGCTTTCAAAGCCATACAACAACAAACCAACCCCCGTGGCGTGGATCGGATTTCGAACCACGTCCATGAGTCCTTCTACATATTGCGGCGCACCGAGGCGCACCGGCATATGAAATACTTCTTCTGCGAGCTCAACCGCACCTTCCATCTTGGCGCTGCCACCAGTGATGACGATGCCCGCAGCAATCAATTCCTCAAAGCCACTTCGACGTAACTCGTCGCGTATCAAACCAAACAGTTCTTCATATCTGGGCTCGACGATTTCGGCGAGTGTTTGCCTTGCCAGTCGCCGCGGCGGCCGTTCACCGACACTCGGTACTTCTATCGTTTCGTCGGGGTTCGCCAGTTGCGACAACGCGCAGGCGTATTTGATTTTGATCTCTTCGGCATACTGCGTCGGCGTGCGCATGGAAACGGCAATATCATTAGTTACCTGATCACCAGCAATCGGGATTACAGCCGTGTGCTGAATGGCACCACCAAGGAACACCGCAATGTCCGTTGTTCCGCCGCCAATATCGACGATGCAGGAACCCAGCTCTTTTTCATCATCTGTCAACACCGAATAACTCGATGCCAGTTGCTCAAGTACGATGTCATCGACTTCCAGGCCACACCGCTGTACGCATTTGACGATATTTTGCGCAGCGCTTTCGGCGCCCGTGACCATGTGTACCTTCGCCTCGAGGCGCACACCGGACATGCCGACCGGTTCACGAATCCCGCCCTGGTTATCGATCAAAAATTCTTGCGGCAGGATGTGTAGTATTTTCTGGTCCGCAGGAATCGCTACCGCGCGGGCAGCATCGATGACGCGATCAACGTCCCCTGCACTGACCTCTTTGTCGCGGACACCTACAATGCCGTGCGAGTTGAGACTGCGTACGTGACTGCCCGCAATCCCTGTATAGACCGAGTGAATATCACAACCCGCCATGAGTTCGGCCTCCTCCACGGCGCGTTGAATCGAATGCACCGTCGATTCGATATTCACGACCACCCCGCGCTTCAGTCCACGTGATGGATGCGAACCGATACCGACGACTTCGATACCACCTTCGTCGTTGATTTCGCCAACTATCGCGACGACCTTGGACGTTCCAATGTCGAGACCTACGATTAGGTTCTTGTCACCGCGCTTTGTCATTCAGGGCCTACCTCTTAATGCCAGCATGTTGTCGGCGTCGTTGCTCGGGTCTGCCACCGGTGTGTTTGAACCATTGTTCCAACCAATCGTGAAGCCGTTGCTATAGCGCATGTCTACGTATTCAATCTCTGCAGCGCGACTCGTAATAATGTCGGCAACGATATCCAGAAAAAGCTCTGTGCGATCTTCTGTTTCGCGGCGTCCGAGCCGCACTTCCACGCCATTCTGCAAAGTCATTTCCCACGCACCACGTGGATCCAGATGCACGCGCCTAAGGTCGAGTCCAACTGGAATCAACCGGTCACGCACTGTCAGGTAGCGGCGAGCAACGTCTCCCGATCTTCCTTCCGGACCGCTCAGCCGCGGCAGTTCCGCCGGCACATGCCGGACGCTGTCGACGAATAACTCGCCGCGCGTATTGAGAAGTCCGCTCGCCCCCCAAATCGCAGCAGGCACTTGTTCGGTTACCGTTATGCGTAAACGACTTGGCCAGCGGCGCGCTACCGTCGCTTGATCGATCCAGGGCATTTCTACAATGCGTTGCTGAATCAACGCGAGATCCGCACTGACGAAACCGTCTTCAAGCTCATCACTGATGACTGCTTCGATTTGCAGCGCGGTGACTCTTTGAAATGGACCGCTAACTTCGATCGAACGAATCTGCCGATCAAGCATGCTGGAGCTGAGCTGATACGTCGCAATAATCACGCCGATAGCTACGATCGGACCGACGATCAGACTGACTCGAATACTCGGCATACGAATCTTCGATACCTTCTTCGGTTTACGCCGCTTCGCTTGTTTACGCGTCATTGGCCAATACCTCTATGTGCGTTGCACTTGTGTCGATTCCGACACTTGTTTCCAAAATTCGCCAGCACAGCTCAGCGAAGTCGATGCCTGCCTGATTCGCGGCCATCGGCACAAGGCTGTGGCTGGTCATTCCAGGCACGGTATTCACTTCAAGAACTTTGGGTTCGCCATCATCGCCGGTCATGAAATCAACACGACCCCAACCGGCGCAACCAAGTTCTGAGAACGCAGCGACGGCGAGTTCGGCATAGCGGGCCTCGAGCTTTGCGTCGCTTGTGCCTGGACAGTGATATTGAGTGCGATCCGATTCGTACTTCGCACGGTAGTCATAAAAGACCCGCGGCGTTTCGATGCGAATACTGGGTAGTGCCTGGCCCTGCAATACAGCGACCGTAGTTTCATCGCCAACGATGCAGCGCTCAGCCAATGCTACGCCACCGTATTTCAGTGCCAGCTTTACCGCGTTATCCAGATCGTCCGGTTCGAACACTTTGCTCATACCAACGCTGGATCCCTGACCGGCGGGTTTGAGAATCAACGGCAAACCAAGTTCTTCAACGGCCATTACCGCGTCCGCCCGATGCCGAATCACGGCATATTCCGGTGTGGGAATGCCGACAGCATCGAAGAGATGTTTGCTGCGAATCTTGTCCATTGCCACTGCAGACGCCATGACACCACTGCCGGTATAAGGTGTGTCGAGCCACTCAAGCGCACCCTGCAAAGCACCGTCTTCGCCACCCGTACCGTGCAGGGCGATCCAGACGCGCTCGAATCGAGCTGCGGCAAACTCTGTCAGAGTATGCTTCGCAGGATCCCAGGCGTGCGCGTCAATGCCGCGTTCCTGCAATGCCTGAAGTACCGCGGCGCCAGTTTGCAACGACACCTCGCGCTCGCTCGAGAAGCCGCCAAGCATTACCGCCACACGACCAAAGTCGCTTGCGCTTTCGACGTGCTTACGACGTTCGCGCATTGCAACCAATCGTGTCATTGCGACACCTCGCCAACGATTCGCACTTCGTGTAGCAATTCGATGCCGTGCTGCTCAACTACAGTGTGGCGAACATGTTCGATGAGCTCTTCAACATCAGTGGCGGTAGCGTTGTCACTGTTGATGATGAAATTGGCGTGCTTGGGCGAAACCTCAGCACCGCCGATGCGATAACCCTTGAGTCCTGCTGCTTCAATCAAACGTGCTGCGTAATCACCCGGCGGATTCCGAAATACAGAGCCACAACTCGGCAAACCCAAAGGCTGCGTTGTCTTGCGACGCTCAAGTAGCGCGTCCAGGGTTTCCTTGCTCGCAGTTTTTTCCGGGTCAAAACGAAAAGACCCTTCAATAAACCATTCGTTCGATGGACCTGTGACACTGCGATAGGCTACCGAGTATTCGCTCGCTGCCCGCAGGTGAATTTGGCCTGTGCGATCAATCGTACGTAATGATTCAACGCGTTCCCAGGTTTCCCCACCATGAGCGCCGGCATTCATCGCCAGTGCGCCACCGACCGTGCCCGGAATACCGGCAAAGAATTCTGATGGTCCGATTCCCCAGCGTAGACACTGGCGCGCCAGTTGTGTGCATGCGACCCCACTACCCGCAGTTACCAGGTACGGTTCGACACGTTCCATTGAACGTAAAATTCTTGATGCGGAAATCACAACGCCACGAATACCACCGTCGCGCACCAGCAAATTACTACCAACGCCATGCCAAAAAATCGGCGTCGCCGCATCCAGGTCATTTAGAAACTGCGACAGCTCGTCGAGACTCGCGGGCATGAAAAACAAGTCCGCGGGCCCGCCGACCCGCCATGAGGTGTGGCGACTCATGGGCTCGTTCTCGCGCAATTCACCACTACCCTCTATTTGTATCGCGGCAGTCATCATGAGTGCACTTTCAGATTGGGTTTGTTGCGCAACAGATCGGGCAATCCAGCCGCATAAGCGCCTATATCGCCGGCACCCATAGTCAGTACCAGGTCGCCGTCTTCCAGCAGCCCATCGAGCACCGGCAACAATTCATCGAGCGACTCGACAAATACCGGCTCGACAGATCCGCGAGACCGCACTGCGCGTGCGATAGCTCGTCCATCGGCTCCGGTTATCGGCGCTTCGCCTGCTGCATAGACGTCGAGCACGATAGTGACATCCGCCTCGGACAGCACGACCGCGAAGTCGTCCAGCAAATCTCGTGTTCGCGAATATCGGTGCGGTTGAAAAACCAGCACGATGCGCCTTTCCGGCCACCCGGAGCGCGCAGCTTCAAGAGTTGCGGCGATCTCAGTGGGGTGATGACCGTAGTCATCTACCAGCAATACTTTGCCCGCCGCAGTCTCGACCTCGCCCATACTCTGAAAACGGCGGTCGATACCTTCGAATTTCTGCAGGGCCCCTACAACCGCGGCATCTGCAATCTGCAGTTCATCCGCGACTGCGATAGCAGCCAGCGCATTGCGGACATTGTGTAAACCGGGAAGCTGCAGCGCTATGCGCAGCGGCTCACGATCACCAGATCGGATTACATCGAAAGTCGACAGCCCATGCGAAAATTCAATGTTAGTTGCACGCACGTCTGCTTCTTCATTGACCCCGTAGGTAACTATCGAACGTCCGATCCTGACCAGCACTTCATTGACGCCGGCGTCGTCCGTGCACACAACGGCCAGTCCGTAGAACGGCAGGTTGTGCAGAAACTCGATGAAACCTGAGCGCAACTTTTCGATGTCGCCGTCATAAGTCGACATGTGGTCGGCATCAATATTTGTTACGACAGCCAGCATCGGCTTTAAGTGCACAAACGATGCGTCGCTTTCGTCCGCTTCTGCGACCAGGTAGTCACCCTGTCCGAGTCTGGCATTCGCGTCCGCACTTTTGAGACGACCGCCGATCACGAAGGTCGGATCGAGCCCGCCCTCGGCTAGTACGCTGGCGACCAGGCTCGTGGTGGTGGTCTTGCCATGTGTGCCTGCAACGGCGATCGAATACCGAAAACGCATAAGCTCAGCCAGCATCTCGGCGCGCGGCACGATGGGCATGAGTTTCTCGCGTGCGGCGACAACTTCTGCATTGGTTTCATCGACCGCGCTCGAGACGACAACGGCATCTGCATTGTCGATGTTCTCGGCGGCGTGGCCGATGAAGATGGTGGCGCCCTGCTCCGCAAGACGTCGTGTTTGTTTGTTCTGTTTGAGATCCGAGCCCTGCACTTTGTAGCCGAGGCTCAACATCACTTCTGCAATTCCGGACATACCGGAGCCGCCGATGCCGATAAAATGTACGCAGTGAATTCGACGCATTCTCTTAATCATGCTGCGATCCCCGCTTGCTGCAGACACAACTCTGTAATGCGTGTTAGCGCGTTTGGTTTTGCCAGACCGCGGGCTTTCTCGGCTCTTGCTTGCAGAGTTGCGCGCGAACTCAGCCACTCGCGCAACTGCTCCGCCAGAACCTCCGCACTGAGCATGCTTTGATCGATTATCACCGCGGCACCGGCATCAGCCATCGGCCGTGCATTTGCGGTCTGATGATCATCAACCGCACCCGGAAAGGGCACGAACAGCGCGGGCAATCCGACCGCGCATAATTCAGCGACTGTGAGCGCTCCCGAACGGCAGACAACCAGATCCGCCCAGGCATATGCTGCAGCCATGTCTTCAATGAAGGCGAGTAACTCAACCTCAACACCGTGTTCAGCGTACGCCGATTGAGCTTTGTCAAAAGTGCGCTCGCCACATTGATGACGGACCAGAGGTCGCTCATCGGCCGACAGCATCGACAATGCTGCGGGTACCGTCAGGTTCAGTGCCAATGCACCTTGGCTGCCACCGACAACCAGCAAACGAAGTGGCCCTTGCCGCTCGCCGTAACGAGCCGCAGGTGCTGCAACCGCAGCGATGTCTTCGCGGACCGGGTTACCCACGGTTTCCGCGACGACACTGGGATTAAAACTGCCCGGGAAGGCTTGCAGCACAACCCGGGCAAGACGCGCCAGAAGACGGTTAGTAAGGCCCGCGGCGGCATTCTGCTCGTGAATCAAGAGCGGCCGACGGGTAAGCCAGGCAGCAAGGCCGCCTGGTCCTGAGACGAATCCACCCATGCCGAGAACGGCGGACGGGCGGTGACGCCAGATTACTGAAATTGCCTGCATGAGCGCCCAGGCAAGTTGAAATGGTGCAATAAACAAGGCCAGAATTCCCTTGCGCCGCAGACCTTTGATGCTGATCCACTCCATATCGATACCAGCAGCAGGCACGACGCGTGCCTCGAGGCCGCGGTGCGTACCCAGCCAAACGATGTCCTGATCATGTGCCTGCAGGGCTCGAGCAACTGCAAGAGCCGGATAAACATGCCCACCGGTGCCACCGGCCATGACCAGGATGGGTCGGCTCACTGCTTGATTCGCGGGTACGCTCATCGTTTCGCCCGCCGTTTACGATTAACGGGCTTGGAGTCCACCGCTAACTCATGATGAACGCGCATTAGCAAACCGATGGCGATCATCGTAATAATCAGACTGCTGCGGCCATAGCTGATCAACGGCAGGGTTAATCCTTTGGTTGGCAATATGCCCATGTTGACGCCGACGTTGATAAACGCCTGCAATCCGAGCCAGGTACCGATACCCATCGCGAGATAGGCCTCGAAGTAACGTTCTGCGGCAGCTGCGCGCAGCGCCAGTTGAAATACTCTCCACAAAAGGGCGAGAAACAATCCGATAAGCAGCAGCGACCCGAGTAGTCCGAATTCTTCGGCATACACCGCAAACACAAAATCAGTGTGCGCTTCGGGCAGATAGAAAAGTTTTTGCACGCTTTCACCCAGACCGACGCCGAACCATTCACCACGCCCGACAGCGATCAGGGACTGAGTAAGCTGAAAACCTGAGTCGTATGGGTCCGCCCATGGATCCATAAAACCGGTCAGCCGCTTCAAGCGATATGCGGAAGTGAGTGCGAGGGTTGTCATCGCGACCAGCGCAACAGAAAAGAACAAAATGAAGTCGCGAATTCGGGCGCCACCTACAAACAACATGAGTAGCGCGGTCGCCAAAAGGACAATCGCCGCGCCGAAGTCGGGTTGCCCCAGCAACAACGTACAACTAACCGTAAGCACCAACATCGGCCGCAGAAAACCGCCGAAGCTTTCACGCAGTGCTTTTTGTTGCCGCACAATGTAGCCCGCAAGATAAATCAGGAGACAAAGTCGTGCCGGCTCTGACACTTGCAAATTCATGACGCCGATACGAACCCAGCGTGTAGCACCGTTGACTTCGTAGCCGACGCCGGGCACCAGAACGACGCACAATAATGCGATGCCAACCAACAGCATCAGCGGACTCAAGGTTTGCCAAACACGCATGGGGACCAGTAAACATGCGAACGCTGCAACACCGCCTATGAGTGCTGCGATCAACTGACGTTCTACATAGTAGAACGGCTGACCCGTCGCATTGTCTGAAACGGTGATCGACGCAGAAGTCAGTATGACAATACCGCCCAGAAATAATGTGCCGACGATAAGCAGCATCACCGGATCTACTTTAAGGTGAGTCTTGAGGCGCGCCGGAAATGGCATCGTTGCACTACTACTCATCGCGGCAACGCCTCCACCGCGGTGCCGAACGCGTCACCGCGCGCACCGTAGTTATCGAATTGATCAAAACTCGCACACGCCGGCGCGAGCAGCACCGTGTCATCAGAATCTGCATACGCAGCGGCCTGTTGTACCGCGTCATTCATATCAACCGCGAAGTACACCGGCATAACGGTATCTATCGCGTCGGAAATCTTCTCGGCGTCTGTACCTATCAATACAGCCGCCCGCAACTTGGTTTCGAGTGCCGTGGCCAGATCCGAAAAGTCTCCGCCCTTACCCTCTCCACCCGCCAACAATACGATCATGCCGTCGACGGAGTCGATTGACGCCACCGCTGCTGCCACGTTGGTTGCCTTCGAATCGTTGATGTAGTCGACCGAACCCTTGCGTGCAACGAACTGCATACGATGCGGCAGCCCCGGAAACTCGTTCAGTACCTGCAACATCGCCGGCATACCAAGACCCAGTAACTCGCCCGCAGCCAACGCGGCAAGTGCATTCGCCTGATTGTGGCGGCCGTACATAGCCATATCGGAAATCGCTATTAGCATCGTGCTGCCGCGCGCCAGATAGTCGACTCCATCTTCGCTACGAATACCGTAATGACCATCCTCCGGCGCATCCATGCCGAAGCTGATAACCGCATCGATGTTCTTGGTTTCTTTGAGTGCGCGTTTGTCAGCACGATTGATAACCGCTGCTTGCGCGCCTCGATAAATGCTGTACTTGGAATCGCGATACTGTTTTTCACTGCGATGCCAATCGAGGTGATCGGGCGATACGTTGAGCAGCACTGCTACAGCGGGCGCTAGAGATTGAGTCCGCTGAAGTTGGAAACTGGATAGTTCCAGAACATATAAATCCGGCTGCTGCAGATCGAGAAGATCGAGCGCAGGTTCGCCGAGATTTCCGCCGGCCAGAGTTTCTTTTCCGGCCGCGCGCCCCATGTAGTACAGCAAGGTCGTCACCGTGCTTTTGCCGTTGGACCCCGTGATCGCCACATACGGTGTCTCAGCATCACGCGCGAACAGTTCTATGTCCGAGATGACTTCAATATCTGCTTTGCGTGCTTTTCGCAGCAACAGCTCCTTATCGGAGATGCCCGGCGAAACAATGATGCGGCCCGTGTTCGCGGGTAACTTCAATTTTCCAAGCTCGACATGAGCATCCGGCCATACTTCCTCGAGCTGCTCCAAGCCAGGCGGCTCATCGCGACTATCGACGAACATTGCATCCTGACCGGCACGGCGCAGGTAACGCGCAATCGACAGACCGGTTGCGCCAAGCCCGACGACGAGGTCCATGTCCGCTGCTTTGCTTTTCTCGACGGCGCTCATCGTATTTTCAGACTCGCCAAACCGATCAGAACCAGAATTACCGTAATAATCCAAAAACGAACGATGACTTGTGGCTCGGCCCAGCCTTTGAGCTCGAAGTGGTGATGTATAGGCGCCATGCGGAAAACACGTTTTCCGGTCAACTTAAACGACGCAACCTGAATGATGACCGACAGTGTTTCCATGACGAAAATACCACCCATGATCGCCAGAACAAGCTCCTGTCGAACGACGACGGCAACAGCGCCAAGCGCTGCGCCTAAGGACAAGGCACCGATGTCCCCCATGAATACTTGCGCTGGATAGGTGTTGAACCAGAGAAAGCCAAGACCTGCTCCGGCCATTGCGGCACAAAACACCATGATCTCGCCGGTGCCAGCGACGTACGGGATATCGAGGTACTCGGCGAAATTCACATTGCCTGTGACATAGGCAAACAGACCGAGCGCGCCGCCGACAAGAACGGTCGGCATGATCGCCAAGCCGTCCAGACCATCTGTCAAATTCACCGCATTACTAAATCCGACGATAAACAGAAAGGTAACCACCATTTGGAGCATGCCCAGCTGAATGGTCCAGTCTTTGAAGTACGGAATGAGCAACGCTGTTGCTGTATCCAGAGTTCCGTTGACCTCTGCGAAGTAATACAAAGCGATCGAGGCAATAATCGCTGCCAGCGATTGCCAGAATATTTTTTGTTTTGCCGAAATTCCGGCAGGGCTCTGCATAACGACTTTTTTGTAATCGTCAACGTAGCCAATTACACCGAAAGCCAGAGTGACAAACAGCACTATCCAGACAAACATATTCTCAAGATCGGACCACAGCAAAGTGCTCACAGAAATTGAGGTCAGGATGAGCGCACCGCCCATCGTTGGAGTCCCGGCCTTTACCAGATGCGTGTCGGGACCATCCTCGCGAATCGGCTGGCCCAACTGATTTCTGCTGAGTTTGCGAATCATGCGCGGACCGATTACAAACGACAGAACCAGAGCAGTCAGCGCGCCAAGAATCGCGCGCAACGTCAAATAATCAAAGACGTTGAAGCCAGATTCAAATTGCGCCAGATATTGTGTGAGATAAAGCAACATGTCAGGCCTCTTTCCTCACGGCTTCCGGAGCGCGAATCGCCGTGACTACTCGCTCCATGCGTGCAGAACGAGACCCTTTGACGAGAACGTTTACGTCTGCGGTCAATGCATTCGCGACGCGAGCTGCCAGCTCGTCAGTACTGCCGAACCATTCGCCGCGCTCGCCAAATTCAGCGACCGTAGTTTTACTAAGCTCGCCGACTGCAAATAAGCGATCGATACCCAGGCCCTGCAATGCCGAGCCCACCTGCCCGTGTAACTCGCGTGCATCGTCGCCAAGCTCGCCCATGTCACCGAGAACCATCCAGCTGTCACCATCCAGTTCAGCAACAAAGTCAGCTGCCGCAAGCACCGAAACCGGATTGGCGTTGTAGCTGTCATCGTAGAGAGTCGCGCCATGCAGGCCGACAACTGGTTGCAATCTTCCACTGACCGGCGCGACTGATGCCAACGCCGTCTTGATCTGTGACGCCGAAACTCCAAGTGCAGCCGCAACCGCCGCAGCCGCGCAGGCATTGCGAACGTTATGCAAGCCAACCAGCGGCAGTTGCACTTCAATCTGCGTGCCGGGCATGTGCAGCAAGAATTCTATGCCAGCCTTACCGGGACGAATGTTCGTAGCGAAGACATCGGCGTTGTCGCTTAGCCCAAAACTGCAGGCCTCGACATCGTCTAGCAGTGACATCCAGTATTCGTAAAAGTCATCATCCGCGTTAAGAATTGCGATTCTTGGTCGTGGGCTGCCCTGCAGGATTTCGCCCTTGCCCTGAGCGACGCCGCTTAGAGATCCAAACCCTTCCAGATGGGCTGGTCCTGCGTTCGTAATAACGACGACGTCCGGCAGTGCCAGTGACGTCAGATAGGCGATTTCGCCGCCGTGATTTGCGCCCATTTCCAATACAGCGAACTGATGCGACGAATCAATACGCAGCAGCATCAATGGCATACCGATGTCGTTATTGAGATTTCCTGCAGTCGCTATAGTTGGTGCCGACTGTGCGAGACAAGCTGCGATCATTTCCTTCAGCGTGGTCTTGCCGTTGCTGCCCGTTACGCCCACAACGGTTGCCGTATGTTGTTGCCGCCAGTCCGACCCTAACTGCCCCAGTGCCAGGCGAGTGTCGTCCACTACAATTTGTGCAATATCGTCTGCGACAGCGGCACCAACCACTGCGCCGGCGGCACCTTTCGCGCTCGCCTGAGAAACGAATTCGCCACCGTCGAAATTTGGACCGGATAAGGCGAAAAATAGCTCACCGCTTTTCACGCTTCGCGTATCGGTGCTAACGCCGACAAAGGAACGATCGGTGCCATGCAAGATTCCTTGCATGGCGTCAGCTGCGGAAGCGAGCGTCGAATTCATGCTTTTGCCTCCGCGCGACGTGCAAGATTTGCAGCTGCCGAACCGAGGTCTGAAAAATCGCGGCTCTCGGTACCAATCAGTTGATAGTTCTCATGACCCTTGCCAGCAATCAGAACAGTATCGTTCTCATCAGCGTTCGCAATCGCCCAGGCAATCGCCGCGGCCCGATCTTCGATGACCGTCATGTTGTCAGTGTTTTCAACTCCGGCAACAATCGCCGCAATGATTTTGTCCGGCGCTTCGCTACGCGGATTGTCGCTGGTGATGACGATACGATCAGCGCAGCTTGATGCGATCTGGCCCATTTGCGGGCGCTTGCCCTGGTCACGGTCACCACCGCAGCCAAAGACAGCCCACAATTTGCCGCGGCAATGCGTCCGCAGCGATTGCAGAACTACCTCAAGTGCCGCAGGTGAATGCGCATAGTCGACATAAACAGCTGGCCGTTCGACCTCAGCAGCCACTCGCTGCATTCTTCCCGGTGGCGCCTGAATTTCTTCCAGAACGGCACAAGCTTTATCGATGGGTACGCCCTGATTCAGCAATAGGGCCAATGCGATCAACGCATTCTCTACATTGAAACCGCCAGGCAACGGTAGCTCGAACCGGCAGTCGCCCCAGGAACTGTGAATACTGATGGCGGAGCCGTGTTCAGTGGCAACAGCGGAGCGTACGTATACGAACGGGCGCTCACTATCCGGACGATTAGCGTCAGTGGATACCGCAATGACATCGTGTCCACATCGATCAGCGAGTTGTGCACCAAATTCTGCGTCGAGATTAATGATTCGTTGCTTAGCGCTGTACTCGAAGAACAGGCGTGCCTTGGCATCGCCATAACTTTGCATGTCGCCGTGATAGTCGAGATGGTCGCGACTAAGATTGGTAAACAAAACGGTATCGAATGCGACACCGTCAACACGATTCTGTGCCAGCGCATGCGACGACACTTCAACGGCCGCAAAGCGCGCGCCCTGATCACGAAATTCTGCCAATTGGCGATGCATTTCAATGGTCGCGGGCGTCGTCATTCCCTCACCCAGCTCGACTTCGCCGATACCGGAACCGAGCGTGCCAATGTAGGCGCAGGGTTCGCCGAGTCTTTCGAGGCATTGCGCGATGAGCCAGGCAACGGTGGTTTTGCCGTTAGTGCCGGTAACGCCTATTACGCGCACACTGGCTGAGGGCGCAGCGAAAAAACGATTCGCGATATCGCCGAGGTGCGTGGCAAGATTCTCGATTGCCAGCATGGGTATTTGCAAGTCACGCTCAGGTAATATCGCGGTGCTCGCGTCATATGCGATTGCGACGACACCGGCTTCGATCGCATCATCGATGAAGTCGATACCGTGATTATTAAGGCCCTCGCAGGCGAGAAACAAGTCGCCCTCGACCAGGCTGCGACTATCACTGCATATTCCGCGCACAGGAAGGTCCGGCGCATCCACGTAGCCCTGTAGCAATTCCGCGAGCGTTAGGCCTTGCTGGATTTGTTCGGCAGGCATGCTCATTTACCCATCGCCTGCATCGTGCTGTTCGGCTCGCGCGCGGGCAGAGCGTCGGGCGGCACTGCAAGCAGTCGCAATGATTCGGACATGATGTCGGCGAAGACCGGCGCAGCGACATCCCCACCGTAGTACAACTCGCCGCTCGGCTCATCGATGACAACGACCGTTGCGAGACGCGGATTGCTGGCTGGCGCGAGCCCGGCAAACACTGAAATATATTTATCCTTCGAGTAACCACCGGCGGCGAACTTCCATGACGTCCCCGTCTTGCCTGCTATGCGATATCCCGGCACAGCGGCCCCGGTACCCGTGCCGCCCGGCCGCACAACTTCCTCGAGCATGCGACGAACCGCAGAAGCGGATTCCTGAGACACCATTTGCGTGCCTTCGCCTGCCTGCTCCAGTGCGGTCAACGATATCGGTTGCATCAGACCGTCATTGCCGAGGATCGCGTAAGCCTGCGCGAGCTGCAGCGGTGTAACTGACAGACCGTAACCGTATGCGAGCGTCGCCTGACTGATCGGCTTCCAGTGATCGTAGTGCGTCAAAGTGCCTTGCGATTCACCGGGGAAGCCGCTCGCGGTCATCGAACCAAGACCGAACTTCGACATTGCGTTCCACAACTGGTCAGGCTGCAATGACATTGCGAGCTTGGTAGCACCAACGTTGCTGGACCGCGCAAGAATCGTTGTCAGACTGATACGACCCAGATTGCGACTGTCTTCGATTGTCTTGGCGCCAACCGTTACGTAACCGGGCGATGTGTCGATGACACTACTGGCACGATAATCACCGCTCTCCAGCGCTGCCGCGACAATCAACGGCTTGATGCTTGAACCCGGCTCGAAAATATCAGTGATGGCGCGATTGCGATATCGCTCGGCAATCAGCTGTGACCGATCATTCGGGTTGTACGTGGGTTGATTCACAATCGCCAGGACTTCGCCGGTAACCGTGTCGAGCACCACGATCGAACCTGACTCAGCGTTGTTCGACTTTATCGCAGCTTTAAGAGCTCGGTACGCTACGTACTGGATGCGCAGATCAATGCTGGTGCGTAACTCTTTGCCATGGTGCGGTGGCCGGATGCTCTCGACATTCTCAACCGAACGACCCAGCCGGTCCTTGAGCACGCGCTTGGCACCCGACTCGCCGGCTAACCAATAGTTATAGGCGAGCTCGAGTCCCTCCAGACCCTTGTCATCAATATTGGTAAAGCCGACCAGGTGACCGGTAACTTCCCCAGCCGGATAGTAACGACGATACTCACGCTGAATATTGACCCCGGGCAGCTTTAGAGACATGACCTCGGCCGCCTTGTCGGGGCTGAGATGCCGACGCAGGTAGACGAAGTCCTTGTTCATACTGAACGTGATCTGCCGAATTAATGTCTGTTCGTCGAGACCAAGCGCTCGTGCCAACGCGGGTATCTTGTCTTCAGCGAGAGCGAGCTCTTTGGGATTGGCCCAGACACTGTCGACCGGCGTGCTGATCGCCAATGGTTCGCCGTTGCGATCCGTAATCGTGCCACGGTGCGCCGTAATACTCTCGGTGCGCAGATGTCTTGCATCGGCCTCCTGAGTCAGGAATTCGGTATTAAATACCTGCAGGTGTACTGCACGTGCGACCAGCGAAGTGGCCACCAGCCCAAAGAACACACTTACCAGCGTAACTCTGCCAACGAATCGTTTTGCAGTTTGAGTTTTTGTTTCTGCGCCGCGTGTCATTGTCGTTCAATTACGAAAATTTCCGCGC
>RCNC010001726.1_pt1 | contig 14755 bp, 13 predicted proteins | sample 2041301 | NCBI WGS metagenome assembly RCNC01 (sample SAMN09708231, study PRJNA481090) | Marine sediment metagenome, whole genome shotgun sequencing project. | biome: marine sediment; feature: ocean; material: sediment; isolation source: Sewage treatment plant 13A marine sediment (STP13A) ... | reverse complement strand
AGGAAAAAGGCTATGATACCATCCGGGAGAAGCTAAAAAGCAGCCGCATGAATATCATATTAAAATTGGTCATCAGCTTCCTGGTAGTTGTCGCTGCCATTATTATCGGCCTCGCCTTCCTGGTATTCCTTCTGAGTCTCCAGTTGATGATCAGTCGCTCCTCTGAGAAAATCCGAAGGCTCAATAAACTTGGCTTCCATTACCGCGAAATTAGCAGGCCTTATATCCTGCTTCTGATTCTGTTAATGGCCGGCATCACGGGGCTTTCCCTGCTGCTTACCTCCGTGCTTGCCGGGCAGCTTCATCAAAAGGCAGAGGCCTGGAGCCTGGATATTTCATCTTCATTGCATGGTATCATTTATGGTACAGCCCTGGGGTTAATCCTCCTGATTTCGGCTTCCAATGTGGCTGCCATCCTTATAAGTACCAAAAAGCTATGTAAATAGTTTGTATCATTCAAATTAATCACTATTTTTGCATCCCCAAATAAATAATAAGGCAATATGGCACATCATTTATCAGCGAAGAAGAGGATCAGGCAGACAGAGTCTAAGCGTGTGAAAAACAAGTACTACGCAAGGACTACAAGGAGCGCCGTTAAGAAGCTGCGTGACACCACCGATAAGGAGGCTGCTACCGAGCAGTATTCTGAAGTTGTTTCCATGCTTGACAGGCTTGCCAAGAACAATGTAATTCACAAAAACAAGGCATCCAACCTCAAGTCGAAGCTTGCAAAACACGTGAACAGCCTCTAGGCTTCTTCACAAACATGATATTTCAAAGGCCGTCCATTCGTGGATGGCCTTTTTTTATTTAAAACTCAGGCAAATCAGTTCGGTGCTGAATTTAACTTCGTTAATGTAGGCACCCTCACTGACTTGCCTTTCGTATTTAAATTTTCTTCTGGAGGAGGATTCTCTACACTGATGTAAGTGGTTCTGGCATATTAAATAGTAAAACAGAAACATGAACAAGTACGAATCACATGCCCTGACCACCTGGGCAGTGGAAGAGCGCCCCAGAGAAAAGGTGATGGCCAACGGGGTGCAATATCTTTCCGACGCCGAACTGCTGGCTATATTGTTGGGCTCCGGAACAAAACATATGACAGCAGTGGAGCTAGCCAGGCTGATAATGAGAGGAGCGGAGAACAGTCTGCATGTCCTGGGGCGGCAGGGGATCAGCGAGCTGGTCCGGATCAAAGGAGTGGGTCCCGCCAAAGCAACATCCATATTGGCTGCCCTGGAACTGGGAAGGAGAAGGGACGGGATGAAATATTCCGAAAAGACTCCTGTCAAATCCAGTGAAACGGTGTACAAGCTTTTTCATCCCCTGATGAGTGACCTCGAACATGAGGAGTTCTGGTTATTGATGCTCAATCGGGCCAACAGGGTCCTGGGAAGGTTCAAAGTAAGCCAGGGAGGACTCTCAGGAACTGTAATCGATACCAGGATCATCCTGAAAAAAGCATTGGATAACCTGGCCTCCTCCATTATCGTTTGTCATAATCATCCATCGGGCAACAAACAGCCCAGTGATGCCGACCTGAAAATCACCGGGAAATTGAAAAAAGCAGCTGAAATGCTCGAAATAAAACTATTGGACCATGTAATTATTGCAGATAAGTCCTATTTTAGTTTCGCAGATGAAGGTTTGATCAATTAATTAGCCAATGCCTCTGGTACCGATTATACTTACAATACTCTTCAGCTCCTTTAAGTTTGCTGCGACCTTTCCTCTGGTTATCATCAAGTTTGAATTCAGTTTTTTGGAAACCATTCTATGGACCAATGTGGGAGGGATTATCGGAGTCTATTTTTTTGCTTTTCTCTCCGGAAAGCTAATTGCCTGGTGGAAACGGACATTCAGAAGATCGAACCGGCATCTCCTGGGAGACGAACAGCAGGTGAAAAAAGTATTCACCAGGAGAAACCGCCGGATCGTTCGAACCAAGCAGAAATACGGTTTGATCGGAATTGCCCTGATCACGCCCTTCCTGCTCTCCATTCCCGTAGGGGTCTTCCTGGTAGTCAGGTACTATCGCCATTCCAGGACCAAATTCCTCTACCTGATTGCTGCCAACCTGCTGTGGTCGGTCATCTACACAGGATTTTATTTGTTCTGGGAAGACCTTCTACTAAGATAATCCTGCCTACTTCTGAGGCAAGGGGGTCACCACCGAGTGGTCGGTACACACCTGTAGCATTTGAGCAATGCTTTTTCTGCTAAGCGGGTGAATCGCTTCGGGTGCAATTTCGGCCAGAGGCGCCAGTACAAATTTCCGGTCCCCCATGGACGGGTGTGGCAGAGTTAGCCGGGGACTGTCCAGCTGCATGTCGCCATAAAGCAGCATGTCTATGTCAATCATCCGGTCGCTGTAGCCCACGCCTGCTCTTGTTCGGCCCATGTCTTTTTCGATCTCCAGCAATTGGTCCATCAGAAGAAGCGGATCAAGGGCGCTGCGAAGTGCCAGGCAGCAGTTACAAAAGCGATTTTCACTGGAAAAACCCCAGGGTTCCGATTCGTAAAAGCGAGATACCCTTTCAAGCCCTCCAATCCGGTTTTGAATCAGCTTAATAGCCTCGTCAAGATATCTCTCCCTCTCGCCCAGGTTGCTTCCCAGTGAAATGTAAATTTGCTTCATGCTTTCTCCGAACTAAGGTATTTATTATCAGGCACATTTTTAGTACCTTGCCGCTTCAAAATTTTTAGATATGAGAAATTTCCTGAGCAGCCTTCTGGCAACCATTACTGGTCTGGTTATCATGACCGTTCTGGTATTTATAATCTTCATGGGCATTATTGCCAGCTCCACTTCCAAAGAGGCTGTAGAGGTCAAGGAGAACTCCCTTCTGGTAGCAAAGTTCAATGCGCAGATTAAGGACCGTGCCAACGAAGATCCTTTTTCGCTCCTGTTTTCCGGCAATTTCATGTATGACGAAATCATGGGACTGAACCAGATCCTGAAGGACCTGGAAAAAGCCAAAACAGATGAAAATATCGAAGGGATCTTTATGAAACTTGGTGCTGTGTCTGCAGGAATCGCCACGCTGGGTGAGATTCGGGAAGCCATGATTGATTTTAAAGAGAGCGGAAAGTTTATCTATGCCTATTCGGATGCCTATACGCAAAAGTCCTATTACCTGGCCTCGGTGGCCGATAGTGTTTTTATGACCCCGGAAGGGATGTTCCTGTTTAATGGAATGAGTGCCGAGGTGATGTTCTACAAGGATGCACTGGAAAAAGTTGGGGTGGAAATGCAGGTGATCAGGCATGGCACTTATAAAGGAGCGGTGGAACCCTTCCTGAGAAATGACCTGAGCCCTGAAAACAGGGAGCAGATCGAAAGTTATGTTGGAGCACTCTGGGGCAAGATTGTTGAAGATATCTCCGAGAGCCGTGGAATGTCCGTTGAGAAACTGAACCAGATTGCCGATGAACTGACCACCATCGATTCAGAACAGCTGGTAAAAACGGGTATGGTAGACGGACTTATCTATTATGATGAAATGCTCACCCTGATGAAGGAAAAACTGGGCGTTGAAGAAGAAGATGACCTGGAATCGGTCTCACTTAAGAGCTATAAGGACGCTCCTGCAAAGGAGAAGAAAGAATACAGTAAAAACAAAGTGGCTGTCATTTATGCCATGGGCAGTGTGGTGGATGGAAATGCCGGTGAGGGCTATATCAGCTCTGAGCGTATCTCCAAGGCCATCAGGAAAGCCCGAAGAGATAAATCGGTCAAGGCCATTGTTTTACGGATTAACTCCGGAGGAGGAAGCGGTTCGGCTTCTGATGTGATTCACCGGGAAGTGATGCTCGCAGCCAAGGAAAAAGTAGTGGTTGCCTCCATGGGCGATGTGGCCGCTTCTGGAGGATATTACATTGCAGCTCCTGCCGATACTATCCTGGCCGGACCTGGCACCATTACAGGTTCCATTGGAGTGTTCGGGCTATTTCCCAATGTTCAGAAGCTAATGAATGACAAAATTGGAGTCACCACCGATGTGGTAAAAACCAATGAAAATTCAAATATTCTGACAGCCATGGATCCGCTGGATCCCAATGAGCGGGTCATTGTTCAGAAAATGATCGATGATTTCTATGTCAAATTCGTAACTATCGTTGCCGAAGGACGCGAAAAATCCTACGATGAGATCGATGCCATTGCCGGAGGACGCGTATGGGCAGGAAGCAACGCCCTCGAACTTGGCTTGATTGACATGTATGGAGGACTGGAAAAATCCATTGAAGTAGCGGCAGAAATGGCCGGACTGGAAGATTATCGCGTTGAGTCCTTACCCAGACTTGAAGACCCCATGGCAGCCATCATGAAGCAGCTTACAGGAAGTTCCATGGCAAGGACCGATCGTATTCTTCGGCGTGAGCTTGGCATGGGCTATCGTCATTACAGGAAGATACAGGATATCCAGAAGATGCATGGAATACAGGCCATCATGCCTTATGATATTGAACTGCATTAAGCAAAGACAAGGCAGACATAGCTGAGATATCGGATCAATCACATGAATAAAACCGGTGGCAATACATGGAAGATCCTACTGACCCCTTTCTCCTGGCTTTACGGCCTGGTGGTGTGGATCAGGAACAGCCTTTATGACAACGGTTTTCTCAGTTCTACCGGTTTTAATCTGCCCTTGATCTCGGTTGGCAACATTACCGTTGGCGGAACCGGAAAGACACCGCATGTGGAGTACCTTGTGGAACTCCTCGACGGTGAATTTGGCGTAGCCACGCTGAGCCGGGGTTACAAAAGAAAAACCAGGGATTTCAGAATCGCATCTGCAGAATCAAGTGTGAGAGAGATCGGAGATGAGCCCTTGCAGATCTTCCGGCGTTTCCCCCGGATAAGGGTTGCTGTGGATCGAAAACGGGTACATGGAGTGGAGAGACTGATGAATCAGACTCCACCGGTGGAAGTAATCCTCCTGGACGATGCCTACCAGCATCGATCCATCAAACCAGGATTCTCCATCCTTCTCATCGACTATACACGACCCATTGACAGGGATCGCTTACTTCCGGCCGGCATGTTGCGTGAACCTGCTTCCAATCTTGATCGTGCCAACATCATCCTGGTTACCAGATCACCCGAAAGAATCAAACCAATCGAATTTCGTGAGTATGTAAACAGGCTTAATCTCTCCATTGGTCAGCACCTGTATTTTACCACCATGCGCTATGGCGATCTTACCCCGGTTTATCCCGAATCTCCGGAAAAAGACGCCAGCTGGTTTAAAAAAGAAGCGGGCGGTGTCCTGATTGTGAGCGGAATCGCCAATCCGCGATCGCTGCGTCAATATGCTAGAAGCATCTCTACCAACCTCACAGAGCTTTCTTTCCCGGATCATCATGACTATTCCGGGAAGGATATGGATAAAATCTTCAGCACCTATCAGAAACTAAAAAAGGTATATAAGGAGATCCTGGTACTGACCACCGAAAAGGATGCCATGAGGCTTCGGGATCACAGCCCTGAGCCAGCTTTCCGGGATGCCATGCATGCGGTGCGCATTCATGTGCACTTCCTGAATGATGATAAAGATGAATTTGACCGACAAATATTGACCTATGTTAACAGCAATAAAAGAAGCAGTATCTTATATCAGGGAGAGGATTCCTGAGAGTCCAGACACAGCCATTATCCTGGGAACCGGTCTGGGAAAAATTGTGGAACACCTGAAGGTGGAGCATGTGGTAGACTACGAATCCATTCCACACTTCCCGGTCTCCACCGTGGAAGGTCATGAAGGGAAACTGATTTCCGGCATGCTGGGTGAAAAACGCGTCCTGGTGATGCAGGGAAGATTCCATTTTTATGAGGGTTATGAGATGCAGGAGGTGATCTTCCCCATCCGGGTGATGAAGTTCCTGGGTATTAAAACCCTTGTAGTTTCCAACGCAGCCGGGGGGATGAATCCCGATTTTGAGATCGGTGACATCATGGTAATCAATGATCATATTTGCCTGATGCCCAATCCGCTCTTAGGAAAGCATGATCCGGCTTTTGGGGCCAGGTTCCCTGATATGAGTGAGACCTACGACCCGGATCTGCTTCAAAAAGCCAGGGCCCTTTCAAAGGAACTTCAGATACCCATCCAGGAAGGTTGTTATGTGGGTGTTACCGGACCCACCCTGGAGACCCCCAAGGAATACCAGTACATGCGGATCATCGGGGGCGATGCCGTTGGAATGTCCACGGTTCCCGAGGTTATCGCCGCCCATCAGATGGGAATCAGAATTTTCGCCGCTTCGGTGATTACCGATCTGGGAGTTCCCGGAAAGATCCAGAAACTCACCCATCATGATGTGATCGAGGCTGCTGAAAAAACGGCACCCAAACTCACGAAATTGATCATCAAGCTGATCACTGGCTGATGAAACAGACCAGGGACGGATTTGAAAAGGGAAAGGTTCTGACCATCTCAGCGGTGCACTTTGTGCATGACTGCTACACGGCCTTTCTTGCTCCTGCCCTGCCTCTTCTCATTGAGAAGCTGGGAATGTCATATGGAATGACAGGCCTGCTGGCGGTCATCCAGCGAATTCCCTCTCTCTTCAATCCCTTTATAGGTATTGTAGCGGAGCGACCGGTGATGCGCTACATGGTGATCTTTTCCCCTGCGCTTACAGCTGTTTTCATGAGCCTCATTGGTGTGGCACCCGGCTATACCTTTCTGGCCATTTTGCTCTTCTTTTCGGGCATCAGCTCCACGCTCTGGCATATTCCCACACCGGTTATCGTCAAGCAACTTTCGGGAAGTCGCGTTGGGAAAGGAATGAGTTATTATATGGGAGGTGGAGAACTGGCACGCACAGCCGGTCCCATGGTCATCCTGGGGGTGATCAGCTGGTGGGGGCTGGAAGGGATGTGGAGAATGATGCCATTGGGTCTTGTGGCCTCCCTGGTTCTCTGGTTCCAGTTCCGGAAAGCACGCTTTACTCCACCTGTTTCCTCCAGGAAACACCAGGAGGGGTCTTACTGGAAGATCTTCCTCCGGTTTTCAGCAGCCTTTGTACTCACAGGAGGATTCACACTCTTCCAGGCAGGCATGAAAGCATCGGTGACCTACTTTCTGCCCACCTTCCTTACCTCTACAGGAAACTCTCTGCATTATTCGGAACTGGCATTGACGGTTCTCCAGCTTGCAGGAGCCATGGGCGCCATCTTTGCCGGCACCATCAGCGATAAAATAGGCAGGTTCAGGACCCTTCTGATTATCAGTATTGCCACCCCTCTGCTTACCCTCCTTTTCCTGAACCTGGAGGGCTTCTGGATCTTCCCTGTATTACTTCCGCTGGGTTTCTTTCTTTTTGCCCCTACTTCGGTGATGCTGGCCACGGTACAGGAACTGAATACGGAAAAAAAGGCTTTCGTTAATTCCATTTACATGACTCTTAACTTTTTTGTAAGTGTGATGGTCTATCCCCTGGTGGGAGCCGCCATAGACAGGGTCGGATTTTTACCCACCTTCCGCTTCATCGCTTTTCTGGGATTTGGAGCTATCCTGATTGTGCTGCTTACCCGAAAAGGACTGCAAAAGATTACCGATACACCAGAGCAACAGCCTTCCTCCTGATCCATTGCTCACCTGTAGAGGGCCGAAATCCCCTGGCATGAATAACATAGAAGCCCATGGGCTGCATGGCTCCATTCTGCCCCTCCCCATCCCAGGTATAGGTCAGCGAGGGTGCAGCCAGGTCGTTATTGGCAAGAACCCTGATTATATTTCCCTGCATATCTGTAATAAGCAATCCAATGACCCAATCGTTCCCGCCGGTGTTAAGGATGATTTCCAGCAAATCCTCATATCCATCATTGTCCGGACTAAACACCTGTGGCACCACATCCAGCAAGAGTTCCGAATCGATCACTCCATAGGACTGTGAATTAATCTCGCCTGGAGTGGCATACCCACATATGGAAGCCGCCGAATGCCAGTTATCCGGATCGCTCGCGCTGCGCTGCGCCGAAATCCGCTCCAGGCTGATCCCAGTGGGATCGTCCAGCAGCTCCATATGCATCTCAGCATTGTATGTAAGCATATCCACCACATTGCCTGCCCGGTCGGTCAGGTAAATACTTCCGCTGCTGTCTTTAAGCCCGGGCAGTCCCTTCACCTCCACCCACTGTCCCGATATCTCCAGACCATATGCCTCCCGCAGGTTTGGAACACACCCCGTAATCACCAGGTACTGTCCCGGCCCTATTAACCTTGAGTGGGAAGAAAGAGCAATGGGATGGTCAGCAACGCCACCCTCCTCCACCAGGTGTATGGCGAGATCCTGCAGATCCAGAATTCTATCCCCCGGAATGATAAGTTCTATATATTCCGGCATGCCTTCCTCCGGCTTAAACATAATTTCATTGATAAGCACCGAAGAATTTGCGGGCTGCGACACAGCTCCCGCCACAAACACATGATCGTCCAACACATTTCCCTCACAGTCGCAAAGTCCGGATATGGAAAGCTGATAGTTCGGCCCGACCTGAATGTCCTCCGGAAAATGAAGTTGCAGGATCTCACGCAAAGGCTCAAGCAGTTTTACGGAATCAGGATACACAGTCCCGGGATTCAATCTGATAGCTGATTTCAGATCCTGTGAAAAACTTAAAGGTTCACTGAAATGCAATAAAATTTCACCAGGATCACTCACACCATCTTCCCCTGCACCTGCATAGAGAAAGACCGGAGGGGCCCTATCCAAAAGTGGGGCCTGATTGCTATTGATCATGCCTGGGGTTCCTCCACCCGGATCGCTTGAATATTCCCAGTTCATGGATATTCTGCAAGGCAAATCTGCATCGGGCGATTCCAGCGACCATCCTCCCTCCTTCTTCCACCGTGGGCCATCCCAGGGTATTTCATAGGATACTGCATGTACCAGGGTTCCCTCGGGGGTGTAAAGGGACAAAATGGCTCCTTCATTGGGAAGAGTGATCCCCCTGAGCAAGAGGTAGTCCCCACCTGCATTTGCAAGCCTGGATGTATCCAGCAGATAGCTTCGGTCATTTATTTTCAGTTGCCATCCCTGCAGGTTCGCCGGATGGTCCGTCCGCTTGAATAGTTCCAGGTAGTCCTCCTCATAACGAAGTGCCGGATCCGGATCGGCCATCACTTCATTAAAAACCAGATCGCCCCATTGAGCCTCATTTCGCAACACAGGTACCATGGTATCCCCCATCAGGTTCCCATCCAGGTCTACCACTCCCTCAATCCATAGCTTGTGAGGCACCCGGTTTGGAATCATGTCAGGGAAAACGAGCACAAGTCCCGCCTCAGACTCCAACAAGCTGTTCGGAAGCCAGGCCTGGGAAAGGTCCTCCGAATAAAGGATAAAAGAGCTGGCATCAGACAGAAGCACCCGTTCAGAAAAATCAAGTTTCAGATTGCACTCATTTACAAACTCCACACCCCACAATTCAGGGGCTATGGTATCCCTTTGAAAATGACCCTCCAACACAAGCTGGTCCACCCATAAAGCCCGGTCCCTGGACGAGCTGTACCTGTATCGCAGAATAAGCTGCCTGCCCCAGGATATATCCCCGATCTGACATGAGCCAAGTAGTACCGGCGCCTGTTCAGCCAGATCGGGTGTAAAGTAAAGATCAAGACTTCCATCTCCATCCCCTTCCACCCGGAACAGCGGAGCCTGGTCCGTTCCCACCTGCTCCTGGTAATTCAGCGTGGTGTTACACAAAACTTCTGCTTCTCCATGGTTCACACGCCAGATCTTTACCAGATCATCTGATCCTGTATAATTAACTCCAAGAACAAGACCTCCCAGGATGTATGGATCTTCCCCGTCATGGAAAGTCGCGCCAAGGGCAAGCTGCCAGTTGTTTTGAGAACTGGGAGCAAATGCATGCCTGATTCTGAATGAAAAGGAGAAGGGGTCCGCAGGATCGAGCGGGTCATGCCAGAGAAGCAGGAAGTCGCATCCGTCCAGGGGGTTATCATAATGGTGGTGCAGAGAAGAGCCCCCCTCGATTGGATCCAGGGTGTCGCAACACCATCTCTGCTCAGGCACTTGTCTCCAACTACTTCCGGGACAAACCTCCGTCCCTGAACTATCAAATTCAAAGTCAAATTGATACTGTCCTTCCAATTTGAAAGAAATAAGTAAAATAATTAGTGGAATGTATCTTATGAAAGCAAAAAAATGATGATTTTTGCAGACTGATAACTTAAGAATTCCGATCATGAAAGTAGCTGTAGTTGGTGTAAGCGGAGCCGTTGGACAGGAGTTCCTGCGTGTGCTCCAGGAAAGAGCCTTCCCCCTGGAGGAGCTGGTACTTTTTGGCTCTCCCCGTAGTGCAGGGAGCCAGTATTCCTTTAATGGAAAGACCCTTACCGTTAAAGAACTAAAGGAGAACGACGACTTTAAGGACATAGACATTGCTTTAACTTCTGCCGGTGGAGGCACCTCAAAGAAATTTGCATCCACTATTACCAAACACGGAACCATAATGATCGATAACTCCTCAGCCTTCCGCATGGAGGAGGATGTACCTCTGGTGGTTCCCGAGGTCAACCCCGAAGACCTGCATCACCTTCCCAGGAACATAGTGGCCAATCCAAACTGCACTACCATCCAGATGGTGGTATGTTTGAAGCCCATTAACGATCTATCTCCCATCAAGCGGGTGCATGCAGCCACCTACCAGGCTGCCAGTGGTGCCGGTGCCGCAGCCATGGCAGAGCTGGAAGAGCAGATTCGTCAGATTGTCGCAGGTGAACCGGTCACCGTTGAGAAGTTCCAGCACCAGCTGGCCTTCAACCTGATCCCACATGTTGATGTGTTCAAAGAGAACGGATACACCGGGGAGGAGATGAAAATGTACAACGAGTCGCGAAAAATCATGCATTCAGATATAGAAGTCAGCTCCACCTGTGTTCGGGTTCCTGTACTTCGCAACCACTCCGAGGCCATCTGGGTAGAGACCGAAGAGGCACTGGATCTTGAAGAGGTGAAGGAGGCACTATCAAAGGCTGAAGGAATCACCCTTCAGGATGATCCCGCAAACAATGTCTACCCCATGCCACTGGGATCAGCCAGTAAGGATGATATTTTCGTGGGCAGGCTGCGCAAGGATCTCTCCAATCCAAATGGGATCGCCTTCTGGTGTGTGGGGGACCAGATTAAAAAGGGTGCTGCCCTGAACGCGGTTCAGATTGCTGAGTATATGGTGAAGAAGGGTCTGGTATAAGCCAGAACACAATTGTTTAGTAGCGCCCGGTGCTAGTAAAGCAGGTCGTTATATGGGTAGCGTTTCACATGAATTTCCTTCACCTTCTGGTAAAGCTGGTCTTTTAGCTCATCGATATTGGATTTCTTAAGGGCCGATATGAATAGCGATCCGGGGTGTGTTCGGTTCCAGTCCTCAATATGATCATCCAGACTCAGGTTTTCTTTGGTGGAGGGGGTAAGATCGTCCTCATCCTTCTTTATATAGGAATAAGCATCGGTCTTATTGAAGACCAGCATGGTGGGGATATCGGCACCCCCCAGCTCTCGCAGTGTGCTCTCAACGACCTCTATCTGCTCCTCATAATTGGGATGGGAGATATCTACCACATGAATCAGTACATCGGCCTCACGAACTTCATCCAGAGTCGATTTAAATGACTCCACAAGGTGAGTGGGCAGTTTCCTTATAAATCCAACGGTATCGGAAAGCAGAAAAGGAAGATTCTCAACCACCACCTTACGGACTGTGGTGTCCAGTGTGGCAAACAGCTTATTCTCGGCAAAAACCTTGGATTTACTCAGGAGATTCATAAGGGTGGATTTGCCTGCATTGGTATATCCCACCAGTGCTACCCGAACCATTTTACCACGGTTCTTGCGCTGCACCATCATCTGCTTATCGATCTTGGTCATCTGCAGCTTCAACTTGGCAATGCGGTCACGAATAATCCGCCGGTCTGTTTCAATTTCAGTCTCACCCGGACCCCTCATACCAATTCCACCACGCTGACGCTCAAGGTGCGTCCACATACGGGTCAGCCTGGGCAGCAGGTATTGATACTGAGCCAGCTCCACCTGTGTCTTGGCATGGGCAGTCTGGGCCCTTCCCGCAAAAATATCGAGAATAAGGTTGGTACGATCAAGGATCCTGCAATTCAGTTCGCGCTCAATATTCCGAAGCTGCGAAGGAGTAAGCTCATCATCAAAGATCACCATATCGATCTCCTCCGCCTTCACATAATCCCTGACTTCTTTCAATTTGCCGCTACCGATAAAGGTCTTGGGATGGGGAACTTCAAGACGCTGCGTAAACACAGCGCGCCGCTCTGCCCCGGCTGTATCAGCCAGGAAAGCCAACTCCTCCAGGTATTCCCTTGCCATCTCCTCGGTCTGATTTTGCGTAATCACACCAACCAGTACAGCTGTCTCAGCTTGTGGTCTATGATCCCAATAGTCTCCCATAATGCTACTTAAGGGCACAAAAATAGCAAATACTCCGGACTTTGTACTCGGAGCTTAAATTCGTTAAAAAAACGAATTATAGGCTTCCTCGTCACAAAGTCATCCGTCAGAAAGCCTGTTGAAAGGGATGGGCTTCCTCGCCACAAAGTCCTCCGTCAGAAAGCCTGTTGAAAGGGATGGGCACCCTCATCGAAAAGTCCTCCATCGGTAAGCCTGTTGAAAGGGATGGGCTTCCTCGTCACAAAGTCCTCCGTCAGAACGCCTGTTGAAAGGGATGGGCTGCCTCGTCACAAAGTCCTCCGTCGGAACGCCTGTTGAAAGGGATGGGCTGCCTCCTCACAAAGTCCTCCGTCGGAATGCCTGTTGATAAAAGGAGCTCTTCGCTAACATGCAAAAAAAAGAGCCCCGTGGCAGGGGCTCCCAATATTAGTTCCATTCTCATATTATTAAACAAGCTTACTTGCGGAGGGATGTTCGCCGAGGACGCCTTTAGCTTGCGAAGCAAGGTTCAGCGACGAGGTGAATATCCCGGAGTTCTATTGTATGTATTGCCGGTTGGCGTAAATGGCGTTCCGTATGGCCGGCTTAATGGTTTCGGTGCACATCAGCACCATATCCACATCGGTTGGGAAGGAAAGTTTTTCCACCTGGGTCATATTAAATGCTTCCTCAGTAAGGGCACCTTCATCACCAATTGACCTGGCTGAAAAATGTTCAAACTGGTTGGAGGCACCAAAAGGCTCCTTCTGGATCAGGCGGTCGGGATTCATGGAAAGAATCTCTACCTCACCACGGATCTCCACACTTTTAAATTGGCGGGTTTCGATCAGTGTGCAGGTGATCTCCTTGAACTTCTGCACTTTAATGTCATTTCCAGCCGTATCTTCCATCACGTTTCCGTTGGCATCCAGGACATACTCAAATCCATCTGATATGTTCTTCTTGAAAATCTGATCCGTATCCTTGACATCATCCGGTGAAACCAGAATGGAGATCAATTTAACCAGAACCGCATAATCATAGACAGCATTTTCATCTACATGTTTGAAATGATACTCCACCCATTCATTATCGAGACCCTTCGTGTCAAAAGAGATCAGATCCTCTTCCACCTGTGGGGGAAGCTGCAGAGCCGACAAGTTGTTTACCTGCACTATGACCCGACTAATTCCTTGCATTCGGGCCTCATAGATTAATGCATCAACATCCTCAAACTGGCCACCACTATACTCGGATGCTTTTACCAACTGATAATAGGCGTCCCGGTAATCCCCCTTTTGAAGCGCATTTTCAAGCAGCCCTTTCCCGTTATTATAGAAAAAATCGGCCGCCTTACGCTTGGAGGCAATCATCTCCGCATCATAATCTACATAATCGTAACTGTATGTATTGCCTTCAACATTTAGAGGTGTCACTGTGCGAACCTTCCTCTGGCGCTCCTTCAGCATATTGTAACGGCTGAAAATCTCATCGTAGCTGTCCGGATTGTTCTCCGCCTTCAGATACTTGATGCGCTCGTAATCGCGCTCATTGGCCAAACGGAAAGCTCTGTCCATCTCTGCCGCATCAGCTGCATCAGGTTTTTTGATCAACCTTTTAACAGTCTTGTCTATGACAGCATCATAGTTTCCCTGTTGTAAACTTTTGGTGGTGGATCCACATCCTGTAAAAAATAAGCTTGCAATAAATAAAATAGTAAAGGTCCGCATGTTAGTTCATTTTGGTCTGACGCTACTATATACGTGGCGATGCAAAAAAAGTTCCCAAAGCTTATCCCAAAAAAAAAGCCGGCTCATGGCCGGCTTTAAGATCATATATGTAGAAATCTACTGGAGTACAAAGTTAATGGGGAAGGTGAAGAGCACCTTTACGGATTTTCCACGCTGTTTACCGGGAGTCCATTTGGGTGAAGACATAACCACCCTTACGGCCTCTTTATCAAGGGCCGAGTCAACGCTACGAACAATCCTGGCATCCACAACCTTACCAGTCTTGTCTACAGCAAACTGAACAATTACGCGTCCACTAACGCCATTTTCAGCTGCAATTTCAGGGTATTGCAGATTCTGCGCAATATACTTCCTGAATTCGGTGGCAGGTTCACCACCGTTAAAGGTTGGCATATCTTCCACTATGTAAAATACCTCCTCTTCATCAATCTCTTCATCGTCATCACCCATCATACTGGTGAAGTCGTATTCAGTATCTTCTGTAGCTTCCATATCAAAATCGAAATCATCTTCGATCTCAACATCATCATCTACAATGTCAAGCACCTCTGCAACCTTGGGTGTTTCGG
>RCNC010001724.1_pt1 | contig 14760 bp, 12 predicted proteins | sample 2041301 | NCBI WGS metagenome assembly RCNC01 (sample SAMN09708231, study PRJNA481090) | Marine sediment metagenome, whole genome shotgun sequencing project. | biome: marine sediment; feature: ocean; material: sediment; isolation source: Sewage treatment plant 13A marine sediment (STP13A) ... | reverse complement strand
AAAAACCACAACACCCAGAATGATTACACCAATCAGAATAATAAGAAGTCCGGCATTCTTCAATAAAGTTCCTAACATAACTACATCAGTTTCAATTCCCCACAAATATAGATAAAATATCAAAATAAAAAGTTCTCACTATCTCTATATTTGCCCAGGTGTTCATATGCAATTTTGGTAACCTCTCTTCCCCTGGGAGTACGCTTGATGTAACCCTCCTTAATCAGGAAGGGTTCATAGACCTCTTCGATGGTTCCCGCCTCTTCTCCCACTGCTGTTGAAATCGTAGTCAAACCAACTGGTCCGCCCTGAAATTTATCAATAATCGTTGTGAGAATCTTATTGTCCATTTCATCAAGGCCTGAACGGTCAATATTTAATGCATCCAGTCCATATCTGGTGATCTCCATATCAATAATACCACTCCCTTTCACCTGGGCAAAATCTCTTATTCTTCTCAACAAGGCATTGGCAATTCGCGGGGTTCCCCGGCTTCTGGAAGCAATTTCAAGAGCTGCATCACCCTTTATTTCCACTTTCAATATCCCCGAAGATCTCTTCACTATTCCGTTTAATATATCTGCATCGTAATACTCAAGCAATGAATTGATTCCAAACCTGGCTCGAAGCGGACCGGTTAGAAGGCCCGACCTGGTAGTGGCTCCAATTAAAGTAAAGGGCTGTAAGGTGAGTTGTACCGATCGTGCAGCCGGACCTTTATCAATCATGATATCAATAAAATAATCTTCCATGGCAGAGTATAAATACTCCTCCACGATGGGGGAGAGCCGGTGGATCTCATCAATAAACAATACATCTCCCTCCTCCAGCCCTGTAAGCAATCCGGCCAGATCTCCGGGTTTGTCCAGCACGGGTCCGGATGTAATTTTTATACCCACCTCCATTTCATTGGCGATTATATGAGCCAGGGTGGTTTTGCCTAATCCCGGAGGACCATGCAACAGGACATGATCAAGGGCCTCATCCCGAAGACGGGCAGCCTCCACAAATATTTTCAGATTTTCTACGATCTTCTTCTGTCCATCAAAATCTGAAAATATGGCAGGCCGCAATCTTGCTTCTATCTCCAGATCGGCATCTGATAAATCTTTATCTCTGAATTCAAAATCTTCTACCATAGCTCCATTAACGAATTAGCTTAATATCACTTTCCGGAAGTTTGATTTTAACTCCATTGATACGTTGTTCCTCATTATTCTTGTAAGTAATAGTCATCACAAGGTTTCCCTCCTGATCATACTTTTTCCAGTTCTTTTCCCGGATACCCATTTCATAATACTGCTCTTCTTTGAGCGTACCGTCGGGGTAGTAATACTTGTGCCTTTTATCAGGATTCCCCTGTGAATAAGCGCCTTCGTATTTTACGGCCCCGTTAGGATAATAATACTTCCAAATTCCCTCGCGCAGACCAATTACAAAGCTACCTGTTTCTTTATGATCACCAACCTTATAAAACCACTCTCCTTCCTTCTCTCCCCCAATATAATCACCCTTGTTAAGAATATTTCCGCCGGGATCATACTCCACAAACATCCCGTCTTCTCTTCCGTTAAAGTAACTCTCCTCCCTCCATTTGTTACCGTTGGGATAGTACCAGTTCCAGATCCCCATATGCCTGTCTCTTTCAAATCTTCCCTTTTGTTCAATACCCCCATTTTCTATAAAATAGGTCCAGCTTCCCGAGCGCTGGTTATTCAGATAATTTCCTTTTGCCCTAACCTCCCCCTTGGCATAAAAATCTGTCCAGGGACCCTTTCTTCTTCCCTGTTCATCAATGATACCCTCCGACACCTTCTGACCCAACTCATTATAGAGATAGGCGTTCTCAACCACACCGGCTGTATCAAAAAAGCGATGAATTCCCACAGGTATTCCTTCCTTGTATCCTCCTGTAAAAATGAGCCTTCCATCCTGGTCATAGGTGCTTTTCATATCCAGCAACTCCTTCATATCTTCATCAATCTCTTCCACAATGGTCCCTCGTTCATAGCGCAGGGCCATTACCAGATCACCTTTACCATCAAACTCCCTGTAATAGCCATGAAGCTGATTTTCCAGGTAATGCTCTTCCTTTTTTATCCTTCCATTTTCATAATAATCCCTGAAAGTCCCTTGCTTGTTTCCTTGTTCATCGGTTCTGTTCACTCGTTCCCTTTCAATGACATAGTTGTCTTTGTATTGAACCACAGTAAGCAGTGTACTATCCTTTGAAAACTCCCTCGACAAGCCTTGCTTTTTTCCCTCTTTGTAGAATACAATCAACTTCAATTCGCCAGTAAGATGATAGTATCGTGAAGACCCTTCCTTTCTTCCCATAACATATAATTCACTGGAAATCAAGGTGGGTTGTCCAGGGTTTTGAGGATTGTTGTAAACGTATTTATTTGAGTATCCGCTTTTTTCTCCAATCTTATAAGAAATCTCCTCTGTAAGTTCTCCCGCCTGGTTATAAAAGTTCCAGATGCTGTCAAGCAAAAAATTGGTGCGTTTGCCTTCCGATTTAATGACCCCGGTTACATAATAGGTTAGCCAGTATGCATCAGGTTTACCATCCCTCATCATGCCCTCGCTCGATACCTGATCATTGGGATAAAAGAACTGAACCATTCCATTTTCAACTTCCTCACCCTGACCAGATAATGGCATATGCCATAATCCTAAAAACAGGATTGGCAAAACATATTGACTTAAGCCTTTTATCATGTATGCAGCTTATAATTGAAGACGACTTGATATATCGAGCATTCTTACAATAGATCCACGGGCTCTATCTATCAAATCCTGTTCCAAAGTTATTTCAGGAAGCTCATACTTCAAAGTATTATAGATCTTTTTCAGGGATATAAGTTTCATATATTTACAATCGTTGCATGCACAAGTAGAATCTTTAGGTGGCGCAGGAATAAAGTGTTTTTGCGGACTGGCCTTTCTCATCTGATGAAGAATCCCTGATTCTGTTGCTACAATATACGACTTTCCCTTATCCTTAATTGTGTAGTTCAGCAATGCAGTTGTGGATCCAATATGATCAGCTACAATCAGAATTTGCTTTTCACATTCAGGATGTGCAATTATTTGAGATTCAGGATATTCCTTTTTAATTTCCAGAATTCTTTCAAGGCTGAACTCTTCATGTACATGACAGGCGCCATCCCAGATTACCATATCTCTACCAGTCATACTCTTAATATAGTTGCCCAGGTTTCGATCAGGGGCAAAAACTATTTTTTCATCCTTTGGAAGGCTTTCGACAATCTGAATAGCATTCGTAGAAGTGCAGATAATATCGGTTAGAGCCTTGATTTCTGCGGTGGTATTCACATATGAAATCACAGTATGGCCGGGGTAAAGCTTTTTAAAGGCCGCAAAATCTTCGGGAGGGCAGGAGTCAGCCAGGGAACAACCTGCCTGAAGATCAGGAATCAGCACTTTCTTTTCAGGTGCAAGTATCTTGGCTGTTTCTGCCATAAAATGTACTCCTGCAAAAAGAATAATATCCGCTTCGGTAGCAGCAGCCTGCTGTGATAAACCCAGGCTATCTCCCACAAAATCAGCAATATCCTGAACTTCACCTTCCTGGTAGAAATGAGCTAAGATTACAGCGTTCTTTTCTAATCTCATACGTTTGATCTCATCAACAATATTGAGAGACTTACCCACATCAAGGTCAATAAAACCTTTTTTAAGCATTTCAGGTTTATTCACAATATTCATCTTATATATATATTATTAGATTAAATTATAAATCTTTCTAATGATGATGATAGGCGGTTGATATTGTTTTAAAAAAACAGAAAGTATCTTTGCATAATCAATTATTGAAAGATTTAACACAGACTATTAACAACCGGGATAATTGTTAAGTTTTGAAAATTCGCATGTTACAAAAAAACTTAACAGCTGTTAACATCTGACCGATTTAATAAAAACATCACCGAAACAAAGATAATGACTGTTGACAATCTGTTTATCTTTCATGGTAAAGTTAGCTTAATTCACGGGTTCGGATGGGCGAGCTGCGAAAGGGGTAGTTTTTTAAAATCAATGAACAACAAATCAACAGATAGATTGTTAAAAAAGTAGAATAATGAAAAGAACTCTCGCCATTGCCTCGGACCATGCTGGATATCAGATGAAACTTTCCATAATTGAGTACTTGGAAGAGAAGGGGTATGAAGTAATGGACTTCGGAACGGATTCGACGGAAGCAGTAAACTACCCCGATTTTGGCCACCCCCTTGCTGAAGCTGTGGAATCGGGACGCTTCGACACAGGTGTTTCTCTTTGTGGCAGCGGAAACGGGATAAATATGGTGACCAATAAGCATCAAGGGATTCGGGGAGCCTTGTGTTGGAATAAGGAGATTTCCATAATGGCCAGGAGTCATAATGATGCCAACATATGCTCCTTACCGGCCCGGTATATAGACCTGGAAACCGCAAGGGAGATTGTAGATGCTTTTCTGGAAACAGCATATGAGGGGGGGAGGCATGATATAAGAATTAGTCACATTCCCATTAAGGAGTAGAAAATGATTTCCAATACAAGTAAATATGCCATCAGGGCCATGATTTATCTGGAGCTTTATTCTTCTCCTGAAAAAAAGAAAGGAATAAAAACAATTGCCCAGGAATTGGATATACCTTCCCCCTTTCTTGGGAAGATATTACAGGTGCTCGTAAAACATCAATTGCTTGGTTCCACTAAAGGACCAAATGGCGGATTCTTTTTAAACAGATCTGCCATTGATATTCCCGCCATGGAGATCATCGAAATCATGGATGGAAAAGATACCTTTGATAAGTGCGTAATCAGAACCTCCCCCTGTGATCACATGAATCCCTGTAGTATGCACCATAAATTGGCCCCCATAAGGAAAGAAATGAAACTGGTTTTTTCCACAGAAACCATTGCCGATCTGGTTTCGGAGTTCAGGGAAGGAAAAGAGCGAATCAGGCTTTAAGGAAACGGAACAAGCGCCAGCCACCAATTATCCGAAAGGCCATGTAGCCGGACAGAAGGCCTAAAAAATTTGCCAGTATATCGACCCATTCGGCCCCGCGGGATAGTACAACGGTGGCTTGCAAAACTTCTATTAAAGCACTGGCCAGCAATATGCCCAGGAGAATAAAAAAATGAAATCCTCGGCTTTTTGCTGTGCGGTGGCTCTCCATCAGGGCCACAAAACCGAATGAGGCATACATTATTATATGTACTATCTTATCGATATAGGGGATATACCAAACAGACTCAATAGGAAATTTACTGGCTGGAGCCAGGCTTAACAAAGCGATTACAATAGCCAGCAGAATGGAAAATTTATATTGGAACACGTACCTTAGCATATCCGGAAGGCATTATTATGCCCGCACAAAGATGATAATTATTTTCAATGAAAATAGATAAACTGCTCGCATTCCTACATGAGGAAAAAATCGAAACCTGGTTCGACCTGGGACTTTTCCTTGATCGCTTCAAGGAAGAAAAATCCTACCCACCCATTCAACGCGATGGCAATTACGATGATTTTAAAGAGGAATTAAGATGCGGAGGGGTAGCTTTTCTGACCTTTCATTATATGGTGGATGGGGTGACCGTAGAGGTGGACAAATATGCTTCTCTGATGAGGCGGAATATTCCTGGTATTCCGGTGCATTATATTGCCGGAGAGATTCATACAAAAACGGCCCCGTTTATTAAGAAGGATTATATGCAGAAGGTGATCCCCGAGTTGGCCGGTTTCGACGAGTGGGAGTTATATAAGGATTTCTACTTTACCAAACTTGAAAGGGGAGGGCCTGTATACAATGCGCTTATCGGAAAACTGTGGAGCCAGACCCTTGATATTGTGCAAAAACTGGGAGTGTATATTGAGGAGCAGGGAATCAATTTGCTCTATATTATAAACGTCTGTTCCAATCCGGGGAATGTGGCCTATACCCTGGCCCTGGTGCTGATATCTGAATTTCTTAAGATTCAGGTAATCAATAACAACCATGACTTTTACTGGGAGGGTGGTATGTGTATTTCCGACAGGGAAAAAGAGGGAAACAGGCCGGGGCCAAGGGATTTCTTCTTCACCAACTGTCATCTGGGGGAGGTCTTTTCAATTATAGAAATGTTATATCCGTGGCAATCGAGATCCTGGATCAATGTGAATATTAACACGGGACAAACCGAGCACCTGGTCCGCCTGAATGGACACAATCCAGCCAATGTGATGGATATTGGTACGGCAGTAGACACGACCCATTATACAAAAAGTGACAAACGTAAGAACATCAACACCTTTATTCAAATTGAAAAGATACTGTCGAGATATGAAGAAAAGCTTAAGAGCTATTCTGTGGAAGATGTGCTAACTCAAGAATTGGTAGCAGAGAAGAATCCGCGGCCAGTTCTGATTGGGGAGAGCACTTCTCGGGTGGATGGTTTTATAAAAGAGAATATTATTCTGCTGCAACCCACAAGAATTATTTCCCGGAAAAGGATAGAAACCTCTTTCAATCTCTTGTTAAAAATGTTTCAGGAGGAGGAAATGATAAGGAGGTTCAGAAAAACCTCCCACCTGAAAATGACCCTGATTATTACGGGGCCTATAGCGGCAGGACATTATGGCTATTATAAAAGACTAGTTGAGCGCTTTAAGGATCTTTTAAGCGAACTTGATCCCGAACTAAAGAAACGTGTATACCTGGCACTCTTGTTTGGAGAGCTGGACCGTGATGCTTTTAAAGATAGATATGAGAATCCGGCAGGGATAGCGGAGCTTTATAACATCTCTTCACTGGTGCTTCTGCCCAGTAAAACGGAAGGACGCGGACTGCCTATTATTGAAGCAACGGCCTGTGGCACACCTATCTTTTGCAGAAGGTATGAGCCCGAAAAGGTTTATGCAGAAGTGATTGGCGAACACCTTGGAGAGCGGGACCGCCTGAAGGTATTGGAGTTTAAAGGGAAAAGAATTACGGACGGAATGGTGAAGCGAATTGCAGACCGGATCTTTTTCCCACATCGTTATACCGATGAAATAAGGCATAACCAGCGGGTTGTTCACAAGCGCTACAGCCTGGATGCGCTTAATGAAAATCTGCACCAGATTCTGCAGCGACTTTACCAGCAGTTAAGAGGAAATGAAAAAATACTAAGGATTGTCCGCGAAAGTCTGGATGATTACCAGGAAATGGTGGGTTTTTCCAACGAGAACCTCCATGAGCTTCTTGATACCAGGCACAGGCAATATCTCCCCGGCTATTCAAAGCTTAGCTTTATGTTTATGTTGAAATCGCTTATTGATCCAAGTTTTTTTCGCGTGGAACAGCAGCGCATACGAGGTATGGCCTATCATTTTTCTCAATCCATTATCACCAACGATCCAGATTCAGGGTATGTGCCTGAAAAGATTATTAACCGTTTCTTCAATGCGGTGGAAACCCTTTTTGAATACAGGGAGGGAAGTACTAAGATCCAGCACGATCATTCCATGGCCTACCGCCATCGCAACAGCTACCACTATCCCTATCAGGACTACACCTTCCAGGAGCTGACCGGCTTGATCAACCTCCTCTATATAGGCATTGTTCAACCCACCCCTCTTAATAAGGTGGACCTGAGCCCACAGTTTTTCACAGACTGGAACCTGGCCCTGATGCAGCTGACCGGGAGCTCCTATCTGGCCATTGATAACAGGAGGCGATTGATAGAGCGGCTCAGGGAAAACCGGCCCATTGCCTATTTCCCGGGAGCATATATTATGTATGAACTGGAGTTCTTTGCCCTGCAGAGTATTCGTTCCAGAATGAAGCTTCCGCTGGAGGAGATAATCACCAGGGAGATGCTGGAAAAGGAGGCTTCAAAACTGCAGGCAGTTTACATTTTTGCCCAGGAAAAAAATCTTGGAAAACAGCTAAACAAAGATGAGATCATGGATTATATCACCCATGGTATATCAGAGGAGCTGAAATTGCTATATGAGTTTAAGGTAATCCAAATTGTTCGCACAAAACAGGTGTGTGTGGGCATTCATTTTCCACAGCTGGGCAGTCAGGCCTTAAAGGTTTTGAAAACGATCAGAGATCAGAATGGTTGTATCCTGACCAATCGCAGTAATGCTGCAATGATGACTGACCTGGTCGATATGGACCGTTTCCACATAGGAAAAGTTACCAATGAATATACCGCACATATGATGGGAATCTCCGTTTCCAGCGGTTACATACAATATGTGCCGGCAGGGGTGAGAGCCTCCCTCTCATATCCATCCCCGATTCAGACGGCCAAAGATTTTGAACGGGGAATGAAAAGCGATCTTTTCAAAGGGCTTGTAAAGAAACTTGGAGAAGAGGCAGTCTTCTCGGCCATCAAGGAGGATGCTGCACTTCATGGAAGCCCCTTGAAACACGTTCTTAACTCACTGGATAACAGCGAAATAACACCCAAACCGGTCACTTTTAGCTTCCTAAGCGGCACCTATTCCGACGGAATGCCATACAATGGCGCCATTGCAAGCCTTAATTTTAAAAAGGAAAATTGGGATTTTAATGCTGTTTCAAGCCCTGATAAACCCAAGACCGTAAGCCAGTTTGTGAATGCATTTAAAAGACAAAGTGGAAAAGCGGCTCAGATTGCGTGGAACGGCGGTTACATACTCAATCCAGAATTGGTGGGAAAACTCGGGCTTCCGGAAACCTACATAGGCTCTCCTCTGGGACTGTTAATTACAGGAGGAATCATGACTTCGGCTCCCCTTTTCAATAAACCCGCACTACTTGTTTATAAAGATGGCAACATTGATATTCAAAGAGTAAACTGTAGCAGAGGATTAAAAGTAAGCTGGAAGGGTCATGATATCCTGTTTGATCAGCTGAGCTATAACAATCCAGGCAAAAGAGGAATAAGGGCTTACCATGATCTGCTATACCCGGACGATAAGATTAAGGGGGATGGGAGAACTGTTATTCGCCTGTCTGGAAATGTGGTAAAAGAAGTACTGTGTACCCGTAAAGATGAACTGGTGCCGGTGGTGCCGGTGGGACTTACACTGGCCCTGGATCCGGAGGATGTTCCAAAGGGATTAAAAAGCGGTGCAGTGGTGGAATTGTGGGTTCCCGGACTGGAAGAGGTGAAGCACGCGGTGGAAGCGGGGCCCCTCTTATTGGAGAAGGGAAAATGTGTAATAGATATGGAGACCGAAGGCTGGAAGCATAGTAACTCGATTCGTACGCAGGCAGCCAGGCTTGATTTCACGGATATGCGCGGACCTAAAATTGCAGTGGGAATTAATAACAAGAACCAACTGGCTGTGTTGACCATCAATGGAAGAATAAGAGAATCGGTAGGCGCCACTCACCAGGATATGGCAGAGATTCTTCAAAAACACGGAATGGAAAGCGCCATGGGTTTTGATCCCGGAGGCAGCAGCACTTTGGTGGTTGGAAACAGCACCCTGAACATTTCCCCCTATAACAGCAGCTACGAAGAAGATGTATATGCTCTTCCGCCGGAGCCCAGGGCCGTTTCCAATGTCATAATCGGGTTTATAGAGGAGTAAGCATGCGGGGCATATACATTCATATACCATTTTGCCGGCAGGCATGTAGATATTGCGATTTTTATTTTTCAGTAAGCCTTCAGTACCTGGATTCTTTCGTGGATGCTCTGGTGGAAGAGATTAGGCTGAAGGGGGAAAGAAACGAAGGCCATTCGCTGGAAACTCTTTACCTGGGTGGCGGAACCCCCTCGCTTTTGTCGGGTTCTCATCTGGACAAAATTATTAATGCCATTTATAAGTATCACACATTTCAAGAGAATCCGGAATGGACCATTGAATGTAATCCGGACGATCTTAATAAAAACTCCATTAATAGCCTGAGAAAACAGGGCTTTAACCGCCTCAGTATCGGGATCCAATCTTTTCATGAAAGAGACCTGGAAATAATGAGGCGTTCCCACAATGTAGAACAGGCCGAAATGTCGGTCCACCTTGCATCTTCCGGAGGCTTTGAAAACATCAGCATGGACCTGATCTATGGAATACCAGGGCAGTCACTTGCCCAGTGGGAGGAGAATATTGAGAAAGCGCTTTCTCTCCCTATTTCCCATCTTTCTGCCTACCACCTTACTTTTGAACCCGGAACCGTATTTGATCACTGGAGAAAAAAGGGAAGACTATTTCCAGTGATGGAAGAGGAGAGTGTTGATCAATACACAATGCTGAGGAAGAAGCTAATTTCAGCCGGATTTGACCATTATGAATTATCAAATTTTGGTCGTGGGACCGAGTCAAAACATAATATGTTATACTGGTCAGGCGATGCTTATTTGGGACTGGGCCCATCGGCGCATTCCTATGACGGAGAGAAACGTAGCTGGAACAGCCCCTCATTAAAAACCTATATGGAGGGCATTTGGAAAGGAGAAGAGATCGGTGAAACAGAACATCTCAAAATGCGGGAAAAGTACCACGATTATCTGATTACTTCGCTGAGAACAAAAAAGGGAGTGAAGCCCTCACATATTGAGGAGGCCTTTGGTTTGCAATTTCGTTTGCATTTTGAACAAGAGGCCCAGGCCTTCCTTAATAATGGCAGCATGTCTCATGCTGCTGGGAGGATGCACATAGAACCCGGACAATGGCTGATCACCGACCATATCCTCAGAGCCCTGTTTATAGATTAGGCTCCGGCCGCAGCCAGGGCCATTTTAATCAATTCTTCCAGTTTTTCCCGGAGGGTGTCGTAGCTGAAATATTTTTTACCAAGTTCGAAATTATAATCAGCAATCTCTGCGGCCAGCTTGGGATTATATATAATCTCGGCCATGTCGCGGACGGCCTGATCATTAAGTTCTCCATGTTCAATCATGACGGTCCGAAATCCTTTGCTACCTATGTCGGGCTGATAGACCGGCTCATAATTGTTAACGAAGATAGGCCGCTTAGCCAGCACCGCTTCCACAAAGGCATTGCCAAAGCCTTCATAGGTGCTGAAATAGGTACAGGCCGTAGCCCTTGCATAAGCATCTGATAAAGAAAAACGCACTTCACCAGAGTCGTTGGAGAGGCCTTTGTTATGAAAAAGGTGATAGGCAAAACTAACCTGTTCGCCCAGTTGTAGCTCATGTATCTGGTTTACCAGTTCATTGTAGTAGGAGCTTCCGGCGTCATCTGCATAGTTTCCGGTAATGATCAGCTTAATCTTTTTATCATTTAGCTCATGCATGAGGCGAATGGCCGACTCAATACCCTTACGTCTGACAATACGTGTGATCTGAAACAGAAACAAATCTGTACTGGAAAAGCCCATATGCTCGTCCAGATTCTCATTTTTATTAGTTAATAAACCAAAAGGCTGATCAAAATCCATCACATTGGGAACATTGATTGCATCACGATCAAAACGATTTTTTAATGTGTTGGCAGCATGGGTGTTTATCACAGCATGTACCGAAGAGGGGGCCCGCAGCGGAAATACTTCAGAAATAAAATCATTTATTTCTTTATGTGGTGATAAATATCTATCGCCACGCTCCCAGGCAAAGTCATGGTCATGGGTAATGGTAGGTATTCCGGTCTTATGTACCGCCTTGTTAATAGCCATACCCATTTCCAGGTGTGAAGGCAGGGCAGAAGCGTTTTCAGAAATTAATAGTTCGATTTTTCGATCCTGTATCCAAATCATGATCTTTTTATAGATCACTTTTGAATAAAGGTTCAGATGCTCGATCAACTCTTCCTGGTTGGTTTCGGGATAGAAAAAGGCTTTTTTCTGGCTCCAGAAACTCTCCGGAGAAAAAAAGGACATTTCAGATACCAGGGTCTCAGTATCCGGGACCATGGGACGTTCCTGGAACTGTCCCGAGAGGGTAAAGACCTGGTGTCCCATTGCTTTCAGGACATCGATCCATTTCTCAGTCTCCAGTGCCACGCCATCAACGCCACCGATCCGCCCAATAATTATACCGATGTTCATGCCCGAAATGGAGATTTATTTAAGAACAAATGATGCTGTTCCGATTAACTTCCCTTCTGAATAGAGCTCCACTGTATGTTCTCCAGGTACAATCTCCCCATCGTTGGTCCAGAAAATGGAGACGGGAAGATCTTCATTTTCATAATTAATAACCCGGGAAGCCGAAGCAGGTAATTGCTCTTCGTTTAAATCAAACATTTCCAATTCTGGCGATCCAAGCACTACCTGGTCGGGCCTTATAATGCGAAGAAAGATCCTTTTCTCACCTGTGGTAGCCACATTGTTGGCCCGGAGCACAAAGTCGATTCTTACTTTAATGACCGTTCTGATCCTATCGGTCTTTTTATCACGCTTGTTTAGCATAACCAAAGCAATCTGGGATGCCTGTAGTGTTGTAGCCAGGTCATTGATCTCCTCCAGCTGGGTTTTATCCTTTTCAAGTTGCTCCTTTTCGGTGCTCAGGCGTAATTCGGTATTACGCAGCTGCTTATTTTCGGCCATTAGCTCCTGGTTTTGCATATTCAGGGAATCGATCTGTACGATGTAACTTCGTAAAACGGTACGCAGAGTCTCCATCTCCTTCCGATACATGCGGATCTTGTAGGCGTCATCCGCCTGAATGGAGATAAGCTTATCAATCTTTTCCTTCTGTTGTTGCATTTCAACCTGGATCTCCAGGTTGTTCGTTTCCAGGGTATCGTATCTGAAATAGATATTGCGTAATTCCCCCTCCAGGGAATCTTTTTCAATACGAAAAAACTCGGTTTTTTCAGCCAGATCTGTGGAAACCACGTTCAGGTTTTTCCGAGTATCAAGCAGCATGTAAACAGCAACGGCCAGGACAACCACCAATAAGCCGAGGACTCCGTACAAAGCATTTACATTGGTTTTCTTTTCAGTCATATTGAAAGGATTAATTTTTAGCAAATATACACATTACTTGGTAGGTAGGGAGCTAACCTCTTCAATGGTGATAATGTTATTTACAATGGCATAGACGGTTAGCCCGGAAACAGATTTGATTCCCAGTTTGCCGCTGATATTCTTTCGGTGTGTCATTACCGTATGGGCAGAAAGAAAAAGCTTTTCTGCAATCTGCCGATTTGTTAGTCCCATGGAAATCTGCCTGACAATGGTAATTTCTCGCGGAGAGAGTTCGGTGAACTGGCCGGAGGAATCGTCTTGCTTTCGCTTATCAAGCAGATTCCGGATTTTATTAATGATGGTTTCTTTGTCCTCCATCAGGTGAATGGAGGTATGTACATTGTATAGGGGTTCTCTCGGCACAAGCGCCTCTTTATGAGGGTCTTGAATAAGAACTGTTTTTTCAAGCAGTCCGGGATTTGATATGAAAAGGTCATGAGACCGATCAAAGACAGACTGGCCCATGATCATATAATCTACCGGGTGACTCAACAGGTAACTTAGAAAAGGATCGTCGGCTCCAAACTCTTTAAGCACCCTGAGACCCTGAATCCGGTTTAGCAAAGAGACCAAACCTTTTCGCACCAGGAAGGAGTCAATAAGCAATATGAAATTGGTAATTTTCATGTAAGAGAGACCCTGTTAAGCAATTCTCTTTCCAGCTCGGCCACCCTGGGAATTAAGACCTTATCTTCCATATCGGCATGATCCACCAGGTCTTTCATCAGCCTGGACAGATCGTTCAAAACCTGATGGCACAACTGAAGGTCATCAAAGGGGGGAAGGTATTTAATGATGAGTTCTGAAAGATGCTTTAAACTGATTTCCAAACGATCGTGTTCTTTTTCAAATTCGCTGATGGAGTAAGTCTGAAGTTTTTGAATAAAGGGAGGATCCGGTTTTTCGAGGGAGGACTGTCTCTCTAAATCAAGAATATATGGCAGAATTTGTTCTTCCTCTTGAGAGATGTGGGTCATAAAATCCTTTTTGTAGTCATTGAAGAAATTTGTAACCAGACGCACCTCCTTTTCTGATAAGCTGGAGCGCTCCACCAGCTGGTAAATTTTTTCCTCTACCATTGGCAGGGCAATATCTGTATAGTAGCTGTGGGTTGATTTGATGTAGTTTACCATGGTACCCAGGGAGAATAGCGAAAGGCCCTCTTCGGGGACATACAATTCATCCAGGTAGGCATTGGCGATTTCAAGGAAAAAATCTGTGTTGACCCCATGCGCACAACATACCTCGTCCACGCTTTTTTCTCCGAAACCAGATCTCAAGTTGAATCGGGGCAGAAGGGGAAGTAGTTGAAGATTCTCAAGCACTACCCGGTACATGGGGCTTTCCCGGCATATCATTTTTTCAAATTTTGATTGTAAATTTCCGTTTCAGTAATGCCATATTTCTCATCTTCCTCCAGGTTTCCCAGAGGCTCCACATGAACCATTACATCGTATATATTCCGAAGATTTGACTTAATACTGTTCTCAACATTTTTTGCGATATCATGTGCTTTTTTAACACTTAGGTCAGGATCAACTTCAATGTCGAGATTGATCATATAATAATGTCCAATTTTCCGTGCTCTGACCCGGTGCGGATTGTGAGCACCCTCTACGGAATGAACCGATTGGAAAAGCTTGTCATATACCTCGGTATTATCAATGCCATCCATCAGATCGATATTGGATTTCATAAAAATCCGGAAACCCGTATACATAATAAAAATGGAGATCAAAAGAGCGATAAGGCGGTCGATAAGGGGCTCTTTCAGGACCACTGTAAAAATCAGACTGGCCAGTACGCTTAGGGACAGAAGGATATCATTACGCATGTTTCTGGCATT
>RCNC010001723.1_pt1 | contig 14765 bp, 10 predicted proteins | sample 2041301 | NCBI WGS metagenome assembly RCNC01 (sample SAMN09708231, study PRJNA481090) | Marine sediment metagenome, whole genome shotgun sequencing project. | biome: marine sediment; feature: ocean; material: sediment; isolation source: Sewage treatment plant 13A marine sediment (STP13A) ... | reverse complement strand
TGGCCAGCCACGATAAATGGTTGTCCTTCAATATTTTCTGCCAGGAAGTGATCAAAAGCAGCCTCTATATCCGAATAAGCCAGTTCGAGTGCATCATTTCCGCCATCTTCAAGGACAAAAAAAGCGTATATCTGTGCTTGCCGATAACGTGGTGCAAATACCCGGGCTGCGCCATTGAATACACTTGCCTGTCCGGTCATGACGGCATCATCAACCCATTTCCCCGAGGATTCGTGGCCCATCGGTGCATTCCAGCCAGCGTTGCTCAGATAAGTTGTTGGATGAACAAAAAAGACGTCCACACGTGCCTGTGCCTGTCCGTCTGTGACACCTGCCGGTGTAAAGTCGGCCCCGTCCTCCCTGTCCGGCAGAGCTGCCCAGTGATCGAGGTTGAAATAGTTCGGTGGGGGCGGAGGTGTAGTCTCCGCGAACGTTGTTGGCGGTTTCACAGATGCACGGAACACCGTAAGCATTAACAGATCCCGGTAGATGAATCCGGCGATCACCAGGACGATAATCAATCCGCCCAAAACCCAAAGAAACTTCTTCATGTCCTATCTCTCCTTGTACCGGTCACAGCCATTTTATGCAGATTTATTTTCAAGCCTGGCTGGCACGTGCTTGTGCCACGGTGTGCCGGCCAGAAAATCCCGACTGGAAGCGTCGGTAAGTTCATTTGGTGCAACACCCAACTGACGACTTTCACCGCCAGCACTGGTGTAGTCGATGCCGGTTCCGTTGGGCAACGAAATGTGCCCCGGTGACATCATGTCACTGATCTCGGCTATCACCTCCACGCTGGCGCGGCTTGTCGTCAGATGAAGCATATCGCCACTTTCACAGCCAAGCGCAGATGCGTCTTCAGGGCTAAGTCGCAAGGCGGCATAAAGCCCTTTCTTGTGCCATCCGGCATCGCGGATGATGGTATTACTGGTTTCGCTGCGGCGCTCTCCAGCTGACAGAATGAACGGGAATTCTTCGTTCTGCAACGGTAACTCCTGTTCAATCCTGAGCAGCTCTTGCAACATCTCGGGAATGGCCAGGTTGATGCGGTTTCCGGCTCGGCGGATTGCTGCCCAGGTCTCTTCATATGTACTGCGGGCATACATCACGCCTGAGGGAGAATTCAAGATCGCATTGAACAGGCGGTTGGCCGCCAGTGGTAACGGTCCACCAAATCCGGCCCGTTTTGCCTGCGTTGGAAAACTTTGCACATACATCAGGCTAAGCCCCCAGACGACTGAAGCCATTTCCATGCCTGCGGGTAGCGTGGGGCCCAGTGTTCGATAAAGGATGGGCGCCACGTACTTCATTAATTTTGGTTTCAGGGCCATCCTGGCGAGAAACACCATGCTGAACGCGGTCAGACCGGCTTTTGCGGCGATGCGCAACGCGCGGTAATCCCGGTCACCGAGTTCTCCCGCTTCTTCCAGTAAACGTGCAGAGATCTCAGCTTCGTGCAAGGTACCGGGCAAGGACTCAAAAAGCGGCTGGCGAAGGTGAAAGACATTGTCCGGAAACTCGAGGTTGAAAAAAGTGGCCTCTGCCTTTTCGAACTGACTGGAGGCGGGTAGCACGTAATCTACCTGGCGGGCGGTTTCCGTCATGGCGACGTCTATGACCACGGAAAACTCCAGAGCCCGTATGGCTTTACGCATACGCTGGCTATCGGCCAGCGAGTGAACCGGGTTGCCACTCTGGATAATCATCGCGCGGTACCGGTCGGGGTGATCTGTGAGAATCTCTTCGGGAATTACGTTACAGGGAATCAGACCAGTGATGATCTTCGCACCCGCAACCGGGCTTACCCGTGCGACGCGGCTGCCACCACTTCCCACCTGGCCTTTGCTGGCCTTGCCCAGCGACAGGAAAGGCACAAATGGGTAGGCCGTGCCCGGTCGCCCGTAGTGCCCCGTGGTCAGCCAGACCAGGCGTTGCAGATAGCTTACCAGGGTCGAATGTACCGACATCTGCACACCCAGATCCTCGAAAAACGAAACGCTGTCTGCTTCAGCGATCCGCTTGGCAACTTCGAGTACCCGGTTTTTGTCAATTCCGCATATGTCAGAAAATTTGTCAATTTGAATGTTTTTCAGAACCGGGTAGATTTCATCGAATCCAGTGGTGTGATCAGCCAGCCATGCATGTCTGACCCAGTCTTTTTGCACCAGTGTTGCGGCCAACGCGGCCATCAACCAGGCGTCGGTGCCAGGCTTGACGGCGAGGTGAATGTCAGCCTTCTGGGCGGTTTCGCTGCGGCGGGGATCAATCACGATGAGACAGCGCTTTGGGTCCCTGGCCAGTTCACCAATGACGACCCTGGCACGTGCAAAGCCGTGGGATTGCCAGGGGTTCTTGCCCAGGAATACGCCCACTTCGCAATTTTCGAAGTCACCATGTACTCCTGCCCCAAACATTTTTCCAGCCACCCAGAATTCACCCGTTTTTTCCTGCGCCAGGGCATTGGAGCGGTACTTCACACCCAGGCTCTTCAGCCAGGCCTCGATATAGGCACCACCCAGGTGATTGCCTTGCCCACCACCGCCGTAATAAAGGATTTTGTCGCCGCCGAACGTGTCACGTACGGCATTCATTCGAGCTGATATTTCCCGGATCGCAGTATTCCAGTCAACGGCTTCGTATTCGCCTGTAGCCGTCCGGCGCATCGGTGAGGTCAGCCGGTCGGCTCCGTTCTGGTAATAATCCAGTCGTTGGGCTTTCTCACAGACATAGCCCTTTGAAACCGGGTGCTGTTTGTCCCCGAGGATTCGGGAGAAGTGGCGTTGCCCGTCTGTTTTGACTTTAAGGCCGCAGTTGATGGAGCAGAGGATGCAGGCGGTGCGTTTCCAACTCTCTTCCGCCTCTGTAACTTTTGTGCGATTCATGCTTGGCTCACCCGATTCAATTTCTGACTTGGATTATAGGCATGTTAGTACATAAAATGTGGTGGAAGACTCCACTTATCGCGGACCGCTCTCATGCTGGGGCTATAGGGTGAGCTTTGTCCCACCCAGAGCCGTAAAACGATAGCAGTCGCCCAAATGGTCATTGACAAGACCTGCCGCCTGCATAAAAGCATAACAAATGGTGCTGCCGACAAAAGTAAAACCACGCTTTTTCAGATCTTTTGCCATAGCGTCTGAAACGGGGGTGTTGGCTGGTATGTCACGCTGGGATTGCCAGTTGTTCTGGATGGTTTCACCATTGACGAAATCCCATAAATAGCTGTCCAGATTCAGACCCTGCTCAAGCAAGGCCAGGTAGGCCCGTGCGTTCTTTACGAAGCCATTCACCTTGAGCCTGTTACGTACAATACCGGCGTCGCCAAGCAGGTCGGCAATTTTTGCTTCATCGTAACGCGCAATTTTGTACGCATCGAACTGATCGAAAACCAGTCGGTAATGTTCACGCTTGCGGAGTATGGTGATCCAGCTTAAACCCGCCTGTGCACCTTCCAGACAGAGGAATTCGAACAGATCCCGCTCATCATGCACCGGTACGCCCCACTCGTGGTCGTGGTATGCCTGGTACAAGGGATCTTCACCACACCACCAGCATCGCTTGTTTTTGTTTGTTGTTACCGGTTGTTGAGCCATTGTGTTTTTCCTGATCCTTGAACGGGCTTAAAAATATACGATACCGGTAATACCATAAACCCTGGGTTCACCCAATTGATAGTAAGCTTCGGTTTCATAGAGTTTACGGGGATCGTTTCCAAAACCGCCAAAGCCACGGGTCTGGACATCTTTGTCCGTCAGGTTTCGTCCCCAAAATGCGAGACTCCAGCGCTCGGTTTCATAGGCCAAACGCATATTCAAGAGCGTGTAGCCAGCCAGCTTCTCATTGTGGTTAGCAGAGGCATAGGCTGAGCTTTTGCCCTCGATATCCACTTGTGCAAACCAGTTTTGGGCAAAAAAGAACTGTGCCCCGAGTGCGTACTGGGTTTCCGGTGCATGGGCCTGGGCACGGCCACTCATGTCGTAGGGAATGCCGTTCTCAAGATCGGCCTCCGTGTGCGAATAGCTCAGGTAGTCTTTGTATTCGGTGTCCAGAAAACCCAGGCTACCGAACAGGTTAATGTTATCCGAAGCCTGCCAGTTACCCTCAATTTCCAGGCCCTTGTTAATACCACCAGCGGCGTTCTGCAGACTGTCAATAAAGTTACAGGGGCAGGCCGAGGATGATGGATCCATCGGTATCACGATAGATTGCTTGACCTGCATATCATCCCGGTCCTGGTAAAACAGTGCTGCACTTAGTATCAGCGTGTCCTTCAGCCAACTTCCCTTCAGGCCAATCTCGTAGTTCCACATGGTCTCTGAACCAAATACAAGGTTTTCTGGTGGTATGAAAATTCCTTCTTCTTCGAATTCAGGAATTTTGCTTGCCAGCGCGGAATTGTATCCGCCGGCCTTGTATCCGCGTGATACCAGCCCGTAGAGCAGGGTACCGGAATCGGTCTGGTACTCAAGGGCCGTCTTTCCACCCCAAAAACTTTCGTCATCCGAGGAGTGACTATCACCCTCGACGTTGTCGTCATAATCCCAGTCACGGGATTCATAACGAAGCCCTGCCACGAATGTCCAGGCCTGGCCAAATGGCAGGTCCATTTGGCCATAAGTCGCCAGGTTTTTGGTGTCGTATTGACTGTTAAAATCGCCGAAACTGCTGTAGGTGTATTCACGCAGCAATGACTGGTCCTGGTCACGGTAATAAATCCCCGCCACCCAGGCGGCCTCTTCGGCGCCACTGTTGGATACGAACCGGATGTCGGCCGTGGTGTTACGGTTGTTGCGGACATAATTATCCGTTGACGAGTACCACCAGTCGAAGCCCCAGATATCGGAATCACAGTCGGTACCATCACAGATTCCAGTGTGGCTCCAGTCTTCATCGTAGCCGTATTCGGTATCTGCATCCACGCGGCTCAGCAGCGCTTCAAGTGTCAGTGAATCGTTGATCTGCCAGCTGGAATCGAGGGCTGCTGCCAGGCTTTTCAGCTTGTCATGACCGGGTTCATCAGAGTAAGTATCACGATTGTTATCTAGTGAAAAGGCGTCATAACCGTTGTTCACATCGCTATACAACATGGTGAAATCCAGTGAAAAATCATTATTGACCTGCCAGTTGAATTTTCCACGTGTGGTGAATTCACTAATTTCATTAGTTGGGCGACCGAGGAATATATTGTCGATATAGCCATCGGTTTTGTTGCTCTGCACGGCCAGGCGGAACCCGGTATTTTGTGAAAGCGGACCACCCACAGCAGCGGTCGCGGTGAGACGGTCATAATTACCGATGGTCAGATCAGCACGCCCATTCAAATCATCACCCGGGCTGTTCGAGACCATGTTGATCAATCCGGCCAAAGCGTTGGCACCGAACAGGGTTCCCTGCGGTCCACGCAGAATTTCGACCTGTTGAATATCCAGTGTACTGGCGGCACCACCGATACCGGTGAAATCCATGCCATCAATGATCAGGCCAACTGAGGGGTTGATCGGCTCGACAAACTGGCTGCGTTCCCCGATACCACGAATTTGAATAAATCGTCCACGCGATGCGCCCGATGACAGATTTACATTCGGGGCAAGGTTGAGTAACTGTTCCAGATGTACAGCATCACGCCGGTCAATCGCTTGCTGGTCAAAAACAGTGATGCTGGTGGGGAGTTCCAAGGCTGTTACCGGACGGTATTCGGCCGTCACGATGACTTCTTCGAGGGTTGAATCATCGGCCCACGTGAATGGCACAAACGCAATTGTGCCGAGGCTGGCAAGTGCGATAGCTAGAGCTTTCATCGGAACTCCGGTCTGTTATTTATCCGGAGTCAGGCGAGGAGGAGTTATGAAAATACCCATCCCTACGCCGGTACTAACCGGATCAGGTTCAAAGGGTTCGCAAAAAGCGTCTCAGGACCGGCAAGCATAGTGCTGCAAAATGCTGCGGGGCCACCCCAGGTCTGGGCGGGATTGTACAGGAAAGGCAATACCAGTGTTACTGCACGATCTACTTTTTCATCAAGTTGTGGTCTCTCAAACCCACCCTGATTGTTGGTATCAATGCTGAAAACTTTGGGGCATTCTAATAACCTCAGAGCAAATATCGAAAACTTGGTCTGAGGAGTACTCCAGAAATCAATGGACGAGAGTAATTGATATGCAACAGTCGAATTCAGGCAAAAATATGTGGAATGAACGTTACAGCAAACCGGGGTTTTCTTATGGAAAAGAGCCCAATGACTTTCTGGTCTCGGAGTCTAAAAAAATACCAAGGGGAAAAGTACTATGCCTGGCCGAAGGGGAAGGCCGGAATGCAGTATTCCTTGCCCAACAGGGTTACCAGGTAACGGCTGTTGACCAATCTTCAGTTGGTTTGGAAAAGACCCGGATACTAGCCATGGAAAAGGGGGTAGAAGTCCGGACTGTCGAAGCAGATTTGCAAGATTTTGAGATAGAAAAAGATGCCTGGGATGGCATCGTATCGATATTTGCACATGTGCCACCCAGCATACGCAAACCTATTCATGAACAAGTTGTCGATGGATTAAAGTCCGGAGGCATTTTCATATTGGAAGCCTTTACCATTGAGCAGCTTGATATGGATAGTGTTGGCGGGCCTCCTGCTTCCCAGCCAGGTTTGTTCATGTCCATGCTTGAGCTTCGTCAAGAGTTGACTGGATTGGAATTTGATATTGCTCGGGAAGTTAAACGAGCAATGAAAAATGGCAAGCATCATTCTGGAATGGGTGCTGTCGTTCAAATAATCGCTATTAAATGAACTGTCATATTTTCAGCTAGTTTTGAACAATGACTGAGTAGCCATTAACTACGTCCTGATGCCGGCCAATGCACTTGTCCGGGTGTTGGGGCTTTTCCGGGGCAGGAAACTGAAATAGCCGCTTCAAAACTGAGCATCAGATGACACAGATCAATGCGTTGAACTGGTTAAAACTTAAACTTTGAGAAACACATTCAGGAGAGTGCTTTGGACCTTTGGATTGATCTTTTTACAGACCCTGTAGCTATTTTTTCAGCAGTTGGATTCGCCATTATGCTAGGAATTGGTGGCTTTTTTCTCTGGTTCTTTTTGACCAAATCGAAAGACTCGAACAAAAAATAGCACGCTAGAGTGACGAGCCTCTTTCCTGTACATGGGTCTTCTCGAACACGGCCTGGCATGGACGGCATCGTTTTGCGGTTGGATACAAATGACAGGGTCGAAAGCAGGATCTCAAAGGCCGATTTGCCTTGTCCTCGCTTTCAGAACCAAGGTCTTCCTGTCACTCGAAAACGAAGTTTTCCTGTCTTTAAAAATGGACGTTTTCCCTTCATTCAGAACTGAAGATTTCCTTTCTGACTGAATTTTCAGATAAATTTCTTCGCGATGCACCTTTACCTCGGGCGGTGCATCAATACCCACACGGATCTGGTTCCCCTTGACAGCCAATATAGTAACTGTCACGTTCTCCCCAATTATGAGTTTTTCTCCTATCCGTCTGGTAAGTATTAACATGTCTATTCCCTTCCTTGGTTTCTGTTCTTTATGTAGATGCAAGAATCGCGCCGAAATTCGGAGCTAAAAACAAAGTATTAAAATACAAATAGATATACCGTATGTGTGCAAATTAATTCGAATTTGTTGATTCAGGTTGTCCAATTACGTCAGAAAAGATGACCATAAGTGTCATTCAGCAATAGTGAACCCAGGAGTCCATGGCGTGGGAATAATCTGCATGGTATGCCGGACACAATGTTGTGGGATGACACAAATGGTCATTATTACTGACGTTTCAAGACATGTTTGATGAGTTTTAGTGACAGATAATGCGCCATGAAAACACAAAACATTGAATATAAAAGAAAAAATATTCAATATTCTATTTGGCACATTTATTGCATTTAAATGATTGTGACAAAAAAAGATGGGTCAGCCTCCTAGGATAAAGCAGTACATGGTTCAGGATTCATATTGGTCATAAGTCCAGGTCAGGGAGGGTACCAAAACCAGCTACGGTACCTTACATTGAAAATTTGATACACCAGGAAGGTACATATGTTAAAACTCAAACCAGAGGTAAAAGAAAAAAGACTCCTGCTGGGAGACTATGTGACCGTTCATGTGTCAGGTATTGAAGAAATCAGATCTCAATTGAATACAACGTACGACATTCGTTTTCGACGTAAAGTATTCTTGAAACGTAGTGAGAGAGCGCGGCCTGAGTTGAACGATGTTAAGAAAAATTGCGGGGCTTTGATTAACGTTGGTTACAGGCAAAGTGAAATCCTGAAAGATTCCTGCTTGATAAGAAAGGCAAGCTAACGGCAATTCACACGGATCGAATACCGATTCGGTCCGGCATACATCAAGTGCACCACAGGCTGTGGTGCACTGGGAATATTCCCACCAGACTTTTCATGCAAGTGCGGTATTGACAATTTCGCGGGCTTCGGCCTGGATCTGTCTTAGGTGTTCTTCGCCCTTAAAGCTTTCGGCGTAGATTTTGTAGATATCTTCAGTTCCGGACGGCCGGGCGGCAAACCAGCCATTTTCGGTGCACACCTTGAGACCACCAATAGCCGCTCCATTGGCGGGGGCATGCGTCAGTTTGGCAGTAATGGTTTCGCCTGCCAGTGTTTCAGCACTCACCTGGTCTGGTGAGAGGGCGGCCAGCATGGCTTTTTCTTCACGGTTGGCCGGGGCATCGACGCGGGCATAAACCGGGTTGCCGAACCGGGCAACGAGATCCTGGTAATGCTCGCCCGGATCCTTGCCGGTGACGGCCAGAATTTCGCAGGCCAGCAGGCAGAGGATGATGCCATCCTTGTCCGTGCTCCATACCGTACCGTCTTTTCTCAGGAACGAAGCGCCGGCAGACTCTTCGCCGCCGAAGCCGTAGGAACCATCAAGAAGCCCATTTACAAACCACTTGAACCCAACCGGGACCTCCTGTAAATCGCGACCAAGATTAGCCGCAACACGGTCAATCATGGATGAACTGACCAGTGTTTTACCGATGGCTGCATCCGCTTTCCAAGCGCTGCGGTGGCTGAAGAGATAGTTAATTGCTACTGCAAGATAATGGTTCGGGTTCAACAGACCGGACGACCTGGTGACGATACCGTGACGGTCGTAGTCCGGGTCATTACCATAGGCAATGTCGTATTCATCTTTGAGAGCGACGAGACTGGCCATCGCATAGGGCGAAGAGCAGTCCATGCGAACTTTGCCGTCATGATCCACGGTCATGAAGCTGAAGGTATAGTCGACAGTATTGTTGCGGATGGTCAGATCCAGTCCGTATTTTTCAGCAATCGGTTGCCAGTAACGCAGACCGGAACCACCCATCGCATCGGCACAGATTTTAAGACCGGCATTTTTAATGGCTTCCATGTCGATCACGCTACCGAGATCGTCTACATACGGTCCAATGAAGTCATAGAGAACGGTCGTGTCGGCCTCGAGGGCCTCTGGATAGTAGAGGCTTTTGACCTCAAGCTTGTTATTCGCCAGCAATTGGTTGGCACGGTTGGCGATCCAATCGGTGGCATCGGAATCGGCCGGTCCACCATTCGGCGGATTGTATTTGAAACCGCCGTTATCGGGTGGGTTGTGCGAAGGTGTAATGACGACGCCATCAGCAAACCCTTCAGTCTTGCCTTTATTGTAGGAAAGTATCGCATGCGATATGACCGGGGTAGGCGTGTAGCCACCATCCTGATCAATCATTACGGTTACACCGTTCGCAGCAAAAACCTGGAGGGCAGTCTTTTCAGCGGGGATGGAAAGGGCATGTGTATCTTTACCCATGAAAAGTGGTCCGGTGATGCCCCGTCCCAGGCGGTATTCGCAGATCGCTTGTGCAATCGCCAGGATATGGTCTTCGTTGAAACTGTTTTTAAGAGAGGTACCACGGTGACCCGATGTACCAAACGCGACTTTTTCGTCAGGGTTAGAAACATCGGGTTGGATTTGGTAGTAGCGACTGATCAGTTCAGCGACATCGGTCAGATCTTCCTTTCTAACGGTTTTTCCCGCAGTCGGATGAATGGCCATGATTTTCTCCTGTAAATAGTTACCGGTCGAGTCGATATGCTATGCAAAGTAGCGCTGGATTATTGCATACGCCTTTGCGATTGGGAATTCAGTTTATCGGTCTCTGTGAACCACAGGATATCATGTGATTTGTCACAGTTTTGTTAAAATAGAGCGACCATTAACCCCACTGGCGTAACCACCTACTATGAACCAACTCGAACAACTACAGCAGTTTACCACTCTGGTCGCCGATACCGGTGATATCGAATCAATAAGACACTATCAGCCCGAGGATGCGACGACCAACCCATCGCTTTTACTGAAGGCTGTCGGCCTGCCTCACTACACGACGCAATTGCAACAGGCCCGGGATTATGCCGGGATGCAGGGCGGTGATTCTCAGACACAGCTTAATAATGCAACCGATAAGCTGGCGGTTCTGATTGGACAGGAAATTTTGAAAATAGTCCCCGGGCGTGTCTCTACCGAAGTCGATGCCAGGCTCTCATTCGACAAACAGGCGAGCATCGTACGCGCAAGAAAGCTGATAGACCTATATGAGCAAAGCGGTATCGAGCGCAATCGTATATTGATCAAGCTGGCTTCTACCTGGGAAGGGATTAAGGCCGCCGCCGAACTGGAAAAGGACGGTATTATTTGCAACCTGACCTTGTTGTTCAGTTTTACCCAGGCCCAGGCCTGTGCCGATGCGGGTGTATTTTTAATCTCTCCATTTGTCGGGCGGATTTTCGACTGGTATAAGAAGTTTGATGGCGTGGATTCCTACCCGCCTGCCGATGATCCCGGTGTGCGTTCGGTACAGCGTATTTATGCCTATTACAAAAATCATGGCTTTAATACCGTGGTGATGGGGGCCAGCTTTCGTAATAGCGACCAGATACGCCAACTGGCGGGTTGCGACCGGTTAACCATCAGCCCAACCCTGATGCAGGAACTGGCTGACAGTGATGAAGTGCTGGACAGAATTCTAGACCCCGAATCTGCCTCATCAACCGATGCCAAAACAAGCCTTTCAGAACAGGATTTCCGCTGGGGGCATAACGAAGATGCAATGGCGACCGAGAAACTGGCAGAGGGGATACGCAAGTTCGCGGTGGACCAGGTGAAGCTGGAAAAAGTACTAGAGGCTTAAAAAAGGAAGACATTAACTGCTGCAGGTCGCTTTGCTAAGAATCACACTTGCCGAGTAGCCGCTTACTGCGCGTTAACCGGCCCGTCGCATGATGGAATGACGATAGGCTGGAGTCGGCCAACAAGAGACATTCAGGAATAGTGAGAAGAAAACTTGCCCCGTTTGTGGTCAAATACGGGTGTTACACGAAACAGGTCCCCGTTTGTTCAGAAACACGCATTGGACTAACCAATTAATTTAGAAGGGGTAAGTATTCAATGATCTCTACAAATCTCACGAAATGGCGTGTTACAACGCAATTTTCCACTTAATTGTAGTTGTGTGTGAAGAGCCATGAGACGTATTTTGATCTTTGGCAACTCTGGTTCCGGCAAGTCAACGCTGGCAAAAGCTTTATGTACCGAGCATGAACTTGCGCATCTGGATCTCGATAGCCTTGCGTGGGAAAAAGCCAACCTTCCTACTAGGAAGTCTATGTCTGAAAGTGAAAAAGCAATCCAAGCGTTTTTAGAATCGAACAAAGAGTGGGTGATCGAAGGGTGTTACTCAGATCTTTTAGGCCTGGTAGCAAACGCAGCGAATAAAGCCGTATTCCTTAACCCTGGTGTCGACCAATGCGTTTCAAACTGCCGATCAAGGCCTTGGGAACCTCATAAATATTCGTCCCAAGAGTCGCAAGACGAAAATTTAAAAATGCTGATTGAATGGGTAAAACAGTATCCAGAAAGAGAAGATGAGTTTTCCCTCAAATCGCATCGGGCTTTGTACGAGCGTTTTGAAGGAGAAAAGGATGAGCATCAGTCGAATGTCAAACTCATATGACAAGGTGTTTAAGACGGACGCCTAATGGCGCCGCTTTACTAAGACGTTATATAACTGCTTCCGGGTCCTGCTATACGCAGTAACAGGAGTCGAGTTGCCGTTGCTGCCCACAAAGCGGTTACACGCCATGTACAAATTCCAGCTTAATGACATAGTGCTGTCGGCCAATTGCAGTCATTTAAATATATGTATCAGATCCGTTTTCTCGTGAGAGTTAATCGCTGTATACGCTTCCAAAAGCGCAGGACAGTTTGCTTCCACAAGTAGAAAATGTCGCCAAATCGAAAGTATCAGTCGTATTTTTGATAACACCCTCATAGTTTTCAGTACTAATATTTGGTCTGAAGTTGTATTGCTATCTGATCGTCAGATTATTTGAATAAGTCTGCAAATAAAAATCCTATAACCTCCCGATCCGGTAGAAAGGTCGTAAACCGATCTTTTGGGGTGGGCAACAAAGATTCAGCAACTCCATCCTTCAAGTTTTATAGGGACAATTCCGCACGGATGCATTTATGTAACTGAGGAAATTATCATGAAAAAACTTATATTTCTAAGCCTAATTCTGGGTCTTACGTTCGTATTGTTTGCTCCACAAGCAATTGCTAAAAAGCCTGCCAAAGTTGCGAAAGTTGACATTTGTCATCTAATCAAAGCGAATGACGTTGTATATGGGTTTTATGGTGTAGTCGACCTCTATTTTGGGAGAGTAATCAACGTTTCAGAGAATGCCTTGGCTGCACATGAAGCACACGGTGATTCAACCCTTTTCTCTGAAGGTCAAGGACCCATTGACACGTTTAGGGGAGTTGGTTACAAACTACCTAACGCAAATTGTTGGGTTGCGGTTCCAATTGAACAATAGCTAGTGATTATTGTTTGTTAATTTTCGAATAATAATTTGATGTCAAAATCTTGAGAATTAGCGCATCGAATGATTTGAATCGAGGTTTTGACAGTAACTCTAAGAAAGCCAGGGTATACACTCTGGCTTTTTTGTACCAATTCGTAACTGTGATTAAAACAACCATGCCCGTTGAACTGATGGAGTTCAGTGTAGGCGAGCAACCCCGACATCTGCGTTAGGGCGGGAGGCTTTAACGCAGTCGATACCTGCGAGGTGGCAACGAATCAATATCAACAGGTGACTTGATTACCTTGCCATCCACCTTGTAGTCAACCCACTCATGATCCAATCGTTGCAGGGTCATGTCTTGTGTAAACTTACAGGCTGGCACTGGCAGGAATCTACGCTTTCAAGCGAGGGGATCTGTCAAGTTTCCTGACAAAAGACAATAGTGATACATACACCGCTTTGACATTTTCTGGTTTTGCTGGAGCATTGTTCATCATACTAATCTTCATGGCAGGTTTATTCACATTGATGACTTTGGCACGCTTGAATAGGAGACTTTCACCGGGGGTAATTGAACCCGTTCAACAAATATCATGGAAGAACAGGAGTGATTTTCGACGACACGATAGGCTGGGCTGGAATCGGCCAAGCGGTCTTTAGTCGGATTAGGAAAGGGCCGCACTGGGGCGGCCCTTTGAGTTTCAACTTACTCGGGCAAGCCTCCCGCAGCATTAGGACGGTAACCCTTATGCAATTCTTCCGGGTTGCTGCCGTCGTATAGCCCCACCGCCCAGCCATAGACCCAGCAGGCTTTCTGTTTGGGAGCAAGGTAGTTATGAATGACTTTACCGTCCCGGGTCCAGCTCGGATTTGTTCCGGCGAACTCTAAGTCAGTAAAGCAAACAGGATTGTCTACACGCTCGCAGTCTTTAACGTTGATGAAGTAAATGTAACCACAATTGATTAATTCATGAGGAAATTCCACTGCCAGATATTCCGCTTTATTTTCCGCATCACCCATGATTCCACTCGCGAGTCTCCTCATTCGGTGAAATTCTGAATGATTCTCGGAGGAATATAGATCATTCAGAGTAAATTCCGGTGGCCATGATTCAGTTTTCCAATCATCGTCCAGATCAATAAATTTCAGAATCTTGTAATCATCTTGATCGTACAAAAAGTAAATTCGCTTGCCCAATGGACCCCAAGTTGGAGCACTTACAGCTTTAGATAAGTCACTGGTGGGGCCGATACTAGCGAACACCAAGGCCCTGTCATTGTCAAATGAACATGCGGAAGGGAACCCATCACAATACCCAATATCAATCATGCGAACACTGAATTCATACTCCTCGGTGTCTGGGTCTTTCAGAACTAGCTGATAAGTCAACGTAGCAGTATCGGGAGCAAGGTCGATGTGATAGATTTTCTGGTTCCAGTAATCGCCACTGATCAAGATTTCGCGTAATCCGTTAATGGATGATACATTGGTTCCAGAAATACTGAAATCGTAGCTCCACACGATCGAAGAGACACCAATTATCTTGCTAAGCCAGACTACCCGTCCGAAAGTAACGTCTGATTCCACGATGGAGCTGAATTTCAAGTCCCGAATGTCCAAGTAGTTACCATCTACAAGTCTAGGGAACTCAACCAGGGCTTTTTCACAGCCGTTGTCGGATTCGGCCAGGAATATGGTGAACTTTTGATTTTTCCGCTTTCCCGTAACGCGGTAAAAAGCATAATCCGGGGAAAACGACTCCATGGTGAGACAGGGGTCATCATCTGGTTCTGGTGGTGGTTTAACTCGCTTTTTCGCGGTCGCATTTGTTACAACAAAAACCAAGCTAAATAGCATTGCGAGCAATACCAGTCTTTTGTAAATTTGAGACTTCA
>RCNC010001722.1_pt1 | contig 14768 bp, 12 predicted proteins | sample 2041301 | NCBI WGS metagenome assembly RCNC01 (sample SAMN09708231, study PRJNA481090) | Marine sediment metagenome, whole genome shotgun sequencing project. | biome: marine sediment; feature: ocean; material: sediment; isolation source: Sewage treatment plant 13A marine sediment (STP13A) ... | reverse complement strand
GGATATGACATAGCTGCTGTTTGGCGCACAGAACTCGGAGGGGGAACACTGACCCTTGACAGTCAGGCTACGGTCCAGACGGAAGCGAGCAGGGAGTTATTCGCAGGCAACTTCGAAGATACCAACGGTGAGTTGGGAGAGCCGGAACTGGTGGGTCGATTGTTTACCTACTACGATCATGGTCCGTGGACACTGTTCTGGGGCGCTAACTATGTCGATTCGGTATCGAATATCACCAGTTATGGTGGCACAACCGCAACCTATCGCGGTGAGGATGTGGACGTAATTTTAACTGCGCCTTCGGTCACCTACCATGCATTCTCCGTCACCCGCTCATTCGACGATGCTGGCATCACCGCAGTTCTTGGTGTAGCAAATGCGTTTGACGAGAAGCCACCACAAATTACATCACGTGGCGTTCTGGGCGGTGAGGTATTCACGGTTGGAAAATCGGCGTTCTACTCGCAGTACGACTGGCGCGGCCGTCGTTTCTACCTGAACCTGACATGGGCTATGCAATAGAAAACGCAATCTCCAGTAAGATCAAATGTGCCGGCAATTTGCCGGCACAATTGTTTTTGGGTACTGATAAAATGCCGGATCGCAGTGGCCAGGAAAAAGAACAATGCCAAGAATCGTTGCACAAGGCGACAACCTCAACGAGTTAAACAGGAATTACGTGCAGGCGGTGCTCAAAGAGCCGGTATTCCTGAACAGCGTGCCGAAATGCGGAACCCACCTGTTACGCAACATCATGCGCATGTTCGTGCCGGTGGAGCAGCAGTATCACCAGGCCTTTATTCAGATTCCAATATTGCGGCAACACACTGCTGCGTTTAATAAGGACAAACCCTGGGTCAGTTGGGGTCACCTGTTGTTTTCCGACGATTCGGCAATCGCATTGCGCGGCGTCAGGCATTTGTTGCTGGTTCGCGATCCATACGACTGGGTCCTCGCAAGGGCACGCTTCTTTCTGTCTGACACTTTTCAGGGCGCTCTGGAACACCTCAAGGGTGGCAATATATCGGCCGAAGAAATCATGAATATGATGATCCTCGGTATACATAATAAGGCGCCGACGATGCAGGAAATCTATGTGCACAATGCACTGGGTTGGTTGGGTACCGATACGCGTATCCTTAAATTCGAAGATTTGCTTGCAGCGGTTAAAGATCTCGATTCAGAAAACGCACAAAACTATTTTGCTGATTTGCTGGAAAAATGTGGTCTTGGCGATTTGCCTGATGATTGGCGAGATCGTGTATTAACAGGTTCCGATCGCAAGCAGAGCGGCACGGCACGGGAAAACCTTGCAGGACCGGACAATGAAATTCCCGAGGAATTGCCGGACATGCAAAAACGACTGGTTGATACGGCTGCGCCGGGATTGAGGGCGCTGCTGGGCTATCAGTAGCAGCACAAACCACTCATTGCCGCAATCTGTGGGAGCGGCTTTAGCCGCGAATGCCTGGCATCTACGGAACGTTGCGCAGCACTATTTCCGTTGCAGCCGGTAAAAGCGATTAGCCGGAAGCGTCATCGCATGTTCAGTAACCTGGCCATCAGGCCAGGTCACAGAAAAGCTATCGATAAATTGATGTCGACCGATACCAAAATGAACAGCGGTATTGTCGAAAGACAAAAAGCCGCCACTCAATTTTATCTCTTTACGTTGCCTCAGGTTTTCGGACTCGCCGTATTGAATGGTCACTTTTGCCCCGATTGCGAACGAATTGCCATGGGGCTGCTCCAACAAGAAAGTTACTGAGTTGTTCTCACGCTGTTGATTGACGTAAACACGTGGCGGCGAAAGCACGCCGGTAGCAACGATATCGAGATCACCATCCAGATCGAAGTCCAAATACGTATAGCTAGGCGTATTAATCTTGTCATCAAGACCCCACTCCGCAGCAATATTCTCGAAGCCGGTTCCATCGGTGTTGTGATACAGAACGTTCGGCTGCACCTCGTAAAAACTGTCGCCAAAGTGAAAGCCATTGCCGACGTAAATATCCTGCCAGCCGTCATTGTCCAGATCGGCTGCTTTGGCATTCCAGCTCCAGAAACTGGAATCGACACCAAAATTTACGCTTTGATCACTAAAGCCAGCAGCATTGCTCATTAACAATACGTTGCGTTGTGTTTGCGGCAGATAGTCGTCCTGATTGATACGTTCTTCGTGCGGAATCGGCGCTGAAATATACCTGCACAACGAGTTCAGCGGGCCATCCTGATCTGGCAGGTTATCGCAATACTGCTCGTTCTTGAGTGTCTTGGCCGCCTTGACTGAAAGCGCAAGGAAACACTCATGAATGTCTTTCGGCGTCGCCAAATCATTGCACTGCGCAGCGCTACCGGTTGAAAACACGGAAAACGCGTCCAGAATCTCGGTGCATCGTGCCTTTGCATCGTCCTCCAGTATAGCCTGGCAATAGTCATCCTCTGAGCTACGTGCGAAGGTCATGTCGGTGCTGAACAGGTCGGCTTTCAGATCATTGTTGAAGTCCGCACTATCAAGGCTCATCGTGAACATAGAGGTTACCGGCACGGTATTGTCATCCCGCGTAAATGGAATTAACTGGCGATTGGGCGTTCCCCTGTAATAAATGTCAGGTACAAGGCGGTCGTTACCGAACAAAACATCAGGTATGTCATCATCGTTGATGTCAGCGATCAAAACGGAATTTGTCTCGCCCTTAACATCATTCATCGCCTCAGCTCGGTAGGAATTGTTTTCACGAAACAAAATCGCATTGCCTGATGTTTCCGCGGCAAATAGTTTTTCTACGCCGCTACTCCAGTTACCAAGAATGATGTCGATATCATCATCCCGGTCTATATCCGCGAAACCGACGGACAATGTCAATCGGTGACTACCTTCAATATGGATCAACTCGGTTTCCGAAAAATCGCCGCTGCTGTTCAACAGTAAGAAATTTTCACCACCATAAGCTGAGGCAAACAAATCCTGTTTGCCATCGTCGTCAGCATCAACCAACGCGACCAGGAAGAGATTTCTGGTCGCCAGGTAGCCCTGATCGATATCGATCAGTTGGAATTTGCCGCCAACGTTTTTGTAGATTAGTGCACCGTGTTCGGAGGCAAGGACAAGATCCGGCCACAGGTCATTGTTGAAATCACCCGAGGCAATTCCCTTGCCAATGATAAAAGGTTCAAAAAAGTCGCTTATTTGGAAATTCCACGCCTTTGAAATACCAAGTTCACGCGCAGGGAGTTTCGAAAACATTGCGGTAGACGCTTCGGCAGTGATCTTCGGTCGATATTCGACATGGGAAACATTTAATTGGGCATTGTCAAACGTTGATTCCCAGTGGAGCTCCGGTGTGTCTGCCGTCGCCACAGGGTTGACAGTGTCCGCTCTATCTTGTTGGGCAGGTGTGAGCGCGGAGCCAGAAGATAGTGCGAGCGCATAATTGGTGAGGACGGCTGCAATTTTTTGGTCTGCGACCTTTAGCAGGCAGGTCGTTTTAAGCCCGGGCGATTGTATTTGTGAACATAGTTCAAAAGAAGCGGATCGGCTTGCTTGCCATGCGGTCGCATGCTCTTCGCATCGTGCACGAAGGTCAGCTGTGGCGAGGACACGGCAGCCGCTGGTGTCATTGCTGCGACCGACCAGTGCTGTGGCGGTGATCCAGCGGCAATGATTCTGTGCGCCGGCCGGCAGGCTATCACAGGCTTGTATGTCGAGCGTGTCTGCAATTCGATAGATGCGGGCATTCATTTCGCAGTCCGATCGTTCCGGGTCGTCCAGATCCTTGCAGACGGACTCATCCGGGTTAAACAGCAAACTTGAATTGATAAATTGAATTCTGCAATTTTGAATGGCAGCCTGGTTGTCCGACTCAGCATTGGCAGCATTGCCCAGACGACTACAGTAGCTAATGTCATGATTCTGCACGGCCGCCTGCAGTGTGAAGCTTTGGTTGCAACGTGAGCGTGCCGCTGGCGTACTCAGGGTCTGGCAGGGATCGGCAGAGGATGTTTCGAGCGCCAGTTCCTGCGCAACAAACAGATCAACGAGTTGCTGGCAGGAAGCAGAATCTACTGCGGTGGGTGTAGACCGGCACATTTGGGCATGCGGAACGATACTGCTCAATTGTCGAATCTGGCTCGAGAAACATCTCAGCTGCAACTCATCGGGCAGACTACTGCATATTGCCAGCGCGTCACGATAGGTCCGCTGGTGATTCGTGGACAGACCGGTCACGATCGCCTGCTGGTTCGCGCCAAGCTTGTAGTCGAAGATCTTATTGGTAATCAGTCCGAGCGTGGTCGCGAAAAGGACAACTGCCATCGCCAGCGCAATACTCAATTTCGGAGAAATATATTTCGCAATGACAGTTGCCGGATAAATGCTATAGACGCTCAACGCGAACAAAAGTACTGCGCCGATCCCGGGATCCATACCTTTCGACAATAATGCCATGACCACGATTACGTTGAACGCCATAGGTACCGGCAGAAACGTTGCGAGCAAAGCTGTTGCGAATAGAACCGGCAATGTCGGCGAAATACTTGAAAACTGGTCAAAGGGCGCGAGCTCTATGACCATAGCGCCCAATAATCCGGCTAACAGCATTAATGGTACGGCGAGCCAGAGTATATAGAGCAGGTTCCTGCTGTAGCTCGAAAGCACAGACAGAAGGGCGGCAAAATAGGTTTCGTTTTCTTCAAATGGCGCTGTTGTTGGTGGCGTCTTGATAGTTGCAAAGCTGGATAGCTCGGCAGAGGAGGCTGGTTTGTCAGTGATCGCCACGGAATAACGGCGGACCAAGAACGGCAGCGTGCTCAACAGCAACAGAACAGCGCCAACATTGCCCAATGCTATCTCCCATGGCAGCAGTGAAAAGGCCATGCTGAGAACAATGACGTTGAGCGTTGGCGAACTTATTAGCGTCGCAAGCGCCGTCTCAAGGCGGGCACCGGCGGCATACATCCCCTGCGCGATAGGCGTTGCGCAGTTAACGCAGACACCGAGTGGCGCGCCGACGAACATGCCGGATAGCGTGTTAAGCCATGGCGATTTGAAACTACGTTGTTTGACAGAACCGAGAATGGTTAACGCTGCGGCTGCGAAAAGGAGGCCAAACGCCATTCCCTTCCAGTTCGTATACAACCAGTTTACGGTGGTTTTCGCGACACGTTCCGCAATTGGCTGGTCATCGGTTACCGGTAACAGAATATCGAACGCGATCGAGCTGAAGTTGGTACGCAGCCCCATCTGGGCTTTTTCATTGAGCGCCGGTATACGGGATTGGGACCAGAAGACAGCAGCAATCACGACTGCAAAAAGAAGCGCGAGAATGAGACGCTTATTGCGACGCAATGTTGGTTGCACTGAAATTTTCGCTTTGACTATCAACCATCACCCGAATGCAGGCACGCGTTGTGCGAGCAGATTATCCCTGTATCCGGAACGGGAGTCGAATTTGGGCTGTATTCAGAACTGCGGCCAGGCCCATGTCTGCTCCGAAGTTACATTGGGACTGTCCAAGATATCGATTTCAGGAGACAATCAGGAATTCTCAAGCTACCTGGTGTGACATGAATTTTCAGGGCAACTTTACGAAGATAGGCGACACTGATATTACGGCGCTCAAAGAGCTCGTGTTGCAGCTTACCCGCGAGCACTGGACCGGCGACACCACCCGGCAACGCAGGTATGAGGCGCACCGGAACACGCAGGCTATCGGCCTGGTGTATGACCTGGACTTTCGGCATGAGCATCCGACTGTGCAACCACCGATGCAACTGTTTGCGCCTGCGATCAGGCAAATTCTTGAGACTGTAGCAAACTATTACGAGGCGTTGCCCGCGGCAACGACACTTCTGGGGCAATTAGGGAGCGGCTATTATGTTCGGGTCAACCTGGTACGACTGAACCCGGGTGGCGAAATCACGCCGCATCAGGATAAAAACTTTTCACTGGCGCATTCACATCGTGTACACGTGCCGATTGTGACCAACGATAACGTCAAATTTACGGTAGGCAGTGAAACTGTCCACCTGCGGGAAGGCCAGATAGTTGAAATCAACAATCGCCGTATTCATTCCGTCAGGAACGATGGCGTGGACGGCCGGGTCCATTTGATTCTCGACTGGGTAACCCCCAATGAGCCGTGTTGTTGTAGTGCCAAGACCCATCCCGGAGCGCCATGCGGTCCAGAGGCCTGCGTAGGGACAGATCGAATGAAAATTCCTTGCGTGTGTTTTCCTGAAGAGCAGTCGGCTGACACAGCTGATTTGAACTGACCACTAAATGTTGAAAAGTCGGAACGCACTATAATGCAGGCGCAGATGGATCCTCGGGAACTGGCTCGACAGATTGCTGGCGCATTCCCTGGCATTGATTCCAGTAGCGTCCTGAAAGAACCGATTATCATTGTTAGCGCACCGCGCTCAGGCAGCAATCTGTTGTTTGAGCAACTTGCTGGCATTCCCGGGTTCTGGACAATCGGCGGTGAGAGTCATGCGATATTCAGGGCTTTTCCACACTTACGCGCAGAGAATACGCAACTCGATTCTGGCAGCCTTGGCGCATCACACGCGGATGCCGAGACCAGGCAGCTCCTGCGAAGTTGTTTCCTTTACTTACTGCGGGATACAGGCGGCAAACCTTATCTCAACTTGCAAGGTGGTGAGAAACCGCCATCAGTATGCCTGCTGGAAAAAACACCACGTAATGCACTAAATATTCCGTTCCTGCTAGAAGTGTTTCCTGATGCACGTTTTATCTATTTGCACAGGGAGCCACGGCAGGCGATAGCAAGCCTGATCGAGGCCTGGACTCTTGGGCTGCAGAGCGGCAGGTTCAGGACCTTTCAGCAATTGCCGGACTGGGACAGGCCGGGGTGGTGTTTCCTGTTGCCACCAGGTTGGCGTGAGATGCGGGGTAAATCCCTGGCGGAAATCGCGGCATTCCAATGGGCAGCCAGTAATCGAATCATCATTGAAGAACTGACATTGTTGCCAGCAGAACGCTGGACCGCCGTCACCTATGAGGCGCTGGTGGCTGATCCACAAGCCGCCCTGACAGACATCTGTCGGTTTGCCAATATAGAAGCTGACCAGCTGCAAGTGCGCAGCGGGGAATTACCGCTATCCCGCACAACGATTACGCCGCCAGCTCGGGACAAATGGAAAAAGCACGAAATAGAGATCGAAGCGCTCATGCCATCGCTGTCGACTACGACGGGGAAAATTGAGGAATTTTGTAGTGTTCAGGTCGATTAACGCTAGTGCGGTTGCTTCGGTTGCTTCGGTTGGTCTTTGGCACGTATTTTGGATGAATATCGATCGCCGCCGCGGGATCAGGCATTCGCGGCTGAAGCCGCTCCCACAAGACTTTCGCGAAGCAGTGGGAGCGGCTTTAGCCGCGAATTCCGACAGTCATGCCATTCACAGAATCATGAGACAGTCGAGATTGAAGACGTATTTCTAAGATGATGAGAATCTATTCAATTCTGACTGGCAGCATAATTATTTTCCTTGCGGGCATTGCGCAGCCACAAGAGTCGTTTAGCTATCGATTGCAATATGGCTCTCCAGGCGCTGACCGGGTGACAGTCGAGATCGAGGTGCCAGGGATTGCAGCGGGACCGCAGACCCTCATAATTCCGCGAGCTATTCCTATGGGTTACACCCAGGAACCCTACGATCGTTTTGTTTCGGGCGTTGAGGTATTTGCGTTGTCAGGCGAGCAGCTGCAGGTCACGCGTGAAGATGGACCGCGCTGGCATATAGGCGATGAGTCAGCAACAATTTCGAAGATTCGCTACACCGTCGATATCGCCGCGATGGAGTGCGAAATACTTGATTCGTCCGATGCCTCCAAACGGCGCGTGGATTACCTGAGTTTGCTCGGCTACTCGGTATTCGCCTATCTGGAAGGATTTGAGGAACACTCTCTTAAGCTAAGCATTGAGGTTCCAGAAGACTGGCCGGTAACCAGCACGCTGGCACCCGTAGTGCCTGTGAGAGTTGGTAATACAGAGGCAGATGCGGCAGATTTTTATTCGCTGGCAGATTCGCAAATCGTGGCGGGCCCCGCAAGTTCCGTGTTTCGGCTGCGAGGGAGCAAACCTCTTTTTCTCGCACTTTACACGGAGGGTGAGGTCGACGTCGCTATGGTAAAGCGCTCCGCGGAAGAGTCCATGGCAGCTGTCATTAATTATTTCGGCTCGGCCCCGTTTCCCCACTTCACCGTCGTGCAGGAGCTACTGCAACCTATCTCTGCACGGCACAACTATAACTACAGCATGGAACACCTGACGAGTGCGACGTTTTACCTGAGTGCGGATCGGGGCATCACCGCCGCTACCGATCCAGAAGAGCTTGAACGCACGCGGTATAACTACGCGCACCATTTTGCCCACGCCTGGATCCCAAAACGAGTTAGCGGTGCGGGTTATCGACCCTTCAACTGGGAGCTCGCTCCGGTAATCGATTCGATCTGGTTTAGTGAAGGATTTGCACAATACCTGGCCATTGCAGCAGTAGCTGATGGTTTGCCTGAAGCGGAGGGTTCACAGTACCTGGAGCATATGATCCAGTTACGTTTCCGCGACAATCTGGATGTGGCACCTCTATTCAGCCGGAGGATGACACTCGTGGAGCTCTCACGTTCCGCCTCGACGCTATCCAGTTATGACTTTCGTACACTGCGCAACGTAGCCAGCAGGGGCGGGTTGATGGCAGCAGAGATGGATGCGTGGATTCGTCAGGAGAGTGCAGGCACAAAGAGCCTGCGAGATGGCTTGCGATACCTTGTGCGCTGGAGTGAACGGGCGGGCCGGCCGCTCGCAATGGAAGACCTGCCCGAAATATTTGACCATGCCGTGGGAGTGGATACCAAGGCGATAATGCAACGCTGGATGAAGCCGCTTGCCAGGTAAAACGATGTGGATGACCGCGCCAGGGAATACGTAAAATACTGTCGCTATGCTAAAAATGATCCAGGTAATATCGTGGCTCCGATAGAGATTTGCGCCATACAACCGCGGCAATTACCTATTCAGCCACCAAGGTCCACAACGTATAAATACCACTAGGATACTGGCAACCCAATCAGGCCGAAAAGGCCGAAGGACTGCACTTTATGGAATACACGGAACTAGCCGGAACGGACCGGGACGGTTTTCAAGGCATGGAATTTCGTGCCCGACCTGAGATAACTGACCAATTCGCCGCGCCTGTGATCCCAGACTATTTGCAGAATAATTACCGTTGGGCCTATCTTGATGAGCGCAACGCAAGGTATCTCGATCACGAGGCAGTCGTTAAAACCATTCTCTGGCGGCAGCATAGGCTTCTTGAAAGCATGGCATTTGCAGAGATCGAGCCGGCACAAAACGTATTGCAGGCGGCATGTGTCTATGGCAATTTTTCGCGCGCACTGGCCGAACATATTGGCCCGGAGGGCGCCCTGGAGATTGTCGACGTCGCCGAAGTTCAGATCCGCAATTGTCGTCGCAAGCTCGCCGAATTCAAGAATGTTACTGTGCGCCACCAGGATATCCTGCATTTACGCGGTCATTCAGTTGATGCCGTTTGCTGCTATTTCCTGCTACATGAATTACCCGATGATTATAAACACGGTGTAGTCAGTGTGCTCCTGAACAGTGTGCGTCCCGGGGGTAAAGTGATATTTGTTGATTACCACAAGCCACATTGGGCACACCCTCTGAAAATAGTGACAAGCCTTGTTTTCGACACGCTGGAGCCATTCGCGAAAGGACTTTGGCGCAAGGAAATTGCGCAACTGTCCGGCAACGATAGCCGCTTCGAGTGGCGTAAAGAGACTTGCTTCGGTGGTCTCTATCAGAAAGTGGTCGCTACACATAAAGTCTGAAAGCGAGGTCCGGGAATAATTAATGGAGACAATCAATACAGATGTCGCGATTGTCGGGGCAGGGGGCGCTGGCCTGCGTGCAGCGATTGCGGTTGCGGAGGCGAATCCGTCGCTAAAAGTCGCGTTGATCTCGAAAGTGTATCCGATGCGCAGCCACACCGTCGCCGCCGAGGGTGGTGCCGCCGGTGTCATTAAAGACAATGACAGTTTTGACAATCATTTTCACGATACCGTAGCGGGTGGCGATTGGTTATGCGATCAGGACGCGGTTGACCTCTTTATTCGTGAAGCACCGCGCGAACTGACACGCATCGAGCACTGGGGCTGCCCATGGAGTCGTGAGCCAGATGGTCACGTTGCGGTGCGACCCTTTGGCGGCATGAAAGTTGAACGAACCTGGTTTGCCGCGGACAAAACAGGTTTTCATTTGTTACACACGCTGTTCCAGACGTCGCTCAAGTATCCATCGATTCAACGTTATGACGAGTATTTTTCCACCGACCTGGTAGTGAGAGATGGCCGCTGCCACGGCGTTACTGCGATCGAAATGCGTACCGGCCAGGTGCGTTTTTTCCGCGCGAAGTCCGTCATCATAGCGACCGGCGGCGCTGGAAGAGTGTTTCCGTTCACGACCAATGGCGCCATCAAGACGGGAGACGGAATGGCAATGGCGTTCCGGGCTGGCGTGCCGTTGAAGGACATGGAGTTCGTGCAATACCACCCGACCGGCCTGCCCGGGACTGGCATATTGATCACTGAAGGATCACGCGGCGAGGGCGGCATTCTCGTTAACAAAGACGGATATCGTTATTTGCAGGACTATGGTCTTGGCCCGCCGGACCCGTGGCCACGAAAGAAAGCAATGGAGCTTGGCCCGCGCGATCGGCTGAGCCAGGCATTCTGGCATGAACAACGAAAGGGACGCACGATCGGTACGGACTTCGGTGACGTTGTGCATCTTGACCTGCGACATCTCGGCGAAGCGAAAATTAATGAGCGCCTGCCAATGGTGCGTGAGCTAAGTCTGAGCTATGTCGGCGTTGACCCTGTGCACGAGCTCATCCCTGTGCGACCGGTTGTGCATTACACGATGGGGGGCATCGACACTGACATCGATGCAGCGACTTGTGTTGACGGTCTGTTCGCCGCAGGTGAATGCGCCTGCGTCAGTATCAACGGGGCGAATCGTCTGGGTTCCAATTCACTCACCGAGTTGCTCGTTTTCGGCGCGCGCGCCGGTAAAGGTGCAGCTGATTATGCAGCAGGTAGCGGACCCGGAGCCGAGAATGATGTGCAATCCATAGCAAAGAACGCCGAGGAGGGCGTGTTGGCGCTGTTCCGACGCAGCGGCGATGCCGAGTCTATATCAGGTTTGCGGCGGGAAATGAATGAAGCCATGGAGGCGGGTGCGGGAATTTACCGTAGCGAATCGACTTTGCAAACCTGCACAGAAAATATGCAGGAGCTACGTGAGCGATATACGAAAGTCGTGCTGACGGACAAGAGTAACGTCTTTAATACTGACCTTATTGAAGCGCTGGAACTTGGCTCGATGATAGATATTGCCGCTGCCATGGCCTGTTCGGCATTACAGCGCAGGGAATCCCGGGGCTCGCATCAGAGACAGGACTTTCCGGACAGAGATGATGCTGCATTTCTCAGGCATTCACTGGCACAGTATTCAGCTAAGGACCTGCCCGCTATTGACTATAGTGATGTCACGATTACGCGCTCTCAGCCTGCCGAACGAGTCTACGGAGGCGCCCAGGAATGAGTGAGCGAACCGTCAAACTCGAGATTCTGCGCTATGACCCGGAGCAGGATGACGAGCCCTATTTTCAAGAGTATGCCGTGCCATACCGCGATGAGTGGGTGATTCTGGATGCCATTAATTACGTTAAGGACGAGCTGGATCGAACGCTGAGTTATCGGTGGTCATGTCACATGGCAGTTTGTGGCAGTTGCGGCATGGTTCTGAACGGGGAGCCGGTACTGGCCTGCCACGCTTTCCTGCGTGATTACCCGGACCGAATCAGGATAGAGCCTTTGCATAACTTTCCGATTGAGCGCGATCTGGTTGTCGTCATGGACGACTTCATCGACAAACTCGGTAGCGTAAAGCCGTATATCGTGGCGAAGGAAGAAAGGGATGTTGATGCTGGCGAGCATCTGCAGACGCCGGCGCAACTTGCCAGTTTCAAGCAATACACTGACTGCATAAATTGCCTGCTCTGTTATTCCGCTTGCCCTCAATACGCACTGAATGATTCGTTCGTCGGGCCGGCGGCGCTAGCCCTGGCACATAGATATAACCTGGATTCGCGAGATATTGGGCGCAGTGCCCGCGAGGATGTTGTGGCAAGCAACCCCGGGATCTGGGAGTGTAGTTTTGTTGGCGCATGCTCAGAGGTTTGCCCCAAATCGGTTGATCCGGCAGCAGCCATTCAACAAAGCAAGATCGCAAGCAGCGGTGATTACTTTTTAAAATTCCTCATGCCCTGGAAGCGAAAATGAGACAGAGAAGATGAGCAGGCGGCCATACATTCGGCAATACTCGCGGACAGGCTGGTGGCTCAGGCAACCGCGTTATGTTCGTTACATGATGCGGGAGATCAGTGCTCTGTTTATCGGCACTTATGCACTGGTACTGATCGTGGCGTTGTTTCAGTTGTCACAGGGAGAAGCCGCCTACGAAACTTTTCTCACTGTCGCAGAGGGGCCCGTGGGATTGGTTTTTGCAGTGATCACGATGATCTTCGCTATTTATCATACCTATACCTGGTTCCAGGTAACGCCTAAGGCGATGCCGCTAATGTTTGCCGGCAAGCGCATCGCCGGACCGATCATAATTGCTGCGCACTGGATTACATTCGCGGTAGCCAGTGTGGCGTTGTGGCTGTTGGTGGGTGGCTAGTCATGGCCAGTTCCAATAAACCGATCATTTGGGGTCTGTTCGCCGCCGGCGGAACAGTTGCCGCATTCGTAGTGCCAGTCATGGTTTTGATTACCTGCCTGGGCGTGCCGCTGGGGTTGCTTCCGGTTGACGTGCTGTCTTACGAACATGTGATGGCTTTGTTGCAGCACCCGATTAGCAAGCTCGCCACATTTGGAATGTTGTTCGTGGTCATCTGGCACGCGGCTCATCGCATGCGAATTACCGCGCACGATGTGGGCATTCGTAACGATACCGTGGTGGCTATGGTTTGTTATGGCATAGCAGCAGCAGGTACGCTGCTCATGCTCACGGCGTTGCTTACACTATAGTCGAGCAAGCCGTCTGATCCGTTGCGCTCAGTGTGCGCAGGATACGCTGCAGGTCAGAATTCGTCTTCCCATCCGTCGGGAAGCGCGTGGGCGATACCCTGATGACAGTCGATGCAGGTTTCCCCTCTTTCTTCCTGCCTTTTAAGTGTGTGCTTTCTGCTGGCGCTGCGTTCCTGCATTTCCAGGTTCATATGTCCAAGTTCGTGACAATTGCGACATTCGTGGGAATCGGAACTCTGCATGTCTGACCAGACCCGCTTCGCAAGATACAATCGCCGCGCTTCAAATTTTTCGGGCGTATTAATCGTACCCATCAGGAAGTGTGGAATCTCGTGCAGGCTGGCGCGAATCTTGCGACCCATTTTTGGGAAAAACTCCTTTGGAACATGGCAGTCGGAGCAAACAGCCCTGACGCCGGTGCGATTCGAATAATGAATGGTCTCCTGATATTCCGTGTATACGTTATCTTTCATGACGTGACAGGAAATACAGAAATCTTCGGTGTTCGAGTGATCCATTGCCAGGTTGAACCCGGTCCAGAAGAGGATACCGAATGTGAACAGCAAATAGCCGCCGACAGGGATCCCGAGCAAAAACCATTTACCCGGTTTGCGCCACAGTTTTGCCCACCAGCCCGTCGCTTCTGTTTCGCCGCTTGGATTTTCGTCCATGGTCAGGCTCCGCTTGTATCAGGTTTCAGGATCGAAAATACTGCATCATCGGGATCAGCCAAATCTGTAATCGCAACATTCCTACTGCAAACTGGCGTAATAATGGAGTAGCGCTGTAATCGATTTTTCATCCAGCGAATCGACTTTTTCTTTCATTTTGTCTTCCATCATGATTCGCTCGCCCGTTGCATATTCGGCGAATACCTGTTCCAGATATGGCGTCCACTGCCCTGCAAGCATGCCAGCGTCATCGTCGGCGTAGCTGCCGCCATCGGAGTGGCATTTCTCGCATTGTCTCTTGTGAATTCCGGCTCCTTCGGCGGCAAGGGCTGCATCGAATTCCTGCTTTGCCGCGACGAATGATTTGCCACCGTAATATTCGGCTAATTCGAGAATCTGGTCTTCGCTCAATTCCTTTGCGATAGCGCACATATCGGTCGCAGGACGTTCGGTATCACCTGAACGATATTTTGATTCGTGACAAGGGCGCGCTTCATCCCGATACTCGAACATGTACTCCTCAATGACGAATGGCGACATCCCGGCGATGGTCGGCACGTCACTTTCCAAACTGACGCCGCCATCACCATGACAACTGTTGCATGTCTCAAGATCGCCCTGTAGATCCGCATAAGCGACCGGGGTTAGCAGCCAGGCGGCGAATATTGGCAGCAGATATCCTGAAAGCTTTGCCGGGCCGGTGATTTGCATGTCGCAGTTCCCCTATTTTTTGCGGGCGATTTCAGTCGAATAATTTCTTGGGTTTGGCGAGCATTAATATAGGTGATGACACCGTATGCCCATACGTAGTTACCAGCATGCAGTGCATTGGGTCTCTAATGTAGTGTACTTAGTAGCTAAAAAAAGAACTGAGCTGTGAGGGTTTTCCAGCATCGTATCGCGGAACACTTTCAGCGCATCCGTGGGCAGCGTCGCGTGGTAGGCGTGCCCGCCGCTGGTAT
>RCNC010001721.1_pt1 | contig 14774 bp, 10 predicted proteins | sample 2041301 | NCBI WGS metagenome assembly RCNC01 (sample SAMN09708231, study PRJNA481090) | Marine sediment metagenome, whole genome shotgun sequencing project. | biome: marine sediment; feature: ocean; material: sediment; isolation source: Sewage treatment plant 13A marine sediment (STP13A) ... | reverse complement strand
CTAATATGAATATGATGACTGCTAGATACTTCATATGCTTACTGTTACATAACGTTTTAGTTAAGCGGCGCAGCTTGCTGCGTCCGGTGTGTGAAACGAACGAACTTAAACGCTTTGTTATGTGCCTTCAACTGGAACCCCATAGAACTTTCCTTGCACCTCACCTCCAAACATACTTACTGGATAATGCTCTCCAGAAACACCGCTTTCTTTAATTTGACCTTTTAACTCATAACCAGCATCACAGAGATTAGCAGAAAGATCGATTATCAATGCAGCACCATTTAAATAATAGGCAGGCTTCCCTTCAAAACTTCCATGCCGTACAGGAAACTCGCTGACAATATCAATTCTCTTCCACTCACCTGATGAGCATGTTTCGGCAGAAGAATCGGCAAATTTAAGCGAAAATCTTTGTCTAATATCACCGTCTTTGCCTAGTATCACAAAAGACCATAGCGCATTTGTACTGAATATTTCCGGCGTTTTTAAAGACGCCCATTCTTCATATGGGTATGTCTTATTTGAAGAACACCCAATAAATAATAATGCGATAATTGAGAATAGCAGTGACTTCATGTAGCACATAACGTCTAAGTTAAGCGGCGCGGCTTGCCGCGTCCGGTGAGCGAAGCGAACGAACTTGAACGGCTTGTTATATTTTTTGGCCTTGCCCATGTGTGATGCTCTTTAGCCAATTGTGCCCCTCCTTTTAAATCTGCCGCATCTCTAACGCGGCGCCCACTGGACTTTCCTTGTTAAAGCGGAGTCATGCGGTTCGGAGAAACTGGTTTATCAAAACCGCATGACTCCGCTTTTATAGCATGTTTCTGAAATCCTGGGAATTCGTCTTTGTCGCCATTGTTTGTAAGTGATTTCAGTGCCCTTGATCTACAGCCGTCGTCTCCGCCAAATAAAAATAACTACATTTATCGAGGATAGGGCTCGATATGCACGCAATTTGGGCATATTGAGGTGGGTTGCGTGTGTAACTTTCTGTTTTGCATATATATGTTGTGCACTCCATGCGCGGTGATAACGAGAATGGATGTAGATAAATAGCAAAGTTCTTACATCGATTGTACATTCTTAGCCACTGAATCCGTTAGCAATTCTCTGTAAATTCTGTGAATAACAAATTCATGGAAATGAGATGTCCGGAATACGACTGTTAGAACGTGTGCGCAATGCAATCAGGGTGCGCCAATACAGCCTGGCGACGGAAAAGGCCTACTCGGGTTGGATAGTTAGATTCATCATGTTTCACCACAAACGCCACCCTGCCGAAATGGCGAAACCCGAGGTTGAAGCTTTTCTGTCTTACCTGGCGGTTAATCGGAAAGTTTCGCCGTCAACACAAAACCAGGCACTCCAGGCCATTTTGTTTTTGTATAGGCATGTTTTGGAAATCGACCTGCCGTGGTTGGATGATGTTATCCGTGCCAAGCCCAAAAGACGTGTGCCTGTCGTATTGAGCAGAATGGAAGTTCGCTTACTCCTTGAAAGCGTTGCTCCTGCACAACATCTCCACGCAAGCTTAATGTATGGTGCGGGGCTCAGGGTGTCGGAATGTCTGCGTTTGAGGGTGGGTGATCTGGATTTTTCGCGGCACACGGTACGAGTATATGCGGGTAAAGGCGGTAAAGACCGTGTGACAGTGCTTCCTGATAATCTTGAAGAGGCGCTGAATGCGCAAATTGATTATGTCAGGGCCTTACATAATCGTGACATTTCCGAGGGCATGGGTTTCGCCCGGTTGCCTCTCGCGCTGCAACGAAAACTTGGAAAATCCAGCCGTCGGTTCTATTGGCAGTATCTGTTTCCAGGCGCCCGGGTATCTGATGACCCGTTAAACCCAGATGCGAGCTACCGATGGCATATTCATTCAACGACAATGCGAAAGGCCATCGGGCTGGCGGCAGGCAAAGCACGCATAAACAAGCGGGTTACCTGCCATACGCTACGTCATTCCTTCGCCACCCACTTGTTGGAGTCGGGTACTGATATACGGACTATTCAGCAATTGCTGGGGCACAATGATCTGCGAACAACGATGATATATACACACGTCGTGGAGCGCGGTGCGCTTGGAGCGCGTTCACCGTTAGATGTTTAATTTGCAACAATTCTAGGTGGGTTCAGACAGGAGTCAGAATTGTGAACGCGTCAACCCAGCAACCGGTTGCGAATTTTGCCTCCCAGCCAGCGGGCCTGGCTGATGGCCAGTTTGAGTTTGCCGTTCGTGGTTCCTGAATCTTCCATCAGGGGCCATAGTTCCGGCACCAGTTTGGTGAAGGTTTCGCCCCTGAGTTGATCAAAAATAGTAGTAACCCGTTTGAATTCATTCATCAGGTAAGGTGAGTGTCCGCCCATGCCGATATAGGCAAGAACACTGTCGATCTGGTTCAGGCCTTCGGTATCTCCGGCATGTACAAGCCTGTCTTTCAAGGCCTGCAGACGCTCGATCGCCAGTTGCTTGAGTTCGTCGGGCAGGTGCTGCACATTGAAATAGTCAGGAATCGACAGGTGGACGAGGATGGGCATGGCACGGATAAAGCTGAAACGGTCGTGACAGTAGTCGATCAACTCGTGCAGGTGAAAAATATTGTAAATCTGTACGGTTACACTGAGTGTGGCCTGGCCCAGGTTCAGTTCCTTGTGCTGCTGATCGATGATATCAAGGTTACGTGCCAGCCTGATCCATTTTGCCGGGTAACGGATGTAGTCGTTCAACTCGCCAAATGCGTCAATACTGCACAGCAAATTAACCGATTTGAATTGCGGCCATAACTCCCGGTGACGGGCAGGGATCTTGGTCACATTGGTATTGAAAGTCAGCTCAATGTTACCGGCCGCGCCTTGTTCAACACAGATTTCCAATGCTTTAAGCACCTCGGGGGTGATGAGCGGTTCACCGCCGGCGAAATGCAGATGCTCCAGGTCCTGGCAGTGGGCGCTGAAGTCATCCCATAACTGCTGGTTGTGAAACCAGGTCATGTTTTCGTATTCCGCAGCGAGTTTGGAGCCTATTTTGAGCCTGGGCCGGGCTACCTCGTTCCACTCATCCATGAGTAACTTGCTTGCCCGCGGATGACACATGCGGCACCGCAGGTTACACAGGTTGCCCAGGCGATAGTCGCGGGAACGAATGCGAACCGGTGCATGGCCTTGCTCATCGGTGTTCTCAAGAATCCATGGCACATGTTTATCGAAGTGTTGATTCTCTGCCTGTCTGCGACTGCAACCACCGGTTTCCTCGGTCAACCTGCAGCGTTCACAGGCAGCAGGCCAGTCACCTTTAAGCATCGATAAGCGGATCTCACGCATATGCTGTGTGGTGCCGATCTGCTCGTCACTGAGACCATCCGTGATGTTGATGGGCTTATTGGAATCCTGGCGAATGTAGCTGTGATCAAACTCCTCTGCGGTACAACACAATTGCACCTCGCCACCCAGGTTGACGAAGCGGTGTAACCACGGCAGTACGCAAAACGAGTGCTTTGATACCTCGTTGTAGTCCCGCGGGAGACCGGTTGTGGATTGATCTGTCGTTTGGGTCATTGGAGCTTGTTGTCCGGAGCTTTAGAAATACAGCAAACGCAAAAATACCTTAACCTGCCTCAAGAAGATTTTCCAAGCAATTTTCGTGAGAACTGTTCCCGTCTCTAACTGCAATCGCCTGACGGAATCAGCTTGTAGCCTATGTGGTCAATTTACGTTCAAAAGGACTTTTATTCTCCCTGGGCTCTGCTTGCACTCTGGCTTTATGCCATTGGGGGTTCCTGTCATGTTGCTCTTCATCCCTTTAGAACACGATCGTAATCTGGCAGGAGCATGTGATTGCTCTGAGGGCGAGCACAACACCGGGCTTTGAGTATGTCTAATACCTATTGAATGAGATGAGACACTGCGGGGCGCAAGAAACCGTGTTGCCGAAGCCAGGTTAAAGAATCCTGATGCCGATTACTGGGTTGGGCTGGAGGGAGGACTGGATTTTTTTGATCAGCACCTGATGGCCTTTGCCTGGATGGTAGTGACAAGCCCTGACACTCACCAATCACTCGGTAATAACAGCCACCCGCAGCGCCTCCAGCTTAAGGTGAGCAGAGGAAAGGTAATGTTCCAGTTCGTCGGTTTCAGCGACCAGGTGGTCGATTTCATCCTGACGTATATTCGGGTTAACTTCCGCCAGGGCTTTAAGCCGTTTTAATTCGGACTGCTGCAGGTCTTGCATCTGTGTTCGGGCCGTATCAATCATCGACGACTCGAGCGTGGCGGCTAGTTGTTCTGCATGCGTGATCATGGTGACGATTTTTGCCCGCGTATGCCGAATGAATTCCTGGGCTGTCAGTTTCCGAACCGGTTGACCCAGTTTGTTGAAATGCTTCTCTGCGAGAACCTCGCTGAGGTCATTGCCCTTGTTGTCGATCACTATCCGGGTCATGGTTAAGGGCAGGTAGCGGTGCAGTTGCAGGGCAGGCGGGGCCGGGCAACTTATTGTAAAAACGGCTTCCAGCAATAATGCGCCTACCTTGAAAGGTGGGAGCTTCATGGTGCAAAAAGCCGTGTTGCCAAACTCGCCGTTCATGACCATATCCATGGCGCCAGTCACCATCGGGTGCTCCCAGGTCATGTAGTGAAAATCTTCACGTAACAAGGCCAGATCGCGTTGATAGGTCGCAGTCAGACCGTCTTCCGGCAATGACGGAAAACTGTGTTCGGTCATATGCTCGCCGGGGTGTAGCACGACACTATTGGCGGTGTGGTGTTCCTGTTCGACTCCGAACTGGTCGAAGACCTTTTCCATGTAGTTGCTCAATTCACGCCGCTGCTCGTGTGCATGCATATCCTCGATGATTTGCTCGGCTATGTCAGGCTTGCAGGAGTTTAGTTCAAGCAGGCGATCACGACCATTTTGCAGCTTCATTACCAGCGCTTCGGCCCGGTTGCGGGTCTGTTGTATCAGTTCCTCGACAGCATTTACGTCGCCAGGGTGTAACAGGCAGTCCTTCAAGCTGTTTTCAAACTCATGATAGATTGTCTGCCCGATGGCACAGGTTGACTCGAAGGCATTGATGCCCTCGTGATACCAGCGCATCAATACCTGCTGTGCACTGTGCTGATAGCAGGGAACATGCAGCAATACCTTGTGTCGTTGTCCAATACGGTCGAGACGTCCGATGCGTTGTTCCAGAAGATCCGGGTTCAGGGGCAGATCGAACAAAACCAACTGGCTTGAAAACTGGAAGTTGCGGCCTTCGCTGCCAATCTCGGAACACACAAGTACCTGTGCACCCTGTTCCTCATCGGCAAAGTAGGCGGCTGCCCGGTCCCTTGCAACCAACGATAAGCCTTCATGAAATACTGCCGAGTTGAAGCCCTGTTTCAGGTTGAGATACTGCTCCAACTCCAGTGCAGTATCGGCGCGGGCGCAAATAACCAGGATTTTATTGTCGCGTTGCTGCTTCAAAAAATCGACCAGCCATTCAACCCTTGAGTCCGTCTTTAACCATTTCTTACCCAGGGTCAGTTCGGGTTTCAGGTAGTTATCAAGGTCATCCGAACCAGCTTGTTCGGCCTGAAATGCCTCGGGGCCTGGTAACAGGTACGTATGCAGTTCACGCTCTGGGAAACCGCTAACCGACGCCCGTGTATTGCGAAATAGCACCCTGCCAGTGCCATGGCGATCCAATAATTCACGAATCAAACGCTCGAGAACTTTTTCCGGATCGGACTCGCTGTTTTCAAGTTCGGTATTCAATGCGCCCAGTGCTGCTTCACCTAGAAAATCAAGAAGCTGTTTCTGCACGGATGCCTCCGCAAACTGTTGCAGGCCATCCTCTGCCAGCAGACGTTGTACCAGTTCATTCACCGGTGCGTAGTGTGCTTCTTCCTCACGAAACCCCTCGATACTGAAATAGCGTGCAGGGTCGAGCAAACGCAGGCGGGCAAAGTGACCCTCGACACCCAGTTGTTCCGGTGTTGCCGTCAACAGCAAAAGGCCCTTGGCCCGCTGTGAAAGGGTCTCAATGGCCTGGTAGGCCGGGCTCACTTGCTTTTGGCTCCACACGAGGTGATGGGCCTCGTCCACGACCAGTAAATCCCAATCGGCCGCCACTGCCTGTTCAAGACGCTCTGCCTGCTCACTGATAAATGTAAGGCTGCAAAGTACCAGTTGCGCACTCTCGTATGGGTTTTCAGTGTCGGATTCGGCCAGCGCGAGACAACGTTCCTCATCGATGATTGTGAAAAACAGATTAAATCGCCGTAACATTTCCACCAGCCATTGATGGATCAGGCTGTCAGGCACCACGATGAGTACACGGTTGGCGCGCCCCGTGATCAGCTGTTGGTGGATGATCAGACCTGCTTCAATGGTCTTTCCCAGACCAACCTCATCGGCCAGCAACACCCTGGGTGCGTAGCGGTTTGCTATTTCATTAGCGATATATAACTGGTGTGGTAATAGCGCAATACGCGCTCCCAACAAACCCGCCACCGGGTTTTGTTGCAACTGATGGTAGTAACGCATCGTGTCCAGTCGTAGTTGAAAAGCACGATTCTTGTCAATCTGACCTGCAAACAATCGTTCCTGGGGTTGGCTGAATTGAACAAAACTATTCAATTCCACTTCCGGAACCACCATGACCTGGTCATTATCATCGCTACCAAGGTAAATCAGGCAGTCGTTGTGCTCTGCAACTTCATTAATGAGCAGTTGATGACCTTCAGTATTGCTGATCTTCTGGCCGACTTCATAGCGCACACGACTCAGTGGGGCGTTATCAATGGCATAAACGCGTTTCTCGTCGGCAGCCGGAAAACTCATCGTGACACGACGATGTGCGACCTCGACAACAATGCCAAGCCCTAATTCAGATTCGGTGTTACTTACCCAGCGTTGACCGGGTTTAATGGATGAGGCAGGCACTGATCTACTCAACTGATGGTATGGCCGCGGATACTACGGGCTTATGAGGGTTTGAACAAGGGTAATCTATCTCCCCGCAATCAGTCGTTAATGCGCAAGTCATACGCAATCGTGGTCTCGGATTGTAATCACTGGTCAACAAGCTCGCGGGGAGGGTGTTTATGTTGACTGAACATGGCGAATATCAAGGTGCCATCGCCAATTTGCATGGCTTGGAGTATCGCGAAATGAAGGTGGAAGAAAATTGTCTATTATTGTTCTCTAATATACCACCGCGCGGGCAATTCATGAGATAATTCTGCTTGGGGATTTGCCTTCAAAATCCATGTGTCGATTACATTTATCAGAGCCGGTATTGAAGGCTGGTTTTCATCATACCGCAGAGTAACAAATTCAAGGATGAGGTCCGTGTCACTAAAGGTTAATCGTAAACTCTGGCGGTGTTGGATAGCTGTTTTTGCATTTTCAGTCTGCGTCATCAACGATGTCATTGCTGAAGGTACCTCGGCTCCCCGTCCCGTGATGCAGGCATCTGCACTTTCCACTGCACCAGTTTTGGATGGAGAGATCCTGGCTGACGCCGCCTGGCAGGGTGTTTCTCCCGCCACGGGTTTCTGGCAGGTGCAACCCATTGAAGGACAGGCAGCAACACAGAGAACCGAAGTCTATATCGGCTTTCTGGATGAAGCGCTTTACATCGGTATGGTGGCCTATGACGACAACCCGGATGGCATCATCGTTACCGATGGCCGGCGTGACCGCAACCTGAATGAGAGCGATAGTTTCCGCGTCATCATCGATGGCATGCTGGACCGGCAGAATGGATATGTATTCGGTACCAACCCGGTCGGCATGGAATATGACGCCCAGGTGGTCAAGGAAGCATCCAGTGGCGCATCCGGCTTCAATCTCAACTGGGATGCAAGCTGGGAAGTGAAAGCTCAAATATCTGAAATCGGCTGGAGCGCTGAAATGCGCATACCGTTCAAAAGCCTGCGTTTTGCTAAAGGTGAAAACCAGTCATGGGGTATCAACTTCCAAAGAAATATTCGCCGCAACAATGAAGTTGTGTACTGGGCCCCGTTGTCACGCCAGTACAACCTGAACCGTGTTTCAGAGGCCGGTACGATTGAGGGCGTTACGCCTTCTACAGTCAGGAACCTTAAAATTACCCCCTATGGCCTGGTCAGGACGCGTCGTGGCGGTGAACTGGATGGTACCGAAACCGATACCGAATTCGGTGTTGATGCCAAGTACTCGATTACGCCGAGCCTGACACTTGATCTCACCTACAACACGGATTTTGCGCAAGTTGAAGCCGATGAGCAGCAGGTCAACCTTGATCGTTTTAACTTGTTTTTCCCCGAAAAACGTCCGTTTTTTCTCGAGAACGCAGGGCAGTTTACCGTCGGCAACAGTGGCGAAGCTCAACTGTTTTTCAGTCGTCGAATTGGTATTGCTGAAGACGGTGAAGTGATTCCCATTGAAGGTGGTGCCCGCGTTTCCGGCAAAATCGGTGAACACACGAACGTCGGTTTCCTATACATGTCATCGGAAGCGGTTGAGGATATTGCACCCGGAAATAAATTTACCGTCGCACGTGTAAACCAGGAACTGGGCAAGCGATCTTCACTCGGTGCAATTTTTGTCGAGCGCAATGGCGATGGCTCTTATCTTGTGCCTGGGTCCGGGGACAAAAACAGGACCTATGGTCTTGACGGCAGACTCGCTATCGGCGAGTTCACACAGGTTAATGCCTGGCTGTCAAAAACAGATACGCCCGGTCTTGATGACGATGACTTCGCGTACTCCATAAAGGGAAATTATGATTCCCCGGAGTGGAGTCATGGAATCGAATACACCGAGGTGCAGGCAAACTTCAATCCGGAGGTCGGGTTTTTAACACGCACTGACTATCACAAGTTTTCCATCAATAGCCTGATGCGTATACGGCCGCAGAGTTTATGGGGTCTGCTGGAAGTGCGTCCGCACTACAGTTACCGGCGCTACTGGAATTTTGACGATTTCGTGGAGACCGGCTTTTTGCATATGGATATACACTGGGAATGGAAGAACGGTTATGAATTTCACACCGGTTACAACGTTTTCAGGGATGGGGTCGATGAGCGTTTCGATATTATCGACGATGTCTGGGTTGAGCCCGGCACCTACTACGGAACCGAGGTGGGACTGTATTTCACCACGGATGAGTCACAGAATCTGTCCTTCGGTATGCACACAACCTTTGGTGACAAGTTTGGCGGGGATCGTGTGCTTATGTCTCCGCATATCGATTACCGCATCGGTGACAAGTTCAGCACAAGGTTATCGGTTAGCTACAACCACTTTGACCTGCCGGTCGAAGGCGGTGACTTTTCTGTGTCGCTTTCGCGCCTGCGTCTTTCTTACTCGTTTACACCGAAGATTCTTTTACAACTGCTGATGCAGTACAACGATGACAGCGAAACGCTGAGCACCAACCTGCGATTCTCCTGGCTGCGCACTGCCAATACCGGTCTTTACCTGGTGTATAACGAATTCGACGAAAATGGCATAGGTGCGCTACCAACGGGTCGCGAGATCATACTGAAGTACAGCTATATGTTTGATGTTTTCAAGTGATTCTCTACCGGGGGAAAACCTGTCCTTTACCGTACATTGCATAGATAGATTCACGACTTTCGGGGTCGATGTTGACCTTGCTGAGGTCGCCGTTGATATGTGGCAAAGCCAATAACCGTTTGTCCATCATCCGGTACCAGAGCCACGGAACATAGGCGATCAGATAGGTGCCGAAATAGCCGTTGGGTAACTCGGGAATACCGTCAAAATTTCGCAGGCTCTGATACCGTCGTGAAGAGTTGGCGTGGTGGTCTGAATGCCGCTCCAGGTGAAATAATACGATGTTGCTGAAGGTGTAATTCGCATTCCAGGAATGATGCGGTTTGCAGCGCTCAAACCGGCCGTTCCCGTCTTTCTCACGCAACAGGCCATAATGCTCAATGTAGTTGGCACTGGTCAGTTGGTACCAGGCCCAGACATTATGAATGGCCAGAAAGGGAATCATGATCCAGCCAAATGCCATGATCAAACCACCCTGCAATACCAGGCTTCCAGCATAGGATTGCAGAATGCCGTTGTGAATGCTCCAGGTGGCCTGGCCACGGCGTTCGAGACGCTCTGATTCTGCCATCCAGCCACGTCGGAATGCACCTGGGATTTCACGTAAAGCGAACCTGTAAATCGACTCACCCATACGTGCACTTGCCGGGTCACCCGGAGTTGCCACGTAACGATGGTGGCCGCGGTTGTGTTCAACACAAAAGTGTCCATAGGCAGGGACTGCCAGGGCGATTTTGGCGAGTGTTTGTTCCACCCGAAGTTTTTTGTGGCCGAGTTCGTGGGCAGTGTTGATACCCAGACCACTATAGGCCCCGGCGGTAATTGCCAAAACCAGCATTGCCCACAAGCTGATATCCTGGGTGCCGACAAACCAGGCAACTGCTATCAGCGTGACAAAATGCAGTGGTACAGTCACCCAGGTCAGGTAACGGTAGTAACGGTCTTCTTCCAGTTGCGGAACGATTTCTTCAGGCGGGTTGTTTGTGTCTGAACCAAATATCCAGTCCAGCACCGGGATCACGATATAGTTAATCAAAAGGGGGATGGCCAATACCCACTCGTAGCCAAAACGGAAGTACAGCAAAATGCCCAATAGCGGTAAGAGGGGCAGGAACATCGATAACATCCACAAGTAGCGCTTCGAATCACGATATTCGATAAGTCCCTTTTCAGGGTGATTTAGCGTGTAAGTAACAATAGTACGTGTCCTATGCTGCCATGAAAATTGTAGCGCAGTATCTATAGTTGTATCACATAATTTGAATTCCCGGCGCCCCCACTGCTTAGTTAGGGACGCTCCAGACACATGACAGGGGTTTTACCAGGTACCGATACTTTCCATGGATGCCCAGGGTTCCTGCGCCGGTAGTGATTCTCCTTTTTGCAGCAATTCGATCGAGATGCCATCGGGGGAACGCACAAATGCCATGTGGCCATCCCTGGGCGGGCGGTTGATGGTGACACCCGCATCCATTAACTGCTGACACAACGCGTAGATGTCATCAACTGCATATGCCAGATGTCCGAAATTGCGTCCGCCGCTGTACACCTCGGGATCCCAATTCCAGGTCAGTTCGACTTGTGCATCCTCGTCATCGGGCGCGGCCAGGTACACTAGCGTAAAGCGACCGGCAGTTGATTCATGACGCTTCAATTCAACCAGGCCCAGCTTGTTGCAATAGAAGTCCAGAGATTCAGGCAGGTCGGCCACTCTCACCATGGTGTGCAGGTATTTCATCGATACTCTCCCAATTCAGATAAGGTCAGTTTACCTGCCTTGTTTACTTCATTCATCCTCCAACTGTCCTGCACAGGTACTGAATTACATTTATGCGAAATCATAGCTGTGCAATCGCTCGCCGTAGCAGTGGTTTAGCGTAGGTATAGTTAACAAAACTGGGACAAATCACGGCCTGGAGCGTAAAATGCGCTGCCTTACTCCTCAGCGGTTTAACTTATGCCCTTATTACGTCTCGATAACGCCTCATTACATTATGGAAACCTGGCCCTGCTCGATGGTGTAAGTTTCAGTGTTACCAAGGGCAACAGGATAGGTTTGCTGGGTCGTAATGGTGCCGGTAAAACAACGCTTCTGAAGGTGCTGGCGGGGGAGATCATCCCGGACGGCGGTGAGCGTTGGTCAAGACCAGGTACGCGTATCGCATGGTTGCAGCAGGTTCTGCCTGATGCAGATGAACAGACGGTTTACGATGTAGTCGCCTCAGGTCTTGCCGAAACCGGTCGCCTGCTGGCTGAATATCATCATTTGATCCAGTCTGAAGACCTCACCGATATGAACGCTCTATCACGCGTACAGCAGAAACTCGAAGCGCTGGATGGCTGGCGTCTGCAGCAGCGGGTGGAGACCACCATCACACAGCTGGAATTGCCGGCGGATGCCAGTATGTCGGAGTTGTCAGGTGGATGGCGGCGAAGGGTAGCGCTGGCCCAGGCACTGGTCAGCAAACCGGATATCCTGTTACTCGACGAACCCACCAACCATCTTGATATCCCGGCCATTCGCTGGCTTGAGGAGCAACTGCGAAACTTCAAGGGTGCCTTGATACTGATCACCCATGACCGGCGCTTCCTGCAGAACGTGGCCAACTGGATGGCCGAACTGGACAGGGGCCATCTGACTTTGTGGCAGGGCGATTACCAGGGTTTCCTGCGCCACCGCGAGCAACAGTTACTGGCCGAGGAGCGGGCAAACGAATTGTTCGACAAGAAACTGGCACAGGAGGAAGTCTGGATACGCCAGGGCATCAAGGCCAGGCGCACGCGTAATGAAGGGCGGGTGCGTGCTTTGGAGGCCTTGCGGGAACAACGTGGCGAGCGTCGGGAACGTACTGGAAAAGCAGATTTCATAGTGGAAGACGCAGCCAGGTCCGGCAAGATAGTAGCCGAGCTTGAACATATCGGTCATCGCTTTGGTGACAACCAGGTGATCAGGGATTTTTCAACGGTTATCCAGCGTGGCGACCGTATTGGTATTGTGGGAGCCAATGGTGCAGGCAAAACCACGTTGGTAAAAATCCTGTTGGGTGAGTTGCAACCGACAACAGGTGAGGTTTCACGCGGCACAAAACTCGAGGTTGCTTATTCGGATCAATTGCGTGAGCACCTGGATCCGGAAAAAAACCTGATCGACAATGTCTGTGGCGGTCAGGATTTTATTGAGATCGGGGGCAGGCGCCGTCATGCAATTTCCTATCTCGGTGATTTTCTGTTTAGTCCGGACCGTGTGCGTATGCCGGTTAATGCCCTGTCCGGTGGTGAGCAAAACCGGGCAGTATTGGCGCGTTTATTCAGTAAATCCGCCAACATGCTGGTACTGGATGAACCGACCAATGATCTGGATATCGAGACCCTCGAGTTGCTCGAGGAAATTCTGCTCGATTTTGACGGTACCGTACTGCTGGTCAGCCATGACCGGGCTTTTATGGATAACGTCATCACCAGCCTGATCGTGCTTGATGGTCAGGGCAATGTTAACGAATATGTAGGTGGCTACAGTGATTGGGAAGCACGTGGTGGTAGTCTGTCTGATGCAAAGGCGGGCGCTTCAGCACCAGTTACAGCAGCTGCAAAAGAGACACATGACTCTAACAGGAAGAAGATCACTAACAAGCCGGCAAAGCTCAGTTATAAGGATCAGCGCGAGTTAGGAAGCCTGCCGGCAAAAATCGAGAAGCTGGAGACACAGCAGACGCAACTGGAAAAGCAGATGTCTGAGCCCGGCTTCTATCAATCCGATCGTGAAAAGATTCAGCAGGTGACGCAGGAACTGGCGCGGGTACAGGCGCAAATGGAAGCTGCTTTCAGCCGCTGGGCTGAATTGGAGGACACCAAGCCGCCTGAGTCTTGACATATATCAGGGTACATATCGTGTATTCTCTTCAGAATAGATTCGGGCTTGACTAGGCCATGTTTATTAATCGGGGACACAATATTGAGAATACTGATCGTTGAAGACAATGCCGAACTTGCCAGACAGGTTAAAAGCACCCTTACGCACGAACGCTTTGTTGTTGATGTAGCAGGCGATGGTGAGGAAGGATTATTCCTCGCTGAAACAGAACCTTACGATGCTGTCATTCTGGATCTTGGCTTGCCCAAGCTTGATGGTTTGAGTGTACTGCAGCAAATTCGTTCAGATGGAAACGAAGTGCCTGTTCTGATTTTGACCTCGCGCGATACCTGGCGGGAAAAGGTCACGGGTCTGAGGGCAGGTGCCGATGACTACCTCGCGAAACCTTTCGAATTTGAGGAGTTGTTGGCAAGACTGGACGCCTTGATTCGGCGGTCGTCCGGTCACTCCAGCCCGATCCTTACATGCCGCAATGTTGTTTTGGACACCAACGGTGCCCGTGTAACCGTGGATGGCAATCCGGTTGAATTGACGGCGCTTGAATACCGAACACTCGAATACCTGATGCAGCATCCGGACAAAGTGATTTCCAAAACCGAGTTGACCGAACATATCTATGATCAGGATTTCGACCGTGACTCAAATGTAATTGAAGTACTGATTAACCGTTTACGTGGAAAATTGAGCACAGAATTGATTAAGACACGGCGGGGACTTGGCTATCAGATAGGCGGCTTAGATGGCGGTACGTAATACGCTCGCTTTTCGGATCATCACCCTTTCCGGTATCTGGATCATCATTGCTCTCGCTTTCACAGGGGCATTGCTGGTACGTAATCATCGGGAACATATTGCACAACATATTGATGCACATGTGCAGATGCATCTTGAGGAGTTGACGGGTGCCAGTGAGTATGAGGAGGATGGCCGGTTCAAATTGGCATTCCAACCCAGTGATCCACGCTATCGTGACCTTGGTTCCGGATGGTACTGGGAGGTTAAACAGGCAGGGAAGACGCTGAAACGCTCGCCATCACTCGGTGAATATAGCCTCGATTTGAAAGACAGGCAGCCGACCACAAGTGTGTTTATTCATGAAATTTCAGGCCCGAATAATGAATTATTGCGTGTTCATGTCATCCAGATCGCGGTAGACCCGGACCGTGATCCGCTGGTGTTCTTTGCAACGGCACCGATGGGGGAAATAACGGAAGATGTGGCCGACTATTCCAGTCATTTGGTCTTTGCCTTCCTGGCACTGGGTATAGGTTTGTTGTTGGCTGTGTTACTGCAGGTATATGTCGCACTGAGACCCCTGAAAGCGATCAGCACACGAATTAGCGACATCCG
>RCNC010001720.1_pt1 | contig 14776 bp, 13 predicted proteins | sample 2041301 | NCBI WGS metagenome assembly RCNC01 (sample SAMN09708231, study PRJNA481090) | Marine sediment metagenome, whole genome shotgun sequencing project. | biome: marine sediment; feature: ocean; material: sediment; isolation source: Sewage treatment plant 13A marine sediment (STP13A) ... | reverse complement strand
ACTGGAGCGCCCCGCAAAACGTTCTGGGTCTGCGCGTCGGCCTTCTGCTCGCAAGTGAAGACGCGGTCACTGAACGTGCGCCAGTGGCGCTAACGATACTGGATTCAACCGTCAGGAAGCGGGCTGACGGCCGGTTAAGACGCGTAGTGCAGTTCACATCCACGATCAGGGGGAATACGGGTTGAACAACCGGGGCATTGCGTTGTTAGCCGGACTGATCCTGCTTGCCTCGATCAGCTTGCTGGCATTGGTGACTGCCTCCGGCACTGTGCTGCAGAGAAACATGGCCGGCAATTTCGAGGATAAGGCGCTGGCTCTGCAAAATGCATCTATCGCGACCGGCTTTGCCGCTGCCTGGCTGATAAGCCGGCCCATTATCAGCCGGGAAGCGGGCTGCCAAACCAACTGCGTTCTGCCGGCGGGCATCCACAATCTCGGGAGCTTAACGGCGCGGCCTGAATTTGAAAGCAGTGCCTGGTGGGAAGCAAATGCCATTAAGGCTGGCGTCAATCCATTGACGAGTGAAGTTATCGCCACCTCCGACTCGGGCTTTGAGCCCGCGCGCTGGGTCATCGAAGAAATACACTATCAACCGACCGGAGAAACCCGCGGCGAGAACGCGGCCGAAGGTGTCGCTTACTACCGGATTCTGACGCGCGGATCAGGCCGGACCCATCGCACCGTCGCTGTTACTGAAGCAATTTACGCCCGCCCATGGGAGGGTGATTTTGAGGCGGGAACCTATCCGCCGGACGGTCCACCCCATGATTTCTGCCTGCAGTTTGCTCGCAAATACGATTGCGGCAAGCTGTCCTGGCGGCAAAGGCGCTAAAGTGGCCACAACAGTCCTCCCCGACCGCCGTGAAGCAGCTTTCTCAATGCTCGAGTTGGTTATCGTGCTGGCCGTGATGGGTGTCTTACTCACCCTTGCCGTGCCCTCTTACCAGCAGTACACCCAACGAGTGCACCGGGCTGAGGCCATTGAGAAGATGCTGGTGATCGCGTACTGCCAGGCGAAGATTCGGAGCATCAACGGCTTCTACGACACCTCGCGCTGTGCGGGGGACATCAGCGCAGATTTCCATGAAATACGAATTGATCCGCCAGAGCGTACAGCAACGCTTGAATACACCATTATTGCCGAACCGATAAACGCCGCCGGAGACCGCTGTGGCAAGCTGAGCCTGGACCAGGCGGGGACACGGGGAATCAGCGGAGACCAGGCTTCCCGCGCCGAATGCTGGGGTGGGCGATGACCCGGGGCTGAGCATTTTCGACAAAAACTGCCTGGATCAGGACTTTTTTCCTGTCACCTGGTGGACGGCAACGGGTTTCTCAAAACCTTTCACCAGGATGGATTCTGCCGGTTCGCTGACGAACTCTTCATCCACCAGCAAAAGCGTTTCGCTGGAAATCAAAATTCCCTGGGTGGGGGCAGCTGCTTCGAGCCGGGCGGCCAGGTTAACGGTCTTGCCCATGACGGTGTAATCCATTCGACTTTCTGAGCCGAAATTACCCACGGTGCAATATCCGGTTGCCATACCAATCCTGATTGCGATGGGTGAATTAATCCCATGGCGCAGGGCTTCCTTGTTCAGGGTTTCAACCGCGTCGAGCATCTCCAGGCCCATATTCATGCAGGCCCGGGCGTCATTTTCCACTCCGCGGGTTTCCGGATCACCGAAAAATATGACCACCCCATCGCCAATAAACTTGTCGAGGGTGCCACCGTGTTTAATCGCCAGTTCAGCCATTCGATTCAGATATGAATTTACGATATATGTCAGGTCGTCCGGATCGAGTGACTCGCTTTTCATCGTGAAATTAACGACATCTGAGAAAAAGATCGTCAATTTTTTTCTCGTATTGCCAACCTGCGCGTCCTGTTCGCCCTGGAAAATTGATTTGTAGACCTGCGGTGAAATGTAGCGTGAGAGTTTTCTGGGCAGCTCCTCAAGTGCATGTTCTGCAGCTTTCCTGGCGGTGATATCCAGCAGGATCCCTTTGCGAACCAATTGTCCGTTCTCACCCTTGCTGACCGTGCCGTTATCGGCAATCCAGCGTATCTCACCATCGGGTTTTTCTATTCGATAGTCCAGGTTGAAGGTACCTTCGTCTCCAACAACCGCACGCGGGCGGTCTTCCGGCACTACGATATCGAGAAAGCGGAGCTCCGCATTATCAACAAAAGCCGCAGCTGGCCGGCCTGTCATTTTTTTACTTGAACCACCCACTTCGCGCATCGTGAGATCGTCATCTGTTTCGGAGCGGTAGACAATACCGGGAAGTGTATCCACCAACTCTCTGTAGGTTGCCTCGCGCTCCCGAATGATAGCCGCGCTTTTCAGTATTCGCTTGATCAAAGGCGAGACGGCCCGGGCATTCAGGGCTGCACCAATAAGAATCGCCAGGAAGGCCAACAGTACGGTAAACATAGCGGCGCGAAAAAATGGCCTGTTAATCTCGGTCACGTCGATCTTCGTAACGAGGCCCATCTCCATAAATGGCAACCACTGGTAGGCCGCCAGCACCTTATCACCTGAGTAATCCAGACCCTGCATGGTTCCCGACTCGCCGCGCACGGCTGCGTCCATTGGACCTGCTTCCTTGGCGGCAATGCTCACCGGGGAAGGAATCTGAAAACCCAGCTTGCGGGACGGTAACAAGTAAACCAGTTCATCGCCCACACGCTCGCCCAGTAAGACTTCACCGGTTGTGCCAAATCCCCTGTTTGCCCGGTAGCCTTCCTTGAACTGGCTAATTGTGGCCGAACGCGCGCTGCCTCTAATTTGGCCGCTGTTATGAAATGCGTCATATTTCGCCACCGACTCCATCATGCGTCCCTGGGCCTGGGCCAACTCAACAAGTTGCTCCTGGGTATCTTCATAGGTCATTTGGTACAACACTACAAAGCCAGCACCGGAGACGGCCAGCAAAATCATCGCCAGGATTAACACGGTTCGCCAGTAAATTTGGCGTCCTTCAGTTGACGGTGCGGACTTCACTTGCTCTCCAGCATGGTCTTGAGCATTTCTTCACGAATCAATCGGGTCTCGCCGCTAAGTAACATCTCCTTAAGAACGGGTGTGAGTTGTTCCACCAGGTCCCGGCGGCTGACATGCACGTAGTGGTAAAGGAAAAGCGTTTCCAAAATGCCTTCCATCTCGGAAATGGTCTCAACACTCATCGATAGCAGCGTGTACAAACCCTGAAGCCGGGGCATGATGCCCACGTCGATATCCCCGTTGTCGAGCGCAAGAATCAAATCCGGATAGTCATCAAAGATGACCCGGTCCATCCCAACGGTTTGCTGATCAGAAAAGACGATTCCCTTGATGACCCCAATCTTGTAGGGGCGAACACTGTGCCAGCCATTAACGGGAAACCGGTATTTTTTGGAAAAAGCGACACCCTGGATAAGGTTGATGGGGATAGGTACCTGCACCAGGTTCTTAAACTCCAGCCCGATACCATCGATCCGCGCGAGTTCGGCGCTGACCTCGCCACTATTTGATGCCTCAAGTGCGCCAGCTGCAGAATACTCCCTGAACTCAGCGGAAATTCCAAGTTGCCGGTAGGCCTTTTCCATCACGACTTTGCTGATAGTTCCCCAGGTGGCTCCTTTGGCCACGGCTACAACTACGTCTGGCTCGCTGGCGTATAGCGGCCCAGATGCCAGAAATAATAGAATAAATAGTATTTTTTTCATGCTTTATATTTGAAGTGAAGGCGATGGGCGAACAGATCAGGAACTGTTTTGCAGTGTGACCCGCAGTTCTTTGGGCAGGGCAAATTCGATGGTTTCTGGAATCCCTGAGATCTCTTCGGCTGTTTTGCCGCCGGCTTCCTTGAGCCTTTCAATCACACCCTGGACAAGACTCTCCGGAGCAGAAGCACCCGCGGTCACCCCCACAGCAGATATTCCATCAAGCCATTTCGCCCTGATGTCCTCAGCGCCGTCTACCAGGAAGGCTTTGGTTCCCTGCTTTTCCGCAAGCTCACGCAATCTATTCGAGTTAGAACTGTTCTCCGATCCTACGACCAGAACCAGGTCAACCTGGCACGCCAGCTCTTTTACCGCATCCTGGCGATTTTGTGTCGCATAGCAGATGTCATCATGCTTGGGCCCGGTAATCGCCGGAAACTTGTGCTGCAATGCATTGATCACAGCCTGGGTGTCGTCCACGGAAAGCGTGGTCTGGGTAACATAGGCTAGCTTGTCCGGAAAATTCACTTTCAGCTTCGCAACATCCTGCGGGTTTTCTACCAGGAAGATGCCATTTGCTGATGGCGGCTCTCGCATCCACTGTCCCAGTGTTCCCTCGACTTCCGGATGGCCGGCATGACCGATCAATACGACGTCGGTTCCGGCCTTGCAGTGGCGGGCAACTTCCATGTGCACTTTGGTCACCAGCGGACAAGTCGCATCGAAAACATGCAAGCCGCGATCACCCCCGGCATTGCGTACGGCCTGAGATACTCCGTGGGCGCTGAAAATCACCGTGGCGTCATCAGGAATCTGGTCCAGTTCCTCTACGAAAATCGCACCTGCCCGGGACAGGCGATCCACTACGAAACGATTGTGCACCACCTCGTGCCGTACATAGATCGGTGCGCCGAACAACTGCAGAGCCCGCTCAACGATTTCGATCGCACGGTCCACACCGGCGCAAAAACCTCTCGGATTGGCCAGCAGTATATTCATCAGGATGCCTTTTCCCGACGGCTGATCAGGAACACATCCACCAGCAAAAGAACCACGCCGCAGGTAATGGCCGAATCGGCAACATTGAATGCCGGATAATGCCAATTTTTGTAGTAGACATCGACAAAATCCACCACGTAACCCAGCTGAATCCGGTCCACCAGGTTGCCGATGGCGCCTCCGAGGATTAATGCCAGGCCCAGCCCGGTAAGCCATTCTTTGCGCGGCAGCCTGAGTAGCCAGACGAGCAACACCAGGCTGACGCCTGAGGCAAGAACGATGAAGAACCAGCGTTGCCAGCCACCCGCGTCACTCAAAAAGCTAAAGGCCGCACCGTAATTATGCGCGAGCGTCATATTCAGCCAGGAGAAGACTTCCTGAGGCCGGTACAGCTCCAGCAGCTCAGTCGCCAGTTGCTTGGTGTGCCAGTCAAACAGAATTACTAAAGCAGTAACCCCCAGCCACACCCAGGGGTATGGGGGAAAAGTGCTACGTTTTGTCTTATTTGCTATTTCATTCACAGGGTTAACCTTCAGGCAACGCGGCGCGTTTCGCCGGCACCGAAGACGTTCTCCACGCAGCGTCCGCAGATTTCCGGATGGTCAGGATCAGACCCAACATCCTCGCGGTAGTGCCAGCAGCGCACGCATTTTTCATGCTCCGACGGTGTAACAAGCAGAGCCACGTCTCCTTCGTCCAGTTTGATGCGCTCGGCATTAGCCGGGGCAGAAGCCAGGTCCGCAGCGCGGGCTTCGGAGGTGAGCAAAACGAAACGTAACTCGTCACCCAGCGAATCGATAGCTACGCGCAAGTCGCCGTCCAGCCACAGGTCGACTTCCACGGCCAACGAGGAACCGGCCTTGCCTTCACGGCGAACGGTCTCTATCGACTTGCTGACCTCGTTGCGGACTTTGATCACATGACCCCAGCGCTCACGCTCTGCCGTCGCGTTGTCCATTTCAAACAGCCCTTCATACCAGGTTTCCAGGAATATGCTGTCGCTGCGCTCGCCTGGTAACTGCTGGTGAATTTCTTCTGCAGTGAAGCTCAGGACCGGCGCAATCCAACGCACCATGGCTTCGAGCACATGATACATAGCGGTCTGGGCCGACCGGCGTGCCAGGCTATCATAGCCTGTTGTATACAAACGATCTTTCAGGATATCGAGGTAGAAAGCGCCCATCTCGAAGGCACAGAAATTATGCACTTTCTGGTATACCTGGATGAACTGAAAATCGTCGAAAGCCTGCTTGAGCTGCTCCTGCAATTGCGCGGCGTGGTCGACCGCCCAGCGATCCAGAGGAAGCATGTCAGCGGGTTCCAGTACCTGGTCCGGTGTGAAACCATCGAGATTACCCAGCAGGAACCGGGCGGTATTTCGAATACGCCGGTAGGCATCCGCTACCCGCTTGAGGATTTCGTCTGAGACGCTCATTTCACCGCGGTAGTCGGCTGCTGCAACCCACAATCGCATCACGTCCGCGCCGAGGCTATTCATGACTTTTTGCGGCGACACGACGTTGCCCACCGACTTCGACATTTTCTTTCCATCGGCGTCCACCACGAAACCGTGTGTCAGTACTTGCTGGTACGGTGGCTCGCCATGCATGGCAACCGAGGTGAGCAACGAAGACTGGAACCAACCACGATGCTGGTCAGAACCCTCCAGGTACATTGCGGCAGGCCGGTTCAAGTCGTCACGCTCGTCCAGTACGCAGCGGTGCGACACGCCTGAGTCGAACCAGACATCCAGGATATCGGTGACTTGCTCATACTGTTCCGGGTCGATACCCAGCCGGCTGAATATGTCCTCGGAATACCAGCAGTCGGTTCCATTTTCTTCCACCAGGCCGGCAATCGTCTGCATTAATGCCTGGGTATCCGGGTGCAATTCGCCTGATTGACGGTCAACAAACAGCGTGATCGGCACACCCCATGTACGTTGGCGGGAAATACACCAGTCCGGCCGGTTTTCCACCATGCCCTTAATGCGTTCTTCACCCCAGCCGGGTATCCACTTAACCGACTTGATGGCTTCCAGTGCCTGCTCGCGCAGACCACCCTTCTCCATGCTGATAAACCACTGTGGTGTAACCCGGAAAGCCGTCGGCGTCTTGTGCCGCCAGCAATGTGGATAGCTGTGAACAAAGGGTTCTGAATGCAGCAGCGAACCATTTTCAAGCATGACCTCGAGGACGTGATCATTGGCAGCCCAGACCCATTCGCCGGCAAAAAGCTCCACGTTTTCCAGGTAACGTCCATCTCCACCGACCGGGTTGGTAACCGGCAGGTTGTACTCACGGCCGACCAGGAAATCCTCCACACCATGGCCGGGGGCCGTGTGGACGGCGCCGGTGCCTGCCTCGGTGGTGACGTGTTCACCCAGGATGACCGGGACAATCTTGTCATAAAACGGGTGTCTCAGTTGCAAGTGCTCGAGTGCCGCACCCGCTGCTGAACCGACTTCGCGGACCTTCTCCAGGCCAATCCGCTCGCTTACGGTGGCTAGCAGGTCACGCGCCAGGACCAGCGTCATTTGCCGGCCGTTCACCGTACCGGCGACCAGCAAATATTCGAGGTCCGCGTGCAAAGTTACCGCTTCGTTTGCCGGTAGCGTCCATGGTGTGGTGGTCCAGATCGGAATGCCCGCTTCTCCGTCTACCGGGCTGGCGCCGAATGCTGCAAATAGTGCCGCGGCATCGACTGCCGGAAACAGCACATCAATAGCCGGAGACGTTTTGTCCTGGTACTCGATCTCAGCCTCGGCCAGTGCAGAACCACAGTCAAAACACCAGTTAACGGGCTTGGAGCCCTGCATCAGGTGGCCACCATCAATGATCGAAGCCAGCGCACGGATCATGTCGGCCTCGTAAATGAAACTCTTGGTCGTGTAGGGATTAGGCCAGTCGCCCAGCACACCCATCCGCCTGAAACCTGCCCTCTGCAAATCTACCTGACGCTCGGCATAGTCACGGCACTTCTGGCGGAAGGTTGCCGCATCGACCTTGCGGCCGACTTTACCCACCTTCTTCTCAACCTGCAGCTCAATCGGCAGGCCATGGCAGTCCCAACCCGGAACGTATGGCGAATGGAAGCCCGACATCAACCGGGACTTAACCACCATGTCCTTCAGTATCTTGTTAACCGCGTGACCCATATGGATGTCGCCATTGGCGTAAGGAGGTCCGTCATGCAGTATCCATTCCGGCCGCCCGGCGGTTGCTTCCTGAATCTTTTGATACAGGCCGGCGTCTTCCCAGGCCTTGACCATTCCGGGCTCGCGGTTAGCCAGGTTCGCCTTCATCGCGAAGGCTGTTTTTGGCAGGTTTATTGTGTCTTTGTAGTCCATTCTTATACGTTATCCAACAGGTGTGTCCTCGGGCGGTACCGTTTCAGCCAGTATGTTCCTGGCTTCGTACTCATCCCGCTTCATCTGCTCAACGAGATCGTCAAGACTCCCGAAATTCAGCTCATCACGTAACTTTGCCACAAATTGAACATCGAGGCGCTGTCCGTATAGGTCTTCATTAAAATCAAAAAAATGCACTTCCAGCAAGGTCTCTTTGCCGTCCACTACCGGCCGGCGGCCCAGGTTGGTGACCGTCGGCAGCCAGGGGCCATTCGCGACCCTGGCATAAGCGGCCAAAACACCACCCAGCGGGCTCGGTTCAGCACGCATGCGCAGGTTTGCCGTCGGGTAACCCAGCGTCCTGCCCAGCCCCGCGCCACGTGTAACATGGCCTTCCATCCGGAACGGCCGGCCCAGCCGTTCGGCCACAGCCGAAAAATCCCCGGCCGCAAGTCTCTGCCTGATTCCGCTGCTGGAAATCCGTTCACCCCCACACAGCACTTCGGCCACGGGCTCCACCGTGAAGCCGCGTTCGCGACCCAGCTTTGTCAGCAGGCTCACGTCACCTTCACGCCCACGGCCGAAACGGAAATCCTCACCGATAACAACGCACCTCGCGTTCAGTTTTTCGACCAGAATCTGCTCTGCAAACTGTGTTGATGTAAGACTGGCCAATTGCCGCCCAAAACGCATCAACCAGGTGATATCCACACCCGCCGCCCGCAACAGCCCGAGTTTCTGGTAAACCGTTGACAGTCGGGCCGGTGCGTTTTGTGGGCTGAAAAATGCAGGTGGCAGGGGTTCAAACGTCACCACGACGACCTCATCACCTTCCTGTGCAAGGCTTTTACAACGCTCTACCAGGGCCTGGTGCCCCCGGTGCATGCCATCGAAATTTCCGATGGCCACAACGGAGCGTGCCGGGGTAATTGCCCCGCCAATCCACTCAGGCCTGTTTCTGATTACCCGCATATCACCATTTCTTGCCGCGAAAAACCCGTAATTATACCAGCGCTTACCTACAGGTAACCGGTTTAAAAACGCTTCAGGACGAGCCTTTCGCCAGGTGGTGCGTGCGCAAGCCACCCGCAATGATCGCAGCACCGTAGACGACAACTCCAAGACCAATCAGTAGCGTCAGGCGAACGGCCCTGCTGAAGCCGGGTGCTTCCACCCATTGGCTTATTTCACCGTACTGCCAGGTAATAACAGCCACCATGGCAATGCAACCGGCCAGCACCGCTAGTCCCAGCCTGCTCCAGCCCGGTTCCGGCTTGTAGGTACCCTGCTTCCTCAGACTCCTGAACAATAGGCCCGCATTGATGTAGGCGGCGACCGAACTGGCCAGTGCCAGCCCGGTATGCGGGCCCTGGAACGCGAACGCCAGCAGGACCCCGACAAAGATGAAATTCAACGCCATGTTGGAAACCATCGCGATGATTGCGATTTTCACCGGTGTCTTTGTATCCTGTCGCGCATAAAAACCGGGCGCCAGGACCTTTACCGCGATAAAGGCCGGCAAACCCACGGCATAGGCAGACAGGCTAAGCGCCGACATCCTGACGTCACTCAGCTCAAAGGCATCGTATTGAAACAGGGTGATGAGGATCGGCATTGCCAGCTGCGCCAACCCCAGCGCTGCCGGCAGCGTGATAATCAGGGCCAGGCGCAGTGACCAGTCGAGGGTTGCCGAGAAAGCCTGTGGATCCTGCCTGGCATATTTACGCGATAGGTTGGGCAGGATGACCGTGGACAGAGCGACGCCAAACACACCCAGAGGAAACTCCAGCAAGCGGTCGGAATAGTACAACCAGGAAACACTACCGCTGACCAGGAACGTTGCGATGACCATATCCAGTAACAAATTAATCTGCGCCACCGATGAACCCACCAGGGTCGGAATCATCAGCCTGAGGATTTTGCGCACGCCGGAGTGGCGCCAACCCCAGCGGGGGCGAGGCATGACACCCAGCCTCATCAACGCAGGTATCTGGATTAACAACTGGGCTACGCCGGCCGCCAGAACACCCCATGCCAGCGCCATCACCGGCACTTCAAGCCGCGCCGAAAACAACACGGCTGCCGCGATCAGCGAGACGTTCAGCAGCACAGGTGTCAGCGCAGGCACCAGGAAACGGTCAAAGGTATTGAGGATTCCGCCCGCAAAAGCCGTGAGCGAGATGAGCATAATGTAGGGAAAGGTGATTCTCAGCATGTCGGCCGATAGCCAGAACTCCGGGCGCTCGTCAACCAGCCAACCCGGTGCGAAGATAGCCAATACAACAGGCGCCGCCAACACACCGATAGCCGTAACCACCAACAGGATCCCGGTCAGGGTACCGGCCACGTTGTCGATCAGGTCCCGTAGCGCTTGCCGGTCTCCGCTGGCCCGCACCTCGGACAGTACCGGCACAAAGGCCAGAGAGAAGGAGCCTTCGGCAAACAGGCGGCGCATGAAATTAGGGATTTTGAACGCCAGGAAAAACGCATCAGTCTCGGCGCTGGCGCCAAAATAGCGTGCAAACACCATGTCCCGGACAAAACCAAGGATCCTGGATGTGATGGTAGCGGTCCCTACTTTGGCTGTAGATTTAAGAAGCTGCAATTGTTGATTGACCCAATCGGCAAATAATAAGATAATGACCGGCTTGATTTTTGAACTTTATTGTTTTGGAGAAAGACCTTGGCCAACAGTCTATCAGCTCGTAAACGGGCACGTCAGTCGGAACGCAATCGCCGCCGCAACGCGAGTCAGCGATCACATGTCCGCTCAACCATTAAGAACGTGCTGCGGGCCATCGAAACCGGTGACAAAACCGCAGCGGAAACCGCTTATAAAACAGCCATACCTGCCATCGACCGATCCGTGGCGAAGGGCATCATGCCTTTAAACAAGGCTGCTCGGCATAAATCACGTCTGAACAAGCACATTCGCGCCCTGTAATCAGTAGTTATTTTACTGATCCTGGCAGAAAGATATGAAAAAGCCCCGCTCATGGCGGGGCTTTTTTATGGCAAATCGCTTTAGGGCTCGAAGGGCTCGTCCGGAAATTCAGCCGTTTCCGGCACCGCTTCCGCTAATCGCGTTTCTTCCTCATCCTGCAGCACCTCCAACTCGAGAGATACTTTCTGCATCAATTCATCGGTACCACTCCTGGTCACGGATGAGATGAGCTCCCAGGAAGCATTCCAACCCAACTCGGCCACAGCCTGCTGCGCTTTTTCCTGAGCTTCTTCAGGTGGCAACAAATCCGCCTTGGAAAACACCAGCCAGCGTGGCTTGTCCATAAGACCCGGATCGAATTTCTGCATTTCCTGCTCCAGTTGCCTGACCTGCTCAACGGGAGAGACATCCAGTGCCAGCGGCGCCAGGTCCACCAGGTGGAGCAACAGGCGGGTGCGCTGCAGGTGTTTCAGGAACTGGATACCCAGACCGATCCCCTCAGCAGCGCCCTCGATCAGACCAGGTATGTCGGCAATCACGAAACTACGCTCGACGTCGATGCGTACAACGCCCAGGTTGGGATACAGCGTGGTGAACGGATAGTCAGCCACCTTGGGCCTGGCCGCTGATACGGTGCTGATCAGGGTGGATTTGCCCGCATTGGGAAAACCCAGCAAACCCACATCGGCCAGCACCTTCATTTCAAGCAACAGACCGCGCTGCTCACCCGGTGTCGGCGGAACGGTTTTCCGGGGCGCCTGGTTGGTAGAACTCTTGAAGTGAACATTACCTAATCCACCCCGGCCGCCTTTCGCCACCAGCAGCCTCTGCTGATGCGTGGTCACATCACCGATGTGCTCACCGGTTTCCTGTTCGGCCACGATGGTGCCCAGTGGCACGCGCACGATGGTGTCCTCACCGCCCCTGCCCGTCATATCGCGGCCAGAGCCACTCTGCCCGTTCTGGGCCTTGTACTTTCGCAGGTGACGGAAATCCACTAGCGTGTTCAAGCCGGAATCCCCTTCAAGGTACACACTGCCGCCACGGCCGCCATCACCGCCGTCGGGGCCACCGTACTGGATGTATTTCTCTCGTCGAAACGAGGCGGACCCGCCACCACCGTTGCCGGCGATAACAGAAATCAGAGCTTCATCAACAAATTTCATAGGCTTATTCTAATCCAATAAAAAACCCCGCCTGAGCGGGGTTTTCAAATAAAACTCAGAATCGTTCCGGATTCAGGAAGTTTCAATACTAACGAATTTACGCTTCGGAAAACCTTTCGCCTCGAACTTCACCTTGCCGTCGCTCAGTGCGAACAGCGTGTGGTCGCGGCCCAGACCGACGTTATCACCGGCGCGGAAACGTGTTCCCCGCTGACGAACGATGATGTTACCGGCCAGAACAGATTCGCCGCCGTAGCGTTTTACACCCAGGTACTTGGGATTCGAATCGCGACCGTTGCGTGTACTACCGCCTGCTTTTTTATGTGCCATGAGTCAATACTCCTAAATTCTGATGTCGCGATCAGGCGTCGATGCCGGTGATTTCAATTTGCGTGAAATACTGGCGGTGACCCATCTGCTTACGGTGATGTTTGCGGCGCTTGAACTTGATGATCTTTATCTTTTCGCGACGGCCGTGATCGACCACCGTGGCAGTTACTTTACCGCCTTCAAGATAAGGAGCACCGATTTTTACGTCTGCGCCTTCGCCGACCATCAACACCTGGTCGAGCTCGACCGTGGTGCCTTTTTCAGCTTCGATTTTTTCGACTTTTAATACGTCACCGGTGGTTGCGCGATACTGCTTACCGCCCGTTTTAAATACTGCATACATTGGATTCAAGCTCCGTGAGGAAACGGCCCCACAAAAGGGCGAGAATGTTATCCGTTTTCCGGCCCGCGGTCAACCTCTAACAGCCAACCATTCTACACCAAAACGCCTTTGCCAGTTGTTCCCTTCGGGGAGTATAGTAGTTTGTTTGGATGCACCGATGGACAAGATTCTAATACGCGGCGCGCGGACGCATAACCTGGCCAACATCGATCTCGATCTGCCCAGGGATAAACTGATAGTAATCACAGGCTTGTCCGGCTCGGGCAAGTCTTCACTCGCGTTCGACACCATTTATGCGGAAGGCCAGCGGCGCTATGTTGAATCGCTTTCAGCCTATGCCCGCCAGTTTCTTTCCATAATGGAAAAACCGGATGTCGATCATATTGAAGGCCTGTCGCCCGCCATTTCCATCGAACAGAAGTCCACTTCCCATAATCCGCGTTCAACCGTGGGCACGATTACCGAGATTTATGACTACCTGAGGCTACTGTTCGCCCGGGTGGGCACCCCCTGCTGTCCCGACCATGGTCTGCCTCTGGAGGCTCAAACCATCAGCCAGATGGTCGATCATGTATTAAACCTGCCCGAAGGCAGCAAACTGATGTTGCTGGCGCCCGTTGTCCGCAACCGCAAAGGCGAGCACCTGCAGTTGTTCGACGAGCTTCGCGCCCAGGGCTTCGTGCGTGCCCGGGTGGACGGTGTGGTCTACGACCTCGATGAGGTTCCGGCACTGGAGCTACGGCGCAAGCACACTATCGAGGTGGTGGTCGACCGCATCAAGGTGCGTGAAGACCTCAAGCAAAGACTGGCGGAATCTTTTGAAACCGCCATCATCCTGGCCGACGGCATCGCGATCATTTCACCTATGGACGACGATAGCGCTTTGGGCGAAAAACTATTCAGCGCCCGTTACGCCTGCCCTTACTGTGACTACAGTCTGCAGGAACTCGAACCGCGCATGTTCAGCTTCAACAACCCCAACGGGGCCTGTCCGGAATGCGACGGCCTTGGGATAAGCCAGTTTTTCGATCCGGATCGCGTGGTCAGCAGCACCCACGTCAGCCTGGCCGGCGGCGCGGTGCGTGGCTGGGACCGGCGTAACGCCTACTATTTTCAAATTATCCAGGCACTTGCGAAGCATTACGGCTTCGACGTCGATACGCCGTTTGAAGAGTTGCCGAAGCGAATCCGCGACGTCGTACTACACGGCAGCGGCGATGAAATCATCGAGTTTCGCTATTTCGGCGATAACGGCGTGCAGAAGCGGCGGCATCCGTTCGCCGGAATCATTCCGAATCTCGAACGACGCTATCGCGAAACCGACTCACGGATCGTTCGTGAAGAACTATCCAAGTACATCAGTCAGCAACCCTGTAAAGACTGTGGCGGACAGCGGCTCAATCAAGGCGCATGCAATGTCTTCGTTAACAAGACCAATCTGCCGACCATTACCGCCTGGCCAATCGAACGTTGCCTGAGTTTTTTCGATGAATTGAAAATGGAAGGCCGACGCGGAGAAATTGCACCGAAGATCGTCAAGGAAGTCCGGGAACGCCTGCACTTTCTGGTCAACGTCGGTCTGGATTACCTGACACTCGATCGCAAGGCCGATACCCTTTCCGGCGGCGAAGCCCAGCGCATCCGACTGGCCAGCCAGATAGGCGCCGGACTGGTGGGGGTCATGTACATCCTGGATGAGCCTTCAATCGGATTACATCAACGCGACAATGCACGCCTGCTGACCACCCTGAACAAGCTACGTGACCTGGGCAATACCGTCATTGTGGTCGAACACGATGAAGAGGCCATCCGCGCCGCAGACTACGTAGTGGATATCGGCCCGGGCGCCGGCATCCACGGCGGTAAGATCATCTTCAATGGCACGCCGGAAGCACTGCAAAACGACCCCAACTCGATGACCGGCCAGTACCTGTCCGGT
>RCNC010001719.1_pt1 | contig 14789 bp, 11 predicted proteins | sample 2041301 | NCBI WGS metagenome assembly RCNC01 (sample SAMN09708231, study PRJNA481090) | Marine sediment metagenome, whole genome shotgun sequencing project. | biome: marine sediment; feature: ocean; material: sediment; isolation source: Sewage treatment plant 13A marine sediment (STP13A) ... | reverse complement strand
CTCCTCGTTGGGGAGAGGGAGAAAATTGGTTTAAGTTTTGTGTAAAAACAGGTGCAGATTCTGACTAGTTAAACCATATAGAAATTAAGACTGGTTGATGATCGGAGTTTTCAAAGTTCAGGTTAATTGTTTTAATAATTTTAGTTTGAACATTAGGAGAAAGTAGAAAGAAATCAAGAACTGTTGTTGCTGAATTGGCTGGATCATAGGGAGATACCAGGGACCTGTTTGTAGGGAAAGAATCATCATACGACCACTTCCATCCACTAGGTAGATAATTATCTGATATTGAAGCAAGTTCAAAATTTTGATATCCTGATCCATCATTAAATGTGGAAGTGTCAAATCCAGGAGGATTTTGGTTCCAATCCCCACCCACAACAACATAATTACCAGAATTATATTCTTTGAGGATAAAATTCTTGAGATATTCCATTTCGTGTTTTTTCAATTCCCCACCATCAAAGGCAGAATTATGCGTATTTATTACCAATAATTCATTTTGATTTGACAATGTATATCTTTCAACCAAAAAGCACCGATCAAGCATGAATAGGTTCTTTGGCCATGGATAACTACCAGGAAAATCATACCTCTCAACTATGAATGGTTTAAATTTACTTAAAGACATAAGGCCTGAATGTGCTTTCCCCATTGGTTCAGTAAAGGGAAGGGGCACAAAAAAGACTTTGTAATTATATGCAAATGAATGATTGGGATATGACAAAGAGTTTGCAATTTGTTTCACTTCATCAATTAAATAGGTGCGTTTTGATCGCTTATCTACTTCCTGAAGCAAAAAGATATCAACAGTATCATTTTTGAAAAGAAAACTGGATATTGCTTCCAGATTATTATGTGTGTTTTCTTCGCTGGTTCTAACTTGAGTGCCTTCATCATAAAAAAAGTCCATATCCTTTCCTAATCCTCCATATCCCAAATTCCATGAAAGAATATTTATTGGTTTATGAACCATTATTGTATCAGGCTCAGACGATTCAAATATAACTTCTCTTTCTTCTGGTTTGTAATCAGATAATGAGGCAATTAGTACAAATAATGCGAATAAAAGAACCAAGGAAAGAAGAAGATACAGTATGCCACGTAATATTTTCATAATTATTGATTTAAAATCAATGCTTTTTAAGTTGTAAAACTCAGATTGAAGATAAAAACATTATTTGAATATTGGGTTCAACATGAATTATTAATATATTTGAACTCATAAAAATTATACCCCATGAAATTCGGCGTTGTTGTTTTTCCAGGATCAAATTGTGATCATGATACTATTTATACTCTTAAAGAAATCCTTGATCAGGAAGTAATTGAACTTTGGCATAAAGATACCAGCATTCAAGATGTTGATGTTGTTGTTTTGCCTGGAGGATTTTCCTATGGAGATTACCTGAGATCTGGTTCCATTGCTCGCTTTTCGAATATTATGGAACAAGTGATTTTATTCGCCAAAAAAGGAGGTGTTGTATTGGGAATTTGTAATGGTTTCCAGGTTTTATGTGAAGCAGGCTTACTTCCTGGAGCACTTTTGCATAATAAAAACCAAAAATTTATTTGTAAAAACACCTTTATCTTAGCTGACAATAATGAGTCGGCAATAAATGTATTGCTTGATAAAAACAAGCCTTTAAAAATACCCATCGCCCATGGTGAAGGGAGGTATTATGCTTCTGAAGAAACACTTTCGGAAATGCGTCAAAATGGTCAAATATTATTCAGATATTGTAATCAGAATGGAGATATTTCAGAGCTATATAATCCCAACGGATCTGTAGAAAATATAGCTGGAGTTTGCAATGAAGACAAGAATGTCTTTGGTATGATGCCACACCCTGAAAGAGCTTCAGATGATGAACTTGGAAACACCGATGGCAAAGTGATTTTAGAATCGCTGATTAAGACTCTCGAAGAAAAGAAGGTGAGTTCCTATAATTAGTTTGAGAATTTTCGGCAAACTCCATAGTTTTCGATCAATAATTCTATCATAAACATTTATAGTAGACAGGCTCTCAATTGTCTTTGAAAGTTGTTATTCTTTCTGTTTTAATAATTTTTATGCCCGTTTTTTCAATAAATAATTAGCCTCGCAATTCTGCAAGAAATATATTAATTCGTTTTCCTGGCTATACAGTAATAAAGGAAGTGCGTTTATTAGAATGTATAAAAAAAAACCTTACAGGTATTTAGTTGTAAGGCTTTGAAAAATAGTGTGGAGCATATCGGAATCGAACCGATGACCTCTTGACTGCCAGTCAAACGCTCTAGCCAACTGAGCTAATGCCCCATATTTCAAATAACATCTTTAATCTCAAAGAATTTCCGCCTGCTCTAGTTCCGAAAATTAACAAAACTTTGCTCAATTATACTTTCCAATCCCGAAACATTAAGGATATTCCGAGGATCCACGATAAATTAAGAAATCAAAGATTTCAAATTTATCGGGACTGAGCTAATGCCCCAAATTTAAACGAAAACAGGTTGCAAAAATAACAAAAAACAAATTCTACAGAAGAAATAGTGATGAATTTATTCCATTAATCAGTAATATTTATTCTGAAAATCTGAATTTTGGACTGATTTTTGTGGCCTATATAGTGAGTAAAAAATGTAGTTTTTATTGCAGATTTTCAAAAACAAATTTGGAATCATTTGATTTTAAATCAAGAAATAACTATTTTTAGCCACTAAATTTTATCAAAATGGAACTAAAGAAAAATGATCGGGTAAACCTTGAAAAAAGAAAAGGTGTTTTCTTTCAGTTGGGCCTTGTAATAGCCCTATCTCTAATACTGATCGCTTTTGAGTGGACAAGCGGCGGTCTATCTGCAAATGAATTCGATACCGGAGATTCAGAGCAGATTGAAGAAGAAATTATTCCAATCACCCGTCAGGAACAACCTGAGCCTCCTAAGCCACCAGAACCTCCCAAGGTTACTGAAGTTCTTCAAATTGTTGAAGATGATGTAGTATTGGAAGATGAATTGCAACTGGAAGACTTTGAAGTAGACCAGGAAAGTGAAATTGAAATCATGGAGTTTTCAGAAGAGGAAGAAGAGGAAGAAGAAGCTGAGATTTTCTTCATTGTTGAGGATATGCCCAGTTTCCAGGGTAAAGGTCAGGACGGTTTCAGAACCTATATAGGTAACAACTTACAATATCCAGAAATTGCTGCTGAGAATGGTATTAGTGGCCGAGTATTTGTAAAGTTTGTTATTGAACCTGATGGATCTATTTCAAATGTAGGTATCGTTCGTGGAGTTGATCCAGCCCTTGATAAAGAAGCTATCAGGGTTGTTAAATCATCACCAAAATGGGCTCCAGGAAAACAGAGAGGAAAACCAGTAAGGGTTTCCTTTACATTCCCAATAAACTTTGTTTTACAATAAATATAGCATACACAAAATGAACCCCGGAGTAATCCGGGGTTTTTTTGTGCTCTTAAGTAACCTTATTACAGTTATTTCGTAATTCTTAGTACTAAATAACTTGGAAAGATTTTTATCATGAGAAAAATAGTTTATGTAATTATTGCTACCCTTATTTTAACAGGGTGTGGATCCTCAAAGAAACAACTTCAACAGGGGAATTATGATGCAGCAATCCAGAAATCTGTGAAAAAGTTGATGCGTAATCCTGATAGTTCAGATGACATTGAAATCTTAACTCGTTCATTTAAACTAGCCAATACACAGGATCAGGAAAGAATTAAGTACCTGAAAATGGAAGGAAAAGCTGAAAGTTGGGAAGCAATAGCTCAGAGTTATGAACGTCTAAAATGGAGGCAGGAAATGATTCGGCCTGTTATGCCATTAGAATTAAATGGCCATGAGGTAAAACTTGATTATGTTGATTACAATAGTGATTTGGTGGAAGCTAAACATAGAGCTGCAGAATTCTTTTTCGCCCATGGGCAGAAGCTTATGAATAGCAATGATAAAGAATCATACAGGCAAGCATATTATGAGTTTTCAAAAGTGAAAGAATACTGGGGTGACTATGAAAATATTGATAACCTTTTATCGGAAACAAGATATATGGGGATGAGTCGGGCATTGGTCTATATAGAGAACATGACTCCGCTTCGCTTGTCAAAGGAATTTGAGGACGATCTTCTAGCTATAAATCCCCAGGACCTAAATTCTGATTGGGTTGAGTATTATACTCGTGCACTTGATGATGAGATTCAATATGATTACCAGGTAAAAGTAATACTTCGCTTAATGGATGTTAGCCCGGATCAGGTTAAAGAGATTGACAGGATCGAAAAAGCAACCATCGATGATGGTTTTCAATATGCCCTGGATCAGAATGGGAACGTTATGAAAGATACTGTGGGCAATGATATTAAAATTATGAAATACAAGGATATTACATGTACTGTAATTGAAACTGGTATGAAAAAATCTTCTCATATTGAGGGCACTGTAGAAATTTACCAGATGACGCCTATAAAACTTTTAAGAAAAGATCCCATCGGTGCTGATAGTCATTTTGAACATTATTCTGCCAGGGCTGTAGGTGATTTAGATGCTCTTTCACCGGAGTCCTTAAAAATGGTAGAATCTGAACCTGTTCCATTTCCAATGGATAGCGAGATGATAATGCGATGTAGCGAATCATTAAAAATGGCTATACGGGGTATAATGCAAAGTAATAGAAGATATATCAATTAAACATTTTTGTTTTTTTTGCCTTCTCTAAGGCTGTAACTTTAAATTGTCTAGGTTTTATCATTCTGATTTCTTAAAATTGCAAGCAGATTTTGAGAGAGGAACTATAATGATAGAAAAGGCTAAAATTGAAGATCAACATACCCGAACTGTATTAGTAGGTATTGCAACAAGTGATAGGGGGGGGCAGGAGGTTCAGGAATACCTTAAGGAATTGGCATTTCTTGCCGAAACAGCCGGAGCACAACCTATAAAAACATTTGTTCAGAATCTGGAATTTCCAAATCCTAAGTATTTTGTAGGAAAAGGTAAACTGGAGGAAATAGAAAAGTTTATTCATGAAGAAAAAATTGATCTGGTAATATTTGATGATGAGCTTACAGCTAGTCAGTTAAGGAACATTGAAAAGAAACTAGATCGCAGGGTGCTTGATCGTACCAACCTAATCCTTGATATTTTTGCCGGAAGAGCCAAGACTGCCCATGCCAAAGTGCAGGTTGAACTTGCTCAATATCAGTATCTTCTACCGAGGTTAACCCGAATGTGGACTCACCTGGAGAGACAACGAGGAGGTATAGGGCTCAGAGGGCCAGGTGAAACGGAAATTGAAACCGATAGAAGGATTATTCGGGATAAAATTGCTAAGCTAAAAGATCAGCTTAAGAAAATAGATAAACAGAAAGCAACGCAAAGAAAAAACCGGGGGAAGATGGTCCGCGTTGCCTTGGTAGGATATACCAATGTGGGTAAATCTACTATAATGAACCTCCTCAGTAAATCAGATATTTTTGCTGAAAACAAACTTTTTGCTACACTGGATACCACTGTAAGAAAAGTGGTTATCAATAATCTTCCTTTTTTATTGTCTGATACAGTAGGATTTATCAGGAAGCTTCCACATCACTTGGTGGAGTCTTTTAAATCAACATTAGATGAGGTCCGGGAAGCAGATATGTTGATACATGTTGCTGATATTTCACATTCAGGGTTTGAAGATCAGATTAGCATTGTAAGGAATACTTTGAACGAATTAGGGGCAACGGATAAGCCTACTTATTTGGTTTTTAATAAGATTGATGCATATTCACATATTTCGAAAGATGATGATGACCTGACTCCCAGGACAAAAGAAAACCTGACTCTTGAGGAACTTACAAATACCTGGATGGCAAGGGAGAATCATCCATGCATTTTTATTTCAGCGAAGGAAAAAAAGAATATTGAGAATTTTAAGGAAGATATCTACAGTAGGATAAAAGAAATCCATGTGAAAAGGTATCCTTATAATGACCTTTTATACTAAGCCTTTCTTAATAAGTGACTCTGCAATTTGAATAGTATTTGTGGCTGCTCCTTTTCGTAGATTATCCGCAACAATCCATAGGTTTAAACTGTTTTTCCTCGACTCATCAATCCTTATCCGGCCAACCAATACCTCATCTTTTCCTTCTGCATCTATGGGCATTGGGTACTTATTTTGGCTTGGATCATCAACTACATTAACACCAGGTGTATTATTCAAAATGGCATAAATATCCTTCAGGTCAAAGGCTTGTTTAAATTCCAGGTTTACTGACTCAGAATGTCCTCCTATTACCGGAACCCGCACAGCTGTGGCAGTAATTCCAATATTAGGATCGTTCAATATCTTTAATGATTCTTTTACCATTTTTATTTCTTCCCTCGTATAACCGTTTTCTTCAAAAACATCTATATGAGGTAGACAATTCCTGTCGATCTGATGAGGGTAGAATTTAGAATCAGTTTTGCCAAGACGCTCTGAATTTAACTGGTTAATGGCTTTGATTCCCGATCCACTAACAGACTGGTATGTAGAAACAACTATTCTATCAATGCTGAATGCCATATGAAGGGGTGCTATAACCATTAGCATCTGAATAGTTGAACAGTTAGGATTTGCAATAATTTTATCCTTTGATGTTAGTACTTCTTCATTTATTTCAGGAATAACAAGTTTTTTCGTAGAATCCATCCGCCATGCTGAGGAATTATCAATTACAACAGTACCAATGGATGCAAATTCAGGAGCTATTTGAAGTGATAATTCTGAACCAGCTGAGAAAAGAGCAATATCTGGCTTAAATTCAAGTGCATCCTTAATAGATTGTATGGGATACGATTGATTCCGGAATGAAACAAATCTCTTGCCAGGCTTATCTGATGCAACAGGCATAAAATCAGTAAGGGGGAAATTCCTTTCCTCAAGCAATTGAATCATTGTTTTTCCTACTAATCCGGTAGCACCTACAACAGCAACTTTCATATGTTAATTGTTAATATTTTTTCATCCTTTTTGTAAACCCAATTTGCCTTTTTCCGTAAAAAGAATTTCATCAAACAGGTTAATTAAGTTTTGCAGCCTTATTTTGATACTGCAAAGTTAGATTAAATTAAAGTATTTCAGCTTTTTGCTTATGAGAAAACTTTTCCTCCTACTTTGGTTTGTTTCATCTTCATTATTTGGCCAGGTTTCCTGGGATTTTGAAAGCAACAGTCTGACTGAGTGGGAGCAAAGTACCGCCGGGCGGTGGGAGGCTGGAAGTCAGTTGCCTATTTCCGGATCATATTCTCTCCATCACACTTTCGATAATTCGATTTCAGATCATGATCAGATATCTATTCCAATTGTTGATTTACGATTGGATCAAGCTTTAACTACCTGGCAGTTTAAAGTCCGACACAGCTATCAACCGTCCTCTTCAAATAATTGGGCTATACACCTTATCTCTGATTCAAAGGCACAGGAAATGTTTCCTGGGGCGAATAATAATGGATACGCAGTTGGGGTAAATTATACAGGCTCAGATGATATTCTCAAACTTTGGAAATTTGTAGATGGGACCATCACGACTCTGTTGGAAACCATTATTAATTGGCAGAATGAGGTTCCAGTTGATTCAACCTCAGCTATTAAAGTAACCCGCACCGAAAGCGGCCTGTGGACAGTATTTTTTAACGCTAGTAATAGTTATAATGAAATGGTCGAGGTAGGTAATATTCAAAGTGAAGGCGTTATTTACCCTGGGAACTTTGGAGTCTATTATGAGTATTCATCAAGCCAGGATCAAAAATTTTGGTTGGATGAACTTTCAATTTCAGGTGTATTTATTAAGGATACTATTGCTCCCCAGGTAGAAGATTTGAAGATTAAATCAAAAAATGAAGTAGAAATTTTCTTTAATGAGCCTATTTTAGATCCATCCCTTCTGGATACACTTAATTTCTACCTGGTAAATGAAAGTTTACACCCTTATTCTTTATCCAAAACAAGTAATAAGTCTGTACGAATTAAATTCAGACTTGAATTTATAAATGAAACCAACTATAATCTTGAAGTATCTAACATAATTGATCTCTCAGGAAATCAACAATCAGAGCCTTTAAGAAGAGAATTCTTTTACTATGAAGTAAAGCCAAATAGCGTTTTAATAAACGAAATCATGGCTGATCCCGATCCATCGGTGGGCTTGCCGGGAGCTGAATATTTAGAACTATTAAACAATAACAGTTATGAAGTTTGCCTTGATAAATGGACAATTACTATAGGCACCCAGGAAAAAGAAATTCCTGAAATATGTATACCTGCAAATGGGCATTTGATTTTGTGCTCAAGCATGGACACCTCGAAATTCAGTCCATATGGCCAGGTTACAGGTATTATCGGTATGCCTGTTCTGACAAATCTCGGACAGGATATCATATTGTCTGATTCTTTAGACCGGGTAATCTCTTTTATCTCTTATAATTCAGATTGGTATCATGATGATTTTAAGAAGGATGGAGGCTGGTCAATAGAGCAAATTGATCCAGCTTACCCATGTATAGGTTTTGAAAACTGGAAAGCTTCAACGGATAGAAATGGAGGAACCCCGGGCCAAATAAATTCTATTACTAAGTCTAATCCGGATTTCCTGCCACCAGAAGCATGGAAAGCCTATGTGGTAGATGATACGATTGTTGAGGTACATTTTAATGAACCCTACAACCGTGATGTAGCTATACAGAAGGAACTATTTAGTGTCGATCATGCATTTGATAAGCCTTTGGATATAAGGTTGTTAGGGCCGGATTTTACAAAATTGCAACTGGTTTATACCAAAGCTTTTGAAAAAGGGATTATATATACACTGCTTATTGAAAATGAATTTCTTGATTGCGCTGGTAATAGGATAGGAGAGAAAGACTATCTTGAGTTTGGCATACCTGAAATAATTGACAGCCTTGATCTTGTTATAAATGAGGTCTTGTTTAATCCAAGAGACGTGGGTGTTGATTTTGTAGAGATATACAACAGGTCTGATAAGATATTAGATGCTGGAGAATTGAAAATCGCTACCCGTGATGATAATTCATGGGAGCTTAAGTCATTATGTGAAGTAAGTAGTTCCCCTCAATTGATAATGCCAAATGGCTATTTGGTACTTACCCTGGAACCGCAAATTGTAATTGATCAATATCCTGCATCAGATCCTTACAGTTTTATTAAGCTAAATGATATACCGGCATACTCTAACGTGGAGGGTAATGTTGTCTTGTTAGACAAATGGTTTACAATAATAGATGAGTTTACATATAATGAACAAATGCATTTTTCACTCCTACATGATGTAGAGGGTGTATCCCTGGAGAGATTAAATTATGATATGACAACTATGGATGCATCCAACTGGCATTCTGCAGCTGAGACTGTTGGATATGCTACGCCGGGGATTAGAAATTCTCAATACACATCTGATTCTGAATCTACAGCTGATGTTTGGGTTGAACCAGAAGTTTTTTCTCCGGATAACGATGGCTACAACGACTTTGCACAGGTTTTTTATGATTTTGGTGAACCAGGTTACATTGCCAGCGTAGTGGTTTTTGATTCGCAGGGTCGCAAAGTCAGGTACCTTAAAAATAATGAGCTGTTAGGTACATCTGGAAGTTTTCTGTGGGATGGTGAAAACGATTCAGGCGAAAAAGCCAGTATTGGTATCTATGTATTTTTCATTGAGGTTTTTAATACAAGAGGAGAAGTAAAGGCTTACAAACAGTCTTGTGTGCTGGCAAGGAAACTAAATTAAATATTATGTGATTTCTTTTTTGGTAAAAGAAAAGCAAAGGGTATAGCTAACATCGCCAAAAATGCAGAGATTGTATATGCATTGTCTAAGCCAAAGTTGTCTGCCATAACACCTACAAGAAGCAACATAATTGAACTCAGTCCAAAACTTATAGTCATAAAAATACCATTCACAAACGCCAGGTGTTTTGTGTCTAATTCCTGGACTATGGCGAGCATGACAGGACCAGGAGATACCAGAAAGAACCCGGTTAATATAAGAATTGGAAATGTTAACCATCCCCCTGAATTGAGAAACAGCAGCATTAAGAATGGAGAAACTAAGGTTATAATTAGCATCGCTGTTCTCCGTCCAATCTTATCTGAAATTGTTCCGGCCATGAAGGTGCCTGCTACTCCAGCAAGCTGGATAACCGACAGGGAGATGCCAGCAAACCATAGTGAATGCCCCTTATCTGTGAGGTAAACTGCCAGATATAGGGTCAGGGCAGATTTCATAGCTCCTCTGAAAAAGATGATCATTCCGAGCTTCATAAAAGTGGAAAGAAACTTCTTAAAAGTGGAGTAATAACCAATCGGTTCCTTCTCTTTCTTAAAGTCTTCCCTGAGATCAATATTCCTAAGTCTGAAGTATAAGACAATAGAAGCAACCAATCCAAACGGAATTAGCCTGTAGGTTCCCTCCAGACCCCAATGAGTTACAGCTGCCACGATTATAAGTGGGCCGAGTGATCTTGCCAATTCTCCGCCTACCATATAATAACTCATTCCCTTTCCGAGTTTATTTCCGGAAATATGTTTAATCATAACTGGAGAAGGAACATGAAACATGGTGGAACTTATTCCTGCAATAAATAGAATTATGGCCAACATCCAATAACTTGATGCAATTCCGATAAGACTCATTGCAATGGTAGTAATTGCAGGAGCCAGGATTACAAAATATCTCACTTTCATATTGTCTGCAAGTATCCCTACAAATGGATTCAATAAAGTCGGGATCCTTTGGATGACAGATAACATGCCTGCCATAGATAAACTAATTCCCAACTTTTCAATAAGTAGAGGAAGAATAGGTGCAAGAAATGAGGAATATATATCGTGAGCCAAGTGAGCCAGGCTGATGGAAATAACATCGCCCGTTCTAAACTTTTGTTTATTCCCTGAGATTTCAGAACTCATTATTTTTTTAAAGGATTAGAGCATGGAAATTAAATTTTGCATGATCAGGGTCATCTTTTGTTCGGCTTTCATGGCTACTTCCTGAACCGACTCATGGGTAATGGTTACAATTTTGCCCGGTACACCCAGGTCAGTAATTATGGATATAGCAAAACAGGGTAAATCCATTTGGTGTGCAGCAATGGTTTCAGGAACAGTTGACATGCCAACTGTGTCTGAGCCAATTATCCGAAAATATTTATACTCAGCAGGAGTTTCGTAAGTTGGGCCAGTGGTGGCTGTATAAACTCCCTTTTGAACGGCGATTCCATGCTTTTCGGCAATCTCTTCAGCCTTTTTAATCAGGTCCTTTGAGTACACTTCTCCCATGTCCGGAAATCTGGTGCCGAATTCAGGATAGTGTTTACCAATAAGTGGGTTTGGAATTAAGTTAATATGGTCTTTCAAAATCATTAAATCTCCAATCTCATATTCTGGGTTTACACCTCCACTGGCATTTGATAAGAAAAGAAACTCAATTCCCAACCACTTCATAAGCCGAATAGGAAAAACAATATCTTCCATTGGATAACCCTCATAGAAATGAAATCTTCCCTGCATGGCTATCACTTTCTTGTTTCCAAGTACACCGAATATTAATTTTCCATGATGCCCATCAACTGTTGACACTGGGAAATTTGGAATATCCTCATAATCAAACTCAGTATGAATGTCAATTTCTTTTACAAGTCCACCCAGGCCTGTTCCAAGAACAATGCCTACCTGAGGCTTAAAATCAATCTTTTTCTGAAGAAAGGATGCCGTTTCTTTTATTCGTTGTAACATAATCTCTAATATGAGTTTGAAAGGATTCTTTTTTGTTATTGTGAAAGCTCACCTCAATTGGAATATAGTACCAATTCTTTATTCCTGGTTGAATAAAATCTTGTAAATTCCGTAAACGCATGGCGTCTTTTTCAGTGGTTAAAATAATTTTATTTGGGCCAGGTATCCGTTTAAAATTGCGATTTATTTTTTTAAAATCTTTTTGGGTATATTGATGGTGATCGTGAAATTTTATTTCACTAATTTTTGGAGAAATACTCCGGGTCTGTTTTCGCAAGGGCCGTGAGTTTGCAATTCCTGTTACAAGCAAAATATTATATTTCCCTTCTTTACAGATTCTTCTGGATAATAGTTTGAATTTTCCTGTAAAAACTGGCTTTAGATCGCCGTACTTTACTGTAGTAAAGAAAAGCTGCTGGTAAGGAAATAACATTAGGTCATTTACAATTATCCTCTGCTCCATGGGCTTAATATTCTCCGGACACTTAGTTACCACAACAATATTAGCCCGACTTTTCTCAGACGGGTGTTCTCTGAGTCGTCCTAATGGCAAATAGTGATCTGATGAAATAGGTTGATTGTAGTCTACCAATAAAATTGAAAGTCCTGGTTTTACATACCTGTGTTGAAAAGCGTCGTCCAACAAAATTACATCCAGGTCTTTGAAATCATCTTTAAGCTTATTTATTCCATGGACTCTTTCCCTATCAACTGCCACAGTGATGTTGGGAAATTTCCGTTTCATTTGCAATGGTTCATCTCCAATTTCTTCCACGGTTGAATTTTCATCGGAAAGAACAAATTCTTTGGTTTTTCTTTTATAACCACGACTTAAAATAGCAACTTTATAATCATCAGAAAGTATGGAAACCAGGAATTCTACGAAAGGTGTTTTACCGGTTCCTCCAACTGAGATATTTCCAACTGAGATAATTGGGATATCAAATTCTGCTGAATGAAGAATGTTCAGGTCGAACAGTTTATTTCTCACTCCGACAATAAACCCATATATTACTGATGGAAACCATAATAATATTTTCAGGGTGTTATTCTCTGGTTTTCTTGCCATATATATTGAAATTCACATAGATTCCTGAATACAATGCAATTAATAAATGTCAAGGCTATAAGGAAGTCGCATTTGAATATTCTGTGATGTTGCCAGCTCTTTCAAATCCTTAAGGTACTTATAGTATTCGCCCAACTCTTTTTTAATATGCCTGGTTCTTACTTCCATAGTAAGGCTTCTTAAAAGTTTTTCAATTGGATCTTCAAACTTCGGATATTCAACTATTTTGTAATTTTCCAGATTAGCTTTTTCAGCAGCAATATCTATAGCGGTATTTAAACCTCCCAATACATCTACAAGTCCATTTTCCAATGCATTTATTCCGCTCCAGACCCGTCCCTGTCCTAAAGAGTCAACTCTGGAAGTTGCCATATCTCTCCCCTCACTAACATTGTTAAGAAAAGTTTCATATGTATTTTCAATTCCTGACTGTAAATATTCTTTTTCAGCAGGTTTCAATGGCCGGTATAAAGATCCAAAATCAGCATAAGTATTTGTTTTAGCAACATCAAAAGTAATTCCTAACTTATTATTTAATAGTTCCTCAGCGTTCGGTATGGTACCAAATACACCTATTGACCCGGTCAGGGTAGTTGCATGAGCTACCAGGGTATCAGCAGGTGCCAGAATGTAATAGCCTCCGGAGGCAGCCAGGTTCCCCATAGAACCTATTAATGGTTTTTCTTTTTGAGCCAGGTAAACTTCTCGCCAGATGTGTTCTGAAATTAAAGCACTACCTCCAGGTGAATTAACCCTCAACACAATAGCCTTAATAGATGAATCCTTACGAACTGTTCTGATTGCATTAACAAATTGAGGACCACCAATGCTGTATTCCGACCCATCTCCCAAGCCAATTACACCGGTGGCATAAACAATAGCAATTTTATCTTTTGAAATTCCTTTTTTCTCAGTTTTTGAAATCGAAACCTTAGAATATTTTAAAGCATCAACAAGCCTTAATTTATTTTTATCATCAATCTCTGATCTTTCTTTGAGAATATCAATTAGCTCATCTTGATAAATTACACCATCAATAAGGCCAGCTTCAAAAGCATCCTCTGGATTCTTGATATGTAGATTATCAGCCAGGTTGTTCAGGTCTTCTATTGAAATATTGCGTGAATTAGAAATCTTCTCCAGAATATGATTCCAAATTGACCCCATATAAACCATAGTCTGCTCCCTACTTTCATCACTCATATCTTCCCTGAGATAAGGTTCAACAGCACTTTTAAATTTCCCATGCCTGAGAACCTGAATTTCTATGCCAATCTTTTCAAGAGCATTTTTATAATACCTTTTTTCTGAACGAAGTCCCTTAAAATCAAAAATTGCGACCGGGTTGACATAAATTTCATCAGCTGCAGTCGCCAAATAGTAGGAAGATTGTGGTATAACGGTATTTGCATAGGCGATAATAAATTTTCCTGATGATTTAAAATCTTCCAGTGCCTCACGTATTTCCTGCTGTGTGGATATTCCGGGAGTGGCAAAGCCAATATCCAGGTAGATACCTTTAATGTCTTTATCTGTTTTCGCTTTCTTCAGGTTTTTCAATATATCATTCAGTCCAACTTTTGGACTTAGACTATAACTTAGGAAGTCAAATTCATATGGATTAACGGAACTTCTATCCTGAATATCCTGGTTGATTTTCAGGTGTAATATTGAATTTGAACGAATGCTAACAGGCTTATCTGCTGTGGAAACCATCACGCCAAGGATTCCAAATAACACGATTGTTAAAATAATGGTTGAAATTATAATTCCTGTTATGGTTGCAAGTGTGTACTTTAGGAAACTTTTCATAAAATCTTGTTTTTTATTGTTCTACAAAGTTATAAGCTTAGACAATAAATAAAAACTTATTATTTAGTTTTGTTTTGAAATATCTGATTTAATGATTCAATTTATATTTTTAAATCTAATATCATAT
>RCNC010001718.1_pt1 | contig 14789 bp, 9 predicted proteins | sample 2041301 | NCBI WGS metagenome assembly RCNC01 (sample SAMN09708231, study PRJNA481090) | Marine sediment metagenome, whole genome shotgun sequencing project. | biome: marine sediment; feature: ocean; material: sediment; isolation source: Sewage treatment plant 13A marine sediment (STP13A) ... | reverse complement strand
GAAGGATTGACGAGTGAGGCGGAGTTTCACGCCAACGCTTACGAACCGGCCGTCAGGATGCTTACCTCCCTCGGCATGTGGCCCATGTTCGCCTATACGGAGACGATCAACTCCTCTCTCCTCTACATGACCGACTGGAACATACCGCCGGGGAGCATGTTCAACCCACAGAATCCTTATGCCGGCACGGTGATGGGTCTTGGCGTCATCGCTGGGTACATCTATCTCTTCCACAATTGTCTCAGCCTTGCCTATTTCAGCAGGGGCTTCCTGGAGGAGACATTCCCTGCCGATGGTACGGCGATCGGATACGGCGCAGCGGGCACGCTGGAGGACGGGTTTCAGTGGGCAGGCGGAGACATGTCCCTGATTACCTGCCAGAGCGAAGGAGCGACCCCATACCATGACGGGTTCGATGCGGCGGTATGCTCACCGAATCCTGCAGCCGATATCGGTGAGACAGAAGCTGTTGAGTTCCTCCTTCCAACGCAGGTCAACCTTGGAAAGAAACTCATTCCCGACTTTTGCGGGCACGGGAAGTTTCGTGGCGGCCTGGGCATCGGCATGCTCCAGCTGGTAAACAAGCCGGGAAGATCCCTCATCCTGAATGCCTTTGCAGCCACAGACGGGATGGGAGCCTGCGCGCTTGGAAGAAGCGGCGGCTATCCGGGCACGAACGATATCGTCGTTTTTGCTCACGACACCAATATCCGGGAGACCCTGGAAAAGGGGGGAACCTACCCCAGGGACTTTGTTGAGATGAATCAATGGATAAAGGAGGGCAAGCTGCGCGCAGAAACGGTTGAGTCCTACAAGGGGCCCACACCGAGTATTCCTTGCAGGGATGGGGATCTGTTCGCAACCGCCGCAGGGTCCAGGGGTGGATGGGGTGATGTCCTGGAAAGGGATTATGACCTCATCCAGAACGACATCAAGTACGGCTGGATAACCAAGGAAACGGCCGAGACGGTGTACGGCGCGAGGGTCGACGAAGAGGGCCGTGTACAAAGGGAAGCGAGCGATCAACTCCGGCACGAAATGCGTGAAAGAAGGAAGCAAAGGTCCGTGGATGCCAAGGACTGGTGGATCCAGGAAAGACGGAAAGTACTGAAAAAGGACTGGCACGAAGATATTCGGAATATGTATTCCGACTGCCTGAAATACAAGAAATTCAGGGATGAGTTCACAGGCATGTGGCAGCTCCCTGAAGACTATAACATCGAGTGAGCGATCGTTCGGAGGGAATCATGAAACCGTCAGACACTGGCTTCTCGAAAGAGAATTTTGAGCTCCTCATCGATGGGAAGCTCCCTTGGGAGGAGGTCAAGAAGGCGATCCGACTGTCCCCCAAGGATGCGGATCGATTCGAGAAGTACATTGAAATACTCCAGGAAAAGATGCCCTGGGAGGACAGAATCCTCCTGCGCATCTCGGACCATCTCTACATCGTCGCCAAGCCCGGCGGGGAACGCGGCGTCACCGAAGGTGACTGGGATGTCACCGGAGGTGACAGGGGTGTCACCGGAGGTGACAGGGTCGTTAAGTGTGACTGCGGACAAGAATTCGGGGACTATCGAATCAACTGGAAATTGAGCTGTCGGGTTTACGTCCGCGCGACAGACGAAGCCATCGCAGAGGTGATCACGATTCCCGAAGCCCGTCACAATACGGACCTCGTTGAAATGAGGGAATTCTATTGCCCGGGATGCTATGCCCTGTTGGGGGTCGAAGTGGTGCCACCCGGGTATCCTCCCATATTCGAGATGTTTCCCGACCTGGACAGTTTCTACAGAGAGTGGCTCGGCAGCCCCTTGCAGGACGAACATCCGGACTGGTTTCAGGAAAGGACTTCCGAGAAGCCTGCAGCATGGATCAAGGAGGCGTAGATGACGGAAACAAAATACATCGTGGCACAAGACGCCGGCGGATCAATGACAGATTGCTTTCTCGTCGATACGAAAGGCAACTTTTCAACAGGAAAGTTTATTACACACCCTGAAGAAGAAAGAATAAGCTATTTGGGGTCCCTGAATGATGCGGCCGCCAAATGGAACATGGATACCAAGACGATCCACAAGAGTGCGATCTCTTCCACGTACACAGGCACGTCCATGATCAACATCCTCCTGACCCAGGGGGGAAGCAATGTGGGCTTACTGATAACCAGAGGGTTTGCCCATCTTCCGATCATCGAACGAGGGCTCACCTGGATCGGGCAGACCTATGAAGACATACTTCACCAGCAGCTTCACGAACATACGCCGTGGCTGGTTCAGCCCGAGAACATCAAAGAAGTCACGGAGAGAATCAATGTGGGCAGCTACTATATGCTGCACCATTCCTTTCCTGGAACGGTCATCATTCCCCTGCTCGAACAAGACGTGGTTCAAGGTGTGAACGAATTGCTTGATAATGGTGTAGAGATCATCTCGTGCTTGACCCTCGGGTCCTACACGAACCCGGTCCACGAGAATAGAATGGCCGAGATTGCGAAGGAGATCATAGCAGAACGTGGGCTGGAGACCCCAGTGATCACATCCAATGAGATGTGTTCCGTGCCGAACGAAACCGAGAGACTGAAGACCCTTCTCATCCAGTGCTACATTCAGGAAACGGCAAGACGGGCCCTGATCAGTGTCGAGGACGCGGCAAAAAAAGAGGGGTACGCCTACGATCTGATGACCCTTCTTGGATACGGTGCGGCTGCCACCGTACGCTACCCCAAGCTGGCTGAGGCCGTTGCCTCAGGGCCCACAGGAGGCCTTTTGGGGGGCAAGTTCATCTCTGAATTCTTGGATCGTCCCAACATGATTTGCTGGGATCTCGGGTGCACCACCTGTGATGTGGGGCTTATTGCGGGCGGCCTGTTGCCCGTGAACAAATCCCCTGAATTTGCGGCACACAAGGTGCGGATGCCCATGATCGCCATCGACTGCCTCGGGGCAGGCTGCAGTCACGTGGTAAAAGCGGATGCTGCCAGTGGGCGAATTACCATCGGCCCCGAAAGCGTGCGGGCCGATTTGGGCACCATGTACGCATCGGACGAAGTGACCATCGGGGATATCGATTTGACCCTTGGTTACGTGAATCCGGATTACTTTCTGGGCGGAACGATCCAGGTCAACCGTGAACGAGCCAAAGAGGAGCTCACAAAACGGGTGGCCGAGCCTCTGGGCCAAGATGTATATGACCTCTCCCTGAAGATACTGGACCTCCTCCACGACAAGGTGGTCAACCACATAAACGGCATCATGTTGTCAAAGGGCTTGAACCCGGCGGAATTCACCCTCCTCGTCCATGGCGCGGCAGGTCCCTTGCACCTGTGGGGCGTAGAGAGGGGGATCCATTTCCAGGAGGTCCTGGTCGTGCCCTGGTCCGCGGTGTTTTCATCCTTCGGCGTCGCCGCTGCCGACTACTTCCACAGATATGACAAGGCCGTCACCTTCTTCCTTACCCCTGACATGGCCGATGACGTCAAGCTCATGCAGGGCAACGTATTGAGTCAAACCTGGGCTGAACTGGAGGAACGGGGCTATCGGGAACTGGAGGAAGAAGGGTTTCCACGGGATCAGATCAGCTTCCGACACGGTATTTCCTGCAGATATGTGGGCCAACTGTCGAACTGGGAGGTGCCTGTGGAGGTTGGGCGGGCGGAAACACTGGAAGACCTGGACAAAATAATCCATGCCTTTGAAGCAAACTACACGAACATCTACCCCTCCGGCGCTCGGTATCCAGAGGCAGGCTATCAAATAACCGAAATCTACGTGGAGGCGGCGGCGGAGAAACCGAAGCCGGCAATTCACGACTATCCTCTGCAAGGTGAGGCGCCGCCTGAGAAGGCTCACAAGGGGAAACGAGAAGCATTCTTTGACGGGGAGTGGATTCCCTTTGACCTGTACGAGCAGGATCTGCTCGAGGCAGGCAACCGAATCGACGGCCCTGCCATCATCGAACACACACAAACAACCTTTCTCATTCCACCCCAGAACTACGTGGAACTGGATGAGTACAAGTTCATGCGCTACAAGAGGAAATAGACGGAGACGACAATGACAGGCTCTTCCAGGAAAAGCGGTCGGTTTAAGAACCTTCTCTCCCCCATCAACATTGGCAGCGTGCAACTGAAGAACCACATGTACAAACCCGCCGCGGGAACCAAGCTTTTCAAAGACAGCGACGGCTACGTCACCGAAACGGGGATGCTCCTTTACGAAGCGTGGGCAAAAGGGGGTGTCGGATGTGTCGTGGTCGAATCCCCTGCCATTGCCGACGAACTGAGTGTGGACACCATCGGGAAGTACGCCATCAACGACGACAAATTCATCCCGGGCTTGGCACAGCTCGCCGATCGCATACGCAAACACGACTCCATTGGCTTCCTTCAGCTCTACCACGCCGGCCAATGGCACCTGAAGGACATTACAGGGTTGACCCCTGTCTCTTCATCAGCCCACCCGCCCATATCCGAGTTTGCCAGTGTGGGAGACTTGAAGACCCTTGTCACCCAAGCCCCTTGTGAAGAGTTGTCCATCGAGAAGATCGAGATCATCGAACAGCAGTTCATCGACGCGGCCGAGCGGGGCGCAAAAGCCGGTTTTCACGGTGTAGACGTGAACGCCGGGGCAAACCATCTGCTCGCCAGTTTCGTGTCCCGGCACTGGAACTCCCGTACGGATCGATACGGATGCGACACCTTTGAGAACAGGACTCGCATCGTGGTCAACATCATCAAGGGCATCAAGAAGAAGCTGGGGGATGACTACCCGGTCATGGTGACCATGAACGCCCTGGAAAACGGGATGGAAGGGGACGGCATCACCCTGGAAGATTCGGCTAGAATCGCAAGAATCTACGAAGATGCGGGTGCCAATGCCCTCCAGGTCAGGGTCTACGAGATCTACAATCGCGCCTGCTACTGGCTGGAACAGTACTACTACCCGGAGAAGCGCGACCCCCTTCCGCCCGGCCTGGACTTTTGTCACAAGGGAGTGGGGGCCTTCAACCAGGTGGCAGCGGCAACCAAGCAGGCCGTCTCCATCCCGGTCATGACCCCTGGAAAATGGGATTTTCACCTGGATTTCGCGGAAAAGATGATCCGGGAAAAGCATGTCGACATCGTGGGTATCGTGCGCGGCCTGTTCGCCGATTGCGAGTTGCCCAACAAGGTCGCCCAGGGAAGACAAGAAGATATCGCTCCCTGCACGGCCTGCCTGACGTGCCTCACGGGGGGCATGTTCCCGGTCCGCTGCAGGATCAACAAGTTCCTTGGTGGAGAGACCGAGTACTTCACCTATCCGAAGCTGGCGAAAAAGAAGAAGGTTCTCGTAGCCGGGGCCGGGCCTGCCGGTCTCGAGGCAGCCAGGGTGTCTGCGTTGAGAGGCCACGAAGTGGTTCTCTATTCGAAGGAGACATTCCTGGGCGGCCTCATGAACATGGCCAACATCGTCAAGGGAACCTATCCGGAAGATGTCCGGAAGATCGTGAAGTACTTCACTGTGCAGTTGGACAAGCTGAATGTAAGAATCGTCAAGGGAAAGGAGGTAACGTCCGGCATCGTGGAAAGCGAAAAACCGGACGTTGCCATCCTTGCAACCGGCGCCCTTCTCTCCGACAAGGTTGTCCCCGGTGCTGATCACAAGATCGTCGTAAGTGATCTGCTCCTTCGCGGGATTTCGAATTTCGGTTTACGGTTCGTCTCCCCTGCCGCACTCAGCAGACTCACGGAGTTCTGGATGCCCATCGGAAGATCGGTGCTCATCATGGGCGGGGACATCAAGGGCCTTCAATTGGCCGAATTCCTCCTGAAACGCGGCAGAAAGGTGACGATCGTCACCGATGAAGCGCCTGACAAGTGGGGCGAGGGATTGCCCAACCTGAACAACTACAAGCTGAACGTGTGGTTTGCCCGGAAGGCGAAGGACATCGAAATCATCCGGGGTGTTCATTACCGGGAAATCACGGCGAAGGGTCTGGTCATTACAACAACGGATGGAGAAGAGAGGATGTTGAGCGCGGATTCGATCATGCCTGTCTTTCCTTTGCGGGCCGATGAGGCTCTCTATCAAACCTTGCAGGGAAAGGTCCCCGAGGTGTTTGCCATCGGGGCCAGCAAGAACCCGAAGGCTCTAATCGTCGATGCGATTGCCGATGCATCTGAAGTCGCATCCTCCATTTAGTAGACTCAGCCTGTCAGTGGGGTAATGACAGATGGTGTAGCCAAGGGATTCCCGCTTTCCTGGGAGTGACAGGGCTGAAATCACAGATCAGAAAGGATCAGAATCATGGATGAGACCCGAACAGTGGCGGAATGGATCGTCAACGCAAAATATGGAGATTTTCCACAAGAAACGATCGACTGTGCGAAAGGCCTTCTCCTAAAAACCGTCACCGGTATGGTCATCGGATCCAGGGAGCCTATCGGAAAAACCATAACCAATTACCTTTCCCGCACAGCAGGCCCCCCCGTGGCAGGCGTCACGGGCGGCGCCTTCCGTACGACCGTCGAGGATGCCGCGTACGCCCACGGCGTCTTTGCACACGCATCCGAACTGGAAGACGACGAATTCCCCCCCACGGGAGACGGACACGGAAATTACTGGTCTTTCCCCGCCATTCTCTCCCTTGCGGAGGATCTCTTTTCTGACGGACGGGAGATCATCGTCTCTGCGATCCTGTCCTGGGAAATCCTTTCGAGGCTGACCCGTGCTGCCTGTGCGAAAAACGTGGAGGGTAAACTGGAGTATACGGTTGCCAATCACACAGGGATTTCCACTGCATCCTATAACGGAACGGTCAGTGCTGCCGTCGGCGCCGCACGGTTGATGAATCTCAATGCCGACCAAACGCAGAACGCCCTGAGCCTGTCGGTTTCCCATGCCGCGGGCAAGGTCGCTCAGCTCGGGTTTGACGCCCATTTCATCGAATCGGGATTGAGCTGCCGCACGGGCATCCAATCAGCGATTTTTGCCCGGGAAGGCTTGACCGGCAGGCCGGACATCCTTGAAAGACCGGACGGTGTCTTCGGACCTGTCTGGTCCCAGGGAAAAGTGGATGTGGAAGTCATGACCAAAGACCTCGGAAAGCCGCCCTTCAGTGTCCACAATGTGGAATTCAAGAAGTACGGTTGCTGCAACCTCATGCACAGCACGAATGACAACGTGTTGAAGGTGGTGGAAGAGCATGATCTGAAACCGGAAGATGTCGAGAGCATCGAAGCGGGCGTGACCATGGTAGGCGACAAATTCTGCAACAGGCCTGAACCCGGAACCCCGACAGAAGCCAGGTTCAGTCATCAGTTTGCAGCCGCCGAAATCCTTCTTAAGCGCAAGATCGATTATTCTACGTTTTCGGAAAAGAGACTCGCTGACGCCGATATCCGAGAAGTGGCCAAGAAGGTAAAAATCTTCATACCGAAAGAGTGGCCTCCCATGGGTCACCCAGGGTCGCGAATTGTCGTTACACTCAAGAACGGGAAGAAGATCGAAAGTGAGATCGCATCTCAACTCGGGCACCCGTTGAATCCCCTTTCCCTGGAACAAGTCACGAATGTGTCCAAGAACTACCTCGAAGTGTACCTGGATTCTCAACAGTGTGATCTCGTCCTGGAAACCATGGCGACACTGGAAGAAAGGCCGGACATCCGTACGATGATGGATATGCTCACCTATTTTCACGTGACCCATTAGCCAACTGGAGAGTGAAATGAGCGCACGATTCGAAAAACTCCTTTCCCCTGTCCGGGTCGGGGGCTTGCACTTCAAGAATCGAATATACAAACCCCCTTCAGGAACGAAACTCTTCAACAACACGAACGGCTACGTCAGTGAAGAGGGAAAACTCATCTATGAGGCCTGGGCAAAAGGGGGCGCCGGATGCATCGTTGTCGAATCGCCTGCCATCGGCGATGAACGGAGCATAGACATCCCCAACAAGTATTTGATCAACGACGACAAATTCATTCCGGGACTGACGGAACTGGTCGATGTCATCCACAAACACGACTGCCCTGCCCTTCTTCAGCTCTACCATGCCGGCCAATGGCATCTTGGAGGCTTGTCGGGCTTGACCCCCGTCTCCTCCTCTCCCCATCCCCAGATATCCGAACTGGCGCCCGTGCCGGACCTGAGGGTACTCGCGAACAACCCACCCTGTGACGCCCTGTCCCTCGAAGGAATCGCAATCATCGAACAGCAGTTCATCGATGCGGCGGAAAGGGCGGCAAAAGCCGGGTTTGACGGGTTGGAACTGGGGGCCGGCGCAAATCATCTACTCGCGAGTTTCGCTTCCCGGTACTGGAATTCCCGGAACGACAAATACGGCTGCGACAGCTATGAGAACAGAGCAAGGATCGTGGTCAATATCATCAAGGGGATCAAGTCACGGCTCGGAGACGATTTCACGATCATCCTCACCATCAACGGCGTTGAAAACAACATGGGCGAAAAAGGCATAACCGAAGAGGAAACCTTGGAACTGGTCAAACTCTACGAAGCGGCAGGCGCCGATGCCTTTCAGCCCAGGGTCTATGAACTCTACAATCGGGCGAGCTACTGGTCGGAGCAGTATTTCTACCCTGAGAAGAGGCATACGACTCCGGCAGGTTTGGATTTCAGCCACAGGGGGATAGGCGCTTTCACAAAGATCGGCACTTCACTCAAACAAGTCACCGCCAAGCCCATCGTGATCCCCGGAAAATGGGATTCCGACTTTGCCTTTGCTGAAGAAATGCTCGAGCAGAACAAGGTGGATGTGATTGCTGTCTGCCGGGGGTTGTTCGCGGACACGGACCTGCCCGTAAAGATGCAGGAAGGCCGCTTCGAGGAGATCGCTCCCTGCACCGCTTGTCTGAGTTGTCTGACCGGCGGGATGCTGCCGATCCGATGCAGGATCAACGCTTTCATCGGAGGCAAAGAGGAATACAATAAGTACCCGCAAACACAAGAAAAAAAGAAGGTTCTGGTCGTTGGCGCCGGACCCGCCGGCCTGGAAGCCGCGAGAGTGTCCGCGTTGAGAGGCCATGAAGTCGTCCTCTACTCGAAGGAGGGTTTCATCGGGGGCCTGATGAACATGGCCAGCGTCATCAAAGGCGATTACCCGGAAGACATCCAGGCGATCGTCGAGTACTACCGAGTGCACCTGAAGAAACTGAAGGTGAAGCTTGTAAAGGGAAAGGAAGCGAATCTCAAGACCATCGAGAAGGAAAAGCCGGATGTGGTCTTTCTTGCAACAGGGGCTTCCGTGGGAGAGAAAGAAATACCCGGTAGTGACCACAAGATCGTCGTGAGTGACAAATTCCTCAGGGCAGGTCTGGATGTCGCGCTGAAGGTTGCCGACCCCTCCAAACTGAGCAAGGCTACGGAACACTGGATGCCCATTGGGAAGACCGTCATTGTCATGGGAGGAGACGTCAAGGGCGTTCAATTGGCCGAGTTCCTCACGAAGCGGAACAGGAAAGTGACTCTCGTTTGTGAAGAAGATGACATGCAGTACGGTGAAGGGTTGCCCCGATTGAACAATTTCAAACTGGGCGAGTGGTTCAAGGAAAAGGGTGTGGAAATCATCAAAAATGCTCGATTCGAAGAGATCACAAAGACCGGACTGGTCTTTACGACCAAGGATGGGACGAGAGTCACATTGAGCGCCGATTCAATCGTGCCCGTCTATCCTTTGAAGACAAACGAAGACCTCTATGAGAGCTTGCAGGGCAAAGTGCCTGAAGTCTACGCAATCGGAGCGTGTAAAGATCCAAAAGCCTTGATCGTCGATGCGGTTGAGGATGCTGCAAAGATTGCTTCTTCAATCTAAAGAGGAGACACAAGGTGGGCAAGGGAATCGTAAAGGAACTCGAGACCATCGTCGGTGCAGAGAACGTCACGGATGAAGAGTTTGAGTTGATTGCCTATTCCAGGGACTGGAGTTATGACGGCCCCTTGAAACCCGACATCATCGTCACGCCGGGGAGCACGGAAGAAATATCCGCCGTCATGAAACTGGCGAACAAGACACAGACGCCCGTTTGCGCACGCGGAGGCGGCACGACAACGACCGGCATGGCCCTTCCCCGCGAGGGCGGCATCGTACTCGATTTGAACCGGATGGGTCGGATCGAGGAGATCGATGAAGATGCCATGGCCGTCACCATGCAGGCAGGGATCACGGTCTACAGAATGATCAAATTCATCGAAAAGAGGGGCTGGAAGATCCCCCTGAAACCCAAATTTGGTTCAGGGGTGTCGATGGCAGGCTGGGCGTCTTTCAATGGCGTTGGCGCCGGGGGATCTCTCTATGGCCGCGTCACCGACATGCTGCTGGGCCTGGAGGTGGTGCTCCCTACCGGAGAGATCGTAACCACGGGATCAGCTTCGTTCAAAGGGGCAAAACAGTTCTGCCGCTACCAGGGAACCGGGCCCGACCTCACGGGCCTCTTCCTCAACACCTTTGGGACCATGGGGGTCATTACCGGAATCACCCTCAGGGTGTACCGGAAGCCCGAAACCGAGGGTTTCATCGGCTACGGCTTCGAGACCGCCGAGGACGCGCAGGAAGGGATTCGGATTCTCACAGAGGCGAACATCTCCTACGGGATCAACCTCTATGACGAGGAAATGTGCAAGATCGCCGGCCTGCCCATACCCGCGCCCTGGGTGGTGCACATGTATGCAGAAGGCTGGAAGGAAGAGGTTGATTTTCGGGTCCGTAAAGGAAGGGAGCTTCTCGAAAAGGCAGGGATCGGGGAAGAAAGGCCAAAGGCCATTCCTTTCTGGTACGGTGTGGAAGGCATGTCTTCCCGTCTCATCCCACCCATGCGGACAGCGTGCGTAGGGGGGTTTCATCCCCTCGGCATCACCGCCGCAGTGTTCCACGCCTACAACCGGGTCGGCGAAGAATACAATCTGCGAAGAGGCATGGTCTGGTGGGTGATCAACAATTACGCCAACATCTTCCCGATTTACGTCTACAACGAGGAGACAGAGTTGGACGTCATGATCAAGGCCGCACACGATCTGCGCGCGGAGTGGTCTGATCTCGGATGCACGCCGGACTTTCCGGGGCCGAATCCGGATATTACCGATCGCATCGTGCCGGAGTATCTCGCCTTCTACACGAAGGTGAAGAAGACCCTCGACCCGAACCACATCATGCATCGCGGCATGTCACCCAGGGTGGCGTATTGATTTGAGGAGGCCCACGTCATGAAATTCGAAATGCTCGAGCCGTATCACAGGTGGATCTGGAACTGCCAGTCATGCAGCACCTGCCAGAAAGGGCCGCAGAATGTCTTTTCCCCGGCAGGACCTACCCCTGATCGGATCTGCCCCTCCTACGACAAATACCCGAGACTGACCTATTCCGCACAGGGAAGAATACTGGCCGCCAGGGCCTTTCTGGAGGGAACTCTCGAGGTGACGGATTCCTTTGTGGCGTCTCTCTACGAGTGCACCCTTTGCGGTTCGTGCGGCCCGGAGAGGATGGGAAGATCGAGCTGCTCTGTCCACCGGCAGCAAGTGCCCATCTTTCGCGCCTTGCGAACCGATCTGGTGAAGATGGGCAAGGCACCCACAGAGCCCTACAAGAAGGTAGCTACGTCCATAGAGAAATCGGCCAACCGCTTTGGCACGGCGAAGGCAAAGAGGACCCAATGGCTCCCCGAAGGGATGGCTCTTCCGGAAAAGGCCGAAACCCTCTATTTCCCCGGTTGTGTCGCCACCTTCAAGTCTCCTGAGATCGCCCGATCGACTGCCAAGTTGCTGAATCGAGGTGGGGTTGAATTTGCGGTCCTGGGCGAGGAGGAGTGGTGCTGCGGTAACCCGCTTTCCGCCTCGGGGCAACAAGATGCTTTCGAACCCGTGGTCCAGCACAACGTTTCCGCCATCATGAGGACCGGCGCCAAGAGGGTCATGACCTCCTGTGCCTGTTGTTACAACGTGCTCAAGTTTCGCTACCCGGAAGTTGCCGGCGATCTCGATTTCGAGGTCGTTCACACCACCGAGGTCCTGGCAGGATTGATCGACGAAGGCAAGCTAAAGCCTGAAAAGAGCCTGTCAAGAACCCTGACCTATCAGGACCCCTGCCACCTGACCCGGGTCAACGCACCCGAAGTGTCACTCTTCGAGGAACCGAGGAAGGTGATTCAAAGCATCCCGGGCATTTCCTTTACCGAAATGGAGGGAAGCGGCATGTTCACCCAGTGTTGCGGGAGGAATCCCTATGAACTGCCGGAACTGTCCCTCCACACGGGTCTGAATCGAATCAAGGACGCGCAGGCCGCCGGCGCGGATACGCTTGTCACGAGCTGCGCCTTCTGTAACTGGAGTCTGGGCAGGGCGGCGAAGAGCCTCGGTACGGACATGCAGGTGATGGACGTGACGACCCTGCTCAACCAGGCCATGGGCCTCTGACAGGATGAAGATAACCCTCGAAGTATTCGGTTCCCTGAGGGAGCACCTCCCCCGCTATAATCCGGAGCCGGGTCTCGAGGTCGAGATCCCGTCAGGCACGAGGCTCAGCGGTCTCTTTGCCCAGCTCAAGCTCCCCGTGACCGAAAGCAACATGATAACCGTGGACGGCCGTCTTGCAGAAGAGGACGAACCGTTGACAGACGGCGCCTCTGTGCTCGTGCTGCCCTATGTGGGGGGTGGGTGATATTTCGAAACGACATGGCTACGATTTCGGCTCGCAACAAATTCGGAATTTATAAGAGAAATATCAAACCCGCCCTTACCACTCGGAGCGATCAATGTCATGGCAATATCTGCAAACTGTCGGGGGCTGCCTCGCACTGCATGTTTGGAACTGCAATGTTGAGGTTTTCAGCGGTCCACTTCCTACGGATAGAAATATAAACTTGAAATTAACCGAACGTGCTCGGTGAAACCTGCAATTGTAGAATGAAGGTGGAACGACATAGCGCCCTTCCTGAATTTCCTCCAATATCATAAAAATACATAAAAACAAGATGTTACGAATGCTATGAACTCCTTGACAGGGCCACTTGTTCGTGCTAGAATCATTTCTACTCAAATTACTTCAGTGCAAATGCTTTGCTCGAATAGTATTGTTCTTCGCCTCACCGGACCCTGTGGGTGTAGCCCGGACATTTGAAATGCGCTCCAAGCGTGAGGTGTTTTGTTCCAGTGGACCTTAACACTCCGATCTGAGGTGAAATCCATGGAAACGCCGCATGATCCCATTCGTGAAATCGTCTATCTGATCCGAAAGCTCATGCAGGCCGGTGCCCTCTACAGCAAGGAATTGAACAAGAAATACAATGTGAGCGCCCCCCAGCTTGCTACCCTCAGGGTCCTGTTACACGACGGGACCATGCCCCCTTCACAAATCGCCAGGCAGGTCATGGTGAACGCCAGCACCATGACCGGCGTGATCGATCGGCTGGAGAAGAAGGGGCTGGTCTCCCGTCTCAGGGATGATCCGGATCGTCGCATCATTCGGGTGGAACTCACAGAGGCGGGCCGGGTACTTGCCGAAAACGCCCCGCCGCCGATTCAGGTGAAGATTATAAAAGGAATGAGAAAGCTCGAGCAGACGGAAAGAGAGAACATTATTCAGAGTTTGACGAAACTGGCTGAAATGATCGACGCGCAGGAACTGGACGTGGAGACCGAGCTTGACGTCTTATGAGTCCTTTTCCGGCGGCGCCTGCACTATCGGGGCGTCCCCGAACGTTGCAAAAGGATGATCAAGGAGAATCATGTGAACCACGAACAAGTAGAAGAATCAAAAGCCCTACTCGGAAAAGAGGTTGTAGAGATGCTCCTGCAGGTTCATCAGGACGCTCTGTGGATTCTGGAGAACCTTGGTGTGGGCTGCAAGCAACCGGAGATTCTCGAGGTGTTCAAGAATGCGGAGAACCAGGGGTCGGCCGTGGTCTTCGAGGACCGCATTTACTTGATGTCCGAGCTCGTGGAGCAATGCCTCGGCACCGTTCCGGGCCTGAGTGATTTCTTTGTGCCCATGAACAGCTTCTTCATCGGCGGCACGGCCCCCTACGTGTATGACGACGACGCCCGAAAAGGCGGCCTGTTGCCCAATCGTGGGCACGTCGAGCGGATCGCCCGCATCGCGGAACAGAGCCCGGTGGTTTCCGGTATGGGCCGCGGCGTAAAGCTCAAGGATGAAGTCCAGCAGATGAACATCATGGACGACCTCTGCAGCAAGCCTCTTTACTTTGCCGTGACCTCGGACGCCTCCCTTGCAAGGGCCGTGGAGATCCATGAGAAGCGAAAGAACGTGATGATCGTGTTCTGCGTAACGCGGCCGCCCCTCCAGGTAAACGAGAATTTCGCAGAACACTTTTTCAAGGTGGTGAAAGCCGGCCTGCCGGTTTTCGTTTCTGCCATGCCCATGGCCGGCATCAGCGCCCCCTATTGCTACAGCGGGGTGCTGGCCATGACCCATGCCGAGGTGCTTTTCGGTATCTGCGCAGCGCAGCTGATCCGTCCGGGCGTCACCTGCGTTCACGCCGGATTCCCCACGATCGCGGACCCGAGAATCGAGTACAACCCCAATTATGGTCTGATCAGCCACAACTACCTGAACATACTCATGACCCATCTGAATCTCATGCTGGACCTGCCCACCTTTCAGAGCGCCGGCACCACGCATGAAGAGCATCCCACGGACAAGGCCTTCGCAGATTCAAGGATGGGGCAGGCCCTGTGCAGGAAGTACGGGTTCCACATGATGCGGCATCCCTTTTCCTTCCTTCGTTACCTGATCGATTTTTCGTTTGAGAAGCTGGAAAAGGCCAGCCGGATCGCGGAAGAGGT
>RCNC010001717.1_pt1 | contig 14799 bp, 12 predicted proteins | sample 2041301 | NCBI WGS metagenome assembly RCNC01 (sample SAMN09708231, study PRJNA481090) | Marine sediment metagenome, whole genome shotgun sequencing project. | biome: marine sediment; feature: ocean; material: sediment; isolation source: Sewage treatment plant 13A marine sediment (STP13A) ... | reverse complement strand
CTCTTCCGATCTGCGCTATCTCGTCGGATCCCCCCCCCGGGGTACGCTAGAGGATAGACCCAGGCGGACACGCCTCCCACCAGCAATACATTGGCAATGTTGCTGCCCACCACGTTGCCCAAGACGATCCCGGGGTACCCTTCGGCCATGGCCCGGAGGCTCACAATGAGTTCGGGGAGGGAGGTCCCCAGGGCGACTACGGTGAGAGCGACCACTACCGCGGGAACGTTCGCCCGGCGCGCCAGGGCCACTGCCCCCCTTACCAGGAGATCGGCTCCGAAAAGCAGGTAGATGAACCCGCCAAGGAGATGGAGGAACGGGAGGGGGTTCAGGGGTTACCTCGCCGGTTGCCCTCTGCTGTCTTCAACCGCTCCCGAAGAGATTTGATCTCCTTCTCGGCCCACTCCTCCCTTTCCTTCTGTTGGGTAATGTCCCGGGCTATGGCGTAGATGAGACCTGTGCCCTCCTCGGGGTAGGAAGTCCAGGCCAGGAGCTTATTGCTCCCGTCGGCGCAGTTGTAGCGGTTCTCGAACGAAATGGTGGGAATGCCTTTGGCCAACTTATCGATCTCCCGCTGTGTATCCTCCAGGTCCGCTGGATCTACGAAGTCCAGGAAGGATCGAGCCAGGAGTTCCTCTTCGTTCCAACCCAGAATCCGCTCGAAGGCGGGGTTTACCCGTTTGAAAAACCCGTCGGTGCCTGCGATACAAAGCATGTCCAGAGAAACATCGAAGTACCTCTGGAACTCTCTGAGGAGCGTGACCTTCTGTTCCATCTCCTCAGCCATCTCGTTGAACGTGCGAGCGAGGTATCCGACTTCGTCCTGGCTATGAACCTCGGCCCGCGCGCTCAGCGTTCCCGCTCGAATGCGATCAGCGACCCGGGCTAGATCGTAAACGGGCTTTGCAAAGCGAAATCCGACAATCGTACCCACCACGATGGCGATGGCTCCGAGGGAAAGAAAAATCTCGAGGAGGCTCCCCTCCAGGTCCCGAAGAGGCTTGCGTCCCTCCGAGGCGTGGAGCTTGATGACGATGCCCCACCCCATTCCCGAAACGGACCGGGTCGCAGCCCAGATGGGGGGGCCGAGCTCATCGGTCAGGTCATCTTCGAGTATCCCTTCCCGTCCTTCCAGAACGAGGGCAACCGGATCTTGGGCCCCCCGGGTTTCCACTGCCTCCCAGAGCCTCCTGCTCTCCGACTCCAGGCGGTTGAGGACTCTGACGATCCCTTCGGCGTCCCGGATCACCACCATCACATCCCCTTCTTCTCCCAATCCGCTCCGGTCCTCCGTCAGCTCCACTAGAGCCTGCTGAGCATCGAGCCGTGCGTGGAGAATACCGACCCGCTCGCCTTCCAACACAAGGTTCGCGGCATAGCCCACTCTGAGGCTGTCCCCACCCGCGTGAGAGACTCCCTGGTAGACCACGTCCCGCTCCTCGGGAGAGATGGGAGTGGCGCCGGTCGGGAAATCGGGCTCTACGCTCCACCCCGCTGATGCCACCAAGCCTCCATCGGGATCGAAGACTGCCAGGGATTCCAGGATGTCCACGGACGTTCTGGCATCGGCCAGGATGCGACTGACCTGGCGCTTGGCTTCGTCGCTTGGACCTCGGTTGTAAGCCTGGAGTATTCTTCTGAGCTGAGTCCGGCTGGCCACGAGACTGACCCTGTCCTGCCAACCCTGGGAGACCTGCTCCAGACCGATCTTCATCGACTGGGCCCGGCCGTCCAGCTCATTGAGGCGGGTCTCTTTCAGAGGCTCGCCCGCGAGCGTGTAGATCGCCGCGCCAAAGGCTACCATGCTGACCAGGGCGACCGCCACGAGTGCGAAGACCAGTTTAGTTCTGATGTCCATTTGGAAACGATAGGGTATCAGGAGTCAGGGTCCAACCGTTTCTTTGATAGACCCAAGATAATCTGCATTTGTCACTCTTGGAAAATCGAAGAGGCGAGATGGTTTGGGCCCGGATCTCCCACCCAACTGCCAGGGACTGGCGGGCGACTCGAGGGGTTGGTAACCTTTTTTTACCCCCTCCGGTTAACCCCAAGTGGAATCGCCGGTCCTATCTGCCGAGACGGAATGATGCACCGATTCGACCTCGATGTTGATGTCTTTTCCGATGAGGAACTGGCACAGTTGGCCAAGAAGAAGGCCAAGCTGAAGAAGAAGAAGGCCAAAGCGAAAAAGGCCGCCGCCGGTAAAAAAGCGAAGTCGGGAAAGAAGAAGACGAAGAAGGTTGCTGCCGGGAAGAAGTCGAAAGGCAAAGGCAAAGGCAAAGGCAAAGGCAAGAAGCACAGGAACGAAACGCGGGAGGCGGCCTCCGCTCCGGAGATTACAGAGATGAAGCTCGATCCCGCCGATGTCGCCGCCGCCTTTTCCCCCGTCCGCGGCGAGCGTTCCTTTAGCCAGAGCGAGGCCCTGCTGCTTGGTTTCGTGGACCTGGGGGAGGACCATCCCCGGGCCGAGCCGGGGAAAGCCTATCCTGTAGTGAGCGCATCCAGCCTTCTGGTGGGAAGGGTCGATATTCCCCAGAACAGCCCCTGCCGTATGCACCTGGACCTCCTGGAGTTCTATGCGGGGGGCTTCCCGGGTTTCCTGTCCGAGACCAACGATGGCTTGGTGGAGATCCAGGCCAGCACCAAGAATCCGCATGACCTGAGCGCCAGTATGACCGATGCCTCCACCGTCACCGATTTCAAGGCGAAAGACAGGTCATACTCCCCGGGTTTCTCATCCCAGGGTGTGTTCAGGAATGTCCTCCTGCAGGATTGGGTGACCCTCACCGTTCGGCTCTACGAGTTGGACCCCGACGCATCGGAGTACCACGCGACCATCAAGGGTTTCATGGATGTGGTGCCGGAGATCCAGAGCCTTGATGTGCTCAAGGGTGTTCCCTACCTGAGGCTTGCCGCGCAGCTGTTCGAGGGACTCATCAACGGGTTTAGTCGCAATCCTGACGATCACCTGTGGGGAGAGCTTCCCATCTTGAGCGTGAACCCGCGGCCGGGAGGGGCTTTCCTTCGGACCGGAATCTATCTGTTGAGTGAGAAGCTCAATGGCAAGAAGAAGGCGGTGGAATTGGACCAACTCGAGTATCGGGACGGCAAGGTCCGGCGGAAGAATGGAAAGAGGCTCCCCAACCATCTACTCTTCGGCGTGGATTTGGCAGAGCACGAGGAGGGGTAGGGTAGAATAGACGAGGGCCGGGGATTTCCCGACCCTCATCAAGCCCAGTCTCTGATCTGACCGCCCCACACGGCGGACGTTTCCGTCAGGGACCGGAACTCACAATGATTGCGAAGTTGATGCCGGTCACCGCCCCCGAAGGGGTTACCTCGACCGACGCGGTCGCCGGGTCGGTTGCATGTCCGGCTGGAGGCGTTACCGAGACGGTGTAGTTGCCGGGCACGAGAAAGAGGAGGCTGTAGGTCCCGTCAGCGCCCGTTGTGGCTGTGGCAGACTGGGTCTGAAAAGTCTCCGATCCCGAGCCTTCCACCACGGGCTCAGCCGTTACCACAAGGCCCGCCACCGAGATGTCGGGGAGGGCAGTGGACACGGTTCCCGAGATGCTGGCTGCGGCGTCACCTACAGCTACCCGAATGGTGGGTTGGAAGTGAACGCCATTGATGCCTGCGGGCGTTTCCGGGTTCCCCTGAATCCTGAAGCTCTGGTTCACATCGAAGTCGAGGACAAGAACGGTTTCACCGGGGGTGATGTCGATTCCGCCGTTGGGACCATCCTTTTCGGCTGGGGACAGATTCAGCTTGATACCCGATTGGGCCCCACTGGGGATAGTCAGTTCTTGCTCAGATCCGCCACCCTTGAATTCATACTGATTCTCACCTTCGCCGGCCAACACAACTCTGGCTGACTCCACTATGAGGCGGACCTGCTTGTAGGTCCCGGGTTCCACAATTCCCTCAGCCAGCATCACGGTTGCCGCGTTCTGAAGGTCGAGGAGGTCTACTTCCCCGTCGGTCCCGTCTTCCGAGAGAACGATCGGTGAACCATCCCCGGCCGGAATCACCACGACTTCGCCGATATCGACCCAGGCTTCGCCGATATAGTCGGCCGGAGCATCGGTGAGGAGGATTCTCAGGGTAGCGTCACCCCCCACGCCGGTGGGTCCTCCTTCGCAAGACATAAGGAAAGGACCCAGGAGCATCAGCCCTATCCCAAGTGGTCTCGAAAACGGGCTTTTCACGGGCAGCCTCCTTGGAAACCCGGCGGTACCGGGGATTTGAAGATCAAAAACACGATGGAACCAAGCTAAATACAGCAAATCTCGTTCCTGATTAGGAAGAACATCTACCTACCCGTCACCTTCACCGCAAGATCAAGCAGGGAAACGAATTGCCGAGATCCCTGACTTCGAGTACTCGCTGGCGGATAGCATGTTTGGAGGAAAAATCTTCGCCCATCCTGCTTTCTTTTTCGTTTCGAACGAGGGAAGACCGGAGCGGGATTCGAGATGAGATGACTCTGATCCACCCTGATTTTCTGTTGAGTCGGTGCAACAAACTCCGGTCCAGCCATTTTTTCCTGGCGTCTCGCGGTACCCTTCCCCTAAGCTTCCAGAGTTCGATCCCCCAACCCTTTGGAGTTTCGGGCCCTGTTCACCCACTGTTTGGTCTGCACGACTCCTTTTCCTCCGAGCCACTTGTTGGAGCACCTCCCAAGGGGTCGTCGGGTCGCCTATGATGGTCGCTCGGGTCGGCTGTGGCTGGTTTGCCGGTCGTGCAGGCGGTGGAGTCTGATCCCCATGGAGTCCCGGTGGGAAGCCTTGGAGGAGTTGGAGGCCCTCCTATCACCTGGATCGGAAGAGCGGCGAAGGGGCCCCCCGAGGCCCATTCTTCTGGCGAAGACTGCCCACATCTCTCTCTTCAGAACTGGGCCGATGGAGATTATTCAGGTCGGAGGCGCCGGTCTCTCCGAAGAGGCGCTTTGGCGCTACGGGTACCCTGCCGACCACGGCCGGGATCGTTTTCGTGGGCTGCGAAGAATCCTTGAGCGGCGTCGGTTAGGTACGATCGTCTGGCGGGCACACCGAACCTGCCCCGGGTGTGGGTACGTTTTCACAGAGCTGCCCTTCTCGGACCGGAAAATCCTAATCCTGACACCGCATGAGTCCCGTAGCAGTGGAGAGGACGCGTTATCCGTGTCCCGCCGGTGTCCCCGTTGTCGGGACGCTCACCAGGGGGGCCTCCATTTGAAGGGGATCGAGGCAGGCTTCGTGCTCCGTCGGGTGATGGCCTTCGAGCGCCCCACCGGCATCTCATCTGAACGGGTTCAGGCAGCGGTGGACATCATAGAGGAAACCGGGGGGCCATCCGCCCTCTTAAAGCTTCTCACCCGGCACGGACGTCCCCTTGGGGACTTGCCGGCCATCGGCTCCATGGCTGTAGAGATCCTTGGGAACCGCGCCAGGGAGAGGGTCCTACTGCAATTGGAAGTGTCGGGTTTGGAGACCCGATGGCGAGAGGAAGAAAAGCTGGCGGCCCTGGTGGACGGAGAGCTTACCCCTGTCCCAATCCTCAAGACCTTTGTGAGGCGATTTCGGGATTGATCGGTGATCGACGAGGGTGGTGGTAGGGAATCCCCCTGCTGCCCATGCGTTTGACTCCCTACCCTAAAGCTCCCACCCCCGCCGGAAACACCGACAGATGAACCAGGCGACCTTCGTGGCTGAGTTCTCCGCCTCTGACAGGTCCCTTGAGAACGCGGTAACGCCCCCTTCCGGGGGTATTGGAGGGAATGCGCTCCGCGCTCTCCAGGGCTCCTGCCAGGGCACAAACTTCTGAATCGTGAGTGGGTGAACCCCGGCCCGCATTCCGTCGAGCTCCGAAGGCACCCATGAGGTGTTCTGTGAGAAGGCGGCAATGGAATGGGGCATAGAATCGTGGTGATCCCAAGGCGTCCAGGCCCAGAAATCTTCGTCCCAGGAAGGCCAAAATTCCAACTTGTCGGTTTAGGACAGGGAAGGCGTTCAGCCAACCAGGTAGGTCGCCTTCCTGTTTTGTGCGGGCTCCCCGTTCGTGCTCGACTCCCCAGAAGGGAATCTCCGTTTCCGAATCGGGCCCCAGAAGGATGGATGGGGTTCGGAGCCGGTATCTCCGGCCTCCAAAGAGCTTCTCCCCGTCCAGGATCAGGACCGGTTTGCAGCTGCAGTTTTCGGCTATGAGTACCGAGGTTGAACCTTGCCTCTTTTCCCTGAAGGTCAGCACCCCTGTACGGACCGCATCTGCTGCGGAAACGAGGGAGATATCCGGTTCCTCCGATGCCACGACAGGGAAGACCGTGAGTTGGTCGTGACGTTGCGGCGTGTCGAGGAAAGCCAGGAGCATTAGTCGGATCCCGAGGTGGGTGGGTGGAATGGCGGATCGTCCTCCGGCGGAATCACAGACAGGTGAACCAGCTGTCCCTCGTAAATCAACTCTCCTCCCTGGACGGGCCCTTTCAGTATCCAGAATTCTCCGAGCCCGATCCTCTCCGTTTGGACCCGGTCAGCCACTTCGAGGGACTCCAAGAGTCGGGCGGCATCCGTCTCCGTGGCACCGTGATCATCCCCTTCGCAGGTGTCCCTAGCGAGAGCCTCCCTCCCAAACCTGCTGAGAAACCTGTCGTGGACAGGGGTATAGAGCTTGGGTGATCCGAGAGCCTCGAGTCCAAGGACGTCCCGGCCCAGGAAAGCCAGGATCCCAACCTGTCGTTCCAATGCTGGAAAAGCCCGAATCCACTCCTCGGCGTCCCGGTCCTTACCATCGACTCGCGAGGGCTTCTCCTCAGCCGGCGTTGCCGGAATCTGGGTAACGCTCTTTCCCGCCAGGAGAATCGATCGGACCGCCATCTGGTCGTGGTCCTCCCCGGGAAGCCTCTCTCCATCCAGGATGAGAGCGGCGTAGAGGCTTCGGTTCCGGACCAGGAGCAACGGCGCCCCGCCACCGGCCTTCTCCTGAAACGTCAGGGCTCCGGAATCCAGGGCATCTTTGGCATGGAGGTACGGCAGGGCGGGGCCCTCGCCGGCCACGATCGGAAAGACCGTGAGGCACCCGTGGTGCTGGGGCGAATCGATGAATGCTTCGAGCATGGGCTGCTTCTACCTTGCAGGCAGGGGGCTGCCGGCTGAAGAACCCGCCTAACTAGGATGAATATCGAAAGGGAGCGTCAAAAGAGCGTCAAACGGGGGGTCGGGAGCGGATCCCTCACCGCCCCTCGGTGTAATCGAAACCTTCGTTGACATTTCCAAGGTTCCGACACCCGAGTTGCCATAGATGAGCCCAACCCCCGAAGGCCGCACCGATCCCCGTTTCGCACGCTACCTCCTCCAGAGAGAGGACGCGTTCGTTCGCGAGGACGAGAGCGACGACGCGGTGTTTTACCGCACACCCCGTTTGGTGTCCCATCTTGATACGACGGCCCTGAAGACCGTGGAGAGGCTGGCCGCTGGCCTGATCGTGGAAGATGATCCGGGCGTCCTGGACCTCATGGCATCCGTGGATTCCCATTTGCCGTCGAAACGAGCCTTTTCCCAGGTCACCGGTCTCGGCATGAACGACGAGGAACTCCGGGCCAATCCCAGCCTGACGGATTGGGTTGTTCAGGACCTCAACTCCGACCCGACCCTCCCGTTCGACGACGACTCATTCGATGTGGTGCTGAATGTTGTCTCTATCGAATACCTCACTCAGCCGTTCAGGGTCGTCGCCGAAGTCGGCCGGGTCTTGAGACCCGGGGGGCTGTTCCTTGTGGTGTTCTCCACCCGTTGGTTCCCACCGAAGGCAGTGAGGGTCTGGGAGGATGCGAAGGAAGAGGAGCGCCTCGGGATCGTTGAAGAGTTCTTCAGGGGCGCTGAGGTGTTTGGGCCGCCGGAAGCTTTCGTTTCTATGGGCCTTCCTCGCCCCGAAGACGACAGGTACTTTTCTCTGGGAACGCCCAGCGATCCGGTCTTCGCAGTGTTTGCTGAGAAAACGGGATTGAGCGCTGAGGCGGCAAACGGCCGCAAACCCCGACTGGTCCTTCGGGACCCGGCTCAGATCGATCTGGATTCGGCCACCATCCAAAAGAGAAAAGAAAGAGTCGGGGAAACGATGGAGTGCCCCTATTGCCAGCAACGGCTGAGCAAGTGGGAGGTCCCTGACGATCCGTGCATCGATTGGCCCAACGACTATCTCTATCTTTGCTTCAACGACTTCTGCCCTTTTCTGGTCCGCGGCTGGCGACACATGTGGAATCAGGGGATTCTGGGAACCAGCTACCGGTACCTCTTCAATCCCCTGAAGGGGACGTCCACGACGGTGCCCATTCGAGGCCTCACAGACCTCAGGCCGGGGATCGTGGAGGAGGATCCGGCGGGACGCTTTCGATCAGCCCTCGAGAGGGGGATTCCGGACTTCTCAGGACTTCTCAAGGTCAAGGAGTACGGACCCAAGCTCGGAGGCCCCAAGGGCTGACGGCTCCTTTCTCAGGGGACCTGGCGAACCTCCTACTCGCAATTCCGTTCCTGAGGTTCTAGCATCCATCCGTTCCGCTCCCATTCCGCCTCACCCCGGAGCCGTCCATGACGTCCGCTAGCCCGAGACGCCGCTTCCCTCACCCTCTGGTCCTTCTGTCCGGTGCTGTCCTTTTGGCCGCCGTCGCCTCCTGGATAGTGCCTGCTGGGGAATATGACCGGGTAGAGGACGGGGCCACCGGCCGGACCGTTGTGGTCACCGGGACATACCATGAGGTGGACCCGGCTCCGGTGGGCCTCTTCGACGCCCTGGTGGCAATGCCCCGGGGAATGATCAACGCCGCCGAGGTCATCTTCCTGGTCTTCCTAATCGGCGCGACTTTCACCGTGGTGGACGAGTCGGGGGCTCTCCGCAGGGTAGTGGGATGGTTGGTGAAGATCCTCGGAGACCGAACCATCCTTGTAATCCCCATCTTCTGTGTGGCCTTTGCCACCGGTGGGGTCCTGGAGAACATGTCGGAGGAGATCATCGCCCTGATCCCCGTCCTCTTGGTTCTCACCAGCCGTCTGGGGTACCGGCCCATGGTGGCCATCGCCATGAGCGTCGGGGCCGCCGTCATAGGATCCGCTTTCAGCCCCATCAACCCTTTCCAGGTCGGCATCGCCCAGAAGCTTGCCGAGCTCCCCCTCCTTTCGGGATGGGGTTTCCGCATGATCTTTCTGGCAGTGGCTCTGACCCTATGGATTGCATTCACCATGCGGATGGCCTTGGCTACCGCGACTGACCCGGTAGGAGCCGAAGAGGATATTCCCGATGAGCCTCTGACCGGACGAGATAGCGTAATTCTTGGACTCGTTGCGGCCACGTTTGCCGTCCTGGTCTGGGGAATACTGGGTCAGGGGTGGGGCTTCAACGAGATGTCTGGGCTCTTCTTCGGCACCGGAATCCTGGTGGGTGCCGTAGCGGGTATGGGCGTATCTGGAACCGCGGAGGCTTTTGTCAAAGGTTTCCGGGGCATGGCCTTCGCTGGACTCCTCATCGGATTCGCGCGGGCTATCTACGTGGTTCTCGAAGACGGGAGGATCGTGGATACCCTGGTGCACGCTATGGTGACCCCACTTGAAGGCCTTCCAGCTCTCGCCTCCGCCCTGGGAATGGTGGGAGCCCACATCCTAATCCACTTCCCGGTGCCAAGCGTAAGCGGCCATGCTGTCCTTACCATGCCGGTTCTGGTCCCCCTTTCAGACCTGCTTGGCCTATCCCGGCAGGTGACCGTCCTGGCCTTTCAGTACGGTGCCGGCCTTACGGACATGATTATTCCCACCAGCGGGACCCTCATGGCGGTCCTGGCCATTGCCAAGGTTCGCTACGAGGATTGGCTTCGGTGGGTGCTCCCAGTATGGGGGATGCTGGTGTTACTTGGGGGAGTGGCCATCGCGGTGGGGATCGCCATCGACTTCTGAGCTGGGGCGAACGTACGAAAAAAGCGGTCCCGGGTTGGTCAGACCCGGGACCGCTTTCCTACCTACCTACCGATCGGTTGCGAACGACCTACCCCTGTGCCTTCAACAGATCTCTGATCTCGGTCAGGAGGGTCTCTTCGGCCGAGGGCTCCGGATCGGCCGGTGCTTCCTCCACCACTTCTTCTTCCTGCTTCATCTTGTTGAAGCTTCGGACGACGAAGAAGACTGCGATGGCGACGATGATGAAAGAAATGATAGCGTTGATGAACAAGCCGTAGTTGATGGTGACGGCGCCTGCTTCCTGGGCGGCCGCCAAAGTCTCGAACGGAGCACCGGCAGGATCACCAAGGGTGAAGTAGAACTCCTTGAAATCCACTCCGCCCATCATCATCCCGATGGGGGGCATGATGACATCATCCACCAGGGACTTGATGATGGTGCCGAAGGCGGCTCCGATGATGATGCCCACCGCCATGTCGAGCATGTTGCCCTTTACGGCGAACTCCTTGAACTCCTTGAGCACGGTTCTCCTCCTGATGGGGGACAGGTATTCCGCCCCGAGGGCGGGTGGTGTTGTTGTGGTCAGGTACAACACGCTTCAGGTACAACACGCTTTAAGTACAACACGCGTCAGGTACGACACGCTTCAGGTACAACACGCTTTTAGTACAACCTATGGACGGGCCGGCATTTCGAAAGTCACCTCTCAACCCGCCGGAGTTTCTGGTTGGGCTGGGCCTACCCTACTGGGGCCCAGAACAACACCATGTCGTCCAGGTGAATATCGGTCTTCTCCAAACCCACCTCGAAGTTCTCCAACTCCTCCGCCCTATCCCTCCACTTTGCCCATATCTCTTCGAGCTCTGTGCCCAGTTCCTCTTCGAGATCCAAGATGGCCTGCTCGGAATCTTCCAGTTTCTCTTCGGCACTCCTCAACCGTTCCTGCGTACGGCGGGTTTGTGACCGGCGGGAAGAGATCCCTGAGAGGCTTCGGGTCCGACGGCGTCCGCCCAGAAACATGGAGAGGATTTCCCCGGCCCCCGAGATGAGTTCCTGTTGCTTTCGTTGGTCAGTGTCCACCTCCAGCTCCCTCACCCGTCGTTCAGCTGCCGACGCGCGACTCTCGGCGGTTTTCAGCTTGGCCTCATAACGCGTGCGGAGCTTTTCGGCTTCTCCGTCGGCCTTTTCCTCGGCCGTGGAGAGACAACGCTCCTCGAACGCTTCTTCCGTTTCCCCGACGCGGGAATAGAGTTTGAGGGTGGGGTTCTTGAAGAGGGTCACGGAGAGGTTTCTGAAGAGGTGCTCCTCAATGGCCTTCTCGGAAGTACGGAAGAACTCCGCCTTATCCAAGGAAGGCTCGGGAAGGGCGTACACCGGGCCCTGAGGGGCGATCTCGGTGAAGTCTCTCCTGTCGTGATCGACGATCCGGGCTGCCTCTGCCTCGAGGGGAGCCTTCAGAGGGAAAAATACAGCCTCCCACTCCTCTTCGTGCCGAAGGTTGCCCCGTTGGTCATCAAAGAGCACTTGGACCCGAGCGGCCAGACCGGCTTCCAAGCGGCGTCCTCCGGGAACGACCCCCAGGCCGGGGCTCCATGGAGCCCCGGGATCCAGGTACCGAACGGGGATCTCCGAATACACCTTGGGCGGAATCGGGCTCTCGTCCGATGCCAGGCTGGATGGCATCGAAGCGCTGGGAGGGGCGGAAACCGAGACGCCGGCAGCTTCGGACGTGCCGGCTTCGGCTGAAGATGCGGCCGCCGATGGGTGAGGTGCCGTCGCGGCACCGGCTCCTTCTGCCACGAACTCAACGTCAGGTTTGAGGCGCAGGAGTTCAGCCCGGGTGAACGGACCCCTCAGGTACGACATGGCCCAGCGAGTGGTAAACAAGCTGGGTGCCGCAGAACGCGCGGTCTTCAAAACGAACTGACGCTTGCCTAGGCCGCTGATGCGAGCATCCCAGGCACCCACATCCACCTCCCCGGAAGCCGAGCGGAGAGCCTCGATGATCCGAGCCTTGTCCCGCTCGGTTTGGAGTCGACCTACCATCCAGGTTCCGGCGTTGGACATGAGTTTGTAGTCCAGGTCCACCGGATTTTGGGTGGACAGCACCATGCCCACTCCATGTGCTCGAGCCTGCTTGAACAGGGTGAGGATGGGTCGCTTGGAAGGGGGTTCGGCAGTGGGGGGTGCGAGCCCCATGACCTCGTCGGCGTACACCATGGCCCTCAGCTCGGAAGTGCCGGATTGCTGGCGCATCCAGGTCACGAGCTTGGATAGGAGCAGCGTCACCACGAAAACCCGTTCCGATTCGGACAGATGCGAGAGGTAGATGATGCTGGCCCTGGGCCTGCCATCGGGGGCCCGAAGGAGACCATCGATGGATAGTGGCTCACCCTTGATCCATTCAGCGAAAGACGGAGAGGCCACCAGCCCATTCAACCGCATGGCGAACTTCGTCCTCTCCTTCTCCGGGAAGAAGGTATTGAGATCGAAAACGCCTAGGCGACGGAGGGGAGGTTGCAGGACCTGCCCGATGAGGGTGGGGAGATCCAGGGACCGGCCACTTCGCCAGGCATGCTCCACCAGGTTGGAGAGGAGAATGTGCTCTCGGCTGGTAAGGGGGTCCGGCTCCAAGTCGGCCATGACCAGGATCCCAGAGACCAGACCTTCGATTTCGTCCCTGACAATCTCGCTTTCCTCGTCGAAGGAGACCGATGGAGGAGATAGGTCGCCTATGATGTTAAGGGGGATTCCCGCTGTGGAACCTGGAGTGAAGATCCGGAAATCCACGCTCTGGCGAAGGCGCTCCATTCGCTCGGCGTCGATCCCCGACGAGGCGAGACCATTTTGCCAGAGGCTCGCCGTGTCCTGAGCCAGGTCGGCAGGGGTGACTCCCTTCCTCCTGGCTTCCCCTTCGTCCACCCATGGCTCGAAGTCATCGGGCGCGAAGCTGGGGAAGTTGAGAAGGAGATTCCCCATGTCGCCCTTGGGATCGAGGATCAGCGCCGGGATGCCGGCAGACAGGACTTCCTCCAGGAGCACGACACCCAACCCCGTCTTCCCGGACCCGGTCATCCCCACGATCACCCCGTGGGTGGTGAACCTGTGACTGGCTATGTGGAGGGGGGTGCCCGTCGGCTCCGAGGAGTCGTCGTCGAGCAACTGACCGAGATAGAGGTCTCCGGGCTTCTGGCCCATGTCTCCTCCTTGGGACTGGATTAAGTGGGACAGGGATCCGTCCCCATCAACCTGCGCTTTTAGTCTACGCTTCGGAGACGGATCCCGCTCGGTCCGGATCGATATTTATTTTTCTACCCGCTTGTTCTTAGTCTTGAACGCCGAAGGCCACTTTCACGGTGGCCTTGAATGTGGAGATGCTGCCATCCGTCACCTGAGCGGTCATGGCGATGACCTCGACTCCGGTGATGTTCTTGATGGTCTTGCTGGCGGTCTTGACTGCGGCGTCGGCGGCTTCAGCCCACCCCTGGTCCGAGCTTCCAACAAGTTCCACGATTTTTGCTACGGTCTGCATTCCCATGAGGCCATTCTCCTGGCGAGGCGCCCTGTCGGCGCGGTGGTTTGGTTCCGTCCCCGAGGCCTCCCTGCAGCGGCATTGGGAGACATCTCTCCTGGACCGGGTTGGGCCGAGGGAGTCACATCTCATTTATATTTGTGACTTTTGGGGAGCGTCTTCGCTCTATAGAGTAGTCAACAGGCCTCTCAACGCAAAGAAGGAACGGGAGAATTCGGAGTTCGAGTGCCGGCGATCGAACGGAAGTCCGGTCCGGGAGTACAAGTGCCAGGAACTCCGCAATATCGATTCAAAACAGGAACGGGAAGGGACTATGAACTTGCGTAACGGATTGAAGGTCCTGGTCACTTTGGGCCTTCTGGTTTCATGGCTGGGGGTGGGATCTCTGGCTGCACAGGATGAACGCACCTTGGGCTGGTCAGATGTAGCGGAGGCCACATTCGTGCTCACGGCCGGGAACGCCACCGCCAGAACCCCCAGCCCAATCAGGGTCCAGCGCCGACCTGTGGTTAACTCCATGATTGCATCCCCTGTCCAGTGGTCGAGACAAACCCGTCAGGCGAAGGCCGCAATTCTGCCGGAGAATAAGCCTGCCGGAGAATAAGCCTACCGGAGAGCCCGCGGCCAGGGACGATTATAAGGTCTGCAGGCCGTCTTGATCAACTGCCCTTGTCCGTCAGCCGGACACCACTTCCGAGGGCAACGGCTCGACATCCAGACTCCGTATGAAGACCCCCAGCATGTCCGTGCGCACGTAGCACACCGAAAACGTCACCATGGGTTCGAGATCCGGACGAAATAGCGCGTAGGTCCATTTGAGCAGAGGCGACTGATTCGTGAACGGCGCCAGATCCACCGACCCGCTCCCGTCGATACCCTCCAACGCGGATCCTAGCCAAACCGGCGGCGTGCCCAGCGTGACCTGGGTGCGGCCCGCGCGCAGATCCGGCAGACCGCATTGTTCGAGCACCGTGTACATGGAGATCCGCTCCACCTTCGCCCGGCGCAGGCGTTCAAGGCGCTGCCGAAAGGCCGGCGCCGCCGAGGCCGACAGGCGCACAAAGGTGATCTCAGCCAGATAGGCGGCGGCTCCCCCATCCTGGTTCATCGTGCGCAGCCGTTGGTAAGCCTGAATCTCTCCCGCTGACCACGAAGTGGCGGCTTCTTTGATCAGAGCATCGCCACTGGCGGCCAGCTCGTCGGCGAGAAATGCCGCCAGATGAGACGAGCGATCGCCGGCCTCCACCGGGACCACCGCCGAAAACGATGATCGCGATTCCAGCTTGATGGTCAACGAGATCTGTTCATCCGCGACCTGCCCTGCGTCGGAAAAGATCACGCGATCACTGA
>RCNC010001715.1_pt1 | contig 14811 bp, 15 predicted proteins | sample 2041301 | NCBI WGS metagenome assembly RCNC01 (sample SAMN09708231, study PRJNA481090) | Marine sediment metagenome, whole genome shotgun sequencing project. | biome: marine sediment; feature: ocean; material: sediment; isolation source: Sewage treatment plant 13A marine sediment (STP13A) ... | reverse complement strand
GGCAGACGGTCGTTCATTCCGGTCTTCTGCAGCAGTTTCCGCAGGCCACGGCTCAAAAGGTGGGCCAGGATCCAGCCGACCACCAGGATGGCCAGTGCGGCCAAGACCCGGGGCGCGTACTGGGAAACCACGGACATGAATTGGTCCAGCATCTCGTTCATTCGTGTCTCCTCGGCAGGGGATTTTCCGTTCCGTCGGGCAACCAGACATCCCGGCCTCAGGCCGGGTCTTCCTCACCCTCCAGACACGACCGGGACGGATAAGTCACATCGAGAAACGACTGGAAACGTTGGGAAAGGGAGCAGGGTAGAAGAAACGGCTCAGTAGGCGATATCGTCGGGCAGCTCGTTGATATCGTCGTCCCGGGGTGGGAAATGGCGGCCCAGACTCTCGCCGATGGCCGCGATGCCGGCCACCAATCCTTCGGGGAAACGGCCCTCGCTGAAATTCACCTTGATCAGGTCGCGGACATCGGTCCAGAAATCTTCACCCACGAGCCGGTGAAGCTCCTCGTCGCCCACGATGGCGAACCGGCGCGAGCGGACGGCCAGGTAGACCAGCACCCCGTTGTGCTCTGCGGTCCGGTGCATGTCCAGCTTGGCGAAGATCTCGCGGGCCCGTGCGTAGGGGTCGCCGCCGGAGCCCTTGACGTCCCGTTCGAGATAGACGCGGACCTCGCCCGAGGTGCGGGTTTCGGCCATGGCAATGGCCGCGACGATGTCCTTCTGTTCCGCTTCGGTGAAGAAGCGGCGCGGGACGTCACTGCGTTCGAGGGTCAATTACCAACCTCCACTTGCGCCGCCGCCGCCGGAAAATCCGCCGCCGCCAGAAAACCCGCCACCGCCGAAACCGCCGCCACCGGAAGAACCTCCACCCCAGGACGAGCCGCCGCCCCAAGAACTGCCCCCGCCGGATTTTCCTGAAGTCAGGACTATCGGCCCGACCATTCGAGCGATTCCCAGGCCGAACATGAGGACAATCAGAACAAAAATCAGCAGGGCGATGGCCAGGGCCCGGTTGAATTCTCCATTGGAGGAGTCCTGGTCCAGAGCCGCGGCTCCCTGGGCCAGGGGATCGTCGGGCGCCACGGCGAGCGCCACCTGACCGATGACGAAGGAGACCCGCTGGTCGGCCGGTTGGCCGGGAATCTTGACCATCTTCTTGAGAATTCGTCCGGCGGTGATGTCCGGCAGGCTCTCCTCGAGGCCGTAACCCACCTCGATGCGGGTTTTTCTCTGTTCGGGAAAGATGACGAAGAGCACGCCGCGGTTGGTTTCGGCCCCGCCGATGCGCCAGTGCTCGTACAGCCGGTTCACATAGTCTTCCATGTTGCCGGAATAGTCCCGCAGGATGGCGGTCACGAACTGGATGTCGGTGCGCTGCTCGAAGCCGTAAAGATCGGCGGCGAGACCGCGAGCGGCGTCCCCGTCGACCAGACCCACTTCATCGAAGAAATGCCGCGGGGGTGGCGGCGGCAGATCGTCGTCGCCACGTCGACCTTGCGCCGCAACATCCAGGGCCGTGATCAGAAGACACGCCAGACAAAGGGCGGTTACGGCGCGGCGGATCACTAGAATTCAACCTTGGGCGCGGTTTCGGCGCCTTCGGCGGATTCAAAGTAGGTCTTCCCGTCGAAGCCGAACATCCCGGCGATCATGTTGGCGGGGAAGCGGCGGATCGCGGTGTTGTAATCCTGCGCCTTTTCGTTGAAGCGCCGGCGCTCCACTGCGATGCGGTTTTCCGTGCCTTCGAGCTGGGTCTGCAGATCCAGGAAATTCTGGTTGGCCTTGAGATCGGGATAGCGCTCGATCACCACCATCAGCCTCCCCAGGGCCGAACTAAGCTCCCCCTGCACGGCCTGGAATTTTTCCATCAATTGGGGGTCGTTCAGCGATTCGGGGGTGAGCTGCGCCTGCATCTTGGTGGCTTCGGCGCGGGCCTTGATGACGGCCTCGAGGGTTTCGCTTTCGTGGGCCGCGTATCCCCTGACTGTCTCGACCAGGTTGGGAATCAGGTCGGCGCGGCGTTGATAGACGTTTTCGACGTTGCCCCACTGGCTGTCCACGGCTTCGTCGAGGGTCACCAGTCCGTTGTACTGGCCGGCCAGTGCCATCACCACAATGGCGATGATCGCGAGCACCACGAGGATCGGAATCCATTTCTTCATGATCACCTCTGCAGGGTTGGTGCGAATGGGACGCCGGACCTACCCGGTGACGCGGCGCGATATTCATGGGCGGGGGGATTTTACCCCGCTGGAAATTAACCGTCAATGGGATGGAACATCCCATCGGGGTCCGGGATATCATATAGTTGGGCGACAGGTTTCGATATCCTGGACATCCAGCGGAAAGGCGACCCTTGAAGAACAGAATGCGGCCGGGGCTCCTGCCGGTGGTCATGATCCTGCTGATGTTCCCTTTCGCCCGGGCCGCCGGGTCGCCTCTCGAGCCAGCCAGGGCGCGGGCCTTCCTGGAGGAAATGCTGGCCCACCCCGATTCCCTGGATTCGTTCCTCCATCCGACCGATCTGAAAGTGGCCCGACGTCTGGGCATCCGATATCCCGAGGCACCCTGCAAGCCGTTGATCTCCTGGGATCTTTCGGCAAACGACCGCGAACGGCTGCTTCAGGTCGGGCTGGACGGTCAGTTCACCGTGGAGCCACTTGATGACGGACATTCCCGGCTGGTCTTGTTCCCCGCGGACAGCCTGGCGAGCCGGAGCTGGGTCTTCCGTGACGGCCTCGTCGTATCACCCATCCTGTACCAGGTGCGGGACTGGCAGCAGGTCGATTCGGCCCATTTCCGTTTTTTCGTCAGCGACACCACCGGCTTCCATCCGGCCAACATCGAGGCGCTGGAGACCTTCCTGACGGAAACCGCCGCGCAGCTGGGCATGACCGAGGCCGACCTTGAACGGCTGGCCGACGAAAAGATCTACTACTGCTTCTGCAGCAGTCAGGAGGAGATCCGCCAGCTCACCGGGTTTGAAGCCCGCGGCATGTACATGGTGTCCCACGACATCATCGTGTCGACCTTCAGCGCGCACCTCCACGAGCTCGCCCATCTGTTGATGAACTTCAAGCTCAGGCGGCCCCATCTGTACACGCATCCCCTGTTGCTGGAGGGGTTCGCGGTCGCGGTCGGCGGTCGGGGCGGCAAATCGCCGGCCATCCTCCAGCAGCTAGGGCTGGACATGCACCGGTCCGGGTGGGTGGACTGGACAGAAATGTTGAAGACTGCGGGATTCTACGGATACAACGCCTCGGTTTCCTATCCCGCCGCCGGTCTATACAACCGGTTCCTGCTGGAGAATCTCGGGGCCGCGGACTACCTGTCCCTCTACGCCCGGTACGGCGGGGACGCCGGATCGATCATGGCGATGGAGATAGCCCCGGCCGACCTGCCGGAAGCCGCAGCGTGGGAGCGATACCTGGCCGATCAATCCGAGGCGGGAGCCATCACGCCCGGGACCTTCGAGCTCGATGCGGCCGAGGCCCCGGTGGCCTTCCACCCCCTCGGCGACCGATCCACTCTCGGGTTCGCCGTTCCCGGAACGACCCTGGTTCACGACGGCACCGCACCGGAAGGATATCGCAGCTTCCTGTTCGAGGATCTGCTGCCGGACCTGCCCTATGCGGGGGAACGATATTACATCCGCGCTTCTCGTGCCGAGGCGGCGGTCTACGACCTGTTCACCAACACGATGCTGGCGCTCCACGCCACGGGATTTTCCGCCGCGGCCCCGGAAATTCCCGTGGTGGACGGCCGGTTTTGGTTTAGGGTGGACCGGAAACTGTTTTCCGAAGATCTGGAAAGTTTTGAATGTCGATTCCTTGAATGATTTTCCAACAGGGGGAACCATGAGACACTCGATTTTCTGGTCCATTTGCCTGGTTCTGTTGCTTCTGGCGGGCGCCGCGATGGCCGGCGGGGAAGATGACTTCGAAGAAATCCTGCGCTTCGAAGGTCATCACCCAGGTGAAAGCCCGTGGGGCTGGGGTGGCGGACCGCCGGCCACGATCCATATCGATTCAACCGTGGTTCACGGCGGCGATTTCGCCGTCCGTCTGGAACGCGACACGGGCAGCCCAAATTCATTCACCACGATCACCAAGAAAATTCCCCTCGACTACGCGGGCCAGTGGATTGAGCTGCGAGGCTTCCTGCGCACCGAGGGGGTGACGGAGTTCGCGGGGCTGTGGATGCGCGAGGACGGCCCGAATGGCCGGGTTCAGTTCGACAACATGCAGAAGCAGGGCCTCAAAGGGACGACCGAGTGGACGGAATATTCGATCCGTTTGTTTTTGGACCCCAAGGCGGACGACCTGTTCTTCGGCGTGCTGGTGACCGGCGAAGGAACGGTCTGGGCCGACGACCTCGAATTGACCATCGACGGAAAACCCATTCCTGAGGCGCCCGAGCGGGTCAGGGAAAAGACGGTCCTGGACACGAATCAGAAGTATACCGACGGATCGGGGGTGACGGTCACCGAGCTTACCGACCTCCAGGTGGAGAACCTGGCTCTCCTGGCCAAGGTGTGGGGGTTTTTGAAGTACCATCACCCGAGCGTGACCGGCGGTGAATATCACTGGGACTTCGAGTTGCTGGGGGTCTTGCCCGCCATCCTGGCTGCGCCAGACCGAGAAGCGGCGATCGCCGATCTGGCCGGCGGAATCGAAGTGATCGGTCTGCCCGCCGCCTGCGACCCCTGCGCCGAGGCACCGGACGAGGCGCACCTGCTGCCGCGGCTGGACTGGATTCGAGATGCCGATTTCCTCGGCGAGGAACTCTCTGCCCAGCTGCAGGCCGTCCACGCCAACCGGTTCGTCGGGGACAAGCATTTCTACCTGTCAACGGTTCAGGGCGTCGGCAATCCCGTCTTCGACCACGAGCTCGGCTACTCCGGCCCGAAACCGCCCGATGCGGGTTACCGGATCCTGGCCCTGATGAGGCTGTGGAACATCATCGAGTACTGGTTTCCCTACCACGATCTGATGGACGCCGACTGGGACGACGTCCTGCACGAATTCCTGCCCCGGCTGGCGGCCGCCGACACCTGGGACGCCTACCGGCTCGAACTCTTCGCCCTGGCCGCCCACATCGAGGACGGACACGCCAACCTGTGGCGGGAAATCGGCATCCGGCCCCCGGTCGGCGAATGCGGCTGGCCGGTCGAGCTCCGGTTCCTTGAAGAAAAGGTCTTCGTCGCGGCTTACACAGATTCGGTCAAGGGCCCAGCCTCGGGCTTGGAGATCGGCGACATCATCACCTCGCTCGACGGCATCGCGCTCGATACGCTGCTGGAAAAATGGACCCCCTACTACTGCGCCTCGAACCGCCCGACCAGGCTGAAGGACCTGGCGCGCGGCCTGTCCCGCGGTGACTGCGGTCCCGGTGAGGTGGGGATCGAGCGCAAGGGCAAGAAGAAGACCGTCACGGTCGAGCGAATCGAGGTCCCGCGCATGAACTGGACCCCGGCCGACCGGGCCGGCGAGACCTTCCAGTTGCTGTCCCCGGAGGTGGCCTACCTCAAGCTGTCCAGCGTGGCCATCAAGGAGGTTCCGGAATACATCGAGAAGGCGGCCGGGACGCGTGGCCTGGTGATCGACATCCGCAACTACCCCAGCGAATTCATGGTGTTCGCCCTGGGCCCGCGCCTGATCGATGAGCCGACGGCCTTCACCCGCTTCACGACCCTCGATCCCGCCAACCCGGGGGCCTTCGTCTGGACCGACCCGCTGTTTCTGCAGCCGGAGGCGCCGGGTTACGAGGGCAAGGTGGTCATCCTGATCAACGAGACGTCCATGAGTCAGGCGGAATACACGGCGATGGCCCTCCGGGCCGGGCCACGTGCCGTGGTGGTCGGAAGCACCACCGCCGGCGCCGACGGAAACGTGTCCCAGATTCCGCTGCCGGGAGGCCTGAAACTGATGATGAGCGGCATCGGGGTCTTCTACCCCGACAAGACCCCGACCCAGCGCGTGGGGATCGTGCCGGATGTCTTCGTGACGCCGACGATTGAAGGAATCGTGGCCGGCCGGGACGAGGTCCTGGAGGCGGCGCTGCGGCAGATCCTCGGGGCAGAGACTGACGAAGATGTCATTCGGAAGATGGCTGCGCGGCCTTGATCTGGCTCAACTATCACACCGAATTGTTGCGGCAGTTCCTGTGGAACCTGTTGCGAGCGGTGGCGGTTTTTTCCGCCGTCTTCGCCCTGTTGTCCCTGCAGGGGGAAGGTGGCGACTGGGGGGATTTATCCTGGCCTTCAGTCAGGGTGTTAGTCCTGTCGATGCTGGACCGGGCCTTACCTCTGGCCTTGTTGGTGGCCACCCTTTTCACCGTGGGGCCGCGGGCGCATTTCAAAGAATTGACGGCCCTGACTGCGGCGGGTTTTTCGATGATTCAGATCATGTGGCCCGTCTTGGGTGTGGGGGTTCTGGCGACCGGATATTCCATCGCCCTCCGATTGGCCCGGGTCACCCTGGGGGCTCTGCCAACGTTGTCGCAACCGGCCGAAGAGACGGCTTTCCACGCCATGTTCGCCTATCCGATGGCCAACCTGTTCGCCGTGACGGCCGGAATCATCCTGGCCTCGTCGCCCCGCCGGAAGTCGGTATACGGCGGATTTTTGACGGCCCTCCTGTTCATTTTTGCCTTTAACGTCGTCACGAGTGGTGCCCATGCGCTGGGGCGGCATGGGATGCTGCCGCCGGTTTTGGCCGGGTGGCTGGGAAGCGTGGTGGCGTCCGCGGTGCTATGGGCTTTGTGGCGCCGGGCCCGGATTTAATCATGCAGGCCAGGACCTCTAGTCCACCATGAGTTCCCGCCCGTTCAGCGGCTGGATCGGACGGTTGTTTCCCTGGTAGTACTTCCGGAAAACCCCGATCTGCTCGGCGGAGATCGAGGCATGCGTCCTGAGCACGATCCACTCCACGTTTTCGGTGCACGGCGGCGTGGTCAAGGATCCGGAGTAGTGGAATTTGTGCAGCTTATCCTCGGGCAAAATCTTCCCGAGGTTCATCTGGAAGTCCGGGATGGTACGGGTTTCGCCGACCTCAGGAATGTTGGCGAGGAACAGGTCGAAATTCGGAGCCTCAGGCCCCTCGTCCATGAGAAAGCCGACCACGGCGAGACGGTGGTCGTCGCTTTCGTGGACGAAGTGGGCCTCCATCGCGGAGTATTCTCCGTTGATGGTGTGCTCGCTGGGGGAATGGAGGTGGAATTGCTTCAATTCGAATCGTTTGCCATCAATTTCCACCCAGCTTCCGGCTTCGACGGTGATCTGGACGGAATGCCCCGTGTTGGTGACCCGGAGTCCCGATTCGAGATAGTGGAATTCCAGGTTTCCGGCATCGCCCTGCCTCGCTTCCCCGAGATCGATAGGGGACTGGCTCTGGCCCTTGGCGGCGATCTCCCAGGCGGGGTCGAGCTCGGCCCAGTGATCGGGGCCGGTGTCCCCCTCGTAACTCCAATGTTTGGCCTGGTCCTCGTGTGAGTCAGAGGAGCAACCCCAAGTAACCAGAACCAGAAGCAGAACGAGCCATCTCATGGTGAATCTCCTAACGAATCGTGACAGGACAATGGCCCAAGAGGTATCAGGCCGGGCACACACTTAGATTTTTTTCCCAGGAAATTCCAGCACCAACTGGGCCGGCTCGACCTCTTCGACCGTGATATACGCCCGCGTGTCCCGGACCACGGCTTCCAGGTCCAGGCCGAGTTTCCGCGAACCCGACCAGCGGGCGTGCCGCAGGGAATGATCGTGCAGGCGCATGGCCCCGACGGGCCGGTCGGTCGAGGCCTTCAGGTGGGCCGCCGCGCACTGGATCACCGCCTGCAGCACGTGGCCGGCTTCGCTGCCGACCCCCGAGGCGTGCCACAAACCCTCCAGCACCTCGTGGCATTCCCACCAGTAGCCCTCGTTGAAAAGATCGATGCCGAAGAGGTATTCCTCGCTCTTGCGCCAGTCCTCGTGGTTGAGGTCCGGCAGGCTCTGCTCCGGTTGTCCGAACGAGTGGCCCTCGGGGTCGCGGGTGGGGTGGGGCGTGACGCCCGGAAGGTGGCGGTAGGCCGGAAGGGGCCGGTCGGTGTATCTTTTGCCGCGGGAACCGGTCATGTTCGTCATCCTGAATCAAAGTTGAAGGGGTTTCTGTGAGTTCGACCATCAATTGCGCCCACCGCGGGGCTTCGGGCCACGCGCCCGAGAATACCATCGCCGCCCTGGAAAAAGCTATCGCGCTTGGTGCGCAGATGGCCGAAATCGACATCCAGCAGACGGCCGACGATCGTTTCGCGGTGTTCCATGACGATCTCCTGGATCGCACCAGCAGCGGCGCGGGGCCCCTGTGGGAAAAAAACCTGGCCGAGCTGCAGACCCTCGACGCCGGTTCGTGGTTCGGCCCCGAATTCGCCGGGCAGCGCATTCTGTCCCTGGAAGAAGTGCTCGAATTCACCCGGGACCGCCTGCCCCTGAACATCGAATTGAAGCTCCACGGACACGAAAGACAGGTTGTGGATTTGGCGATCCGGGCTCTTCATGATAATAATATTGAGGATCATTGCTCCCGCGGTGGCCTGATCACCTCCTTCGACCACGGGATCGCCGCCGCCCTCAAAGAGGCGGACCCGGCGCTGACCGTGGGCGCCATCCTGGGCCCGGAGCAATATTCCAAGGCCATCTTCACGCTGCCCGTCGATGTCCTGAGCGTGGAACAATCACTGGTCAATGTGGATTTCCTGGCGGCCGCGCGCCTGGCCGGCAAGCAGGTCCATGTCTGGACCGTCAACGAACCTGAAGAATTCCGCCGCCTGATCGATCTCGGTGTCGACGCGGTGATCACCAACTACCCGGACCGCTTTGGCGGTCCGCGGGAAGGAACAACGTGACCGCAGCAAGCACCGACATCTCCGGACGCAGGACGATCATGGGTTTCACCGTCGGTTACTGGATGCTGAACATCATCGAGATGTTCGAGCGCCTGGCCTACTACTCGGTGCGCAGTGTGATCGCGCTGTACATCATGCAGGCCGACGACCCCAACGGGCTTCACCTGACCGCCGCGGACAAGGGCACCATCTACGCCTTCTGGTTCGCCTTCCAGTCGATCCTGCCCACGTTCACCGGAGGCTTCGCCGACCGCTACGGCTACAAGAAGTCGCTGTTCGTGTCGATCACGCTGAACATCATCGGCTACATATTGATGGGCTCGCTCACCTCGTACGCCGGGTTCCTGTTTGGCGTCATCGTGCTGGCCACCGGAACCGCGTTCTTCAAGCCGAGCATCCAGGGTTCGTTGGCGCACAACCTGACCAAGAAGAACTCCTCGATGGGCTGGGGCATCTTCTACTGGATCGTGAACGTGGGCGCCGCCGCGGCCCCGATGATGGCCAACTTCATTCGCACCGATTACGGCTGGCAGCAGCTGTTCTATACGGCCGCGGCGATCATGAGCCTGAACTACCTGATGCTGTTCACCTTCAAGGACTTCGAATCCGGCGCCGACAAGACCCAGGGCCCACTACGGGTACTGGTCCGCACGCTGCGCAACCTGGGCGACATGCGGCTGGTCACCTGGCTGCTGATCATGAGCTGTTTCTGGCTGATGATGTACGCGCTGTGGGACCTGCAGCCCAACTTCGTGACCGACTGGAACGATTCCGGCGATGTGGCCGGCTGGATCCGCAGCGTGCCGTTTTTACCTGACAGCTGGGTGGTCGAGACGGACCGCGGACCGCAGGTTCCCCAGGAATTGCTGATCAACCTGAATGCGGTGCTGATCGTGCTGCTGGTGATCCCGATTTCGTATCTGGTTCGCAAGATGCGTACCTTGGAGTCGATGGTCATCGGCATGACGATGGCCACGGCCGGCGTCCTGATTTCCGGGCTGACCAACGTGGGGGGGATTTTCCTGGTGGGTGTGGCCGGGTTCTCGTTCGGCGAGATGCTTACCGGGCCCAAGAAGAGCGAATATCTGGGGCTGATCTCGCCGCCGGGCAAGAAGGGCCTGTACCTGGGTTACGTGAACATCCCGGTGGGGATCGGCGGCCTGATCGGGGCGAAACTGCAGGGCTACGTTTACGGCAACTTCGGCGAGAAGGCGGTGCTGGCGCAAAAGTATCTGGCTGAGCACACCGAATTTTTGCGCGGAGGAACCTGGGACGGCAAGGTGGGGTCGCTGGACTCGACTTTGGGCGTGGCCCGAACCGACGCGTTCCTGAAGCTGCAGGAAGTCACGGGCCTCGATGCCACGGCGGCCACCGATCTGCTGTGGAAGACCTACAGCCCGGGCCCCTATGTGTGGTTCCCGTTTGCCGCAATCGGATTTGCGGCGATTATCGCGCTGGTCGTGTTCGCGCGGATGGCGCGGCGGTGGAAAGACATGGACGCGTAGAACCCCCGGATCCCAAGCGTAAAAAAAGGCCCCCCGGGGGGCCTTTTTCGCAGCCTATCACAAAATCCCTGCCGGGCTATTCGGCAGGCTCGGGTTTCGGCGATTGCGCCCCCGGCACCCCATGCATCTCCATGCGCGGGCGGGGAATCTCGATCCCCTCTTCGGCGAACCGCAGTACCACCAGCCGAGGCAGATCCTTCAGCAGGGACCACCAGTCCTCGTTGCGGGTCCAGGGGCGCACCGCCACCTCGACCCAGGAGTCCGCCCAGGCCGAGACGAACACCGCAGGTTCGGGGTGATCCAAGACTCGGCCTTCGTTCCGGACCAGGTCCAGCAGGATTTCGATGGTCCGGTCGATGTCCTCTTCGTAACCGACCCGCACGGTGATGTCCGCCCGCCTGAGCGGCTCGACCGAGCGGTTCTCGATGATGTCCGCCCAGATCTTGCGGTTGGGGATCAGCAGGCGCCGGCCGTCGAAGGTCACGATGGTGGTGTTGGCGATCCACATGGCCTTGACGGTGCCGACCTCCGTGCCGGTGCGGATGGTGTCGTCCACGTCGAAGGGGCGTGTGGCCAGGATGAAAAATCCGGCCGCCAGGTTGGACAGCGAATCCTGCAGAGCGAAACCGATGATCACGCCGGCCACGCCGGCACCGGTCAACAGGGTGGTGAGATTGGCGCCGATGAACCAGAATCCGACAAAAAGACCTATCAAGGTCGCAATGGGATTGATCATGCTGTTGCCCAGCTGGACCATGAGCCGGGTGAGCTTGACCATCCGCACCAGCCGCATGAGCCACCAGAGGAGCCGGAAGGCAAGCCGGAAAAACAGGACGATGACCACCACGATCACCAGCTTGACCAGAATGGTGGGGCCGTTGTCGCTCAGCCACCCGCCGAAGTCGCTCAACCCATCCTTTACGAGCCCGAACAGTACCCGCGGGTCCAGGACCTTGTCCGAAATTTCCCCTGTGGTCTTGATGATGAACTGGCGGTAGGGGGCAGTCTCGAAACCCCGTGAGCCCAGGATGTCCACCGTGCGGTCCAGGCTCTTGGCCACGCCCTTGACGCGATCATCGGCGTACTGCAGCCGGGTGCGGTCGGCGCCGATTTCCGCTTCGGGCGCGCTGGCTCTTTCGCTGGTTTCGATCTTCTTGCGCAGGGAATCCCGGGCATTGACGGAAATCTGGAGCCGGCCGACCAGGTTCTCGGCCCGGTTTTGGACGGCGCGATCGTATCGGTCCCAGGTTTTTCCCGTTTCGACGCCCAACCCTTCGGCGATTTCGAGGATATCGGCCAGTGTTGGCAGAAGGGAATCCAGGCGATCCCGTGCCGTGCCTATCTGGGCCTCCAGTTCGTCCAGGTCTTCGGGGGGGGTCTCGGAGCGCAAACCCCGCAGGGAGTCGATTTCTCGGGACCAGAACCTGAGGGATTCTTCATAGGCATCGAACTTGGCTATGAAGTAGTCCGCAGCGCCCTTCCGTAGGGTCTGGACTTCGGGATCCTCTTCATCGAGCTCGGGCACAAGCTTGAGCAGCTTGGGCTCGGTTTGATCGATCACAACCAGATGGCGGTCGGCGATGACCCGGAGCAGCTGGTACTCCTCGTCCTCGGCTTTCATGCCGCGGATGCTGATATTTCTGAGGGTATCGAGTTCCGCCGCCAAGGTGGCCAGGAATTCCTGGGCCTTCATCAGATCGGAGGGTTTGTCGGAGCCGGCCTCTTCGGTAATGGCGCTGTCGGCGGTCGCCGTGCCTTCCTGGGCGAGACCCGCGCCAGATACCAGCAGAGCCAGGATGAGCAGGAGACAAATCAACGGCAGGCGGCGCATGGGATTCCCCCGGGACAGAGACAGGTGGGTCAGGATTCAGGCCCAGTGTAGTCCGGATAATCCTTTTCTTCAACCAGGTCGCTACCCAACCGCTGGTTCAACTCGTATTTGATCCGGGCCCGCTCGTCGTTCTCTTCGTAGACCGATCGGGCCAGCCGGATGAACTCGTCGCCGAAGGTGCCGGCGATCTCCTGTCGGCGGATGGCGTCCTCGATCTCCCACAGCCGCTCGTTGACGGCCTTCAGCCGCGGCAAGAGGTCCCCGGTGTCTTCGCCGCTCAAGGCCGAAATCGCCCAGGTGGCGCGCAGCATCTCGAGTTCACGGTGGACGTTGACGAGCTTTTCCTCGCTCTTGATCCGCTCGGATTTGATCTCCAGGATCATCATCTTGTCCAGGAACTCTCCGACCGATACATCGACTTTCAAGGCCATGGCTCTTCCCCGGTTGGTGGGTTGTGGACTATATTGCTGGTTCCACAATATGGGCATCTCCGCGGGGAGCAAACAGGATTTTCAGGGGAGGCGGCCAATGAAACACATGCTGGTGCGCCACAAGGTGGCCGATTTCGAGGTCTGGAAAGCGGTATTCGACTCCCATGCCTTCGTCACCGTGCCCGCGGCGTACGAAGCGAAAGACATTTCCGGCTTCCTGGATGAACCCGACTGCTGGTACCTGGACTGAAGGATAACCCGATGCTGCACATCTACATCGACGGCGACGCCTGCCCCGTGAAAGAGGAAACCTACAAGGTGGCCCAGCGCTACGGCCTGAACGTGACCCTGGTGGCCAACTCGTACATGCGCGTGCCGCAGGGAAGCTGGTTCAAATTCCAGGTCGTGGAAGACGGACCGGATGCGGCCGACGACTGGATCGCCGAACACGCCGAGAAGAACGATATCGTGGTTACGGGGGATTTCCCGCTGGCGGCGCGCTGCCTGGACAATGAAGCGCGCGTTCTTGGTCACAAAGGCCGGACGTTCACTGAGGACAATATCGCCGATGCCCTGGCGTCCCGGCACCTGTTGACCATGCTTCGCGATCAGGGAGAGATGGCCAAGGGCCCGCCGCCGTTCACGCCGAAAGACCGGTCGAAATTCCTGCAGCGCCTTGACCAGACCATCAACGAGATCAAACGGGACAATTCCTGAGTCCCGCGCTTTCGATTTCCAGCAGCTTTTTCTTCGCCTCCAGCCCCCCGGCGTAACCGGTCAGCTTGCCGCCCGCGCCGATCACCCGGTGACAGGGAATGATGATCGGAAGGGGGTTTCTCCCGTTGGCCGCGCCAACCGCCCGAAAGGCTTTGGAGTTGCCGGCCCGGGTGGCCAGCTCGCCGTAGGTGATGGTTTCCCCCGCGGGAATTTCGCACAGCAGATCCCAGACCTTCTTCTGGAACGGTGTGCCCTGGGGGTTGAGTGGGAGGCTGAACTCCGTCCGCTCGCCCCGGAAGTAGGCGCCCAGCTGCGCGGCCGCCTCGGTGAACAGTTCGGGCTTGCGCATGCGCGTTACTTCGGGGTCGGGACGCCACTCCTCTTCGGGCAGGCGGATGCGGGTCAGGGATTCGCCATCACTTTCCAGGGTCAGTTTGCCCAGCGGGCTTTTCATTTCGGCATACCAGATCTTGTCCATGGGCAGTCCTTTCCACCGGAATCAATCGTTCAAGCTCGCCCACAAGTGCAGGGCGGCGTAGGAGCGCCAGGGGCGCCAGGCCTCCGAACGGGAGGCAAGGTCCACTCCCGGCGCGGCATGTTTCAGGCCCAGGTCGGAGACGGGAAATCCATCGGGCTCGCTCAAGGCGCGCATCGCCACGTATTGGGCGGTCCAGGGCCCGATGCCGGGCAGTGCGACCATCCGTTCGGTGAAATCCTCGATACCCAGGGGCGCGTCCAGGACCAGCCGGCCGGCGGCGATTTCCGCAGCCAGGTTCTTCACCGATTCCACGCGCTTGGTGGTCAAGCCGATTCCCGTCAAATCTCCGGCGGCCACTGCGGCGGGGGAGGGGAATACGTGGGTCAGCCCTGCACGGGGATTGGCAAGGGGCGTGCCCAGTCGTGTGACCAGGCGACCGGCGATGGTCGTGGCCCCCGTCACCGATATCTGCTGGCCCAGAATGGCGCGCACGGTCATTTCGAAGGCGTCCCAGGCGGATGGCAGGCGGAGCCCGGGGCGCTTGGTGACCAACGGCTTCAACAGAGTGTCGTTGGCCAAATGGTCTCCGATGACGGCGGGATCGGCCCCGCAGTCGAACATGCGCCGGGCCCGGTTCACCAGGCCGATGGCTCCGTCCAGCTCGGGCAGCGACACCTTGAGCAGCAGGTAGTTTTGCCCTTCGACAGGGGTCACTTCCAGGATGCCGGCCGTGCCGTTCACCGAAATCGTGCGCCGGTAGGCCTCTGAGGAGACCTCTTCCACTCCGGGAATCGCGCGACCCTCGAGAAACCCGATCACTTGGCCCCAGTCGAAGGGCGGGCGGTAGGCCAGGCGGTAAACCAGGTTGTCGCCGACGGTGGCAACCGTCCCCGCGCGTTGACGCAGCTGGGTGGGAGTCGCTCCGAACACCTGCTTGACCAGCACGTTGAAGCGCTTCACC
>RCNC010001714.1_pt1 | contig 14813 bp, 8 predicted proteins | sample 2041301 | NCBI WGS metagenome assembly RCNC01 (sample SAMN09708231, study PRJNA481090) | Marine sediment metagenome, whole genome shotgun sequencing project. | biome: marine sediment; feature: ocean; material: sediment; isolation source: Sewage treatment plant 13A marine sediment (STP13A) ... | reverse complement strand
TCAATGAATAATTGTAATGGTACAAGATAAGGTTAACGTTATCTTGAAAACCCTTGCATAAGTTTCACTGATCAGTCAACTCATATTCATTGAGTATAATCTGTCAATCATCTATTTCAATTAGGGTATTTTCCTGGCAATTCTGATACGCTTCAATCGCAAATCACCTAATTATATAAACAGTTGAATTCCAATATTCAACAAATAACTTTGAAACGGATACTTGAAGCTGGAGAGAACATTATAATTGTACTCTGTAAAGAAAAGGATAGCATCATAGAAAATCTGCTATTGCATTGTACAAAAATCTAGGCTTTAATCTAAAGAATAGTGGAATGTATACCTTAAAGTTGTGACCTAGTGTTAAGTAAAAGCTGAAATGGCGAATAAGGCAATCGCGGATTTTGTGGCAGGCCTAGGCAAAAGATGAATTGGATCATGTGTAGGTTTTGGCTTAACTTAATACTAACTTTTTCCTTGACTAAATTGACTTTTTAATTCCTCCATAGATTCCTGAAGTTGTCGTAACAACCCCTTTTCGGTTGTGGCATCAACTCCAAAGGTAATCTTACTATTCACCTGCCAAATTTCCTGAATCTGATGTGGTTCAATTTCATAGGGTGGATAAGTTTCATTCAAGGAAATCAAGGTTATATTATTCGAAGTAGGTGCCTTTTCAATTTTTTTGACCAGAACGGCATCCTGTAAAACAATTACATAAATTTTATTGGGACTCACATGCGTAATATCCTCTACGGCTTTGGCCAGTACCCACTCCCCTGGTTTCAAATTCGGTAACATACTATCACCTTCTACCTGAAAACCTCGATATGACGCATTTCTGAATTCTGGAAGCGGCAAGTCAAAAGCAGGCAATTGTTTGTACCAGCTTGTATCTTGAATGTTTTGGGGATAACCGGCAGCAGCTTTGGCGTTTACCAAGACCATATTCTCATTATCAGCAGAATCTACAGTAACTACCTTTGGAATTACACTGGTGTTCGATGGCTCCAAATACTGTAACTCACTTTCTGCAAATAACCATAAAGGATTTATCTTGAATTGTTTCAAAAGCTCCGCAACCACTTTACCAGATAATTTGGTTCGTCCTCTTTCAATATCCGCAGTAGTATTTGATACGCCTAAAACCTTTGCAAATTCTGCCTGCGTATAACCAAGTTCTCTTCGAACATCGATAAAACGCTTTAATGTAATCTCATTTTCCATAATCCCTGTCCGGTCGAGCGCAGTCGAGACCAAGATAATTAATGATTAGTACAACCTCTCGACTGCGCTCAAGAGGACATTTAGTTTTTACTACTCAAAGATACACAATTTGGAATATATCCAATATAATTATGGAATATTTCCATATTTAGGAATATATCCATATATTTGGATTATATACCAATGACGAAATGACAAATAATACAATTCAGGACAAACTCAGCTTTTTTGCTTTGGCAGGTACAAGAGATGTTATATATGAAAATAGGATGGTTAAGAATAAAAGGAGAAAACTTTCCACTCCCATAATTGTAGACAATATAGAGGTCAATGAGGACCTAGTATCAAATAATATTATACAGTTAAGTTTATTTTAAGGGTTATGGATAATTCAAAGGTTTTAGTTTATGATGGAAGTTTTAATGGATTTCTAACGGCGGTATTTACTGCTTTTGAAAATAATTTCAATGTCTTGGGATTTAAGCGGGAATCAGCAACACAAAAAGGGCTGTTTTCAGATACTGATAGTATTGCAACACAAAACTCGAAAGCCAAAATAGTTTGGGAAAGTATTGAAAATAAAAACCATAGTGCAGTCAGAAAGATCTACTTTGCCTTTTTAAGTGAAGCAGGTGGCGTTGATTTTATGCTCTATCGATATATCAAAAAGCTTTATGGATTGTTAGAACACATTGAAATTGAACATCTTGCCATGATTGAAATAAAAATTTCCAAATTGGCATTAAGTGTGGATCGTGAAAAGGCACAAATTGAAAATTTGGTTGATTTTGAGTCAACCAAGGACGACGTTTATATTTCCGAAATAGAACCTGGTTTTAATGTACTTCCCTTAATATCTAGGCATTTTCGTTATCGCTACTCAAAGCATAAATGGATTATTTTTGATAGAAAACGAAATTATGGAATGTATTATAATGGTAAATCCGTTGAATTAATTTCAAAGAAAACCAAGAATATGTATTTAAATGCCAATATGGGCTTTAATCCATACATCCAAAATAGGTATAGACTGGCCATTTGACTGCAGTGGTTATATTGTTTTCTCACCTATAAAATGATCGCCCTTATTTTGGAAGAGCACATTGAAAGTTGTAAGACTACCATAGATACGCGTAATATACTGTTGCAAATCCACCTTTTCTTGATCGTCAAGGTTCTTACTTGCATTTATTTTTTGTTCCATAACACGAATGCGATCGCGAACCATGACAATTTTATGGAAAAAAGAATTTATGGGCACTTCCTTATCAGAAAGACTAGGATCGCCAGGTGACATTATGAGAGATCCTCCCTTCCATTTACTAGCTATGGCCGATGCGTTATTGGTATCACTCCATCTTCTTAAAATAGAGATCAATGACATTTCAACATCAGAAAAGCTAACCGTATCAACTTCATCTGTAACGGCTTCAATTACTTCAAAATCCGTATCAATGGCTATTGTTTCAAGTCCGCTATCAATAAATGTTACCCAATATTGCTTTGAAGTCAAATTTGTTAAGACTCCTTTTCCAAACTCCGGATGTTGAATACGTGAACCTATACCTAATAATTTCATATGAGCTATTCTATATTTCTGTCAAAATTAACTTGTGAGAATGAAAAATCAAAACTCTGTCAGCTTCCTTTTTATGGGTCAAAATCGTAACTTTGCAACTTTGCTTTGAAAAGATGATAAACTACGAGGAAAATATTGAGGTTAAAGGGGCTCGTGTCCATAATCTCAAAAACATAGATGTTACGATTCCACGGGAAAAACTGGTGGTAATCACCGGTTTATCTGGAAGTGGTAAATCATCACTCGCATTTGATACCATTTATGCAGAAGGACAACGTAGATATATAGAAACCTTCTCTGCTTATGCACGTCAATTTTTAGGAGGCCTTGAACGCCCTGATGTCGATAAAATTGATGGCCTATCCCCCGTTATTGCCATTGAACAGAAAACCACTTCAAAATCACCCAGATCCACTGTAGGTACGATTACGGAGATTTATGATTTTCTCAGATTGTTATTTGCCCGTGCGGGTGATGCATATAGCTACAATACTGGTGAAAAAATGGTCAGTTATAGCGATAATCAAATAAAGGAACTCATTATAACTGATTATAAGGACAAGAAAATCAACATTCTATCCCCTATCATAAAATCAAGAAAGGGCCATTATAGGGAACTATTTGAACAAATAGCCAAACAAGGGTTTATAAAAGTCCGGGTAGATGGCGAGGTCAAAGATATTGTTAAGGGAATGAAAGTTGACCGATACAAGACACATGACATAGAAATCGTCGTTGATCGCCTTAAAATCAGCAAAAATACCGATTTGGACAAGCGTATGTCCGAATCCATAAATACTGCGATGTACAGTGGTAACAATGTGTTAATGGTTTTAGAAGAAGGCAGCAAAGACCCTCGGTATTTTAGTCGCGATCTTATGTGCCCATCTACAGGTATCTCCTACCCCACTCCTGAACCCAATACATTTTCTTTTAATTCGCCCAAAGGCATGTGTAAAAAATGTAACGGTTTGGGGCATGTATACGAGGTTAATGAAGTAAAGATTTTCCCGAATAAAAAACTCTCTATTCAAGGCGGAGGAATAGCGCCTTTAGGAGAATACAAAAAATCGTGGGCTTTCAAACAAATTGAGACCATTGCACAACGCTATGAATTTCAACTTTCCGACCCTATAAACAGGATTCCAGCCGAAGCAATCAGTATACTACTCAATGGCGGACAGGAAAGTTTTGAAATCGAATCAAAGACCCTAGGTGTAAAACGCAATTATAAGATTGATTACGAGGGTATATCCAATTTCATCAAGAATCAGTTCGAGGAAGCCAACTCCACCTCAATAAAAAGATGGGCTAAGGAATATATGGATAGGATTACCTGCCCTTCTTGTAATGGATCAAGACTGCGTCAAGAATCATTGAATTTCAAGATTGGTGAAAGCAATATTGCTGAACTTTCTAATATGGATATTGCCCAAGTAGCTGATTTTTTCGACGGTTTAGAAAGTAAGTTGCATGGTAATCAATTAAAAATTGCTGAGGAGATCATCAAGGAAATAAAAACCCGTATTCGATTTTTATTGGATGTTGGGCTGGACTATCTATCACTGAATCGAAGCTCAAAATCACTTTCAGGAGGTGAGGCCCAAAGAATTCGTTTGGCAACCCAAATAGGCACTCAATTGGTTGGTGTTCTATATATCTTGGATGAGCCTAGCATTGGTCTGCATCAAAGGGATAATAATCGCCTCATCAGTTCCCTGGAAGCATTACGTGATATAGGAAATTCCATTATTGTAGTAGAACATGATCGGGATATGATTCAACGCGCCGATCATGTAATTGACATGGGACCTAGAGCCGGCCATCATGGCGGTGAAATCATCTCTGAAGGGACACCTGACGAACTAAAAGCACACCATACCTTAACAGCTGACTATATTACCGGAATCAAAAAAATAGCTATCCCAAAAAAGCGTAGAAAAGGCAATGGTAAAAAAATAACATTATCAGGATGTACAGGTAACAATTTAAAAAATGTCTCTATTGATATTCCATTAGGTCAAATGATAGGGGTGACAGGTGTTTCTGGTAGTGGTAAATCAACATTGATTAATGAGACCCTCTACCCTATTATGAATGCGCATTATTTTAATGGAGTTCGTAAACCTATGCCTTATAAATCGATAAAAGGGTTGGAACATATTGACAAGGTAATCGATATAAATCAATCGCCTATAGGTAGAACGCCTAGATCAAATCCAGCAACATACACAGGTGTTTTCAGTGAGATACGCTCATTATTCACTAAAACGCCAGAAGCGGCCATTAGAGGGTATAAACCAGGCCGTTTTAGTTTTAATGTTAAAGGTGGAAGATGTGAAACCTGCCAAGGAGGTGGATTGCGTGTAATAGAAATGAATTTCTTACCTGATGTCTATGTCGAATGCGAAACATGCAATGGCAAACGTTTTAATAGGGAGACGCTCGAAATTAGATATAAAGGAAAGTCAATTTCAGATGTCTTGGAAATGACGATTGATGATGGCGTTTCATTTTTTGAATTGATTCCTAAAATACATCGTAAGTTAAAAACGATTCAAGATGTAGGGTTGGGTTATATTTCATTGGGACAGCAATCAACTACCCTATCTGGTGGAGAGGCCCAACGAGTTAAATTGGCCACCGAACTATCAAAGCGCGATACTGGTAATACTTTTTATATCTTGGACGAGCCTACGACTGGACTGCACTTTGAGGATATTAGGGTGCTAATGGAAGTTTTGAACAAATTGGTTGACAAAGGAAATACAGTCCTGGTTATTGAACATAATTTAGATGTAATAAAACTGGTAGATTACATCATTGACATTGGTTACGAAGGTGGTCGTTGTGGCGGGATGATTGTTGCGGCAGGTACACCGGAGCAAGTCAGTAAAGACAAAAAGAGCTATACCGCAAGATTTCTACGAAAGGAATTGGGTTTAATGGATACCCCTAAAATAGCGGCCAGCAAAAATTAAAATCAAATCAAATCAAATTAGGGTAATTTAATTGGCCCTAATAGAATATAACAATATGGGAAAAGAGCAACATAGTAAAGGTTGGAATGAAATTAAAATCAATGACTCTTGGGCCATTTTCAAGATTATGGGCGAGTTCGTAAGTGGGTTCGAAAAAATGAGTGCCATTGGCCCTTGCGTATCTATTTTTGGTTCTGCCCGCACCAAAGAGAATATGGACCACTATAAACTTGCTGTAAGTATTTCCAAAAGTATATCCGAAGCTGGTTATGGTATTATAACCGGTGGCGGACCTGGTATTATGGAAGCCGGTAATCGCGGTGCTTATTTAGCAGGTGGCACCTCTGTAGGTCTAAATATAGATTTGCCTTTTGAACAACACGACAATCCGTATATAGATAGTGATAAAAGCTTGGATTTTGATTACTTTTTCGTTCGTAAGGTGATGTTCGTTAAGTACTCTCAAGGTTTTGTTGTAATGCCAGGCGGTTTTGGAACATTAGATGAACTTTTTGAAGCAATAACGCTTATACAGACCAATAAAATTGAAAAATTCCCAATTATTCTAGTGAGTACCAATTTTTGGAGTGGTCTTATTGATTGGGTTAAAAGTACTATGCTCGAGGCAGGTAATATTAGTCCAGAAGATTTAGATTTGATAAAAATTGCCGATAATGAACAGGAAGTTGTCAATATTTTGGATTCTTTCTACAAGGGTCGCTCATTAAGCCCAAATTTCTAAATCTGTTCCTTGAAACAAAAAGTATATTCATATTACATAATAATACTGCTTACTATTTTATTTGGTTGGCAACAGCTATGTGCTCAACACAAGAATACCCTTACCGTAAAATTAAACGGAGAGACCAAAGAATTGAATATACAACAAGAGTTTATATACAAGAATGCTTCAAGATTTCCTTTGGAAGTTTTATATTTTAATGACTGGGCACATGCTTATTCCAATAAGAACACTGGTTTGGCAAAACGTTTTGCTGAGGAATTCAAAAAGAGTCTTCATCTTGCCAAAGACAATGAACGGGGAAGAACTAATATATTCAGTGTTGTCGACGATGAGTATAGGGGATTACAATATGAGAGAACTTCAGAAAAAGACATAATAAAGATTGAGCTTAACAAAACCTTATTACCGGGTAAAAGCGTACAACTATTTATTACCTATACGGTAAAGTTGCCTCCAGATAAATACACTCCATATGGTTACAATAATAGAAATGAGTATTACCTGAAAGATTGGTATTTAACCCCTGCTGTTTTTGATGGTAAATGGCATTTATATTCCAATAAAGATCTCGAGGATTTATATACTGATATTACCCGAACAACGGTGAATTTCAAATATCCTGAAAATCTGTATTTGGCAACCAATTACAGAAGCTTCGGTATTTCGAGATTCCCAGGTGGTCAACAAGCGCAGTTGGAAGCCATACAACAGAAGAATTGCGAAATTCTTCTAAGCCCATTTAAGAAGTTTACCACACACGTTACCCCTCATATGACAATGGTAACAGATATTGATGCTTCCAAATATGATAAAATTGCCCAAGGGATTTCGATTAACAAATTAGCAAAATTCATATTTGAAAATCTAGGTGAATACCCTCATTCTCAGTTGTTGGTCAGTAATAAGGACTATAGTAAAAATCCTTTATATGGCATTAACCAATTACCCTCTTTTGTAAGACCTTATGAGGAACAATTTCAATTTGAAATGAAATTCCTTAAAACGGCATTGAATAAATTTTTAGAAGAAACATTATACCTAAACCCAAGAAAGGAACAGTGGCTAAAAGATGCCATTGCTAACTATTTAATGATTGCCTATGTAGAGCAGTATTACCCCAATCAGAAGCTATTAGGTAAATTATCTACAATATGGGGCATTCGAGGTTTAAATCTTGCGAAAATGGATTTTAACGAACAATATCCATTTTTATATATGTTCACAGCGAGGAAAAACTTAGATCAAGCCTTGCGAACACCGAATGATTCATTGATTAAGTTCAACCAAAAAATTGCGAACAAATATAAAGCAGGCATGGGGCTCGCGTACCTGGCTAGTTATATAGGCAAAGATAAAATTGACAATAGCGTTAAGACATATTTCAAACACTATTCATTGAATTCGACCAAGGTAATTGATTTTGAATCTATTTTAAAACGGTCAACAGATATAGATATCGATTGGTTTTTCAATGACTATCTATCCACTGCCAGGAAGATAGATTTCAAGATAAAGAAAATTGAAAAGGCAGATGATTCATTAAGAATCACTATTAAAAATAAAGAGGGCACTAATGTGCCTATTTCACTTTTTGGAATGAAAAAAGATTCTGTAGTTTCCAAATATTGGTTCTCGAACATTTCCACAGAAAACACATTCACAATTGTTAGAGGTCAAGAAGATAGAATGGTCCTAAATTATGATCAAAAAATACCAGAGTTCAATCAACGGGATAATTGGAAATCTTTAAAAGGCTTTTTATCAAGCAATAAAAAACTTCAGTTCCGTTTTTTTAAAGATGCCGAAAACCCTTATTACAATCAGGTCTTCTATGTTCCTGTTATTAATTTTAATATTTATGACGGTTGGTCACCAGGAATGCGCATCTATAACAAGACCTTCTTAGAGAGGCCTTTTGTGTATGACTTTGCGCCATCCTATGCCTTGAGAGAAAAGTCTTTTGTTGGCTATGGTAAATTAAATTATCGTAAATACCTAAGTAAAAGTGGGCTTTATGTGGCTAATTATAGTTTAAGGGGATCTACCTTCCATTATCAAGAAAATTCAAGATATTCTACAATTACACCTTCTATTGGTTTTGGCTGGCGGCCTGAAAATCTACGCTCCAATAAGCGCGATTTTGTTAGTCTGCGCTATGTTAATGTGTTCAGGGATCAGGACCCAAGTTTAGGGGAGATTGAGATCGATCCAGATTATAATGTTTTAAACGCTCGATACACCCATGTAAATAATGGGATTATAGATTATTTTTCCTGGTTTGCCGATGCACAATATAGTGCTGATTTCAGTAAACTAACTTTTGAAATGGAGTATCGAAAACTTTTCGAAAACAATCGGCAATTTAATTTAAGGTTTTTCGCCGGTAAGTTTTTAAGTAATACAATAGACCCAAACATCGACTTCTTTGACTTTGCACTTGATAGGCCCAATGATTATCTATTTGATTATAATTATTTAGGTAGGTCGGAAGAAACTGGTCTTTACAGCCAGCAAATAATAATTGCCGAGGGTGGTTTCAAATCTAAATTAGAAAATCCATTTTCTAATAATTGGATGGCAACGATAAACACTAGCCTTAATGTTTGGCGATGGGTGGAAATTTACGGCGATTTTGGATTCATGAAAAGAAAAAGTGAAAAAGAACGGTTTGTTTATGATTCGGGCGTTCGACTAAACTTGGTAACCGATTATTTTGAATTGTATTTCCCGCTGTACTCCAACAATGGTTGGGAGGTTTCTCAACCCGACTACGAAGAAAAAATAAGGTTCATTGTTACTATAAGTCCAAAAACATTGACAGGTCTATTTACCAGAAAATGGTTCTAACTCATTGTCATATTCTCAATTAATGGCTCTTATTTTTAATTTTTAATCAGTTATATATATTTAATTAACGCATAATTTAACAATAACTAAATATTTTAACCAATTTCTACATTGCAAAATCCCTTAGTGTGTGGTATTTTTGTAAAACCAAACAATGCTAAATGGATATTTCCCCGAAGACCAGTAACGACATTTCTTTTGATGACTTTAAAGCTCAAATACTTCACGACTATGAAACAGCGGTGATAAGTCGAGTCTGCAGCCTAATGGGAAGAAAAGAGGTTCTTACGGGTAAGGCCAAGTTCGGTATTTTCGGTGATGGCAAGGAATTGCCACAATTGGCCATGGCAAGGTCATTCAGGAATGGTGATTTTAGAAGTGGTTACTATCGGGATCAGACATTCATGATGGCCTCAGGTTTTTTGAGTCCAAAAGAATTTTTCCATGGCCTGTATGCAACAACTGATTTAAAGAAGGAGCCAATGAGTGCCGGAAGACAAATGGGAGGGCATTTTATCACCCACAGTCTCAATGAAGATGGTACATGGAAGGATCTTACCCAACTAAAAAACAGTAGTGCAGATATTTCTTGTACTGCGGGTCAAATGCCACGGCTATTAGGGCTAGCACAGGCATCAAAAGTATATCGAAAATTACCAAATTTAGACGCATCCAAATTCTCTGATAAAGGGAACGAGGTCGCTTGGGGCACAATTGGTAATGCCAGCACAAGTGAAGGTTTATTTTTAGAAACCATAAATGCCGGAGGTGTTCTTCAAGTTCCCATGGTCGTAAGTGTTTGGGACGATGAATATGGTATATCTGTGCCTGCAAAGTATCATACAACCAAAGAAGATATTTCAAAAATTCTAAGTGGTTTTCAAAGAGATGAAAAGCACGAAGGTTATGAAATCTTAAAAGTTAAAGGTTGGGATTATTCAGCCTTGATGCATACCTATGAAAATGCATCTGATATTGCAAGGGAACAGCATGTGCCTGTTTTGATACATGTGACCGAACTTACTCAGCCACAAGGGCACTCCTCTTCCGGATCCCATGAGCGATATAAAAGTACGGAACGCTTAGAATGGGAAAAAGAGAATGATTGCAATACAAGGTTCAAAGAATGGATTTTAGAATTGGGCATTTCGACAGAAGGAGAGCTCTCTCAACTTGAACGTGAGATTCGCCAAAGGGTTAGAATTGCCAAAAAAGAGGCTTGGTCAGAGTTTTTAGCTGAAAATAAGGCCATGAAGAGAACTTTGGTCGGACTTTTAGACAGTGCCGCTAGCAAGAGTACAAATAGAAGATTTATCACCAAATTAAAAAACGACTTAATTGCCATTGAAGAACCTTTAAAGAAAGATTTAGGGATTATTTCACGTAACGCATTGCGTCATGTATTGGGGGAGGAATCAAATGAAAAAAATGCATTGAAAAATTGGATAAACCAATTTTTAGAGGACATGCAACCAAGATTCAGTAGTCATTTATATAGCGAAAAACCTAATAGGGCCACTAATATTCAGGAAGTGAAACCTATATTCGACTCACAAACAGAACAAGTTGATGGTCGTGTCATACTTAGGGATAATTTTGATAAACTTTTTGAAAGGTATCCGGAAGCATTGGTTTTTGGTGAGGATAGTGGAGCTATTGGAGATGTAAACCAAGGGTTAGAAGGGCTTCAAAAGAAGTATGGTAAGATACGTGTTGCTGACACTGGAATTCGTGAAGCAACCATAATAGGCCAAGGTATTGGGATGGCGCTTAGAGGATTACGACCTATTGCAGAAATTCAATATCTTGATTATATATTCTATGCCATGGCACCACTTACAGATGATCTGGCAACCTTGCGCTATAGAACTTTAGGGAAACAAAAAGCCCCGTTGATTGTTAGAACGCGTGGCCACAGACTTGAAGGTATTTGGCATTCAGGTTCGCAAATGGGTGGATTGATTCATCTTTTGCGCGGTATGTATATTCTTGCTCCTAGAAATATGACCCAGGCTGCTGGTTTTTATAATACATTAATGAAAAGTGACGAACCTGCTTTAGTCATAGAAAGTTTAAATGGTTATCGGCTTAAAGAAAGAAAGCCTTCAAACATTGGGGAGTTCTGTACTCCAATTGGCGCAATAGAAACTCTGAGAGTGGGTAGTGATATTACACTGGTTTCTTATGGTTCTACAGTTAGAATTGTACTGCGCGTAGCCAGGGAACTTGCAGAGGTAGGAATTGACGCCGAAGTAATTGATGCTCAAACATTATTGCCTTTTGATATTAATCATGATACCCTAAAAAGCATCATAAAAACAAATAGGTTATTGGTCATCGACGAAGATGTTCCAGGAGGGTGTTCTGCTTACTTACTCAATGAAATTATTGAAAACCAAGGTGCTTATAATTATTTGGATTGTGCACCCCAAACGTTGACAGCTAAGGCTCATAGGCCAGCCTATGGCACAGATGGTGACTATTTTTCAAAACCTAATGCAGAGGACATTTTTGAAAAGGTCTATGAAATAATGCATGAAGCAAATCCCAATGAATTTCCAAAGTTGAGATAAATTAGTTAATCCTAGAATTAAAAAACCCCACCTTTAAGTGGGGTTTTATTTTGTTAGTTCTTAATTTCCTTTTCGGGTTCTTTAACCGTAGGTTCAATTGGGTTTCCATCAGCATCAATCTCTATTATATTATCAAATCCAAGTTCGTCCAATTTACTGGCGATCTTGGCCCTATCCCCTACCATAAACCAATTAACAGCATCTGGCTTTACTACCGTTTTGCTAACCTTGGTAATATCGGTAATTGTAAGATTCCGGACATTCTCATCATATTTTTGGTAATAGTCATCAGGTAAGTCAAAACGTACCAAATCGGCAACAGAACTATTAACAGAACTGTTTGTTTCCCATTGTCCAGGAAGTTTTAATATCTGATTGGTTTTTACCTTATCCAACTCTTCCTGAGTCGCAGGTCTAGAACTGATGAATTCTGATATTTCCTTCTTAAATTCAGTAACTGACTCGGCAGATTTATCAGTTTGCACCGAACCATATACTAGAAAAGGTCGCTCCGCCTTTGCATCCATCACAAGACCACCAGCACCATAGGACCAATGCTTATCTTCCCTTAGATTCATATTGATTCGTGACGTAAAATTACCTCCTAGAATACTCACCATTTGTTCAAGGGCAATCTCAGAGACATCACCATACTTTTCTGTCAAATGACCAGCAATTATTACTGACTGTTGGGATTCTGGCCTATCCATTAAATACAGGGTATTCTTGGTATTGGTTTTAGGTTTAGTAAAAGTAATCTCAGGTACATTTCCTTTTTTCCATTTACCCATTGATTTTTGTAGTTTACTCTTGAGTTCACTCATTTCGACATCTCCGGTCACTACTATTGTAGCATTGTTGGGTTTCATCCATGAATCATAAAACTTTAAAATATCATCCCGGGTTAATTTTTCAACCGTTGTTTCATAACCTGCTCCTGAACGCGGATTACTATAAGGATGTCCCTCACCATATAACAGTTTATTCATTACTCTTAGTGCCATTGGGAATGGCTGCGATTTTTCCTTTTTTATATTATTGATTTGCTCAGTCTTTAACCTATCGAATTCTTTGGCTGGAAATGCCGGATTCAGCACTACATCGGCAAATAAATCTATACTTGCATCCAAGCTGGGCTTTAAGGTATTCATATAGACTGTAGAATTGTCCTGATTCGAAAAGGTACTTATGCTTGCGCCTAAAAGTTGTAATTGCTCATTGAGTTCCAAAGAGGTCAAATCCTCTGTGCCCTCATCTAATAAATTCATCGCCAATGCCGCGGTTCCAGCGCTAGCCAAATAATCTGTTTTATATCCGGCATCAAGCATTAAGCGCATAACGACCGTAGATACTCCTTTTCTTTGGGCTAGTACAATATTTAGTCCATTTGATAATTTTTCTCTTTGTAATTCCGGAAATTTAGAGCTTTTCGGTGTCCCAAGTTCTGGAAGTTTTGAACGATCCACGGTAGATTTTTCAACAGTAAACTCTGGAAATGGATTGCATACCAAGGTATGCTTGCCCCTTGTTAACCATTTTTCAGCAGTAGCCTTTATATCTTCAATCGTAGCATCTTCAACATATTTTAATTGTGTTTTAAAATAGGATGCATCTGCATGATAGGTTTCATTTGAAGCTAAAATATCAGAAACACCACCGAAACCTCCAATGCGTTCCAACCCTTTTATAAAACTTGAGAAATATGCCGCCTTAACTCTTTTTAGCTCGGCTTCCGTTGGTCCTTCATTAATCAGTTTATCAATTTCCTCCTGCAATTGCATTTGAACCTTATCTGCATCAACCCCAGGTTTTACATTGGCCCAGGTTATAAAGTTACTTGCTATCTCACTTGATGCTTGGAAAGAAACCACAGAACTTGCCGTTTGGTCTTCATATACCAATTTTTTATATAACCTCGAGTTTTTACCACTAGTCAAGATTGAAGAAATCAAATCAAAATGAATATCTTCCTTATGTCCAAACTGTGGTGTGTTCCAAGCAAATAAAATCCTTGTTTCTGGTACTCTATCCTGATATACTTGATAGGTGTCACCGTTGTGCACTGGGATATTCACTTCCTGTCTTTCAATAGTAGGTCCAGCAGGTATATCCCCAAAATAATTCAATACCTTTTTATAAACTTCTTGTGGGTCAATATCGCCCGCAACGGCAACAACTGCGTTGGCAGTACCATAATAGGATTTAAACCATTCTTGTACATCTTCTAAAGAAGCGGCATTCAAATCTTCCATTTCTCCAATTACGGTCCATGAATAAGGGTGTCCTTTTGGATACATGGCTTTTGTTAACAAATCCCATTGCTTGCCATAGGGCTGATTTTCACCTTGACGCTTTTCATTTTGGACAACCCCTCTTTGTTCATCTAGCAACTCTTGATCCACGGCTCCTAATAAATGCCCCATTCGATCAGATTCCAAGAACAATACTTGGTCTAAGGCCGAAACAGGAACATTTTGAAAATAATTGGTTCTATCTGAATTGGTAGTTCCATTCAGATCAGTACCTCCAATACGCTCTAAGGCTTGAAAATAGTCATCATTGAAATTCTCACTCCCATTGAACATTAAATGCTCAAAAAGATGTGCGAAACCACTTTTACCTGGTTTCTCATTTTTAGAGCCCACATGATACCAAACATTTACTGCTGCTATTGGTGCTTTATGATCTTCATGTACTAACAGGGTTAAACCATTAGGCAAAACAAAACGTTCATAGGGAATATCAATTTGATCTGCCGTAAACTCAAAACTTTGAGCAAATTGGGATTGTGCAATAAAAAGAAATCCTAGTAATAGCAGTACATTTTTCTTCATGTTTGATGATTTATTGGATTATTGGAT
>RCNC010001713.1_pt1 | contig 14821 bp, 10 predicted proteins | sample 2041301 | NCBI WGS metagenome assembly RCNC01 (sample SAMN09708231, study PRJNA481090) | Marine sediment metagenome, whole genome shotgun sequencing project. | biome: marine sediment; feature: ocean; material: sediment; isolation source: Sewage treatment plant 13A marine sediment (STP13A) ... | reverse complement strand
GAATCCGGTAGCCCGACGCAAACGCACTACCGGCGGCAAACAGAGATGCCACCGTCATTACACAAATTGCCTTTTTCATTCGTCTCTCCCCTTATGGTAATGAGTTACCCCCCTGTTATTCGAACCAATTCCTGGGGGCTGTTATAAAACAGCTACTACTATCCTGCAAAAATCCTTGCTCTCCTATGCAATCTTGGCGTGACCGTCATACAGGTACCGCTTTATTTTATGAGTTGCCGTCTTTATAAAAGGTTCCCTCCTTTCGAAAACTTCAGCAATTCTTGAAGCGGGCGGCAGTTGACTATTCAAATCTTTTCTCATTTTTTCAAGCAGGGTTTGCAAATACTCTTTTCGCTGCTGGCGGCTCTGCCCTACCGTTACATCATCAATACTCTCATAATCAGGGTAAATCCAGGCATGCAGCTGGTCATTAAGCTCGACGATCAAAGACTCGACCACCCAGTGATATGCATTAATTTTGTGCTCGATTGCCTCCGGGTAAACGTTTTCACCATTTGCCATGACAATAACATTCTTACTGCGCCCTTTAATATGGAGGTTACCCTGTTCATCAATCAGTCCCAAATCTCCTGTTGCCAGCCAGCCATCAGCAGAAACTACCTCGGCAGTTGCCTCCGGGTCATTAAAATATCCCTTCATGATATTGGGGCCACAGGCACATATTTCTCCAATGCCGGTTTCTGCATCCGGGTTGACTATTTTCACTTCGACTCCCGGGATCGGCTTGCCTGCCGAACCGAGGGCAATGGTTTTATCTCCCGCAGGTCCACCGGCAATGAGTGGTGCTGATTCTGTCAATCCGTAGCCAACCAGATAGGGAAACTCGGCTTCAAGAAGAAATGCTTCCACATCAGGATTAAGAGAGGCCCCGCCAACCCCCATTAAGACGAGATCACCCCCAAAGAATTCAATCAATTTTTTACCGATACGCTTGTTAATAAACTTTTTCCCTGCCTTTGTCCTGCAGATCAGTTTCATTACCCTGCTCTTTTCTATCTTCGGCAACACTCGCTTTTTATAGATTTTTTCCAGAACCAGCGGGACCGCAAAGATAGCAAAGGGCTTTTCATGAGCACATAAATTCTGCAGTATTGCCGGCGTTGGAGTCTTACCCGCATAAGCGATACGTGCTCCCGTGAGCAGGGGCAGAATGAACCCGGTGGTGAACTCGTAGGTATGTGACATTGGCAGGATGGATAGAAATACAGATCCGGGCTTAACCTCAAGCAGTCCGGAAGCGGCATAGGCATTTGAGGTCAGATTCTTATGGGTCAGCATGACCGCTTTTGAAAATCCGGAAGTTCCAGATGTATAAAGAATTGAGGCCAGATCGTCTTCACCAATGTCGGGAAAGGCTATCTCCTCACCTACAATATTCTTTTCACGATACTCCCCAAGAGCCTCCTCCAGATAACCGGAGAATTGAATGGGCTGTAATAACCCTTTGGCACCCTGATGGTCATCAAGTGTAATAACCGAACCGTAGTGCTCTCCACGGTAATCATATATTTTTTCTATCTGCCGCTGGGTGGTAAAAAGGATTTTCACCTTCATCTCATTTAAAATGTGATGAACATCGGCCTCAGGCAAATCGGGCAGAATGGGTACACAAACAGCACCGATTCTCACCCCTGCCAGGTATGCAGTCCCCCAATTCTGAGAGTTTTCTGCAAGGATCGCTATATGATCGCCTTTTGCCAAGCCCTCTTTCTGCATTCTCATGGCAAGAGCACAGATGCGATCATGATACTCTTCATAGGTTATTGGCTCTTCCATAGCCATACCAATCGCAGCCAAATCACCGAACTTATCCTTGCTGGAATCGATGATGTAGTTCAGGGTCATTCGGACATCCGGCCCATCCACCATGGTGCATTACCTCATTGAATTAAATGAATCGTGAGCTATTTTCTAACAGTCAGTTAATAAAAACCGACCAATAAGCGGTTTAAGTATGGGGTTATTTTACACAATCACCCCATAATGGTCAATCAAGAAGACTTCCAGGCAGTGCATGTTGGAAGTGCACATATCGGTTCAGGCTGAAGGTAGAGGCTGAAAGTCCTTGACAAGCGGGCGACAGCAGAATACAAACGATCTCATAGTTAGTGTATTTTTCGGTTAGAATCTACTGTTTTACTATGATGGCTCAATTTACTTCTATCATACCCCGATTTACGCTTCTTTTTCTGGTTTTCATTCTTGGCTGGGTTATTCCGCCTGCTCATTCAATGATGGTACTCAAGGACCAGTCAAAAACAAGGGTATACTCACGCACATCAACTGTACCAAAGAGCGTTAAGACCTTTGGCCGGCACCGTGATATCAGTTCCATCAAAAAGCGAGTGCGATTCTATGCTGATGCCGTAGCTCCTTTCAGGCTCCGTTTTATATCTGCCAAGAGCATCATTATTATGGATGCTGTTTCAGGCAAGACACTCTTTTCACGATCTCCAGACACCCCCAGACAACCTGCCAGCACTATCAAGGTACTCACCGGGATGATTGCCATTGACCGGCTGCGAAATCAAGAGAGGGTAACCGTCAGCAGAAAGGCTGCCAAGCAGCCGCGCTCAAAAGTCTACCTGGATTCCAGAAAAACATACCTGGCAAACGATCTCATTAACGCCGTGCTTCTCGCCTCAGCTAACGATGCAAGCGTCGCAATCGCTGAGAAAATTGCAGGATCAGAAAAATCTTTTGCCAGGATGATGACAGAACAGGCCAGGCGCCTGGGGGCGAACAATACCGTCTGCAAGACGGCATCGGGGTTGACTGCCAAAGGGCAAAAGACAACGGCACGGGATCTTGCCAAAATCTTCAGACTGGCAATGAAAAACAAGGAATTTGCCAATCGAATGAAAAAGACAAAAATTCATACGGCAGAGGGAAAACTACTGAGGAATCATAATAAGGCATTATGGCAGATTGACGGTGCCCTTGCCGGTAAGACAGGATACACCAATGCAGCCCGGCAGACCTATGTTGGAAAATTCAAGAGAGGGCCCGACGAAATCATTATCGCAATAATGGCAAGTGAAACCATGTGGACAGACATCAAGAAGCTGGTATCATATGGTTTTTCAGCAAAAGAACGAACGGCAGCCCTGCCTTCACAAACGGCAAAAAGCAAAACCTGAGTCTTTTTTGGAAGTAGAAAAACCAGGGTAAAAGATCCCTGATATGGAGTCTCATCACCGGATGAAACGTTTTCACATAAAGAATTTACAGCGACAATCCCTCTGGCGGTTCATCAGGTTGCAGGTGTTCTTTCACGGCACTGATAAGTTCATCCCGTGTGAACGGCTTGGCCAGTGTTCTGGTATTTTTCATATAACCTGCTACGGCAAGATAGCGCTCCTTGGGAATATTGCCGCCGGCTGATATGGCAATCACCGGCAACTCCGGCGCTTTCTTTTTTAACTCGAGAATCGTATCAAGGCCGTCTTTCACCGGCATGATGATATCGGTAATAACAAGATCAGCCGACTGTTCCTCAAACAGAGCAAGCCCCTCCTCGCCATTGCAAGCGGTTATCACTTCGTACCCTTCCGCAACCAGCAGGTCCTTCAGAAAGTTCAGAATCAGCTCTTCGTCATCAATAACCAGGATACGTTTCATAGTCCCACTTCGTTATGGTTTTTATTCTCTCTCCTTTAATTATACAGCTTTCACTCCATTTTCAAGCACAAATAGTTCATCGTGCTGATTTTAGCACTGAAATCTGATTTACCGTCAGGGTGACTGCCCCATAATCTGAATCCACAATTCCTTTGAGCAGATAAGGTTTCCCGCTGCTCAAGAGGTGTGCGTAACGATGATAAATGTCTGGAAAAAAAGTTGTCTCAACAAGTCCCGTCTCATCTTCAAATGTCAGGAACTCCATAACCTCACCGGTTTTCGTTGAGACCATCTTGCCGGTTAGCAGCCAACCGGCAAACCAGATGGTACGGCCGACACACTCTTCCAGCTCAAAAGCTTTAGTTGTCGGTCTTTTGGGCGAGCGGATTAAAGATATTGGATGCGTTTTACAAAGAAAACCAAGGGCCCGATATTCATCTCTCAATTGTTCCATCGTTTTTTGTCGCGGCAGCAGAGGGACTGGAGTTCGCTCGTCAGTGAAAAGTGGTATATTGACAGACGCTCCTTTCTTCTGTTCCCTGCAGGCAATCTCCCAGAGCAATGCGGTTCGGTTCCCTTCAGGGTCCAGGCTGTCAAGTGCTCCAGCATGAACCAGCGATCGTGCTTCATTTTCAGCAGGTTGAACGCGATAAAGAAAATCCGGTACATTGATAAATCGTCGCTGCTGCCGACAGGCAATAAGACGCGCTACTGTTTCTACCGAAAGCCCCGATACTGATAAAAATCCCACCCGTAGTGCTCGCCCCTCCCCGCTCCACCGGTTGTTGCTCTCCTGCACATCGGGAGAAAGGATAGTAAGTCCCATTCGTTTTGCTTCCGAAACATAGGCAAATGTGGAATAAAATCCGCCTTGATTGGAAATAACGGCAGCCATGAACTCTGCCGGGTAATGACGTTTCAGGTATGCTGCCTGAAAAGAAACACGAGCATAAGAAGCAGAGTGCGGTTTGCAGAATGAGTAACCATCAAAACTCATCATCATCGCCCAGATCCTCTCTATATCATCTTCACTCAGGCCCTTGTCACGACAGCATGAATAAAAATTTTCCCGATAATCGCGCAGCCGCAGTTCTTTATCTTTTTTCGACAACACTTTTCTCAGGCCGTCAGCATCACTGTGGGAAAATCCTGCAAGATTCACTGCAACACGGGAAACATCTTCCTGATAGACCATCAATCCGAAGGTTTCATCCAGAACACTTTCCAGATACGGGTGCAGAGGACTCCACGCACCGCCATGAAGTCTTCGTACATACTCACGGACAAAGTCATTGGCTGCCGGACGGATGATCGAGGACTGAATGACGAGCTGTTCAAAATCACCAACACCTGCCTTTTTCTGCAAAAGACGCATTGCCGGACTTTCAATATAAAAGCAGCCCATGGTCTTACCTTCAGCAATAGCTGCCCGGGTAAGCTCATCATCTTCGGGTGCCCAGTTCTTTTCAGTAAAGGTGATTTTATTTTTCCTGACCTCGGCAATACTGTCCCTTATAACCGCCAGGCTCCTGTTGCCCAGCAGGTCAATCTTTACAAGCCCGGCCTCTTCAGCACCATCTTTTTCCCACTGGATAATCGGTACGCCTTTGGCCGATTTTTCCACAGGCACATAATTTCGTATCGGATCCGGTGTAATCACGACACCGCCGGGATGTACAGAGAGATACCGTGGTAAACCAACAAGTTTTCCGGCAAGCGTGATAATTTCCGGCCACGGTTCAGAGAAATCTTGGTCTTTTAAAGACGGCAGAGCCGCAACCTGATCGTTCAGACTTTCGTCGTCACGCCTGAAAAACCATGGCAGCCGTTTTGTCATTCTGGAAATCTCATATCCAGGTAGACCATAGGCTCGTGCAGTTTCCCTGATCGCCATACGTGGTTTAAAACAGACGTGGTTACACACCATCGCGGCATGCTCTTTAAAATGGGAAAGAACATCATCTAAAACAGAGTCTCGCTCATCCCAGGGAAAATCAATATCAATATCGGGAGGATCACTTCTACCGGGATTAAGGAAACGTTCAAAATAGAGATTATAGCGAATGGGACAGACATTGGTAATCCCCAGGCAATATGCCACCAATGAAGCCGCTCCTGAGCCGCGGCCGCAAATTCTTCTCCGCCTCCTGCTCCCATCGGGCTGTAGCGGATGCACAATATCTCTGACCACCAGGAAATATGAAGAATATTTCATCTGCTCAATAATTCTTAATTCATACTCCAGCCGTTCGACAACGATTTCACTCAGGTCCTCACCATAGCGTTGTCGGGCACCGCTGTAAGAGTGCTCATGCAGGAGTTCCCTGGCGTTCAAAACCGTTGTCTGCTGCCATGGCGGCATGACTATTCCGAAGTCAGGACCCGAAAACCTGCACTGATCAGCAATCTCTTCGGTTGCTCTTATCACCTCAGGCCATACACTGAATCTGTGACGATATACTTCTGGCAATTCCAGACTGTTTGCGACAATCGAGGTGTCATCTCTCCCGTTCCGGGACAAGAGTGTTTTCGTCTCAATAGCCTTCAGCAGACAGCGCAGCAGATGTTCATCCTGATGTGACATATCGCTGTCAGGCGTTGCGGCGGCGAGCAGTCCGAGCTTTGCTGCATTATTCCTTAATTGACGTCCATGGGCCGTCGGACGACTACCAAGATCTGCGGCGACAGAAAGGCCCCGGTCATGAAGTTGTCGTAAAAGGCATGAATTTGCTGTCAGCAGGATAAGGCCGTGGAACAATTTTTCTGGGAGTCCTGAAATGTTCAACGTTCCTGACGCTTTTTTCATGCTGATCAGCTTACATAAATTAGTATACCCTTGATGATTTTGCACCAAACACACGAGCCGCTGGCAATCGGTTTCCACCTCCAGTTCAGCCCCGACAATCGGCCTGATTTCTTCACGTTTGCAGGCAGCAAGAAATGACCAGAGACCATAAAGATTTTCAAAATCAGTTAACGCCAGGCAGTCATAGCCAAACTGTCGCGCCCTTTGACAGAGCAGAGCAGGAGAGGCAGTGCCTTTCAGCAGGGAAAAAGATGAACGCACCCGAAGCGGAACCATAACGAGTCAATGAAGTGGCACTTGAGAGCCGAAGCGAACGCTGTCAGTACCAAATTTTCCCCTCACTCGGTCCAGTGCGGAGAGGACATACTCTTTTTTCCTGTCCGAATCCGACCGCTCAGCAAAAAGAGATAATTGCGGGGATTTTCGTTGGAGTTGTTCGCAGGTCAAACGGCAATGCCGTATGCGCACGCGACGCCCCCAGGCCCGTTTTAAAAGAATAAGGGACCTCGACTGCAGGGTAAAATCATCTGAAATTCCACGACGAGATGATATCTGCTTTATGGAATTGCCGCCATCAATGTAATCCAGTCGCAACACCAGCCGTTTTCCAACCATACCAGTATCACGCAGGGTAAAACCGATGCGAACAGAAAGTGCGGCAACAACTCCTTCAATGAATTGCCGGTCAGCACTGTCACCGGGAATAGCATACTCCCGACAGATAACAGGCGACTGATGCTCCTGCGGCTGTACCACCCGGTCGTCTTTTCCACGACTGATATCGTAAAGCGTCTCTCCGCGTTTCCCGAAAACAGTATAGAGCTGTCTTTTTTCCAGGGCGGCAAGCTGGCCGATCTGCCTGATATTAAATTCCTCCAGACGAGCCCGTTCCCGAAACTGAACACCCGGGAGAAAGAGCAGAGGAAGCGGTGCGAGAAAGGACGCTTCCTCTCCGGGGCAGACAATATACTCTCCGACCGGTTTCACCAGTCGCGAGGCCACTTTGGTCACCAGTTTGTTGCACCCAACAGTCCAGATCGGATCGATGCCGAGATTTTTACGTACCTGTTTGCGTAGCTGCCAGCCCACATCGGGTGCTGTGCCTATCAATCGATGAGTCCCGGTAATATCAAGGAACAGGTGACCATCTCCAATACCCGGTTCCAAAACAGGACTATAGTGTCGCGCTTCATTTACAAAAGCACTCATGGCCTTCTGATAGAGGTCAAAACGAGGCGGCAGCAAACAGGCTGAACGGCACAGACGGGCAGCCTGTCGCACCAGCATCCCCTTGCGGACACCGTCGCTGTAGGCCTCATCACTCATGTCATATACTGTTGCCCGGGCTGCCTGAAGCGGGGCAACAATAACCGCTTTATCCCGTAAAGAAATATCGACAACACGTTCAACAGCAACAGCAAAATCAGCAACATTGAGGTGCAGAACAAAGCGCTCCCTGTTCATACTGCCAGCCTTTGTCTGCTATCCCTTATCAGAGAAGAAAGCAGCCTGGCATTACGCGGTGCCTGAGAGCGGACATGGTTATTAAAGAAAATAATACCCTGATCGGACCGCTGCACCATCGACGAAAGGTATCGTTCACACCACTGCTGGAGTTCGGCTTCGCCATAATCATAATCAAATTTCTTTTGCATAGTGCCACTCCGCCACCCCTGTAAGTTTCGTCCATGAAAACGAACATAGAAAAGAGCCGGGTTGGTCACAACATCGAGTGCAGGAAACAATCCGGGTAAATCCGGCTCATCCACGGTAACCAGAGAGACGCCCCTGCGTTCAAGCTCGGAAAAAACACTGTCAACGGCCCAGGAACGATGCCTGAACTCCACAGCGACCGGCACTCCATGAAGACGATCAAGCAGCTCAGCCAGAAAACAACGGTTGTTGATTGTCCTGTCAAAATCCGGTGGCAGCTGGACCAAAATTGACAGCAACCTCTTTTTCAGGGACGTGATACCCTGTCGATACAGCGTCACCTGTTGACGCCAGTCTTCAACACGTTCGTGAGTGATAGTCCGTGTCAGCTTGGCACTGAACAGGAGATCAGGTGGCGCAGCGTCAACCATCCGGGACAGGGCATCACTACGGGCCATCTGATACCAGGTGTAGTTCAATTCAACGATTGGAAAGCAGCCGCCATACAGGCCAAGCATTTCTGATGATTTTGTTTTCGGGGGATAAAAACCGCTGTCGACCCATTCAAGATAGGAATATCCACAGGTACCAACCATGATGTCACAACCGGTGTGGCCGTTGGCAGCCGGTACAGATATTTTCGTCGGACTCTGCATGTTCTCGTTCATTGCTGTCTCAGCCACCTGAAGTGCTGAAGACAAATTCTGCTGCTCAGTATGCTTCAGCAGAAAACAGTGGATGTGAGCCCCGGACCACTCCGACAACCTTCCCCTGAACCAGCAGTTCATTGAAGCGATAACGCGTGACCGGGTATGCATCATTTTCCGGGTGCAGTTCCACACAATCGGTTTTCAGGAAAAAACGCTTCACCGTCGCCTCCTCACCATGGACCAGAACGGCAACAACCTCACCATTTTCAGCATATTGCCGCGGCTCACAGACGACCAGGTCACTGTCAAAGATCCCGGCATCACGCATCGAGTCGCCCTTAATGCGTAGACAGAACAGGTTGTCACCACGGAACAGCTGGCTATCAACAATGACACTGCCGTCCCATTCCTGCTGGGCATACATTGGCATACCGGCAGTTATCTGACCAACAATCGGCAATTCACGGCCAGCATATCGATCCTGCCTGGCAGCGGGCCTGACAGAGTCAGTGGGTGTCAGCCGAATTGTCCGGCTGTAACGACCTTGACGCTCAACCACACCTTTTTTTTCCAGTTGCGCCAGAAATTGTGCTATTGCGGTATGACTGACACCAAGGTCTGCCGCTGCCCTGCGTAAACTGGGAGCCCCTCCCTCACGAGCAAAATACTCTTTCAGGTAGTCTAAAAAACTTTTTTGCTTTTCTGTCAGTTTCATAAAATCACCAAATGTAAATGTACATTCACTTAATTGTACCAATACTTTCGAAAATGTCAATATACATTTTAAAAATAGTATCCACTTTTCAGGCAGAGGCTGCCTGAAACTCTGTGAAACAATCAGGAATTACGTTTTGCAGTCGCCGGTTTAAGACCAAACGGAATAAAAAGAATATCGCTGGCCGTTCGTAGTTGCTGTGCAGCATGAGATGATCGGTTCAAACGGCGACCGAAAGAAAAAGCAAAGACGGCAATAACCAGACATCAGAGTGTTCCAGTGGTCATGAAAACCATGCCGATAATACTCACATCCTGCTCCGCCATCACCGGGAGTTGTTAAAAGCCCGCTCAATTGCCGGAGCCAGGCAGATTCCATCAAACTGCATGATGGGGAAACAGGAAAAAACGATGTTATCTATCAAGTGTCAGGGGCTTCATATCGAATGTCCCTGCGGAGATCTCCCGGTCAATATCTTTCAGGCTTTGCTTCATCTGTTTCAGGGCCTGCCGGATTCGGTTCTCATTCTCGACCAGGGCCAGCCGCAAATAGTCGTCTCCTTCTTCTCCAAAACCTGCACCAGGCGCAAGTGCAACGTTGGCACGATTCATCATTTCTATTGAAAATTTGATCGAGCCCATGGCCTTGTAGGGTTCGGGTATTTTTACCCATAAAAACATGCCGGCCTTCGGTATCTCAACGTCCCAGCCCATTCGTTCCAAACCTTCACAAAGGACATCCCGGCGGCTCTGATAAACTTCTACCTGTTCGGCAATTTTATCATCGCAATCACGCATCGCAACAATTCCCGCCACCTGGATTGCAGAAAAGATACCATAATCGTAATATCCCTTGATCATCGAAAGTCCTTTGATAATCTGGGCGTTACCAACACAATAACCCAGACGCCAGCCCGCCATATTATAGGATTTGGAAAATGAGCCAAATTCCACACCAACATCCATACCTCCCGGAACCTCTAGAAAACTGGGGGCCACATAGCCATCATAGGTGATCTTCGAGTAAGCAAAATCATTAATCACCATGAAATTATATTTTTTTGCATATTTAATAACCTCGATGAAGAGTTCCCGGCTGGCCAGAGCCCCTGTCGGATTATGAGGAAAATTGAGCATCAGCAGCTTGGGCCCCGGGTAAAGTGATCGGCACATACCAATAATCTGGGCAAGAAATTCATCTTCTGTGGTCAGCGGGATACGGAGCACGTTGGCGCCGGCGATCACTGCGGCATAAACGTGAATGGGGAAGGCGGGGGCAGGCACCAGGACGGTATCTCCAGGCCCGAGCAATGCCAGACACATGTGAGAGATACCTTCTTTGGAACCGATGGTGCAGATAACGTCGCTTTCACCATCAAGGTCGACATCATAATGGCGGCCGTAATACAGAGCGATTTCCCGTTTCAGGTTCTTCAGGCCTCCGGCAACGGGATAGCGATGACTTTTCGGGTCTGCCGCAACCTCACATAATTTCTCCGTTACCGGACCCGGCGCCGGATCAGACGGATTGCCCATACCCAGATCAATGACATCATCACCCTTCCAGCGTTTTTCCATCGTCATCTTATTCATCATGCCAAACAGATAAGGCGGCAGCTGATTCATACGTTCGGCAAACCTGATCTTAAACGCTTCACTCATAATTTCCTTCTCCCTAGAACCTTTGATGGTCAACACACTTTTGGGGTCATCACCACGTTCACAGACACCAACAAATACAGCCAGATTATTACAATACTGCCATGGTTCGATGGTTAATTAATTAAGATCAACATCGTCGATCATCACTATTTCTCTATTCGATACGATCGCAAAAAACAAGCGATGATCAAAAGTAAAATAAATTGCAGCACCAAAAAACAAAGCCGCCGTTCCACGTAACAGGAACCTGCGGCTTTCTATCTGCAATTGACGGGTAAAAGACTATTCGGTTGAGGCGCGGCACAAACGCCCAAATCCTCCGGGAATCGTACCTGATGACCAGAAAGATCTCCCCTGCTTGTAATCAACAAACCAATAGCCACCCGGCGACCTCTGAGCTGCAACAAATACAAACGGCTGCTCGCGTGAAAAATTGGGGTTGAGGTATATTCCTTTATCATTCATATCAGGTTCAAGCAAAGACATGGCCTCTTCCAGTGTCGGAAGACGCCAGTCATGATGGCCACCGAATCCCTCTTTATTGAGCTGTTCGATGTTCCTGTTCATGGTACGAAGAGAAGAAATGTCAAGCCCGCCCCGCTGCCACATTAATCCGGAGTGCTGATCGACAACAGTCTGTGCGCCACTGTCGTGGAGATGCGTGAGGAAACACCCTTCCAGGTTTTCTGCGGAGTCAAAAAAATTCCACTTTTTTATTATTTCCCCGACCTGTTCGTCCGTCAGAACCGCCTGTCTGGAAGGAAGGATAACCGCGTCACCTGTTGTTTTTTGGCCATCCCACTTTGGCAGTCGCGGTCCCATGTCCTCAACACGCTGCTGCTCTATTACAGGATGGACCAGGCTGGCATCACCATCATCAAGGACATTTTTTATCAACCAGTCCTGAATGGTTTCATCTATTGCAAAACTGCGCTCAAAAAAAGAGACCGCTCCCTGGCTCTCCACGCACTCGCTGACCATTGCCAGAGGAGCCTTGATTTCTGCTATTATCTTAGCATGTTTGACTCCGCGCTCCATCAGGCACAATTTAGGTTTATCGCCCCAGTTATCAACAAAAAAATAATAGATAAGCTCGTTATTGTTTCTGACCCGTTCACGCCCTCCCCATGATTCGAATGTTCCGAATGTCAGGTCAGGTGTCATCTCCCAATCGATAGAATTGATTGTCATGTCACCTACTTTCAACTTATGAAACATGCCCATAAAACCACTCCTCTCATCGTCTTTACCTGCATTTGTCATACAGTCGTTTCTGCTGTTGTCCAGATGATATCCCTGTTATAGTTACCTGGAGTAATTGTTAATCAAAACTAAACTGATTATAATAATCATTATCAAAATGTCCAAACAAAAACATCCTCAGACAAGCAGCGGCAGACCTCTCCCACTTGGCCCATCCAAGGATATCGATGGAATCAATTTTGCCCTGTTTTGCCCGCATGGCCAACAGGTCGCCCTGGTTATGGCTTCGGATATCAAGGGCAGCTCAAATGATCTTGTCGAAATAATCCTGGACCCTGAAATAAACCGCAGTGGAAATATCTGGCATGTCAAGCTGCATATCATCGACCAGGCAATCTGTTATGGATACAGGGTGGAAGGAGAGAGCAACAGCGATCAGGGATTATTTTTTTATCCCAACCACATCCTCATTGATCCATATGCACGAAGCATTGTCCACCGGGGATGGGGTGAGAAAGGGCATTACGGAACCAGACCTGTCTGTCTTACCGGGCCGCAGCAACCGTTTGACTGGCAGGGTGATGCTCCCCCGGGTACAACGCTGGCTGACACCATTATTTACGAGCTTCATGTTCGTGGCTTTACGCGCCACCAGAGTTCCAATGTGTCAAGTCCTGGCCTTTATCAGGGCGTTGTGGATAAAATACCCTATCTGAAAGAGCTGGGGATAACCGCTGTAGAACTGCTGCCAGTTACCGAATGGGATGAAAGAGACAATCGTTTCTTCAATCCATCCACCGGAGAATTATTATTTAACTTCTGGGGATATAACCCTATCTCCTTTTTTAGCCCAAAATCCGGTTATGGCTCCGGCACGGCTGACGCCGCCCATGATTTCAAAGCGATGGTCAGAAGTCTCCACCAGGAAAATATTGAAGTTATCGTCGACATGGTTTTCAACCATTCAGGGGAATCTGACTATGAAGGGAAAACCACCTGTTTCAGGGGAATTGATAACCCCACCTATTATCTGGTAAATCCCGATGATGGCAGCTATCTCAATTTTTCAGGATGCGGCAACACCTTCAATTGCAATCACCCTGTGTGCAGAGAGCTCATCCTGCAATCCCTCCGCTACTGGGTGACGGAAATGCATATTGATGGGTTCCGCTTTGATCTTGCGGCGATATTCAGTAGAGATGAAAATGGTCAGGTTATGGACGAATCGCCCCTGATCAGGTTAATCGCTGAAGACCCTGTGCTCAAAGATGTTAAAATCATAGCAGAAGCGTGGGATGCTTCAGGTCTTTACCAGGTTGGATCTTTCTCCCGAAACCCCCGGTGGCTGGAGTGGAACGGTAGATTCAGGGATGATATCCGCAGGTTCATGGCGGGTCATGACGATACCGTACGAACCCTGGCGACGAGAATTGCCGGCAGTTCTGATCTCTACCAGTCACATGGTCGCAGCCCGTTAAATTCAATTAATTTTATCACCAGTCACGATGGTTTTTCCCTTTACGACCTGGTGAGCTATGAACAAAAACACAACCATGATAATGGTGAACAGAACCGTGATGGTGAAGCCCATAACCTGAGCTGGAACAGTGGCCAAGAAGGTGTTCCATGTTCCCCGGACACAGGGAGACTCCGTTCCCGACGTATCCGCACCTTTACCGCCCTGCTCTTTCTGTCTCAGGGGATCCCAATGATTATAGCTGGCGACGAATTTGGCAGGAGCCAGCAGGGAAATAATAACAGCTGGTGCCAGGACAACGAGATTGGCTGGATTGACTGGTCGCTCTGTGAAGAGAACGCTGACCTGCTTCGCTTTTTCCGAAAATGTATCTCCTTGAGGAAACAATATCCCCTGTTCCGGCGGGCAGCGTTTTTCAATCCGACCGGTTCAAATCATGGAGACAGGCCCGATATCAGCTGGCAGTCTCTGCAGCCAGGCTCTCACGATTGGTCGACCGATGCTCATACGCTGGCATTTACCCTGCACCGAACAGGGGTAGAGGGCCATTGCGACAGTGATTTTTTTGTAATGGTAAACGGTAACAGGGAGCTTGACGCACAGTTTATTGTACCGAACATTGAGGCCCATGGTGATTCAACCATGTGGCATAAGATCATAGACACAGCAGCGGTGAGCCCTGGGGACATCGTCGATTTTGAAAATGGCGCAGGTGTCGAATCGGGAAACAGTGTTGTCATACCGAACATGGGCCTCATGGTGTTACAATCAAGAAATTAATGTAAATATCCGGGTCCAGAGGGCCCGGCATTGTTAGCCCCTCAAAGGGGCTGTTGTTCAATTCCCATTGGCACGTAGCTGAGCACCTTGACATCTGACGTATAAGGAGTTTGAACTGAGTATTAAAACTCCCGGCAGATTTCAAGGCGCGCAAGGTGCCCGAAGGGCCGAGTGACACGGGTGCCCTTTCTTTTGGTTCTTTTCTTTGGGCAAACAAAGAAAACGAACAGAAAA
>RCNC010001711.1_pt1 | contig 14827 bp, 16 predicted proteins | sample 2041301 | NCBI WGS metagenome assembly RCNC01 (sample SAMN09708231, study PRJNA481090) | Marine sediment metagenome, whole genome shotgun sequencing project. | biome: marine sediment; feature: ocean; material: sediment; isolation source: Sewage treatment plant 13A marine sediment (STP13A) ... | reverse complement strand
ATTCCACCACGCCAGTACTTTTTTCATTTCCATCTTCGACTCCTTTCGGAGAGTTTCCCTTATTAAAAAACGATATCACACGAATTTTATGGACACGATATGTGCACCTTTAGCAGTGACATGCAATCGGAAATCGTTACATGTTCGTTTGAGATATCTGGTATTTTAACGCCCAGCAAAACCGGCTGCAAATGGAGCGCAGCGGAATTTGCAGCCGAGTTAATTTGCTTGTTAGGCAAACTTGATGAAACCGTAAAAAGTCCAAATCTAAAAAATTGACCACATCATGTTGTCGTAGATGTTAGCAGCCACAACTGACGGTTGTGGTCGAATAATTTTCATCCGGCTTTTTACGAAACCATCAAACTTAAGAGCGCCAATAATTATTAGCAGCAGCTATTGTTTGAAAATTAATAGCTATTACCTGTGAACACGCAATTAAACTATCTGCATTTTCCGAATATTCCGGTCTTAACTTACTCCTTACTTCATCAGAAGGTTGCGTATACTTAACCCCCATTCTAGACAATTTAATTGCAAGTTCATAACCTGATTGAGCATCAGCGGTTTCCAAACTAACTAACCATTTATCATTCATTGTTTTCTCCTTATCGTAGGTGTGTTTTTCACTTTGACATGATATATTCATACAATTCATTCCATTCTTGATCTAAATCATATTTAGGCATTGTCTTTTTGGCTCTGTTATACCAGTAGCTGGAATTATCTAAAGCCCCCTCTTTTCTGTGCAAGTATGCATGAATCCAGTAAGAATCCATCGATTCAATACGCTGCACAATTTTATGTGCACCATCCCAATCACCATCTCTATCCAGTTCTAATGAACTTTTAAGTTCATTTATATTAATAGTCATTTTATTTCCTCTTTTATCAATACAACTATTATACGACCTTAAATTTATGTAGCAAGAAGGATTAACGGTTAAGTGTAACGCCTGTTAGGAGTCTTCTTTCCAAGGTGTTCTCCGTGGCAACCATCGAGGGACTTCTTGCTGATATAATTCCCACTGCTTCCCAAATTTTTCGTTCAGCCAAGGTTCTTCATTTCTAACAACTTGTATATGGAATCCGATAGCTAAAACAGCCATGTAAAACATTAGTATCGGTGACATAAAACATAAGCTCCAACCGAGAACTAACAGTAGAACACCGACATACATTGGATTGCGCATAAAACGGTACAAGCCAACCACAACCAATTTCTTTGGTGGATCCCAAGGTGCTAATGTCCCTTTTCCCGACACGAAAAAATCACGAACGCACCAAAACAAAACAAAGATTCCAAGACACATAGCCAGAACACCTGGCACCCGAAGGTTCCCAATCCATGGATCAAAATATGCAATTGAAAGTGGTGTTATTAAAGCGACGATTCCTGGAAGAGCAAAAAATGCTATTAATGCACGAATATACATTATGGCTCCTAACATTAGTTATTAAATGAACTGCTTAAAAATTGGTTGCTCAATTTTCCCACTCTTTATTTTTAACAACACCAATAAACAATAAAATGTAGCAGAGCGGAAAAAATTATTTCGGTCGACAATTTCAGAACCTTTTTATTACTATTTGAATGTGAAACTCGAGAAGTTGTTTCAAATCCAAAATTCCGGATACCTGCGACTTTTGGGTATGTTGTTTATTAAAAGTGCAACCAGCAACATGATGATCGCACCGAGACCAGCGGGTAAAATAACATAGAGATAGCCAAGATTATGAATTTTTTGACTTCCAATGACCGCGATTAATGCTGTGGCTCCGCCTGGTGGATGCAGTGTCTTGGTTGCGTGCATCACCGCGATTGCCGTTGCTACAGCTATCGCAGCAGCCATCCACATATGGCTGTTTAACAATTTATACATCGTTACTCCGATAATGGCTGAAATTACATGACCGCCGATAAGATTTCTTGGCTGAGCCAATGGACTCCTAATTGCACCATAAATTAGAACGGCAGAAGCGCCAAAAGATCCAATTATCATGACCAAATCGGTTCCTTGAAACAAGTTATAGTTTATAAATGCTACGGCAGCGATACCCCAGAAGGCACCGATCCAGGACCAGATGATCTCGGAAAGGCCAACACCTGGTGGGCTCTTCGTCGTTCCTTTCATCTTTCTGAAATATTCCATATCAAATATTACCTTCTTCTTGATTTTCTATAGCGCAAGACGACCGTACGATATCTGTTCTTGTTACAATTCCAGCGAGTTTATTGTTCTGATCGACAACAGGAGTTCGATTAATATTTTTCTCTGTAAAAGTATTTGCTATTTCAAAGATGGGTGTATTTTCACTTACAGTAATCGCAGGAGATGTCATAATATCTTCTGCTTTTTGCTTGCGCATTGTTATGGCAACACAGCTTTTACTTTTTAGGCAATGGGCGACAACGCCCATAAATGTTCTCTCCTTTTGTGCGCCCATTTGGAAAAGAAAGTCTTTTTCGGAAATGACACCGACAACTCTTTTATCGTCATCGATGACTGGGACTCCAGAGATAAGATGTAGGTTAAGGAGGTCGGCCACTTCTTCCAAAGAAGTATCTTTTCTAACAAAAAAGACATCCTTCGTCATGACATCCTTTGCCCTGACTGAGTGTCTCAGTCGTTCAACCGCGTGTCTGTATGCAAAACGATAAATTTCTTTAAAATCGCCGGGGGTAATATCCAGATATCCACTAATGTTCTTCATCGCTTTTAAAATATCGTCGTCTGATATGTCCATAGGGCAAGTGTCGATATGTTGATTTTTCATTTAGTTATTCCTTCGCCTTGTAGAATATATTTTTGGGGTGCTATTCGGACTTGCCTGTTTCACCTTTTGGTAGAATATATTTTCCTTCTAATTAAAAAAAGATATAATTTCATTGGTTTAAGTCAATTTTTATCCCTCGATTGGAATAAAATTAATATTCTAATTTGTCCTCAACTTGCCGTTGAAACCTCTTATTCTTCAAAATTCGAATAGATTTCATTGATTGTCAGCTTCCCTTATGGATTGGAATCAAAGTGACTGGTATGGCAGTGGATTTTATTATTTTATCAGCGACACTTCCAAAATTAAAATGGGACTCGCTGCCTTGGCTATCCATGATAACAATATCTATGTTTTCTCTGTCGATGAGCTTCATAATTTCCCTTGCAGGATCACCCACCGAAATATGTCTGATATATAATGGGCAAGTATTTAAAAACTTTTCGCAAATCTCACTGAGCCTTTCCTCCGCTGTTTTTCGCTCCCATTCATGCATTTTCTCATAATCAGATTGACGGAAGTCTCCATAAGCAGCTCCCCACTCGCCATACTTTTTGAGTACATAAAGAACGTGCACCTCACACTGGAACTTTTCAGAAAATAATGTAACATAAGGTAAAGCCCTGGCTGCATTTTCTGAAAAATCCGTTGGCCAAAGGATTCTTTTAATCTGTATTTTTACGACCACAACTCAAGACGGTGACCTTCAGGATCAAATAAATAAAATGCTCGCGATCCCCATACGAGTTTAATTCTACTTGTTTTTATCCCAAGCTGATTTAAGCGGTGATGAGTTTTTTCAACATCTTCAACTTGCCATGATAGTGTTATTCCGCTACCATCTGCACTTTTTATTGATGCATTTGCTGCATTGGCAATACTTAAATATGTATTGTCCGCCAGTTGAAATTCCACAAACCATTCTGTTTCATGATTAATAACAAAGTTAAGAATATCACGGTAGAACTTAACCGTAACTTCCCAGTTTAGACAGTAAAGAATCGTATTTGAGCGTTTAATTTTACCTGTAAGCATTGTGTATCTCTCAAGGGATTTCTACGCAGCCAATTATCATTCACTCTCCAAGATAATGCAATTCATCAGCTTGTCCATAATTGTATTCAAGCTTTCAATTTGCTGATAGCCCTCACGAATTTGGTCAGCAGTTTGAATAAAAGGAATAGATATAAGTTTGTCTCTACAGTTTTGGATCAATGATTCAATACTCGACTGAGTTGACTCCAAATGAAATTGTAAAGCAATTACCCTATTTTGGTATACAAACGCTTGGTTTTTACAGGCCTTACTTTCTGCGAGATGAACAGCCGCTTTTGGAATGTCGAAAGTATCGCCGTGCCAATGAAATGCCATGAAACTTTCCGGCAATATTTTTCCAAGAGAAGTATTCTGAGCCTGTGGTGTTTTTTGGACTGAAAACCAGCCGATTTCCTTGTGCGGATTCGGATAAACCTTGGCGCCCAATACCGTAGCAATGAGTTGTGCTCCAAGGCAAATTCCGACTACAATTTTATTATTTTGAATCGCTTTTAGGATATACGCTTTTTCAGTTTTTAACCAGGCGTACTTTTGTTCATCGTAGACCCCCATCGGCCCTCCCATAATAATCAAAACATCAAAGTCCGATAAGGAAGGGTATGGATCATCTTCATACAGTCTCGTTCGGCCTAAGTGAACTCCATTTTTTTTCGACCAATTTCCCAAATACGCGACATCTTCAAACGGGACATGTTGTAAATAGTAAATTTTCATACAGTTTGCTTTCATCTAATTGGATTTTTCATTTTACAATTATTTAAAATCATTCCATATCAATCGCTATCACTTTAGGCTAACTATCTAACTTGGATCAGGCGTTTTTTGTAATTCCAACTGATCTTCAAGGAATTTTAGTCGTTTTTTAAGTTTTTTTTCATGTTGCCAGCGTTCTGTGATATCCCTCATGATTGCAGCACTACCGAGGATTTCGTTTCGATGGCCCCGGATAAGAATTATGGTAAACTCCACTGATATTCGCTTACCATCCTTGTGGACGGCCGGGACTTTAAGCAGGTCATTGCCGTAACGGTTTTCACCGGTATCCATCACCCTATTATACCCCTTCCAGTGCCGCTCACGCAATTTTTCGGGAACAATCAAGTCCAAACTCTGACCTAATGCTTCCTGGGTTTTATAACCAAATATGGTTTCCGCTCCTGAATTCCACAATCTGATAATTCCGTCTCGATCAGCAAACAGAACACCATCTTGGGAAAAATTTACAATCTGGCTGTATATCAACTCTTGATCGATCAAAGTTTCCATTATTTTCCTCTTTTTATTTTAATCGCCTTTTCAAAGATTGTTCATTTACCGAATGGACAAACCGGAAACCGGCATTCAGGACAGTTCAAACAGAGACCGCCATGTCCCATCTCCGCAATATGCATTCTTTCAATTTTCTCCCCGGCTAGAATTCTGGGCAGAATGAGGTCCAAGATGGTAACTTTATGAAAAAGCCCGCAGGCCGGCACACCCAAAATCGGTACATCGTCTTTATACGAAATCAAAAACATGGCACCGGGTAGAATCGGAGCTCCGTAACAATCTGTAACCCCGCCAGTCATTTCAATTCCCTTGCGGGTCACATCATCCGGATCAACAGACATTCCGCCGGTTGTCAGGATCAAATCAGCCCCAAGGGACAATAATTTTTTTATGTCATTGGCTATCATCAAATGGTCATCCGGTGAGAATGTCACGCCGACAACTTCAGAACCGATCCGGTTTATTTTTTCGCGTAAAATCGGTTCGAATTGATCTCCAATCAGACGGGAAAAGATTTCATTCCCGGTGATGACAATTCCTGTTTTTGCTTTTCTAAACGGTTGAACCATAGCAATTCCGCCGTGACTGCGAGCGAGGCCGACCGCCTCTTGAACGACTTCCACTTTCAAAGCCAAAGGAATAGCCCTTGTCCCCGCTACAATGTCGCCCTTTTTTACAACCGTGTTTGTATGTCTCGCAGCGCACATGACCTCGCCAAGCATGTTGATGCGGGTCAACGTCGTCACATCGATCTTGAGCAGACCGTCTCTTTCAGCATATAGATTCAGCTTGCCTTCTTTCGGCTCTCCTCGCCGGATGACTCCCGGTCCACAAAAAGCATCGGCCATTAACAGGGCGGCATCATTTTCATGCATATAGTCTTCCGGCAAATCCAAAACATAGATATGTCTTTTCCCAAGACGCTGGAGATGACAAATATCCGACATTGCAATTTTATAGCCCTTTTTGAAGGCTCTGCCCTTGAACTCGTCCTTTCGGATCTCAGTAACATCGTGCGCCAGAACCAAACCTACGGCTTCTTCTATTTTAACCGTTTTGTACATGTCACCGTCTCATACATTTTATGATTATTGTTCAGAGCGTTCATTTATATGACTATTGAAAGCTGTGTAATATCCCTTTCCTTGGCAGGAGGCACAAACCTTCCCCAGCTTTCCGGCATAGGCCTCTTTACAAATCGGGCAAACAGCGGTTTTTCCTTTTTTGTCTCGTTCATACGATTGAGTGATATACACGGATTCGCAAGAAAGAACAGATCGTTCAGCAGATAGAATGGTGTCGGTCAAGACTTCCAACGGTAGCGCATTCTTGGGGACCAGCCGCATATACCAGTTGTATAGATCTGGAAATTGTTCTGCTTTTTCGAGATCAAGCCACACACGGTTGCCGTGTCGTTTTTTGCGGTCGTACAGACTTAATGCAAACTTATCCCAATCGAGTATTTTCATCCAACCGTTCCCCACGGTACAGGGTGTGAATAGTTGAATGGCATCCGGCAGGCAATGACGGGTTTCGACAATCGCATCCGCTTCCACGTGTTCACCGACAAGCTCCCGGGCCCAATCAATCATAAACATCCCTATCACAAGCCCCGGCGCTTTCCATCCGTGAAAAGCTTCGATAGTACGAAGACATTCATTAAGCGTTAGACCGCATACTTTTTTTTCAGTTATTTCAGTTTGCATAAGTTCACCGATAGACTTCTTCGATTGTTTTGTTTTTTTTACGGATTCACGAAATTACGTGTTAGACTGACTGTTAACTTCCTCAGGGAACGGAATCTGTTCATGCAGCTTCTACCGAGGTATACCGATTTAACACCGCAAATAGAATCAGGGCCAGCACTGCCATTACCACGAAGACCGAAAAACCTTGAGCGTAACCGGGTTGTCCATTAATCTTGACAAAAAGTCCCATGATCAGCGGTATGACAAAACCTCCAAATGCACCCAGACCGCCCACGATTCCGGCTGCACCGCCCACCGCTGCCGGACTGTATTTCGGTACCAGTTTGAACACGGCTGCATTGGCAAACCCCATTCCCAGTGCGAGAATCATCTCTCCAGCCAATGCCAAACCACCCGACTTTGATGCCGAAATCATTACCGATGCACCGAATCCGACAATCAGAAAGGATACAAACGCCACTTTTTCACCCCCCATTCGATCGGAAGCGTAGCCGCCCAGAACCCTCAGTAAGCTTGCGGAAAGCGAGTAGCAAGCAGTGAGTAAACCGGCACGCACGAGACTCGTTCCAAACAACTCGGCCCAGTAAGTGGGGAGCCATACCGTTAAAGCAATAAAACCACCGAATGTAACAAAGTAGAAATAGGTTAAGACCCATGTACGCCAGTCTGAACCTGCCTTTTTAATCGATTCCATAGCGGTTCCCGAAGGAACCAGTTCTTCACCACAGGTCAACAAAAGAGCGTCCGGATCAATTTCGATACCCATTTCACGGTATTGAAAATAAGGGGCGTCTTTCATGTATATGTAAATGAGGACGATGAGGACCAGAAGCATGCCGAACCAGAAAACGTAGGAAACGGTAAATCCCAGTGAAACAACCATAAACGGCAAAAGGAAAGCGAACAACCCGGGAGCCAGGTTACCCAAACCCGCATAAACGGCCAGTGCCGAACCTTGTGTTTTTTGGGGATACCAGTAGGATACAGTGGGTATGCCTACGGAAAACACAGCGATGCCGCAACCACAAAGGACACCAAACAGCAGGAAAAATGGATACTGAGAAGGGCGTGGTATTGGAAAAAGCCAAAACATCATTGTGATACCCGTCACACCCAGGGCAGCCAATCCCAGCAAAATCAAGATCGGTTTCTTACCCCCCATTCGATCGACCATCGCGCCGAAGGGAATCCTTAAGAGCGAACCGGTTAGCGCCGGACTCGCGGCCAGCAAGCCCATTAGAAATGGGCTCATGGCCATCGTAACCTTAAGTTTACTAACAATGGGGCCGAAAGCAGAGACGCTGGCAAAGCCTCCAAAAAAAGCCAGAGTTGTCCAGAATAGTGCTGCCCCGCGACTGGATTGTGCGTAACAGACAGCTTCATCAGTCATATCAATCTCCTTTTTGAGGAACGATTGACTGTTAAAAATATTCAATCGACATATGGGATAGATCCATCAGACACCCGGCGTCGAAAGACGATGTATCGTCTTAGCGGATATGTAAACGGTGCGCTCCAAATATGAACCAGACGGCTAAACGGTGAAAAGCCCAGCAATGCAAACGCACTCAGAATATGAATCTTGTAACTTAAAGGCACTTTCAACATTAGTTCCGGATTCGATTGAAAAAATACAATGCCTCTGATCCAGGGTGCAATGGTGTCCAAAACATAAAAATGTCCGAACACAACGTTAAATAGCCCTGCACCTATGACAAAAACCAGACCCGTAAGGATCACGTAATCGTTGAGAGTCGTGGTAGCCCGGATTCGTTTTACGGTTACCCTGCGCCAGAGTAGCAATATCGAACCGACAAAGGCTGCCACGCCGAATACGAGTCCTGACCAGTAAGCAATCCGCGAATGCGCCTGACCGTCAATACCCACCATATCAAAGAGCGTCTGAGGTATTAAAAGGCCTCCGGCATGGCCTAACAGTGTTAGCAGAATTCCCCAGTGAAAAATAGTGATGCCTGGGTAGAGATTTTTCTTTTCAAGAAATTCACTCGAACTTGCGTTCCACGAAAACGGATCCGCAATGTACCGATAGGCATGCCCGACAACGAATGTTGTCAGAGCCAAATAGGGAAAAACTAGAAATGCCAGCGTGTTTGTTAAATTCATTTTTATTGCTCCGGTGTTTTTAGAAAATTTCAATGATCAGAGCTGATAATCGGATTTATACAGTACTTTTTAGTTTATTATTTTTGTTTCAGTAGCCAAGGCAACGTCAGATAAGCCAAAAATGTTTATCAGTTGTTCAAACAAAACCGCATATGGATGACCTTCTTGTCGAAAACGTTCCGCCAGTGTTTCCACAACTTTTCCGTAAAGCGGAATGATTTCCGAACTTCCAATATCCGGCCGTTCAGATATAAACTCAAGCACTATTGGCAGAAAATCAGGCAGTTCGCTTCCGATACGCTGGAAGCCTGCCTTTAGATAGATTTCTTCCAGATGCACCAAAGCCGGCCCTCTCTTTTCGGTGTCTCCCCAGCGATGATATGTCAGGTTCATACAGTTGGAAGGATTGAGATCAAATGTTTCAGTGTATTGCTCCTGAAGCTGAATTAGGGGAGTCTTTTCGAAATATGACAAAATTTGGTCGTATTTATCATGGGCAGAACCATTTTTTATATCCCTGAGAACTTCTCTGAATGCCGGCAGCAATCTGAGTAAAGATTCATCAGGGTAATGGAGTAAATAAGAAATCAGTTTAATCTGAACGTTCATTTTTGGCACCATTATTGGTTGTTTTTTAAACTTAATTTGAATAGGGTTTACTCGAAACCACAACACCCCTGATCTGTATAGAGTCGTTTTTCATCGGTTCGGCTAAGGGTTGGAACAACAAATCGTTCATCATATTTGGCTATGGCCAGCAAGCGATAAATGGCCTGCGCCGCCTCGACGTTTAATCCGACGCTGGCCAGCACTTCAAGGTCAATGGATTTCTCAACACGAACGGATCGCATGTACTGACGGACAGCTGCCAAGCGCTTTAGCGCCAGTCGTACCGGCTCTTCGTCTCCGGCGCTCAGCAAATTTGCCAGGTAGGTGATCGGTATTCGCAGCGAATCAATCAGTGTATCCTGGTTTGATGACTTTGAATGCTCGGCAACCGGGCTCAGCGGCGGAATATACCATACCATCGGCAGGGTTCTGTATTCCGGATGTAGGGGTAGCGCGAGCCTCCAGGTTTTGGCCAGCCTGTAGATCGGTGAGCGTTTCGCAGCATCAATAAAATTCTCTGATATTCCCTGCTGCTTAGCGGTTTTAATAACCTCGGGATCTTCGGGATCAGCCAGTATCTCAAGGTGGGCAGGATACACGTCTTGAGTTTTTTTAGCTGATGCTGCCAACTGAATTTTTTCGACATCGTATAACACCACACCGACGTACCGAATCCTTCCAACACAGGAATGAGCACAGAGGGTAGGCGTTCCAGCCTCGATGCGCGGATAACAAAAAATACACTTTTCAGATCGGCCTGTATGCCAGTTGAAGTAGACTTTCTTATAGGGACAGCCGGATACACAATAGCGCCATCCGCGACATCTTTCCTGATCCACAAGGACAATGCCGTCTTCTTCACGTTTATAAAGGGCTCCAGACGGACATGAGGCTACACAGGCAGGATTCAGGCAATGCTCACATAAACGTGGAAGGTAAAACATGAAGACCTTTTTGAACGCCAGGTAAATCGAATGATCCAAATTATTAAAATTGACATCTTCTGTGCCTGTTTCACAAACGCCGGCCAAATCGTCCTCCCAGTTGGGCCCCCACTTAATTCGGAGGTTTTCCCCTGTGATCAGAGACTTCGGCCGGATGGAAGGTTGATGCTTTTTCTTCGGACTGGATATCAGTTGGTCGTAATCATACGTCCAGGGTTCATAATATTCATCAATGGTCGGCAAATCGGGATTGTGGAAAAGGTTAAATAATTTGTGCGCGCGACCACCGGCTTTGAGAGACAGCCTGCCGTTTTTCAACTCCCATCCACCCTTATGGATCTGCTGGTTCTCCCACTTACGGGGATAACCGATTCCGGGCTTGGTTTCCACGTTATTAAACCACATGTATTCGGCTCCCTTACGGTTGGTCCACACATTTTTACACGGAATACTGCACGTATGACAGCCGAGGCATTTATCCAAGTTTAAAACCATTGCATATTGGGCCTTAATCTTCATACCACTCCACCTCCTCCGCCTTCCGTACAATGATTATCTCGTCCCGCTGGGACCCAACCGGACCGTAGTAGTTAAAGCCGTAGCTTAGCTGTGCATAACCGCCGATCATATGGGTGGGTTTGACCATGATACGCGTGACGCTGTTGTGGGTTCCCCCTCGTTGTCCCGATAATCCGGACCCCGGTGTATTAATCAGCCGTTCCTGTGCATGGTACATGAACGCTTTACCGGGTGGCGTGCGGTGACTAACCACAGCTTTTGCCATGACCACGCCGTTCACATTGAAACATTCCAGCCAGTCGTTGTCCTTTACATCCAGTTTCGCAGCATCGTCATTGTTGATCCAGATCGCCTCACCGCCGCGAAACAGCGTCAGCATGGTCAGCGTATCCGAATAGGTGCTGTGAATGGACCATTTGGAGTGGGGTGTCAGGTAGTTGAGCACCAGTTCCTTTCGATCATCACGCTTTACCCTGGTGGAACCGAGGGCATGCATATCGACAGGCGGGCGAAAGAGGGGAAGGTTTTCCCCGAAATCCCGCATCCATTGGTGGTCCAGATAGAACTGCGCTCTACCGGTTAAGGTTCGAAAGGGAACCTTTTCTTCGATGTTAATCACAAATGGCGAATACCGTCTATCCTCAGATTCTATGCCACTCCAGGTGGGTGATGTGATAATCTTTCGCGGTTGAGCGCTGATATCGCTAAAGGAGAATTTTTCACCTTCTCTTTCACGGCTCAGATGAGTCAGGGTCAGGCCGGTTTTTTCTTCGAGTTCCTTCCAGGATTTGACGGCGGTCGCTCCATTCGTCTCCGGTGCAAGGGCCAAAATCGTTTCAGCCACCTGTTTTCCGGTCTCAAGAGACGGCATTCCATGGCTGACGCCCTTTTCTGAAACCGTACCAAGCTTTTCTTTAAGCAGCGTATATTCCTCATCACTTGCCCATGCCACTCCCTTAGACCCAATGCCGACTTTTTCCACCAGCGGTCCCAGCGCGGTCATCATTTTGTAAGTATTAGGGTAATCGCGATTGACCACAACCAGATTGGGAAGCGTTTTACCGGGTATCGGATCGATTTCACCTTTTTTCCAATCCATTACTTCAGGCTGGGCGATTTCACCCGGTGAGTCGTGCATCAACGGTGTAGCCACCAAGTCTTTTATTTCACCCAGGTGAATGGCAGCCAGTTCTGAAAACTTCTTGGCAATGGCCTTGAACTGATCCCAATTGGTACGTGACTCCCAAGGCGGATCGATGGCGGGATTGAACGGATGAATGAAAGGATGCATATCCGTGGTACTCAAATCATGCATTTCATACCATCCAGCGGCCGGCAACGCCACGTCAGCATACATTGCGCTGGTTGACATTCGCAGTTCTAAGGTGACGAGAAGATCGAGCTTGCCTTCCGGCGCCGGGTCACGCCACTTGATTTCTTCAGGCCGAATATCTCCGTCTGTATTAAAAACTGAACTCTCGACACCGAGCAGATGTTTAAGGAAATACTCATGTCCTTTACCACTTGCACCAAGTAGGTTAGCCCGCCAAAGGAAAAGCATCCGTGGAAAATTCAGCGGATCGTCGGGATCCTCCAGAGAAAATTTTATTTCACCTTTTTTGAGTTTATCAACCGTGTAAGCGATAATTTCTTCGTCAGAGGAAAATCCTTGCTCGACAGCCTCCCGGCAAATATCTATGGGATTAATATCGAACTGTGGATAAGAAGGAAGCCACCCCAGCCTAGCAGCCACTGCATTATAATCGGCCATGTGCTTACGACCCTTGGATTCTGAAAAGGGTGAATAAAGCTGTTGCGGATCCATAGTGTCGTAACGCCATTGACCAGTTGCAAAGTAGTAAAACGAAGTTCCGTTTTGGAGGCGTGGTGGACGGCGCCAGTCCAGGCCAAAAGCAACCTGCGACCAAGCGGCCTGCGGACGAACTTTTTCCTGCCCGACATAATGTGCCCAACCACCACCGTTAACTCCCTGACACCCGCAAAGCGTCGTCAAACTAATAATGGTTCGGTAAATCATATCACTGTGGTACCAGTGGTTGGTTCCAGCGCCAAGGAAGATTAATGATTTGCCGCGTGTTTTTTCAGCATTCTCGGCAAACTCTCTTGCCACACGAACAACATCCTCCTTTGGCACACCGGTTATCGCCTCCTGCCAGGCCGGAGTGTAGGGACGCGGATCATTGTAATTCTCAGGATAGTCGGCTTGATCAGAGCTCTCCGGGTGCCGTACACCCAAATGTGCGGCCATAAGATCGAAGACAGTTGTCACCAACCGTTCTCCTGCTGTGGTTATGACTTTTTTCGCCGGAACGATACCGGATTTTGACTGCGCTCCCTTGAAATCAAACAAAGGGAAATTGACCGTTATCCAGGTATCATTGTCCTTTGCAAAGCTGAGTGACGGATCAATTTCCTTATCGTTAAGCGCATCCTTGAGATGAATATTCCATTTGCCGGATTCATTCCAGCGAAATCCGATACTGCCGTTCGGGATACAAAAATCGCGTTGCGTATTGTCATAAAGAACCGTCTTCCATTCCGCGTTGTTCATCTCTTTACCCAGGTCCGATGCTCGTATAAAGCGTCCGGGAATATGGACACCCTCTTTTTTATCTATCACCACAAGAAACGGCAGATCGGTGTAATTCTTAGCGTACTCGAAAAAGTAATCCGTTCGACGATCAATATAAAATTCTTTGAAAATCACATGAGCCATGGCAATAGCCAGGGCCGCATCCGTTCCCGCTTTTGCAGGTAGCCACGTGTCTGCAAACTTGACGTACTCGGCATAATCAGGCGCTACGGCGGTAACACGCGCACCACGATAGCGCGCCTCGGTGAAAAAATGAGCATCCGGTGTCCGGGTCATCGGAAGATTGGTACCCCAGACAATCATGTATGTTGATTCATACCAGTCAGCGCTTTCCGGAACATCGGTCTGTTCTCCCCAGATTTGCGGTGAGGCGGGAGGTAGGTCACAATACCAGTCATAAAAGCTTATCATGGAGCCTCCGATTAATGAGAGGAATCTGGCTCCAGAAGCGTAACATACCATGGACATGGCCGGAATGGGGGTGAATCCGAAAATTCTGTCCGGGCCGAATTTCTGTATGGTATGGATCATTCCAGCGGAAATAAGCGTTGTAACTTCTTCCCAGGAAACACGAACGAAGCCACCCTTACCACGGTCTTTCTGATATATTTTTTTCTTTTCCGGATCTTCGACGATACTGCGCCAGGCTATCACCGGATCGCTATGCGTTTTTAGAGCGGCCCGGAACATTTTCAGAAGTGAGGAGCGCATTAACGGATATTTTAGTCTTACAGGGCTGTAAGTATACCAGGAGTAGGTGGCACCACGTGCACATCCTCTGGGTTCGTGATTTGGAAATCCCTTTCCACAGTCCGGGTAATCTGTCCGCTGGGTTTCCCAAACCAGGATACCGTTTTTGACGTACACATCCCAGGAACAGGAGCCGGTGCAATTCACACCGTGGGTAGAACGAACCTTTTTGTCATATTGCCACCGTTTACGGTAGAAGTTTTCCCATATTCTCTGCCCACAACGGATCTCCCCCCAGTCGTCGTCGGTTTTTTCTTCCTTACAACCATACTTTTCACCTTTAGGGCGGAAAAATCGCAGGGTGGATAGAAAGGATCGATTGGGCATAGAGTCACCTCCTGAGCTGAATGTTATAGGTTGCTACTTCAAATTCAGGCTTTACCTGTTTTGGTGCTCTTAGAGGATGAATTGGAACATAAAGTTGAAATCAATAATAAACTAAAACAATAGCGAAT
>RCNC010001710.1_pt1 | contig 14828 bp, 11 predicted proteins | sample 2041301 | NCBI WGS metagenome assembly RCNC01 (sample SAMN09708231, study PRJNA481090) | Marine sediment metagenome, whole genome shotgun sequencing project. | biome: marine sediment; feature: ocean; material: sediment; isolation source: Sewage treatment plant 13A marine sediment (STP13A) ... | reverse complement strand
GCGGAAGACCTGAAACTCCTCCCGCAGGCCAGGCTGAAAGCCGTCTCTTCCCGCTCAGCCGACAGGGCATCCGCTTTTGCAAAAAAATACAAGATTCCTGACTGGTACGATTCCTGGGATGCCATGGCCGCTGATCCTGACGTAGACATCGTCTATGTGGCCACGCATCACCCTTTCCATTTCCAAAATACACGTTTATGCCTGGAGGCCGGCAAGGCCGTTATCTGTGAAAAACCATTCACGATGAATCGAAGGGAACTGGACATTCTGGTTAAGATAGCAAGGGAAAAGAAGGTATTCCTGATGGAAGCCATCTGGTCCCGCTTCCTGCCATCAACCAGGAAGGTAATGGAGGTCAAAGAAAGTGGTGAACTCGGCAAACTTTCTGATGTATATGCAGATTTTGGATTCAGGTTTGAATTTGATAAGGAACACAGATTGTTTGATCCTGCCAAGGGAGGAGGTGCCCTACTCGATATTGGTATTTATCCTGTTTTTATATCCCAACTAATTGCTGGTCCCCCGCAAAAAATAATGGCCACTGCCCGGTTTGCCCCTACAGGCGTCGACCACAGCTGCAACATGATCTTCGAACATGGCAAAGAAGTTGTTTCATCACTGAACTGCACACTCTTATCCGACGCACCCATAGAAGCCAACCTCATGTTCGAACATGGCTGGATCCGTATGGAATCCTGGTGGCTTACCCCGGGACCCATAACCATACACCGTAACGGCAGAAAACCCAAACGCATCAAATTCAGGGAACCTGGCAATGGCTACCACTATGAAGCCGCTGAAGTTATGAAATGCCTTGACCGTGGACTAACAGAAAGTCCTTCCCTCTCGCTGGATTTTAGCCTTGACCTGATGGGAACCCTTGATGCAGTCAGGGCTGCATGCGGGATCAGCTACCCACAAGATGATATGTAAGGGGGACAATGCCCCAATCAATCCCCCAGCTGCTTTATTCTAAACCGCTCGATTTCTGCAGTGGTATGTTCCTGCCTGAAAATATCTTCAATTTTACTGACAACTCCAGGATGCTGGGCGGAAACATCATTCAATTCCTGAATGTCTACTTCCAGGTTATAAAGTTGAACCCTCAGGCTGTCTTTAAAAATGTTTTTCCTGATCCCTTTCCACTTTCCCATACGGACCGCCTGCTGCCCACCTGAAGCAGGAAATTCCCAGTACAAAAAGTCATGTTCCTGCTGTGATGGATCACCCATTAGGGTTGGGAGGAAACTGATCCCGTCGATATTTTGCGGAATTTCAATATCTGCCACATCACAAAGGGTTGGCAAAACATCATAAAAAGCTGAAATATGATCCGTTTCTGAACCGGCTTCAATTTTTCCCGGCCAGTGGGCAATCATCGGTACACGTATGCCAGCCTCGGTAACATTCCCCTTACCCCATCCGGGATCACTTTTAAATGGAAAAGCACTCTCAAACCAAGGTGAATCTGCACCACCACTCCAGGTGGGCCCGTTATCGCTACTGAAAAGGATAACAGTATTTTCATAGAGCCCCAACTCCTTTAATGTCTCCACAATTTCTCCAACCTGTTCATCCATGTAAGACACCATGGCAGCATAAGCAGCATGCGGATACCTGTGCGGGAAATATCCTCTATCCCCTCCATAAGGCGCTTCATCTCCAAATTTTTCCACGTAATAATCCACCCAGCGTTTAGGTGCCTGCAAAGGGTTATGGGGAATGGGATTGGCATAATACATGAAAAACGGTCCATCCCTGTTCTCCCTGATAAAATTAATTACTTCATTTTGCATCAAAGCTGAAGCGTAATCGTTTAGCCAGAAATCAGCATATGCTTCAGGATCATAAGGATCAGCCCCTTCAGGCAAAAGGGTCCTTGGTGGCACCATTTTATTGTTCAGTCTCACTTTCGTGGTGTCTTTCCAGAGATGAACAGGAAAAAAAGTATGAGCCTGCCGCTGGCAGTTAAAACCATAGAAGAAATCGAAACCCTGTTTGTTTGGAATACCTACAGTCAAAGGACCTCCCAAACCCCACTTTCCAACAATGCCGGTCTTGTAACCCTTCCCCTGCAGAAGTGTGCCAATGGTCATGGTTCCGCGTTTTATCGGGCGTTGCCCCTCCAGGTTAGGATCTTCAGCCATGGCCTCAAAGCTCCAGACATCACCACGGGAACTCCATTCGTCATTGCCCCTGATCTGTGCATGTCCTAAATGCAGGCCGGTTAGCAACACACATCTTGAAGGGGCACATACGGGCGCACCAGCATAATGCTGCGTAAAACGCATTCCATCGGCAGCCAGTTTATCCAGGTTCGGGGTTTCAATTTTTTCCTGGCCATAACTGCCGAGCTCTGCATAACCCAGGTCGTCAGCCAGGATGTAAATGATATTCGGGCTTGCCTCTGCTTCCCGGGATGGAGTACAGCCGGAAAACAAGGACATTCCCATGCCGGCGATAAACAAAATGAATGCTGGTTTGATTGATTTCATATCACTGAGAAAGATTTGATTAATGATCAAATTTAAAACAGAAATTAGAGGATTGCTAAAATTTCGGTATTTTCACAAAAAAAAAGATGAGATCAGCCTTATTATCCTTATTTATGTTTACTATTCTGTTGGGGTGCCAGCAGAAGGAAACGAAGGATACCCTTCCCAACATTGTCTATTTCATCGCTGACGACCTTGGCTATGGTGACCTGAGCTGCCTTGGACAGGAGAAATTCAGTACGCCAAATATTGATCGTCTTGCCAGGGATGGCATGCTTTTCACACAACATTACTCAGGTTCTACAGTTTGTGCACCCTCCCGGTCCGCGCTGATGACAGGCCAGCATACCGGGCACACACCCATCCGGGGAAACAAAAGCGTAAGTCCCGAGGGTCAATGGCCCATATCCGATGCAACTTTCACGCTCGCCGAATTACTCCAGCAGAAAGGCTATGTCACCGGCGGGTTCGGTAAGTGGGGACTCGGGGGACCGGGAACGGAGGGTGATCCGGTTTTCCAGGGATTCGATGTGTTCTTTGGCTATAATTGCCAGGGGAAAGCGCATAATTATTACCCGAGACATTTGTGGGACAACCTGGAGAAGGTCATTCTGCATGAGAATGAAGGAAGCCAGGAGGGCATTTACGGACCCAACCTGATCCACGAGAAAGCGCTGGAGTTTTTAGAAACAAATAAGGAAAAACCATTTTTCCTTTTTTACCCGAATGTAATTCCCCATGCAGAACTATTTGCCCCTGAGAAGTATATGGAAATGTTCCGTGGTAAATACCTCCCGGAGAAAGAATATCAAGGATATGATGAAGGGCCAAAATTCAGGGACGGTCCTTACGGGTCACAGCCTGAATCACATGCTGCCTTCGCCGCCATGGTAACCCTGCTGGACAATCAGGTCGGGGAAGTTTTGGATAAGATCGCTGAGCTTGGATTATCGGAAAATACCCTGGTAATCTTCACCTCGGATAACGGTCCCCATTTAGAAGGAGGCGCCGATCCGGATTATTTCAACAGCAATGGAATTTATACAGGCTATAAAAGAGATCTTTATGAAGGTGGCATCCGGGTTCCCACCATAGCATGGTGGCCAGGTAAGATAGCTCCAAATTCCCAAACAGATCACCTTTCTGCCTTCTGGGATGTTTTTCCTACCCTGGCTGAACTGACCGGCCAGGAAATACAAAACAATGTGGACGGAATCTCATTCCTCCCTACCCTGTTGGGGAAGGAAGGACAGCAGGAACATGAGTACCTCTACTGGGAATTTCACGAGAAGAATGGCCGGCAGGCTATCAGGAAAGGGGACTGGAAACTGGTGAGGTATGATGTTTTTTCTCCCGAAAATACCACCACAGAGCTTTACAATATTGCCCAGGACCCAGCTGAGACCAGGAATGTTGCTGTAGAAAACCAGGTGATTACCGAAGAACTGCTGCATCTCCTGGAGGGTGCCAGGACCGAATCCCCTGTATTTACTTTTAATTGATATCGGGTAATGAAGCAAGATGACATTCAGTATATCAGATCAAAAAAGGGATTCATTATTGACATGGATGGTGTTTTATACCATGGGAATAAGCTTCTGCCCGGTGTCAGTAATTTTGTGAACTGGCTAAAGGACGAACATAAGAAATTTGTGTTCCTTACCAACTCAAGTGAACGTACTCCCAAAGAATTAAAGGAAAAACTCCAGAGGCTCGGGATCAATGTGGACATTACAGTATTTTATACCTCTGCGCTGGCAACGGCCATGTTCCTGGCCAGCCAGAAACCCAAGGGGAGTGCTTTTATCATAGGTGAAGCGGGACTGATCAATGCGCTGTATAATGTAGGATATACGATGAATAACGTGGACCCGGACTTTGTGGTCATGGGGGAAACACGCACCTATAACTATGAGAAAATTGAACAGGCTGTGAATCTGGTACTAAAGGGGGCAAAATTGGTTGGTGCTAACCCTGACCTTACAGGTAATATTGAAAACGGGATAGCCCCGGCTACCAAATCACTTATTGCCCCTATTGAATTGTCAACCGGGCGAAATGCCTATTTTGTAGGAAAACCAAATCCGTTGATGATGCGGAATGCTTTGAAAAAGATCAACTGCAGAAGGGAGGAATCCATCATCATCGGCGACAGGATGGATACGGACATTGTGGCCGGAATCGAATCGGAAATTGACACCTGCCTGGTGCTGAGTGGTATTACCAGCCTGCAGACCATGGGTGAGTTTGCCTACCAACCGAGATTTGTCCTGGATGGTGTAGGCGATATAGTCGCTGGTAAAGACTGATTCTCAGCCACATTTCATATATTTACCTGAACTTAATAATTACGAAAATGCCATATATCAAACTTGGAAATTCAGACCTTAAAGTTTCGGAGATCTGCTTCGGTGCATGGGCCATCGGTGGATGGCTGTGGGGCGGAACCGATGAGACAGCCGCATTAAGAGCACTTGATGCTGCCATTGATATCGGAGTTACCTCCATTGATACAGCCGCCGTTTATGGATTCGGACTGAGCGAGGAGCTTGTCGGGAAAGCCATACAGGGAAAAAGAGATAAGGTGCAGATCATGACCAAGTACGGACTCAGGTGGGATGATACCAGAGGGGAATTCTTTTTCGCTACTAAATTCAACGATGGTACCCCTGCTACTATCCATAGCTATGCCAGTAAGGAAAGCATCATAGAGGAATGTGAAAATAGCCTCCTGAGAATGAAGACCGATTATATCGATCTCTACCAGCAACACTGGCCTGATAAGACCACACCTATGGAAGAGAGTATGGAGGCACTTGAACTATTGATTAAGCAGGGTAAGGTAAGGGCAGTCGGAGGATCAAATTATAACACGGAGCAAATGGCAAGGGCGCATGCGGTGGTTCCACAGGCATCAAACCAGGTCGCTTACAGCATGGTCAAACGTGAGATAGAGGATGAAATAGTTCCTTACTGCATAGCAAACAATATCGGCATCGTGGTTTACAGTCCCATGCAAAGAGGCATACTCTCCGGAAAGATTAAACCCGGACACCAGTTCAATCCCGGAGATTCACGTCCGGATACACCTTATTACAAACCGAAAAATGTAAAAAGGATCAATGATTTCCTCGACAAGATCAAGCCTGTTGCGGATGGCAAAGGAGTCAACCTGGCCCAGCTCGTTCTACGCTGGACACTACAGATGCCAGGCGTTAGTACCGTACTGGCCGGGATTCGGAATGAAGAACAACTACAGGAAAATGCCGTAGCCATGGAATTTGAATTGAGCCTGGAAGAAATGGATATCATAAATAAACAGCTCGATAAGCTTGAAATACTAATGGATGAATCTTAAATTTACAGATCCATGACCAGCTACCTGCTTAAAGATTTCCCTGGCAAAGATGAATTGATCTTTGAGTACGAAAGCATGCCTGAACCAGGAATCCCCCAGGTAAATGGCCATTTGCATACACCCTATTCCTTCAGTTCTTTTTTCAGCATGTCTCAGATCTTTGAACAGGCACTGGAAGAAAATGTCAGGGTGCTGGGCATAAATGACTTTTTCATGGCGGATGGCTACAGTGATTTTTACGAGCTGGCTTTTGATAATAATATCTTCCCCATGTTCAACATCGAGATTGTGGGATTGCTGTGGGAGGAACAGAATAAAAAATTCAGGATTAATGATCCCAACAATCCGGGACGCACATATATTTCGGGCAAAGGACTCGATTTTCCATTTGAGCTGGATCCCGCCCTGGAATGTATGCTGCATAATATCCGTTACGAGAACCAGATCCACACCAAAGAGATTATCGAAAATGCCAACCGTATCATTCAGGAAATTGACCTGCACCTGGCATTGAAATACTCAGAGATTAAACGGCTCTTTGCCAAAGACTTCGTCTCTGAGAGACATGTATCAAGGGCCATACGTGTCCTGGTCTATGCCAGGTTCCCCAAATCACCTGAGAGGAAGGATTTCCTGAACCGCCTTTGCGGGGAGATGGGTTTTAATGCTGATCTGAATGACCTGGCAGCAGTAGAGAATGAGATCCGGGCCAAATTACTAAAGTCAGGTGGCAGGGCCTATGTGCCCGAGGATAGCAGCTCCTTCCTCCCGGTACCCGAGGTATTACAGATTATCATCAATGCAGGGGGTATACCCTGTTACCCTGTGCTTTTGGATGATGAGTCCGGCCGTTGCACTGAATACGAGGTAAATAAGCAGATACTTCACAATGAACTCATTGCTCACCGGATCCATTGTATTGAGTTCATCCCTTACAGGAATGATGTTGAGATATTGCGGGACTATGTAAATTTTTTCCATAAAAATGGATTCCTTATCACCTTTGGAACGGCTCATAGCACTCCTGATAACAAACCTTTGCGCGTAACCACCAGGGATGGTGAATTCCTTGATGAGGAATTAGCAGCTATCTCCCATGAGGGAGCCAGTATCATTGCAGCCCACCAATATCTGCGGTCGAGGGGAGAACAGGGTTACCTGGATATTGACGGGAATCCCCGAAAAGAAAGAATGAATGAGTTCATTAGCCTGGGGAAGGCAGTCATTCATAAGTTCATCTCCCGGGAAATGTAACATTCTATGAAAAGGGTTCATCCATTTGCGGGTATTCTTATCCTCTTATTTTTACTGACACCAGACATAGTCCTGGCACAACTGGATTCAACCACCGGCCATGATTCCACCTACCTGATTGATTTTACGCTATTTCCAAGGAAAGATCCCTTACTGACAGACAATATCATTAGAATTTCATTGAAATTTGATATGAAAAAATTTGTCAAGACAAAGCACAAGGGAGAATACCAGAAAGCACAGTTAAGCATCTATAATCCTGATTCCAGCATAATGGAAAAAGAGATCAGGCTCCGGGCCAGGGGTATAACCCGGAGGAGCATCTGCTACTTCCCTCCCATCAAACTAAATTTCAAGGAAACAGCATTTGAAAATGATACACTGAACGATATCAACTCCCTGAAACTGGTCACCCATTGTAAGAACTCTGATCTGTATGAACAATATCTCCTGAAGGAGTTCCTTGTCTACAGGATGTACAATCTTTTGACCGACAGTAGTTTCAGGGTAAAACTTGTACATATAGACTATATTGATTCTGAAGATAAGATGAAACCCCTAACCAAATATGGATTTGTCATTGAAAGCAATGACCACCTGGCAGAGCGCCTTCAAGGGATCAGGATAAATAAAGAAGGAGTAAACACATGGGATACTGACAGATATCTCATAAGCCTGTTGGATGTGTTCCAGTACATGATAGGGAATACTGACTGGTCCATCCCACCCTTACATAACATCAGGCTGGTAAAGCCATTAGTTCCATTTTCAAGCATTCTGGCCATCCCATACGATTTTGACTACAGTGGCATGGTCAATACAGTCTATGCCATACCTGATGAGAACCTGGGGACTGAAACGGTCAGGACCAGGGTTTACCGGGGATACTGTCTCCCATCGGATGATCATTACCAGCGTTTATTTAATGTGTTCCTGGAAAAGAAACAGGCCATGTTTTCACTGGTAGAAGATTTTGAGTTACTTGATAAAAAATCGCGAAAAGAAATGCTGGATTACCTGGAGGAGTTTTATACCATCATAGAAAATCCCCGGATGGCAGAACGGAATATCATTGACGTATGCCGGCAGATCCCCAGGAACTGATAAAACATGCCCCCCTGCTTATTCTCCATCCAAGATACTGCGGGCAAAATCATGGCTGATATAATTATCATATCCCAGGCAGACATTTGTGGCAAAATTGATTCCGGTTCTCGCCATATCCCCCAGGTCCCATTCCTGTAGAAGTTGTAGTCCCGCCCTGGTCGTAGCATTTTTTAACAACCAGTGTATGATCCCGGCATTGAAATTATCCCCGGCCCCTATGGTGCTTACCGGTTCGATCTTCAGGGCAGGAATACTTGCTTCCAGGGAGTTCAGGAGTATTTTTACATTGTCAGAATTCCGGGTATAGAGCAGCAGCTTTGTTTTATCATCAATGATTTCAAGAACTTTTTCCGGCTGGTCCGCTCCGAAAATTAATTGAAAATCTTCATCTGATCCACGAATAATGTCTGCATAATTAAGGTTTTCAATGATCCTTGGTTTCAACTCCTCCAATGCTGCAAGGTGAGCCCTGCGGAAATTTGGATCATATATAATAATAGCCCCCCTTTCCAGTCCCATATCCAGGAACCTTACTACGGATTTCCGGACCTCCTTCGAACTGGCATATATAGATCCGAAAAGAATTATGTCATCTGCCCCAATATCTTCGGGTAACTCCTGAAGGCGCTTTTCCGGAAAATTCTTGTAGAAGGTATAATTCGCATTGTTATCATCATCGAGGAAAGCCATGGCCAGTGCTGACTGTCCATCATTGAAGCGGTTGATATATTTGGTATTGACCCCGTTCTCCACCAGGTAATCATCGATGAGGAGTCCCACATCATCCTGTCCATATTCGCTTACAAAACATGGATTCCATCCCAATCTCCCAAGTGATACAAAGGCATTGAGCACAGATCCTCCGGGTTTGGCAGCCCTGGGTTGTCCATCTTTGAAAATAATGTCGAGGACAGTTTCCCCGAATCCAAATACCTTTCTCATCCCGGTTTACTTGACAAGTTTTGAAATCGATTTGAATTCATCCGTTCCTGAATACCTGCAAAGCTCAAACAGGATGGACTCATAGCTTGTCACGATGGCTCCCTCTTTTCGCATCCGATGGACAGATGTGCTTTTGTCATTTGCCTTTCGCGATGAAACGCAGTCTTCCACGAGGACGGGCTGGTACCCTCGTTCAAGCAAATCTATGACAGTCTGGAGTACACATACATGGCTCTCAATACCAGCAATTAAAATGAACTGTTTATGCGCCTGGGCAAGGGCCTTTATAAACTCAGGTTCATCGCAACAACTAAAGGCGGTTTTCTCAATAAGAGGAAACTCCTTGATCAGATCCAACAATCCCGGGATGGTAGGTCCGAGTCCCCTGGTATACTGCTGAGTCACCACCACCGGCACACCCAATACCTTCAGACCCTCGACAAGAATCCCGGTATTCCTCGCGATGGCTTCATGTTCATGAATATGCGGGTATAGCCTTTCCTGGATATCGATTACCACGCCTGCGGTACTTTCTTTTTGAATCCTCATATTATTTCGAATTTCTGGATTTCATCCCAAGGTATCCGCCATGATGCCTCCTGGCATAATCCTCCGCTTTGAATCCTATCTTTTTCATCATCAGGACTACCAGAATATCCCCAATAACCGTCATCGTTGTCGTAGAGGTCGTGGGTGTGAGTCCCAGGGGACAAACCTCCTCGGGTTGGCCGGTAGGCAGGATCACATCAGCCTGCCTGGCCAGATCACCCTTGGGATTACCCGTAATTACAATGAGTGGAAGTCCCTGAAAAAGTCCTTTTGCCAGGCCAACCAGTTCAATAATCTCTCGTGTTTTTCCAGAATTACTGATTAACAGAAGTATATCATTTTCCTGGATCACACCCAGGTCTCCATGCTGGGCATCACTTGGATGAAGGAAAATAGCGGGTGTACCCGTGGAACTGAATGTAGTAGCAATATTGATGGCAATTTGTCCGGCCTTCCCCATACCACTGCAAACCAGTTTACCACCTTCTTTATGTACCTTTTTTCCGATAAGGTCGGTAGCTTCCGCAAAAGCTTCCGAGGCTGGTATGTTCAGAATGGCCTCTGATTCTCTTCTAAGCAATTCTTTTATTTCTTCCAGCATATTTATTATGGATAAGACTTATGATTTATAAAGACGTAAAGATAATTAATATAGGATTTTAAAATTTTCTATTTTAGTAATTCTTTAAACTTACACTATTATGAAATCGATTGCACTTACCGGGATCGCTAAAATGGGTGAGATCCAGGATCCAGAACCTGTTATTCAGAATGAAACAGATGTTATAGTCAGGATTACCCATGTAGGTGTATGTGGATCAGATATGCATTTATATGAGGAAGGACATATAGGGGATAATTGGGTAGACTATCCATTTGTGGTTGGTCATGAAGGAGTCGGGATCGTTGACCAGGTGGGAAGGGATGTGAAGCATGTAAAACCCGGTGACCGGATTGCGATTGAGCCGGCCCAATCCTGTGGTAAATGTGACCAGTGCCTGGCTGGCAGGCCACATACCTGCAGGAACCTGGAATTTCTTGGAAGTCCGGGCCAGCTGGCAGGACTGCTCTCTGAAAAAATAGTTATCCCCGGCCATTGTTGTTTTCCGCTGCCTGACAATCTATCCAATGAAAGGGCCAGTCTTGCCGAACCTCTATCAATTAGTATATGGGCAGTTGACCTGGCTGGTATTAAACCCGAATCAAACATTGCCATTCTGGGAAGCGGACCCATTGGTATGTGCGTTTTGCTATATGCCCGTCAACAGGGAGTAAAAAATATTTACGTAACCGACAAAATTGATAACCGGCTGGAAAAAGCTGACAAGGCTGGGGCAAGCTGGACCGGCAACCCGGATAAGGAGGATATAGTGGATAATATCATGAAGAAAGAGCCCCTCGGACTCGATTGCATTTTTGATTGCTGTGCCAAGCAGGAAGCGATGAACCAGGCAATGGAGCTTTTAAAACCCGGTGGCAAGATCGTGATCGTGGGCATTCCGGAGTTTGATAATTGGCAGTTGCCAACAGATAAGATACGCAGGAAAGAAATTTGTATCCAGAATGTCAGGCGGCAAAATGACAGACTGCAACTGGCCATTGACCTGATCGCAGACGGGAAGGTAGACACCGATCAGCTTGTCACCCACCGGTTTTCATTTCCCCAGACAAATGAGGCATTCAGCCTGGTTAATGATTACAGGGACGGAGTAATGAAGGCCCTTATTGAATTTTAAGCATAAAAGCACACCATATCCGGCTTATTATGAGATATCTATTCCCTACTTTTCTGATCTTAAGTTTGGCTCTTCTTTCAACATCATGTACGCGTTCGGATGAGTCAAAACCTTTTACATCATACTGGAGCAGCCTTCCGGACCGGTACTGGACAGGCCCGGAATTCTGGGCCAACCGCCTGCAAGACTGGCAAATCAAGGATGGCCGGGTGGAATGTATCAATGGTATGAAGCCCCGACGTACATTGCATATTCTTGACCGCTACCTTACTGATCAACAGGGATCGCTCCATATGCAGGTCACAACAGGATTGATCAGAAAAGCCGGGGCTGAGGTGGAAGAGACCTGGTCAGGCTTCCTGGTCGGAGCAGGAACGCTTGCTATGGACTACCGGAGGAGAGCCCTTATCCATGGCGTTCCCGGAAATGAGGGCGGCCTCATCGTAGCCCTGAATGTTCATGGGGATATCCTTCTGATCGATAATGAAACAGGTGAAAAGCTTCAGCAGTTCGAACCGGAAGATAAAAGAGTGCATGACATGAGAAGAAGGGTAAGCCTTTCTTTTGAACTGGAACCCCGGGACGATGCTTATAATTGCATAATATCTGCGATGGATATGGATAATGATTACGAGATCAATCGCCTGGAAACTACCCTGCAAAACATCCAGAAACTGGATGGAAACCTGGCATTGATATGCAATGGTGGTACTTTCTGGTTCAATGACTGGCACCTTCATGGATCAAAGATGAAGTATCACGAAGACCAGCGACTTGGTCCTGTGATAGGCACCCAATATACCATCAGTGACAGGAAGCTGAAACTCACAGCTCAATTGGCTCCCATCAGTGAATCAGATGAACAGATCGCCACTTTACAGGTGCTGGACAGAAAAACCGGAAAATGGAAAGAGGTATCCAGCAGCCAGGTGATTTTTCCCGGCTACACAGCCACTTTCAGGGTAAGGGAATGGGATACAGGGGTATCACATGATTACCGCGTCCTGTATCATATCTATGATGGAGAAGAATCCCGTATCCCTCATTACTATTATGGTATGATCGTCAAAGACCCTGTTGATAAGGATGAGATTGTTGTCGCTGCTTTTACCGGGAACAGCAACAGCCATGGCAATATCAACCAGGAAGATTTTGATTTCACAAACAGGATGTGGTTCCCTCATGAAGACCTTACAAATTATGTATCGAAACATAATCCTGACCTGCTCGTCTATACAGGGGACAATGTATATGAGGGGAGACCTACGCCCCCGGATTTCAGCTCAGAAAAAAATACTGAGCTGGATTATTTATACAAATGGTACCTTTTCCTCTGGGCACATGGCGGACTTACAAGAAATATCCCTGCAATTACTATCCCTGATGATCACGATGTATATCATGGAAATATATGGGGGGCAGGAGGCGCAAAGGCGCCCGCTAAGCCAGCCGATGGAAAATATCCCAGCTATTATCAAGGCAGAAATAATAACTGGCAACAGGACCAGGGAGGATATAAACTATCGCCAGCACTGGTCAACATGGTGGAACGAACCCAGACAAGCCATCTGCCAGACCCCTATGACCCTGATCCTGTTGAACAGGGCATAGGTGTTTATTTTTGCAATTTGAACTATGGAAGGATCAGCTGGGCTGTGCTGGAAGATCGAAAATTCAAATCTGCTCCCGGAAAGATCCATCCTGAGTATAGAATTGTGAATGGATTCAGCCAGATTAAGGGGATCAATGGAAGATGGTTGGATTCGCCCGAAGCCATACTAATGGGTGAAAGGCAGATCTCATTTGTCCAGGACTGGGCTGCAGATTGGAGGGGGGTTGATATGAAGGTGGCCATCAGCCAGTCTATATTTGCCAATCTCTCCACCTATCCGGATACCTTCTTGACGGATGCCAATACCCCCAGACTGAGCCCATTGCCATGGGGTGTAATTCCAAAAGATTACAGTAAGGCAAAAGATATGGATTCCAATGGGTGGCCCCAGACTGGCAGGAACAGGATCCTGCGTGAACTGCGAAAAGGTTTTGCCCTGATGATTGGCGGGGATCAACACCTGGGAAGTGTTATCCACCATGGTATCGATACATGGGAAGATGCCGGGTATTCATTTTGCGTCCCCTCCATCGCAAACCTTTGGCCCCGCAGATGGTTTCCCCAAACACCAGGTGAGAATCACCAGGAAGGAATGCCCCTTTATACAGGAAGGTATTTTGATGGTTTTGGCAACAGGGTTACTGTCCATGCGGTATCCAATCCATATATATCCGGGAAAGAACCATCCGTTCTGCATGATCGGGCTCCCGGATATGGCATTGTTAAGCTGAACAAAAAAACCAGGCTCATAACCCTTGAATGCTGGCCAAGGTATGCTGATCCGGAATCCCACAGTGGGGGACAATATCCCGGTTGGCCAGTGACCCTGGATATGGAAGAAAACTATGCCAGGGAAGCAAACGGCTGGCTACCTCCCATTCTTATCACGGGATTGGATCATCCACCGGTAATCCAGGTAGTAAACGAAATCACAGGTGAGACACTGTATACGCTCCGAATCAGGGATTTTAGCTACCAGCCGGGAGTATTTGATGAGGGAAGTTATACGATTCACATAGGGGAACCTGGAACAAGTAGCATGCAGAGCCTGACAGGATTATTATCCTTGGCAAAAAAAGAGCAGAACAGAATTACCGTAGCATTTTAAAAGATGAAAAAAAAATTGAACCGCCGGGATTTCACAAAGATGTCAGCCAGTGCTGCAGCATTTGTTGCTGTGTCACCTGTTGTTGGACTAAGTGCTAAGAAAAAAAGCATGGCAAAAATACCTCTCGGAGCTCCGGTATTTGAGAAATATGAAGACCCGGCAGGATGGATCAATGCACTTGATAAACTTGATTATAGGGCTGCTTACAGCCCGGTCAGCATTGATGACGACGAATCAACCATAAAAGCTTATGCAGAAGCTGCCAGAAAAGCCGGGGTTATCATATCCGAAGTCGGCGCCTGGAGCAATCCCATCAGTCCGGATGAAAACCAGCGAAATGAAGCTTTTGAAAAATGTGTAAGGTCATTGCAGCTGGCTGACCAGCTGGGTGCGAATTGTTGTGTGAACGTGAGCGGGTCAAGGAACATAGAACACTGGGCAGGTCCTCATATGGAAAACCTGAGCGACGAAACTTTTGATATGGTTGTTGAATCGACACGCAAGATCATAGACGAGGTAAAACCACGCCATACCTATTTCGCATTGGAAGCCATGCCCTGGTCCTTCCCCTTCTCTGATGATTCTTACCTGAGGCTGCTAGAGGCTATGGACCGGGATAGGTTTGCAGTTCACCTCGATCCCATGAACATGATTACAAGTCCCGAGA
>RCNC010002481.1_pt1 | contig 14830 bp, 6 predicted proteins | sample 2041301 | NCBI WGS metagenome assembly RCNC01 (sample SAMN09708231, study PRJNA481090) | Marine sediment metagenome, whole genome shotgun sequencing project. | biome: marine sediment; feature: ocean; material: sediment; isolation source: Sewage treatment plant 13A marine sediment (STP13A) ... | reverse complement strand
GTTCACTCAAAAGGCAAAACGAAACGAGTTTGAGTTGAAAAAAGCAGGAGGGATATCTGAACTCGATCTCAACCAGTGATATTCTCAATAGATCACATGTTTGCCGAAAAGTGGGATATTGACAAAGTATCTGTATCAATCCTGAAATTAATCTACCACAAATATGTAGTATCCTGCGAAGTTTGACAAAAATCATCGATTAAGGTATTTTCATAGATAATTCTATCAGTTCCTTCGCGATCCTTTTCCATTCATTAAACTATTCGATGTTGAGGATCGTCAAATCTACAACATTTATTAGTCTTTTAAGATCATCATTATTATTAGCAATACAAAACGGATTATTATATGAGCATGGATAAATATAAAAGAAGGCTCACGGCCATTTTCAGTGCTGATGTCGCTGGATATAGTCGTCTTATGGGCGAAGATGAATCAGCAACCGTTAGTACGATCACCAAATATCGCGAAATCTTGTCGGATCTTGTTGAACAGTACCGGGGTCGAATTGTAGATTCTCCGGGTGATAATGTTCTGTCTGAATTTGCCAGTGTAGTTGATGCGACACAATGTGCTCTGTCAGTCCAGAAGGAAATCCAATCACGCAATAGGGAACTACCTGTGGCCCGAAGGATGCAGTTTCGTATAGGGATCAACATTGGTGATGTGATAGAGGAAGGTGAGAGGATATATGGTGATGGTGTAAATATAGCGGCAAGGCTTGAGGCTCTTGCGGACCCAGGAGGTATATGCATATCTAAAACAGCTTTTGAATACATCGAAAGCAAGCTGCCTCTGGGATATGAATATATTGGGGAGCAGTTAGTCAAAAACATAACCAAACCAGTAAGTGCCTATAAGGTAATAATGGACCCAAGGATCATATTAACCGGCGAGATTAAAAAGAAGATAGTAATGCCGCCGTGGTCCAAAAAGTTCGCAATAGGAGTGGTAATCTCCTTCATTATCATTCTCATGGCCCTTGGAATCTGGAGCTTCTACTTGGGTGGTCGCTTAACCCAACCTGCCTCAGATGGCAAGATCTCGATTGTTGTTCTACCATTTACGAATTTGAGCGATGAGCCTGAACAGGAATATTTTAGTGATGGCATCACAGAGGAGTTGATCGGTACTTTGGCCAAAGTGAGCGGGCTGAAAGTCACTTCCAAGACCTCAGCATTTTCTTACAAAGGAAAAGATGTAAATCTTCGCACTGTCGGTGAAAAGCTCAAGGTGGACAACGTACTTGAAGGAAGTGTGAGAAAGTCAGGCAATAAACTTCGAATCACAGCCCAGCTAATAAATGTTGCCGATGACACCCACCTATGGTCAGAGACATATGACCGTGAGATGAAAAATGGGTTCGATATTCAGGAGGAGATTTCCAAGGATGTTGTAAAAAACATTAAGATGGAGCTTCTGAGCATTGAGGACGAGCAATTAGACCATGACCACATCCGTCGATTTGGTGTACAGACAATTGTTAAGGAAGGAGAAAAGTTAGAGGGAGGATTGTCGGCATTCGGTGCCAATATAGAGATAGCCGGAACAGTTGATGGAGGGCTTGAAGCTTTTGGTGCAAATATTATAGTGTCAGGAAAGAACCAAGGTGATTTAAAATTTGCCGGTGCAAATGTAATGCTTTCGGGAGAATTCTTCGACATTGTAAAGGGAGTTTCCGCAAATTTAGCAATTTCTGGTGAATTTGAAAATGATCTTGAAGTGGGGGCGGCAAGGATAACGATAGCGCCGACAGCTATTATCAAGGGTGATCTTGTGTACTCAGCAGCAATATTTGATCGCAAAGAGGGATCTCAGATAGTGGGTGAAATTATCCAACTTGAGACTGAGGAAGGGAAAGCCTGGACTCGAAATAAAAACCAGCATAAAAAGGGTCCCGATTATTTAGGTAAGGGCCTGTTCTGGATCGTTTCCACAGTGGCCCTCATTATTGTTGGGTTACTTATTAATTACTTCTTACCCAAATCTACTGAAGAAATCAGTACAACCATTTCCGATTCCATTTGGAAAAGCTTGGGGATCGGTTTGGCCTTTTTAATAGTGACGCCGATTTGTATCATCATATCGATAGTTACTGCGATTGGCATACCCGTTGGGATAATTTTATCGTTCATTTATATCACTATGATATATATTAGTCGGGTATATGTGGGGCTTTGGATAGGCAGAAAACTTCTTGGGGCTTTTAAAGAATCATTTACAGCTCTCTTCTTATGGCCTTTTATTACCGGGACTATCATAACTGGAATTTTATTGTTCGTCCCTGTAATAGGATGGGTTTTGAGGTTTTTTTTAATATTAATTGGTTTAGGAGCTATGTGGCAGGTTTTATGGAAATCTGCGAATCCTGTAACAAAAGCATAAGTTAATCTCGGAATATTGCGGGTCTTTCAGGACTAAATTTGCTAAAGTTACCCTACGTATGCCATTGATCTGCAAACTTGTTATCACTGGCATATATCTCAGTCTTTCTTAGCCTTAAAAAACTTGCCATACCTCCAACGTCCCGTTCTAAAAAGTTGTGATACTTTGCATATCTGTAATAGAGTCAAACCGGTAACAATCTCAATATACATGTATTGCGATGATATTTGGTTTTCCGTCATGATATTCCCACCTTTTGTAGCTTTAAGAAATGATCGAACCCATTGACAATGTCACAGAACATATTATTTTTAGCTTATATGCTCTATTTCCAATTGGCTCTTCGTACTGACGTTGTCTTTCCGACCTCAAAACTATGTCTATAATACGCAGATAGACTCATCTAATAAGCCAGCATGAATTTAGCCTGACGTATCTGCGATAAAGCTTTCAACTCTTATTAGCACCAGAAACAAGCAATAAGGAAGTGTATTATGGAATCCAGCAGAGTAAAAGAAATAATGATTCCGCTTGCAGAATATGCGACAGTTTCCGAAGACGCCAATTTACTGGAAGCGGTCATGGCCCTTGATAGGGCACAGGCGGGATTTGACCAAACAGGCTACCGGCACCGTGCAATCCTTGTGCTTGACCAGAACGGTCATATTTCCGGCAAGGTGAGCCAACATGATATTCTTATAGCACTGGAACTCAATTACAAAAAAATACAAGAAGATGAAAAGGGTACACTGAGCCGTTTCGGATTAAGCAATATGTTTATCAAATATACGATGAAGGAATACAACCTTTGGGATAAACCTCTCGATCATCTTTGCAAAAAGGCGATACAAAGGAATGTCAAAGAATTTATGTATACACCGACGGAAGATGAATTCATAGATGAAAATGAGACGATGAATAATGCAGTACATAAACTGATCATCGGTAAACACCATTCCCTGCTGGTGACCAAGAGAGGAAAAATAGCCGGTGTCCTAAGGCTCTCCGATGTTTTTGAAACAATTACCGATTCACTAAAGAAATGCTGAAAATTTTAGCTTGTTCTCCAAACAGATACACCGAAAACTATGGGTAGCTAACTACAGTCGCTCCAACACATCCCAACTTCTTACTGTGTTTCAAATGTTGTGATACCAAAAAGTCAATATAGGCTTTAGTCTGAATTATTCCGCTTCATTTTCCGCCACTTCCATGGCGCTATCTGATCTGACTCTTTCCAGAGCCCTACCTTCTTAGCCCTTGCCTCAAACTCCAGCTTAGCTAACTCAGGATCTCTGGAATAATAATTTATAGTGCCACGCCAGACCTGCCTTCAATAATTCCTTGTTCACATCAATACCATCAACAAAAACAAAGGCAACGGTCCTGCCGTATCGGTCTGTGTCAGTCGGCCAGACCTTTACAATCTTACCGGCAACAAGTTTGGCTGTGAATTTTTTGGCAGCTTTGCTGTAGGGTTGACCTCGTTCTGGGCAATCAATGGACGCCAGTCTGATCTTTACCTGCGTGCCGCCCTTGAGGACCTTGATAGTGTCACCATCAGTGACGGATATAGGGGTTGTCAGAAAAAGTTCCGATTAAGGACCGTTTTTCTGCTACAAACCCTTATGCCGCCATCCTATTTTCGGAACATTATTATGACAAGCGGTATAAAACATATTCCGCGACTACATAAACTACAACCTATCTCAAAATAAAAATTAGGGTTTCTGGCAAGGCGCGGAACAACGAAAAAGCGGAGCATACACGTAGTATGTTAGCATTTTGAGCTGTTTCGCAACACTGCCAGGGGGACTTAGATCATTTTGAGATAGGTTGTAGTCTTAATTTGAAAGGATAGTGACGTTTATTAAGATTTGCGGAAGTAATCAGGGTTGTTAGCTATCTCGTTTGATTGAAACTTGACTCGATTAATTTTACTGTGAACCCCATCCTCGACATCTGTTCTGTAATCGACTCGGCGGCCTGCTGGTCAACTTGTTGAACAACAAGTATTGTGCCCTGCATTTCTTTTTCAGCAACAACGACGTTCACCTTGATCCCTTTCTGCTCCAGCATCTCCGCAAAGCGAATCGCCCTGTCGGGATCATGAAAGGAACCTAAATATAGTGCGAACTGATCCCCTTCCGGAAGGACAAAGGCCGAATCGATCATTTTTCCTAATGCTTCTAATCGCCTAGAAACCTCATCAGGTGGGTACACCCCCTCAAACAATCGGGAGAACCTCACTGTCCCAGCTCCTGAAGTCTGCCGGACTTCATTCCCACCACTGTGTAAAATGTTGTTTGCCTGTTTTAATTCCCGATCGTTGATAAAAGGACCAATTTCGATCGAATAAAGCTTATCCAGATTGGCAGAAGAGATTGTTTCAGACGCTGTTGATAGGGCGAGATGATCTTCAGTGACCATGGATACGCTATTTGGATCCCCCATTGAAGTGGAGGAGGAATAAACCTCAGGTGGGGTAGATTGTACGGCAGTAGGAAAAACGATTGTCTGCGCAAGCTTGTTGATATCTAAAATATCTTCTTGAATGTTGGAAATATTCGAGATCTGCAGTTCACCCCCTAACATTAGAATACGGTGGGCGACAATGATCTCGTTCACACTGGCGGAAACCAGCTGACGGGCAGATTGAAAGTATTCTTTCTCAGCATTCAATACATCGATGAGACTTCGTCGAGAAACCTTAAATTGCTTCAGGTAAGCACCAAAGGTTTTTTTACTGAAGGCAACCGCATCCTGGTGGGCTTTCTTTTGACCCTGCAAAGAAAGATACGTTGTCCAAGCAGCAGAGGTCGCTTCTCGTAGTTCAATCCGCTTGTAAGTCAGATTCGAACGACTTTCATACTCTCTCGACAAGGCCGCCTTGACTGCTTCTTTATCCTGCCCTCCTCTAAACAAATTCCAGCGAAGAACCAACATGGCATAGTTGGAATTCTGCCAGGATGTGTCCCCTTCAAGCTGATCATTATACCTGCTGCTTAATTCAATATTAATCTTTGGCTTGTAGTTGGTACGAGTTAGATCTGCCCTGGCTTCGGCTTCCATGAGTCTGGCCTTCATAGCAAAAAGACCAGAATTCTTCTGCTCCGACCACGTCAATGCCTCCTCTAAAGATTTCGGCATTCTACCCGGTAACCCAGCAAAGGACAATTCTCCAGGTTCTGATCCAACGACACGCTCATAGTTAGAAATAGCTCTGCTGAAGTCACCTTTATTAATAAGTAGGCTCGATTGGGCCTTCGCCAATCGTGCTTGGGTCTGGTAGACATCGGCAATGTTTCCCGCGCCTGCTTGTTCCTTTTCAGAAAGTGCCTGCAAAATATCCTGATGGATATTGAGATCTTTTTCTGCCAGAGCAACCAACTTTTGCTGCATGTATACGCCAAGGTGAGCGCGTATCGTATCAAGAATAATGGCCTGAGTTGCTTCCTGAATGCCGAAAGTTGCAGCACCCAGCAATGCTTTCTGGATAGAGACTTGCTGATTGATTTCTCCCCCATCATAAACCGGCTGGGTCAACGTGAGCGCGACATCTTGCCGGGGATCCAAATCGTTATCGTCCGGGTTGGCACCCTTATTTCGGGTAGTGCTATCACTGTACTGTTCAAGGCCGTACCCGAGTTCCAGATCAATAGAAGGGAAATAGCGAGCGCGGGATTGCTTGAGGTCATGCGCAATTGCTTCATGATTATGGTTCAGTGCCTGCAGTTGCGGACTATATTTGAGCGCCTGATCGACCGACTGGTAAAGAGAAGTTGCCTTCGCGTCTGCAGATGATGGTACAGACACGGCCCAACAAAGAAAAAATATACTAATAGCTGAAATGAAACCAACATTCTTAAACTTGGAAACACTCAAGTTAGATCCTATAAAGTAGCGGCTAAACAAAAAGATTATTCTCCACGTTAGCAAGCTTCTCAGCAGCTGCCTGTCTTAAATTTATACATTGTTCTTCCGTCAGATTTGTTGTCTGCCAGACGGTAGGATGAACAGTAAAAGTCCCTTCCCCAAAAACACCCTCTTCCAGCTCCGACTTTACCAGCATAGAGCTGAGATGCAGCAAATCTGTTTCCATTTCAAACTGAATTGCCTTGCCTGGTTCAGGGTGAAGCTGGGTGACTGCCTGAAAGCTTTCAGGCAGATTCCACTGCTCCATCATGTATCCACCCAGCTTTGCGTAATCAAAACCGAGCAGCTCCCTTTCCACCTGATACAAAGGCTGCTCTAATTTTATTGAGTTCTGTAACGCTAATATTGATTCTTCCGGGATTGCTGAATACATAATCAGATGACCAATATCATGTAGCAGACCCATTGTAAAAAGTCGATCATTTTCCATTCCCCCGCATTCCAGGGCAAGTTGCTTGATCATCTCAGCACAGTAAAAACTCCGCTTCCAGAAGATTTCCATGCTCATCACGTCATTCGCAATTCCCTGAAAAGTTTCGGCAACTGAGGCACTAAGGACGAGATCATGAACTTGACGAATGCCCAGCAGGCTCACGGCATGGCTGACCGTTTCGATTTTACAAACTCTTCTATTTAAAGGGTTGTTAACAGCCCGCAAAAAACGGATGGCCATCGCCGGATCACTACCCACCAGAATCGCAACATCCGCCATGGAATAATCGGGTTCATCCATTAATTCCTTCAATTTTAAATAGATGCTCGGTAACGAAATCAGCTTCGCTTCTTTTGCAATTTTCTCAAACACGTTTGCTCTCCAGGTTGATATTGATGTGTCAACCTACCAACGCCATCGGTTCTTTTTTTATAATTTCCGCAACCTCGCTCTGAGGCATCGGCCGTCCGTAGTAATAGCCCTGTATATATTCACAACCTAGCGCAATTAAGTGATCAGCCTGATACTTTTCCTCAACCCCTTCCGCAACCACTTCGAGTCCCAGCCCATGAGCAATGGATATGATAGAGGCGATCAATTTATTGGCATTTTCGTCTTTATCGATATCTTTGACAAATGACCTGTCGATTTTTATACATTCCAGCGGGAAATCCTTCAGATAGGCCAAGGATGAATATCCGGTACCAAAATCGTCCATCGTCACTCGAAGCCCCATCTCCTGGATCTGCTTTAAAATGGCAAAAGAGTTTTCATGGGTTTGGACCAGCGCGCTCTCTGTCAACTCAATTTCAAGTAATTGGGTATCTATATGAAATTCGTCCAAAATGCTTTGAATCCGATTGGCCAGGTTCTGCTGGCGCAGTTGAACACCCGACAGATTGACCGCGACGGGTCTTACCTCCAACCCCATCTCCATCCAGGTTCTGAGTTGTTTGCAAACCGTATGAAGAACCCACTCGCCGATCCTGGGCATCAGTCCGGACTGTTCTGCAACCGGAATAAATTTATCCGGCGGAACAGCCCCCAAAAGGGCGCTCTGCCAGCGAATCAGCGCCTCAAACCCGGCAATCTCCCCTGTTGTAGATACAACCTTGGGCTGGTAATGCAGATGCAGTTCATCTTTCTGGATGGCTTCATGCAGTGAATTTTCAATCTTCAGTTGGTTGACCGCCTTTTCGTTCAGATTCTTCGAAGAGAAATAATAACGATCATCTCCATTGAGCTGTTGCGCATAGCTGCAGGCATTGGTAGCCCTGCTGTATAACTCGTCCACCGTCTGTCCATCGTGAGGAAAGATACTGACACCCAAATAGGCAGAGGTATAAACCTCGTTTCCCTTGATACTGAAAGGTTTTTCGAAGGAGTCCAATATACGCTTCATCACCCAGGTAACATCGTCAACCTGCTTGATATCCGTCAGCAGGATACCGAACTCGGTCTGGTTGATGAGCGAAACCGATGACATCCCTTGAATTTCCTCGATCATGGCTATCGTGTCTATATTCTCACGCAACACATCATTCAACCGTTTACCGCATGCAGCCACCAATATCTCGGCAGCCCTATGCCCGAGGGTTTCATAAACCCGCTTGATAGTATCGATAGTCATCGACAGTACTGCAGCCAGATGATCCCTTCGCCTGCTTCTGGCGATTTCATGACTGATCCGATCTTCAAACAAAGAACGGGTCGGCAAACCGGATTTAATATCATACATTTCGTAGTGCTCTAACTCCAGGGTACGTTTTTCCAACAGTCCTTCAAGTTCCTGTACCCGACTTTGCAGTTGATCCTGATCCATGTCGTTCGCGTCCGCTATTACAGACTGCGAAGCCTGTTCCTGGGTTTTCACCCCACCTTCAGCCGTTGCGACCGTGTTTATTTCTTTCCCCCATATGATAACCCGATTCCTCCCGCTCTTTTTTGCTGTGTACAGAGCTTTATCGGCCTTGTCAATCAACTCGTCCGGGTTAATGGTATTTGATTCAAGGGTTGAAACACCCAGACTGGTTGTGACTTTGACTCCCTTGCATGATTCCTTTTCGATGGCTTCCCGGATACGCTCGGCAATCTGAACAGCCTTGTCCAGTTTAAGCTCCGGCAAAATCACACAGAACTCCTCGCCGCCATATCGCCCGACCGAATCCGTATCACGGGTGTAGGTTTTCAGTACATCTGCAACCGCCTTGATTACCTGGTCTCCCACCGCATGCCCATAACGATCATTGACCGATTTGAAGAAATCGATGTCCAACATTAGACAGGACAAGCTTGATCCATCGGTTTTTGCCTGGGTAAACAAGGCGTTGAACCTTAGAGCCAGGGAACGTCTGTTCAAACAAAGCGTCAGTGGGTCCAAACTGGCTAATGTTTCCAGTTCCTGACTTTTCACCTTGATTTCATCATTGGCCACTTGCAGTTTACCTATCATATCGGTGAGTTCAAAGTTTTTTTCTTCCAACTTGGTAATATCGTTAAACGTCACCAGGGTACCCCGACCATTCCCATCGTTATCGGTCACCATGCCAGCAAGGACTGCAAGCTCTATTTTTCTACCGTGGCGGTCCAGCAACTTTAGCGAAGCACCCTTATGTTCTTTTTCATCCTGCAGCACCGTAAACCAAGGCAGCTGACTGATCTGGTTCGGACTTTGACAATCCAGCCAGCCCAGTTCCGAGCCTTTAAGACCAATCATTGCCGAAGGGGATTTGCCGAACAGACTGGCAAAAGCCTTATTCGCCATCACGATGTGTTCTTTTTCGTCCAAAACCAGCACGCCTTCCTGCAAAACATCGAAAGCATTTTGAACACGTGCCGGAATAACCGCTGAAGGGTCCAGTACTCGCAACGTTTTCCTAATGACAAAGAAATAACAAAGCAGACCACCGATTGCGATAAAGCATAGAAGCCCGACAAAAGAATTCGTGAATCCGCTCGCAAGGTTATTGGCCCACAAAGGGGCAAAATGGATTTCCACCGTTGCCCAGTTTTTATCATTCAGGAACACCGGGACATGTACATGGGTCGCGCTTGATTTACCGTCGGCCGGCGCCTTCCAGTTCGCCAGGTGTTCCCCTACCAACGCAACCAGTTTCCCGTCATTGGTTCGAATTGCGGCAGAACGGATATTGTCATTCCTCTCCACCACCGCGCGCAGGGTACTCTGGATAGTTTGGAACTCGCCTTTTGCGGCGGAGACGGAAAACTGAAGCGCTAACGATTCGCTCAAGCTTTTTCGTAGTTCCAACGAAGATTTGGTGGCATCAGGTATAAATCCGAGCAGGTTGGCCAAAAAGAGTAGATTGATCGTCAATATAACCAACACGATACTGAGTCTCATTGCAGGCGACTTAAAAATCATTCCACTTCACCATCAAAAAGGGTTTCTGATATTGGTTCACCTTTGTCAGGTATTTCTTTTTCTTTTTTTTGCTTCTTCTTGTCTCTGGAAAAAATAACCAAAGGGTCAAGCCCACGCCAGGCAGGCAAGACAGACATAAAGCTTGCAACCATGGATCCGGCACGCAACAGGTAGCTGACAAAACCGGCCGTGAAGGATGCGGCGGTAATGGTGACAATCTTTGCTTTCACCGCTTGACTTTTCAGTTCAGCACTGAAGGAATCATCGATCTCCTGTCTCAGAAAGTCATAGTCGCTATTTATAACGATCTCGCCCGAATTCTCACTGTCAAATTCAAAGAGGTTGAAATCAGTTTTGCTGTCAGAAATCGATGGATTCTCTGAAACCGGAAAATTAATATTCAAATATCTTGATGGGGTAATATCTTTGGACAGTTCGTGATCGAAAAAAATATAGGAACGATCATCCGAACGCCCATGGGGATTCATGCCCGTATCATCCTCCTCGGATAGAAAAATTATCTCTTCACTCTCTTCTTCTGTATCTTCCATGTGCACCAATGGATCATCCGCACCGGAATCGTCTGGGGGTGTCAAGTACTCCTCTTCTATGGGTAACGGTTCATCTTCAATAACAGGATCCTCAAAAGTCGGATCCTCCTCACCCGGATCCGGTATCTCATCCGGGTCGGGATTTTCATCTATCGGGTCCGGGTCGGTTGTATCAACGGGCTCCGGATCGTCATCCGGCGGATCACTTGTCGTTGCCCCAGAGACACTGAGAGTAAAACTTTGGGCGTCGGTTAATGCACCATCGGACACCTGCAGCACCACCATGTGATCACCCACTTGGCCACTGGTTGGTGTGCCAGACAGGGTGGCGGTGCCATCACCGTTATCGACCAGACTCAGCCAGGCCGGCAGGGTGGTGGTGAAGATGACCACACTATCGCCGTCGTTATCACTTGTGGTAACGGTATAACTGTAGGCTGTATTTTCGGTGCCTGAAGTCAAAGCACTGGATGTGAATATGGGAGCCTCGTTGACCGGCGTGATCGTCAGGCTCACCGTGACTGTGTTCGAGGTAGTCCCAGACAAATCATCGATGATATAGGTGAAACTGTCGGCGATTGTCTCGGAGCCGTCATGTGTATAATCTACTGTGCCGTCAGCGTTTACAACAATTGAACCGTTAGACGGTCCGGTAACGATCGTAATCGAAGCCAAATCGAGTCCGTCATCGACGTCTGTATCATTAGCAGCAAGATCCAGGTTGGTCATGCTGCCCTCATCAACTGTAAAACCATCCGCAGTGGCAATGGGAGCATCATTAATTGGTGTTACCGTCAGGCTTACCGTAACCGTGTTCGAAGTCGCCCCAGCGATATCATCAATCGTATACGTAAAACTGTCGGCAATCGTTTCGCTGCCATCATGTGTGTAATCGACCGTACCATCGGCATTGACTACGAGAGAACCATTAGTAGGCCCACTGACAATCGCGATGCTGCTCAAATCTACCCCGTCATCTGCATCCGTGTCATTGGTAGCCAGATCGAGATTGGTGGTAGAATCTTCATTTACCGTGAAGCTATCGGCTACAGCGATCGGGGCATCGTTGATTGGGGTTATTGTTAATGAAACGGTAACCGTATTTGAGGTAGCCCCAGCCAAATCATCTATTGTATAGGTAAAACTGTCGGCAACTGTCTCGGACCCATCATGCGTGTAATCGACCGTGCCATCGGCATTAACCACGATGAAGCCATTTGCTGGCCCGGATACGATCGCTATCGATGTTAAATCAAGACCGTCATCAGCATCGGTGTCGTTCGCTGCCAAATCAAGGTTGGTTGTGGAACCTTCATTTACCGTAAAGCTGTCGGCTACTGCTATTGGAGCATCATTAACTGGCGTGATGGTCAAACTAACAGTGACGGTATTGGATGTGGCACCCGTCAGATCATCGATCGTATAGGTAAAGCTATCGGCAACCGTTTCGCTGCCATCGTGGGTATAATCGACAGTTCCGTCAGCGTTTACAACGATTGAACCGTTGGTCGGGCCGGTAGCGATCGTAATCGAAGCCAGCTCCAGCCCGTCATCCGCATCGGTATCGTTAGCCACAAGATCAAGGTTGGCAGTGTTACCCTCATCAACCGTAAAGCTATCCGCAACTGCGATTGGGGCGTCATTCACCGGCGTGATCGTTAATGAAACGGTAACTGTATTCGATGTTGCTCCAGTTAGATCGTCAATCGTATAGGTGAAGCTGTCGGCAACCATCTCTGATCCGTCATGCGTATAATCGACTGTACCGTCGGCGTTCACGACGATGGATCCATTTGCTGGACCGGATACAATCGCAATCGACGTTAAATCAAGACCATCATCCACATCTGTATCGTTTGCAGCCAGATCGAGGTTAGTTGTCGAACCTTCGTTGACCGTAAAACTGTCAGCAACGGCAATGGGGACATCATTAACAGGTGTAATCGTCAGGCTAACTGTAACGGTATTCGAGGTTGCCCCTGCTATATCGTCGATCGTATAGGTAAAGCTGTCGGCAACCGTCTCACTGCCATCGTGCGTGTAATCTACGGTACCATCAACGTTAACGACGATCGGACCATTTGCGGGTCCTGAAACAATGGCAATGCTTGTCAGATCAAGTCCGTCATCCGCATCGGTGTCATTGATGGCCAGGTCCAGATTTGTCGTGGAACCTTCGTTAACCGTAAAGCTGTCTGCTACCGATATTGGTGCATCATTAATAGGTGTGATGGTCAGGCTAACCGTAACCGTGTTCGATGTGGCCCCAGCCACATCATCGATGGTATAAGTGAAACTGTCGGCGATTGTCTCGGAGCCGTCATGTGTGTAATCTACTGTGCCGTCAGCGTTTACAACGATCGAGCCGTTACTTGGTCCGGATATGATTGTGATCGAACTCAGATCCAAGCCGTCATCGGCGTCCGTATCGTCGGCAGCGAGATCGATGTTGGTTGTTGAGGCCTCATCGACCGTAAAACCATCAGCAGTGGCTATGGGAGCATCATTGACCGGCGTGATCGTCAGGCTTACCGTTACCGTGTTCGAAGTCGCCCCAGCGATATCACCAATCGTATAGGTGAAGCTGTCGGCGACGGTCTCGGAGCCATCATGTGTGTAATCGACTGTGCCGCCAACGTTTACAACGATTGAACCGTTAGCCGGTCCGGTAACGATCGTAATCGAAGCCAAATCGAGCCCGTCATCGACGTCTGTGTCATTAGCAGCAAGGTCCAGATTGGTGGTGCTGCCCTCATCAACTGTAAAACCATCCGCAGTGGCAATGGGAACATCATTAATTGGTGTTACCGTCAGGCTTACCGTAACCGTGTTCGAAGTCGTCCCAGCGATATCATCAATCGTATAGGTGAAGCTGTCGGCGACGGTCTCGGAGCCATCATGTGTATAATCTACGGTACCGTCGGCGTTCACAACGATGGATCCATTGGCCGGGTCGGAGACAATGGTGATGCTGGCAAGATTCAGTCCGTCATCGGCATCACTGTCATTAGCCGCAAGGTCCAGGTTGGTAGTCGATCCTTCATCAACTGTAAAGCCATCCGCAGTGGCAATAGGAGCATCATTGACCGGCGTAATCGTCAGGCTCACCGTAACCGTGTTCGAGGTAGCACCGGCCAAATCATCGATTGTGTACATGAAACTGTCGGATAGGGTTTCGGAATCGTCATGCGTATAATCCACTGTGCCGTCGGCATTAACTACAATAGAGCCGTTGCTTGGGCCGGACACAATCGAGATCGTGGCTAAATCGAGCCCATCATCCGCATCCGTATCGTTGGCAGCCAGATCCAGGTTGGTCGTGCTACCCTCATCAACTGTAAAATTATCCGCTACCGCGATCGGGGCATCATTGACCGGTGTTACCGTCAAACTCACGGTGACTGTGTTCGAGGTAGCCCCAGATAAATCATCAATAGCATAGGTGAAGCTGTCGGCGACGGTTCCGGAGCCATCATGTGTATAATCCACTGTGCCGTCTGCGTTTACAACAATTGAGCCGTTAATAGGCCCTGAAACTATACTGATTGAAGCAAGATCCAAGCCGTCATCAGCATCCGTATCGTTGGCAGCGAGATCGAGGTTGGTAGTCGATCCTTCATCGACTGTAAAGCCATCCGCAGTGGCGATGGGTGCATCATTGACCGGCGTGATCGTCAGGCTTACCGTTACCGTGTTCGACGTCGCACCGGTCAAATCGTCAATTGTGTAAGTAAAACTATCAGCCAGGGTTTCGGAACCATCATGCGTGTAATCGACCGTCCCATCAGCATTGACCACGATGGAGCCGTTAGGCGGGCCAGAGACAATTGCAATACTGGCGAGATCCAACCCATCATCGGCATCACTGTCGTTTGCTGCCAAATCGAGGTTGGTTGTAGAACCTTCGTTAACTGTAAAGTTATCCGCTACCGCGATCGGATCATCATTAATTGGGGTAATCGTCAGGCTTACCGTCACCATGTTCGAGGTGACCCCAGCGATATCATCGATGGTATAGGTGAAGCTGTCGGCAACCGTCTCTGATCCGTTATGTGTGTAGTCAACAGTGCCATCGGCATTAACCACAATGGAACCATTCGCTGGTCCTGAAACGATGGCAATACTGGTCAAATCCAATCCATC